>Ga0073934_10008038_pt1 | contig 14310 bp, 17 predicted proteins | sample LarsenN4metaG_FD_76834 | JGI IMG/M metagenome (GOLD analysis project Ga0073934, IMG submission 76834) | Hot spring sediment bacterial and archeal communities from British Columbia, Canada, to study Microbial Dark Matter (Phase II) - Larsen... ...
ACTCGGGGCGGGCGGAGTACGTGTCGGCGACGGATCAGGAGGCGCTCGAGGGGTTCCGGCTGCTCAGCGAGACAGAGGGCATCATCCCGGCGCTCGAGCCGTCGCACGCGATCTCGCACGTTGCGAAGCTGGCGCCGACGCTGCGCAAGGACGAGATTATCCTGCTTGGGTTGTCCGGGCGTGGCGACAAGGACATCAACACGGTCGCGAGCGCACTGGGGATTGAGATCTAGCTTCCTCCATTGCATCGAACCGGCTCGTAGATAGGCCGGGGCCGGCCTACGCAGCCGTCTCACTACGCCTACGCGCCCTGTCCACCCGGGGTACACGAAGCCTCGCGGCCACCTTACACGCGGCGACTTTAGGGGAATTCCCCTACGAGAACTAAGGGTGTTCCCTTATGCCCCGCGTCCGATCCCCTCGCGGATAATCCCGCCTGTTGTGAGGAGGTCACCCGCCATGGCCGATGCGGCGACAGGGAACTGCATACATCACTGGGTGCTCGGGGCGCCGGAGTCCGACGTGGTCCACGGACGCTGCAAGCGCTGCGGGCTGCAGCGGGACTTTCCGGCCAGCGTGGAAGGGGCGAGCCGCCAGGGTGTGTACGAAGAGGCGGCGGCGCTGAGCAAGAACGTCGAGCTGCTGCCGGACACGGGACCGGAGAAGGGCTTGGCGTTGTCGGATCGAGTGTGGTAGCGTCGGGCACCTAGGGGAAAACCCTTAAGGGTCTCGACGTAACGGAGGCATCGAGAGCGCCCGGCGGGCGCATTGAGGAGGACGGAACCTGATGACGAACATGAACGTACCGCGGATGCACGCCAGCCGGATCAGGGTGCTGATCGTCGATGACCACGCGGTGCTGCGCCAGGCGCTGCGGATGCTGCTGGAGAACCAGCAGGAGGTCGAAGTCGTCGGTGACGCGCAGAACGGGCGCGAGGCGCTCGACGCCGTCGAGAAGCTGCACCCGGACGTGGTGCTGATGGACATGGTGATGCCGGGGCTGAACGGTCTGGAGGCGACGCGCCAGATCCGGCGGCGAGCGCCGAAGGCGAAGGTGCTGATCCTCACCGGCTACATGGAGGACGAGCAGATCCTGGCGGCGCTGCGTGCCGGCGCGAGCGGGTACGTGGTCAAGAAGTCGGACGTGCAGGAGTTGCTGCTGGGGATCCAGACGGTGTACCGCGGCAACACGTACTTCAGCAGCGCGATCAGCGACGGCGATGCCGTGCAGGACTACCTGTGGCAGGCGAAAAAGCCGGAGGCGAAGTCGGGGTACGACCTGCTGACGAGCCGCGAGCGCGAGGTGCTGCAGCTCATCGCCGAGGGGTACTCGAACCAGCGGATCGCGCAGGAGCTGTTCATCAGCGTGAAGACGGTGGAGGCGCACAAGGCGCACATCATGTCGAAGCTGCACGCCCAGAACCGCACGGACCTCATCCGCTACGCGATCCGCAAGGGCATCGTCGGGCTGGACAGCGGGCCGGACCTGAGCGACAGCGCGGAAGCGGTCGGGTAGATGACGATGAGCAACGCGCGCGCATCGCGAGACAAGACGACGAAGGACCGGAAGCTGACGCTTCCGGAGGTGCGGCAGGCGACGAAGGACCAGCTGCGCGAGGGGTACCTGCAGCGGCTGCGACGGCTCCTGCGGCTGCGCCGGGACCACTTCGAGGAGCTGAACGAGCAAGGGCTGCGCCTCCTCGACCGGTCGATCTTCGCGACGTACTGCGACTGCATCGACATCGGCCGGGGGAACGAGGCGCGGGACGTGCTGAAGGACGTGCGCCTGACCGTGTCACTCCCGAAGCCATACAAGAGGTAGCGTGAAGCTTCAGGACCGGTCAATCCTGGTCGTCGATGACGAGCCCGTCGTGCGGGAGCTGCTGCTGGCAGCGCTCGCGCCGACGGGCTCGCGGCTTGTGGCGGCCGCAGACGGCTGCGAGGCGATCGAGGTGGCGTGGCGGGAGCGGCCCGACGTGGTGCTGCTGGACGTCGGGCTGCCGAAGCTGAGCGGGACGGACGTCTGCCGCGCGTTGAAGACGAACCCCCGGGCGCCCCGCGTCTTGCTCATCACGGGCAACGCGAGCGCCGACGGCCTCGACGAGTGTGGCGCGGACGGCGTCATCGCGAAGCCGTTCTCTCCGGCGACGGTCATCGCCCAGGTGGAGCAGGCGCTCGACGGCAGGCTCGCCCCGGCGCGCTAGGACACATACGCAGGCGCAGCGCGCAGCAACTCCTCCGCCTCGCGCACGATGTCCTCGATCAGCTCGGACGCAGGGCGTACCTGCTTGATGGCGCCGGCGGTTTGGCCCGCAAAGGGCACCAGCTCGTGCATGCGGCCGGACATACCCGCCTGGCCCATCTTCGCCATCAGTTCCGCCGCTTGCGCGCGCGCCTCGTCGCGCTTTGCGCTCCACTCTTCGATGAAGTCTGTGCGGATGGCGCGCGGCGTCGTGCCGTAGCCGGGCGCGCCGGGCAGGGGCGAGATGTCGTTGAAGACGTCCGCCTTGATCGCATCCTCGGACCGGGCGCCCACAATGAGGTCCTTGTAGTCGTCAGGGATGGGCGCCTCCGCGGCGGTGAGAAAGCGGGTGCCGATGTTAACGCCGGCGGCGCCGAGCATGAGCGCGGCGGCGAGGCCGCGGCCGTCGCTGATGCCGCCTGCGGCGACTACGGGGACCGGGCGCACGGCGTCGACGACCTGCGGCACGAGGATCATCGTCGCGACACTGCCGCCGAAGCCGCCCGACTCGCCGCCCTGGGCGACGATGACGTCGGCCCCATGCTCCGCGGCGCGTTCGGCCTGCTCGACGGTGCCAACTTGCTGGATGACGAGCGAGCCGGCGTCGTGCACGCGCTTCATGAGGTCGCCGCCGTCGTCGAGGGCGAAGGTGACGGCACGCGGCTTGACCTGCAGCGACAGCTCGAAGGCCTCGGGGTCGAGGATCGTGACGAGGTGCCCCACGGCGAACGAGCCGGTGGTGAGCTCGCGCAGGCGCGCGAGCTGCGCGCGGAGGTCATCGACAGGGCGGTTTCCGGTGCCGATGCCGCCCAGAGCGCCGGCGTTCGTCACGGCGGCCGCGAGGTCGGCGGAGGTGAAGTTCGACCCCATGGGCGCCTGGATGATGGGCACCTCGATGTTGAGCAGGTCACAAAGTGGTGTGCGGAGCAACGTTCGCCTCCAGTCGTACGGCCGGGTGGATAGCTGGCGCAGGTCGGGGATCAGATTACTCTCGCCAGCGCACCTCGAAAAGGCGGACACGGTCTTCGAAGCCCTTCGGCAGGAACTCGCCGCGCTCGGCGAAGACGAAGCCCTTTCCGGAAAGCAGGTGGCGCACGGGCTCCGGCACGAGGATCTCGCCGGGGCCGGCCTCGGCGCACACGCGCGACGCCATGATCACGGTCGCGCCGAAGAGGTCACCGTCCTCGGCGATCGGCTCGCCCGCGTCGAGGCCGATGCGGATCGACATGGATTCGCCGCGGGATGACTGGAAGTCGGCGAACGCTCGCTGGAGCGCGATGGCGCATCGCATCGCCCTCGTGACACTGCCGAATGACGCCATGAATCCGTCGCCCATCGTCTTTACTTCCTCACCGCCGTGACGCTTGAGGATCTCGCGCGTGATCCGCTCGTGGTCGCGCAGCAGCTCGCGGCCGCGCTCATCACCGAGGCGCGACATCATCTCCGTGTGGCCGACGAGGTCGGTGAACAGCACAGCGCACATGGCAGCGTCGCGGAGGTGGGGAATGTGTGCCGCCTCGGCGCCCCAGAGAAAGTCTTCGATCGCCTGCAGGAGCGGCTGCGTGTCGCCCCAGTACGGGAGGTGCACCTGTCCTTCGAGAGCCACGAAGCGTGCGTCGGGGATGGTTGCGGCGATCTCCCTTCCCTGATCGGCGCTGACGACGCGGTCGTCCCGGCGGTGCATGACGAGCGTTGGCACGCGAATCCGTTCGAGAAATGGCGTCACACGATAGTCGAGGAGCGCTTCGAGGATCGCGGCGGCGTCGTGTCCGTTCGCCGCCTCGCGCTGGTACCGGGCGAACAGGTCGCGCTGTTCGGTCGTGGCGCCTGGCACCAGCCATTCCAACAAGGGCGCCGTGCCGAGGCCGGTCCAATCGGTGCGGACGAGGGGTACGGCCGAGCCAAGAGCGTCACGCAGCGTATTGGGCACGTAGTGATAGGTGCCGAAGAGGATGAGTCGGGCGATCCGTTCGGGATGCTCCGCCGCGTATGCGATCGCGATCGTGCCGCCTTGCGAGCTGCCAAAGAGGCTGACACCTCGAAGGTCGAGGTGGAGCACGATGGCGTGGAGGTCGGCAACCTGCGCCTCAAGCGAATAATCCGTGAGGTTGCGAGACGAGAGGCCCATCCCGCGCTTGTCGTAGCGAACGAGCGTGTGGCGCGACGCGAGCGTGTCGAAGAATGCAGGTGGGACGAGCGCCTGCTGGTCGAGCTCGAGGTGGCTCAGCCAGCTGGGGACGATGAGCAGCGGCGATCCTTCGCCGCGGACGCTGTAGGCGAGCCGCACGCCATCAGGCGTGGTGCAGAACTTGACCGAGTAATCCATTGCGATGAGTGTATGTGGCGGAGGCGCCGCGCGTCACCTGTACGCACGTGCTTCGCCCGGCGCGTCAGGTCTGGATGCCGGACTGCATCTGAACGCCGTTGTGGATGAGGAAGCTGCGGATCGTGTTGCCCCACTTGGCCTTGCGGATGCGCGAGCCTTCGATGCCGGCCTGCCACTCCTCGATCATCTGGACGTAGCGGGCGCGTCCCTTCGTCCGGATGCGGCGTTCGCCGTCCTTGAGCATGGTGGTTTCCTTCACCATCTGGTCGGGGTCGCGGTTGATGTGGCGGCAGAACGCCTCGAGGATCGGCAGGCGTTCGGGGTCGTCGTTTAGAGGGTCGCCGCCCCAGTGCTGCTTGAGGCCGTCGAGCCAGGTGCGCACGCTGGCGTACTCGAGCAGCGGTTTCAGCTCGATGGGGGTTTCCGGTTCGGTTGTTGATTCGGTCATGCAGTGGGGTAGAGCTGAAGATTGGCGGCTACGTTCTTTCGCTTGCGGGGCGCCGTCCGGTTACATCGGGAGACCGTACTTCTCGGCGAGGCGTTTGATCTCAGCGATGCGCTCCGGGTCGTTGGGCTTCGCGGGCTCCTGGATCATCTTCTCGGCCATGAGCTGCTCGACGACCTTCTCATCGCGCTTGAACGGCTTGCCGAACTCGCCTTCGAAGTACAGCTCCTCGAAGGGCGGGCGTGGGCGCTGGCCGCCGCCGTGCCATGACTCCGCCGGGTAGCCGACGAGGATGGTCGGGAGAGGGATCCACTCATCGGGGGTCTTGAAGACCTCCTTGAGCACCGCGCCGTTGAGCGTGACGAGACCGACGCCGAGGCCTTCGTCGACACCAGTGAGCAGCGCCTGGCAGACGGCGACGCCGACATCGAAGGTGGAGGCGATGGGGTAGCCGGGGCCCTGCGTCATTGGCTTGAGGATCTGTGGGTAGACGAACTCGTCGACGAACTTGTGGCTCCAGCCATGGGTTGGGGCAAGCGCACCGACGTCGACCAGCTCCTTCAGCCGTGAGCCCTGGATCTTGTTGACGATGCTGAGGTCGTTGAAGAAGTGGATGTGCACCGGCGCCAGCTCGACGTTGAGGGAGGCGACGGGCGTCTTGAGGCGCGCGAGCTGATCTTCGGTGAGGTCGTCGCGGAAGCCGACGATGGCGCGCGCCCAGTGGGCGTTGACGGCGCAGGAGGCGAGGCGCGCCGCCTCGAGCATCTTCTGGATCTTCTCGCGCTCGACGGGGCGGTCGGGGTCGAAGAACCGGATCGAGCGGCGGCGGCCGATGACTTCCTTGAACTCCATCGCCATCTCCTCGCTGGGTTGGATGCGGGTGCGTGAGATTGTGGTTCGGCAGACGATTAGGGGCAAACGGGCGCCAGCGTCTCGCGTGCGGCGTGGCCGATGCTGGAACGTCGGGCGGGGTTGTGGGAGAGTGGGGCATCTCTGCGGAGGGGCGAGCTATGGACTTCGAGCAGATTCTTTACGAGAAGCAGGACGGCGTGGCGACGATCACGCTGAACCGGCCGGAGCGGATGAACGCGTTCACGGACGTGATGCTCACGGAGTGGGCGCGCGCGCTCGAGGACGCGCGGGTCGACCGCGACGTGCGCGCCGTGATCGTGACGGGCGCCGGGCGGGGATTCTGCGCGGGCGCGGACCTGAAGGGTGGCTCGGGCGTGGCGGAGACGGCGCAGGCGGAGCGCGCGCCGTCGGCGGCGGACCGGCGCAACTGGCTGCGCGACGGTGTGCACCAGGTGCCGCGGGCGGTGCAGCTGCTCGACAAGCCGTACATCGCGGCGGTGAACGGCGCCGCCGTGGGCGCGGGGATGGACATGGCGTCGATGGCGGACATCCGCATCGCGTCGGAGCAGGCGAAGTTCGCGATGTCGTACGCGAAGGTGGGGCTGATCCCGGGCGACGGCGGCGCGTACTTCCTGCCGCGCCTCGTTGGCATCGCGAAGGCGCTGGAGCTGATCTGGACGGGCGACTTCATCGACGCGCAGGAGGCGCTGCGGCTTGGTTACGTGTCGAAGGTGGTGCCCGGCGAGTCGCTGATGGACGAGGCGCTGGCGTTCGCGCGGCGGCTGGCCGGGGGCCCGGCGGTGGCGATCCAGCTCGCGAAGCGGCTGGTGTACCGCGGGCTGGACGCGAGCTGGCACGAGGCGTTCGAGATGGCGGGGCAAGCGATGGCGATCGCGCAGTCGACGGAGGATGCGCGCGAGGGGCCGCGTGCGTTCGTGGAGGGGCGTCAGCCCAAGTTCCAGGGGCGGTGAGATGGGTGGGTGCGGAGGCCGAGGTGTTGTATCCGAAGCGTTGAGTGCGCGTCAGGAGGGCGTGGCCCGCAATGCGCGATAGTGTCGTCGTGCGGCCCGCTGTCTTCCCTGTCGTTGGCAGCATCCTAGCGATCGCTGCATCGTTCGCCTGCGGTGAGCGTGACGCCGGGATGCGACCGTGGTCCCGCGAAGACGTTCAGTGGTCCCGCGAAGACGTTCAGTCGGACCTGCCGATCGCGCGCGTGCGAGAGTCGGAGGGGCTGCGTGCCTACGACTGGACGGCGGACGGTAATCGGATTGCTTACGTGACAGCCGAGGGCGCGCTGTACGTGGCGCAGGCGCCGGAGTTCGCATCGATGATGGTCGATGCGGGACCCGCAGCGGAACCGCGCTGGTCGCCGGATGGATCGACGATCGCGTTCGCACGGCAGGATGAGGGCATATTCGCCGTGCCCAAAGATGGGGCTCAACCTGCCGTGAACGTATCGCCAGTCGACGACATCTGGGCGAGCCGCATCTATCGCGTCTACCGGTGGATTGACGCGAGCACGATCGCCTACGATGTGCACCTCGGCACGGGATCCAACGCGCTTTACGAACTGACGCTCCATCGCGGGGACGAAGGCACGGTCATCGAACGTGCCACGGAACTTCGCCAGGTTCCGTTCCCCCGGACATGTGGCGGCTGCATGGTCGCGGCGATGCGCTATCACTATGCGCCGGACGCCCAATCGATCGTCGCGGATTACGGTGGGATGCCGTCCGTGGCCTGGTATGACCGCCGAACCGGCGAGCAGTGGCTTGTCAGCTTCGACAGCGATCCAGATGGGGTCGAAATCCGGCGGTGGTTCGTCGAGTGGTTCCAGGATGGCTCGTTCGCGTACCGAGAGGCGATGGGCACTTCGGGCTCCAGGGGCGGTTTCCCGCCAGGCGTCCCGCAGACATGGACCCTCTGGCGCGGCGATCCGCGTGACCGCTCGCGCATGCTAGAGGGGGCGTGGCCGGGCCCGTAATGCGGCCATCTCGCGCGTTGCGAGAGGGCTCGGTGCAAGGGTGGAGTGGCGGTGGCGTGATGGGCAAATTGGCGCTGGGAGCGGCGTGGCGGCGGGCGTAGGCTTGCGGCATGGAGAGCATCGCTGACCTGAGCTGGCGCGCGTACCCGGCGGGGATCATGCTCGCGGCAGGAGGCGTCATGGCAGCGGTGGGGATGCGGCGCGAGCTGGCGGGGCTGCGAGCGCCGTTCACGGATCGCTCGAAGACGCTGACGATGATGACGGGCTTCCGGCTGGCGATCGTCGGGGCGGCGCTGACACTATTCGGGGGCGCGTGGGTCGCGCAGATCGCGTGGCTGATGTGGCTGGCGCTCATCATCGGCGCCGGGGAGCTGATCGAGTCGTCGATGATGATCTCCGGCATGCGCATGGGCGAGGGCCTGCGCGCGAAGCAGCTCCGCAAGCGCTCCGTCCGTTAGCGCGTGGCCGTCTCCTATACTGAAGCCGTGAAGTTCGCCGTCCTCGTCTTCCCCGGCACCTGGTCGGACAAAGATTGCCAGTACGTCCTGGAGCATGAGCTGGGGCAGCAGGCCGACCTCGTGTGGCACCGAGAGAGCAACCTGGACGCCTTCGACGCGGTCGTGATCCCGGGCGGCTTCTCCTACGGCGACCACCTGCGCTGCGGCGCGATCGCGCGCTTCTCGCCGGTGATGGAGGCCGTCGGGCGGTTCGCCGAGGCGGGGCGGCCGGTACTGGGCATCTGCAACGGCTTCCAGATCCTGTGCGAGAGTCACCTGCTGCCGGGGGCGCTGATGCGCAACGACAGCCTGCAGTTCCGCTGCATGCCCACGCACCTGCGGATCGAGAACGCGGGGACGATGTTCACGAGCGCGGCTTCGGTGGGCCAGGTGCTTGAGATACCGATCTCGCACGGTGAGGGGAACTACTTCGCGGACGCGGAGACTGTGGCGCGACTGGAGGCGGAGCGGCGCGTGATCTTCCGGTACGTGACGCCGGACGGCGAGGCGACGGTGGACGGGAACCCGAACGGCTCCGTGAACAACATCGCAGGCATCATCAACGAGCGCGGGAACGTGCTGGGGATGATGCCGCACCCCGAGCGTGCGGGCGAAGCGCGGCTGGGCAGCACGGACGGGCTGGTGATCTTCCGATCGATGATCGCGAGCGCCGTCGAGGCCGTCGCGCGCTGATCCCGGCGCGCAGCCCAGGAGCGAACGGCGCCGCGAAGCTGCATCGGGGAGATGCCTACGTGCGGTGACGCGCGCCGGTCCGATGACGTGATCGATGGCGAGGATTCTCATCGTAGCGGCGCGGCGTGCCGGCAGAGCCATCGATTACGCGCCGGACGTGCCTGTGGTCTCGCGGCACCTCGAACGACACGGCTACGACACGCCCGCGGCGACGACGGCATCGGCGCTCGTCCGCCTGGCTGAGGCCGACGCCGTGCTGGCGATCGGCGGCGTACTCGAGGCGGCGGCCGCACGGGTGCTGGCCGGGCGCGTCGGCGTGCCGTACGGGGTCGTCTATCAGCGGATAGAGTGCTCGTCGTCGCGCGGCGCCCATGCGGCGGGCCCGTTCGTCAGCACGACGATAGCGGCATGGGCGGCGAGGCGCGCCGTGGCCACAGGCATCGTCGCCGAGACGTTCCGGCGGCCGCTCGAGCGCGCGGGCGTGGAACCGTCGCGGATCCGGCGGCTGCCGCTTGCGGTAACGGGCGGCTTCGAACTCGGCATGGACCGACGGGCTAGCCCGAATGTGCTTGGCGGAGATGGGGAGCCGGCCGGAGTCCTTCTCATCGGCGACGGGCAAGGGATCAGGGCATGGGCGGCGGCGCTGAAGCGGCGGCGTGACGTGCGGTTGATCGCGGCGCACCCTAGCGCAGGTGGTATCGCGTGGACGCTCGGTCGGGCGAAGCAGGGCGGGCCGACCGCGCGTGAGTACGTCCGGGCGATGGCGGCGGCCGACGTCATTGTGCTGTGCCAGCCGGCGGACGTGGCGCTGCCACCGCCGCCGGAGCTGCCGCTGTGCCTTGCCTCGGGGCGGCCGATCATCGTCGCGGCGCCGGCGGGCAGCGAGGTGGCCCGAGAGGCGCGCGACCACAGCGCCGCCCTGATCGCGCTGCCCGCCGACCTGTGCGACGTCATCGCATGCATCGACCGACTGCGGGCGGACGCGGGACTGCGCTCGTATGTCACGGAAGCCGCACAGCGGTGGGCCGCGGCGTCGTTCACGATGGAGGGCGCGCTGGCCGCGTACGAGCGCTTCGTGACCGCGCTGCTGGCGGAGGGCGGACGGGCGCCGGTGCATTCCCTGATAACGCACGCAAACGAATCAGCTCAACGGCGCAGCGAACGCAGACGAGCTGCGTGACGCTCCCGGCCAAAGATCAGGGTGTTCCCTGACGATGATGTCCCCGGGAAGCGACCATCGAGACGCACAAGCGGCGGCGTAGGTACGTACAACCCGCGACGTGCAGGACATCCCTGATGGCCCGGGCGGCCTCCTGAAGCGAAGAATCGACCCGGACGGCGCACGTTCAGCGCCGGAGGAGACCATGGTGATTGCACGTATCGCGCAGACGCCGCTCATCGACCGCATCGCCGGGGGAGTACGCCGGGCGTTCGTTGACGACCGGCCGGAGCAGGAGATCGAGCCGCTGCCGTTCTCGCGCCCGTTGCGCTCCGTCGTCGGCCGTGGCGCGCCGGCCGGAACGCAGGTAGTGGAGGTGTGGCGGGGAGAGGTCGCCGGGGCGTACCTGTACGTCGACCTGGCCAGCGAGAGGGACTACCGGCTCGGGACGTACGAGACACACGTGCAGGCGTACCTGGCTCGAAACATCGCGGCAGGCGACGTCGTGTACGACATCGGCGCGCACGTCGGCTTCTTGTCGCTGCTGATGGCGCGGCTTGTTGGGCCGTGGGGCGTCGTGCACGCGTTCGAGCCGCTGCGCGAGAACGTCGACCGGCTGCAGCTGAATGTAGCCACGAACGGCGTCGAGAACGTCGTCCCGCACGCCCTCGCGCTGTGCGACCACGGCGGACCCGCCACGTTCGACCGGCGCAGCTCGTCGTTCGACGGCCGCCTGTCCGAGCGCGGCGGACTCGTCGTCGAGACGGAGACGATCGACAACCTGGTGGCGCGCGGGCTGCCGGCGCCGGACGTGATCAAGATCGATGTCGGCGGCGGAGAAGCCGCCGTGGTCCGCGGCGCACGCGAGACGATCCGCGCGGGGGCGCCGCGGCTGCTGGTCGAAGTGACTTCCGCCGAGTCGGGACGGGCGATGCTGGCGGAGCTGCCGGTGCCGTACGAGTGCCGCGACGCCCGGTGGGGATCGCCGCGGCTGCCGCTGACGCCGGGGCACTACGAGCTGCGTCCGGTGGTGCCGGTGGCGCTCCTGCGGGAGGCGCGGGCGGCCTGACGGACGCTACGGGTGCAGCCGGTAGAAGCGCCACAGCGGGTGCTCGATGGGCAGTGACTCGGTGCGGGCGAAGCCGGCCTCGGACGTGTACTCGGCGAGCTTCGCGGGGCGCATCACCGTCCCGGTCGCGGCCGACGGGCTGTCGACAAGCGAGTTGGGCAGGCAGAGCAGCACGCTCACGCCGTAGAAGAAGCGGTCGACGTCGCCGGCCGGCGCTTCAAACGACTCCCCGACCGCCTCGTCCATGATGATGACGGTGCCGCCGTCAGCCAGCATGTTGCGCATGACGCGCAGCGCCTCGACGGGGCGCGAGAAGTCGTGGATGCACTCGAACGCGGCCACGAGATCGTAGCGTCCGGCGAGGGATGGGTCGGAGACGTCGCGGACGTGCGCCGTGACGCGGTCCTCGAGGCCGGCGGCGCGGATGTTCTCACGGGCGAGCTCGACGGACCGCTCATCGAGGTCGAAGGCGTCGACGACGGCGTGCGGGTACGCGCGGGCGATGGCGATGGACGACCAGGCGCCACCGGCGCCGATATCGGCGACGCGCGCGCCCGGCTGCTGGAGCCGCGCGTGCACGTCCGGAACGGCCGCGAACCAGTCGGCCATGTAGGCCTCGAAGTGCGGGCGGTTGAGGTCGATCTGCGCCTCGACGACGTCGGGGCCGTAGTCGCTCCAGGCGATGCCCGCGCCTGTGCGGAAGGCCTGCGCGACCTCGGCGGTCTTGAGCACGGTGCCGAGCACCTGGCGCACGAGCGGCATGGTGTGGGCGACGTCTTTGGTATCGGTGAGCACGCCGGCGTAAGCGGGGGGCAGCGCGTAGCGGCGGGTGGCGGGCGGCGCTGAGGCATCGTCGACCGCGAGGATGCCCGAGGCAGCCTGCTGTTCGAGCCACTCGCGGATGTAGCGCTCGTTGTTGGCGGTTCGGCCTGCGAGTTCGGGCGCGGTGGCGGGGCCGTCCTGTACGAGGCTCCGGTAGAGGCCCAAACGGTCGCCGATGTAGATCGTGGCGACCTCGAGGGCCGCGGCAGACGCCTCGAACAGCCGGCTCGCGAAGGCCTCCGTCGCCTGTGCGTCCGCGACCTGAGGGGTGGTGCCCTGCGTCGTCATCGTCCTGCTCCTGCAATACCAGAATGCGGGCGGCGGCGAAGCGCCGACAGCGACACGGTAGCACCCGGCCGCGCCCGCTGCCTCGGACGGAAGGCCGAGATCGGCTCCGACGTTCGCGCGATCCCCTGGACGGGGTCGCTGTCGCAATGGAACCGGCAGATTCGCCGGATCGCTCGTCAGACGGGGCTTATCGGGCGGTGCGTACCCTCGATCCGAGAGGAGGCGGGGATGATCGAACTGGGGTACGCACTTTCGAGCGAGGAGCACCGGCCGAACGACCTGCTGCGCTACGCGCGAATGGCGGAGGAGCACGGCTTCACCTTCGCGCTCATCTCGGACCACTTCCACCCCTGGATCGACCGGCAGGGAGAGAGCCCGTTCGTGTGGTCGGTGCTCGGAGGGATCGCACGGGCGACCGAACGGCTGCGGGTGGGGACGGGCGTGACGTGCCCGACGGTACGCATCCATCCGGCGATCATCGCGCAGGCGGCGGCGACGACGGCGGCGATGATGCCGGGGCGGTTCTTGCTGGGCCTTGGCACCGGCGAGAACCTGAACGAGCACATCACCGGCGAGCGCTGGCCTTCGGCGAACGTGCGCAGCGACATGCTGCTGGAGGCGATCGAGATCATCCGCGAGCTGTGGACGGGGCAGAACGTCGATTACGAGGGGCGGTTCTACCGCGTCGAGGATGCGCGGATCTACACGTTGCCGGATGAGCTGCCGCCGATCTACATCGCCGCGAGCGGCCAGCAATCGGCGAAGACGGCAGCGGACGTGGGGGACGGACTGATCGCGACGGCGCCCCAGGACGGGCTCGTGGGGGCATTCGAGGAGGCGGGCGGCGCCAGTAAGCCGAAGTACGGGCAGGTGACGGTGTGCTGGGCCGAGAGCGAGGAGCAGGCGCGGAAGACGGCGTACGAGCACTGGCCGACCGCCGCGCTGAAGGGCGAGCTGGCCACGGAGTTGCCGTTGCCGCGCCACTTCGAGCAGGCGGCGCAGATGGTGACGGAGGAGGACGTGGCGCAACAGGTCGTCTGCGGGCCCGAGGTGAAGCGCCACGTCGACGGGATCCGCAAGTTCGCGGATGCGGGGTTCGACCACGTGTACGTGCACCAGGTTGGACCGGACCAGGAAGGCTTCTTCCGCTTCTACCGTGAGACCGTGATGCCGGAGCTGCGCGACCTGCTGGTCGAGCGGCAACGGCCCGCGGCGTGATCATGCTCGGGTGACGGTCAGCGGCTCGCGCCCGCGAGAGCGGCACCAGTCCTCGTACGCCGGAACCTGCTCGCGCACGACGTAGAGAAAGTAGAAGACGCCGAAGTCGCCGAGGAACTTGAAGCGCTTGCGCAGGTCCGCGCCCGTGGCCTCAAAGTCGCCATGGCTGCGCAGGTATTTCCTGAACGAGCCGTACTGCTCCTCGATCTCGATCATTTTGCGCGCGTTCTCGACGATCGCCTCGAGCTTGCGGCGGTTGCGGATGACGCGCGGGTCTTCGGCGAGCGCGGCAAGCTGCGCGGACGTCATCGTGGCGACGGCCATCGGCTCGAAGCCGTGGAACGCATCACGGATCCCCGGCCACTTCTTTTCGACGACGGCCCACGACATCCCCGACTGGAGCACCACCTTGCTCATGACCTCGAGGTAGTCGCCAAGCGTACGGGGCTGAATCTGTTTCGGCGCTTCCATGGCTGCCTCCGCTGTTCACTCGCCGGAGTACGACGAACGCGCGGCGCGTCGATCGACAGGCCGCCGTTGACGGGGTGCCCGTCCGGCACTGTATACTCGCTGCACCTACGACGACGCTAGAAAGCAGGCATCGATGACCACGGCCACACCTCTTGCCGTCGCGACGGCGACCGCCGCCGCACAGCCTGCCGCGTCCATCCTCTAGCGGCTTCCATCTCAACGCGTAGCCACTGAGGTCGCCGCC
>Ga0073934_10008039_pt1 | contig 14308 bp, 13 predicted proteins | sample LarsenN4metaG_FD_76834 | JGI IMG/M metagenome (GOLD analysis project Ga0073934, IMG submission 76834) | Hot spring sediment bacterial and archeal communities from British Columbia, Canada, to study Microbial Dark Matter (Phase II) - Larsen... ...
AGCAAAACCTCAACACCTATCTGGCCGGGCTGCCCAATCCGCCGGTGAAGACCCTCGACGACATCGTGCGCTTCAACCGCCGCAACCGCGAAGCGATCCGCTACGGCCAGAGCATCCTGATCAGCTCCAACGTTCAAAGTGGCAACACGATCACCTTTGCCGAGGCTACCCGCGACCGGGCCGAGGACCTCGCCCTCGCCCGCGGCGGCCTCGATGCCCTGTTTGCGCGCGAAAACCTCGACGCCCTGCTCTTTCCGACGTCCGCCGGGGCAGGCATCGGCGCCCGGGCGGGCTACCCGACGATCATCGTCCCGGCGGGCTATCTGACGAGCGGCCAGCCGGTGGGCATCTCTCTGCTGGGCCGCGCCTTCAGCGAGCCGCGGCTCATCGAACTGGCCTACGCCTACGAGCAGGCGAGCCGCCTGCGCCGCCCCCCGGCGGCCACGCCCTGAGGGTGCATGCCCTGTAGAACCCTGGACGCCCGGCCAGGAATTCTGTACACTAAACGATTGTCGACTTATGCGGCGATTGCCGGTTTTCCCTGCCATCGTTCGCGGTTTGCGCACGGTTTCGTGCGCCGGGGCCTCTGCCCCCCAGGAGCAACGCACTATGGGCATCCGTAAGTTTCGTCCGATGACTCCCGGCACGCGCCAGCGCTCTGGCAGCGACTTCGCCGAGATCACCAAGGACAAGCCCGAAAAGAAGCTGACCAAGTTCAACCACCGCAAGCAGGGCCGCAACAACCAGGGCCGGATCACCAGCCGCTTCCGGGGCGGCGGCCACAAGCGCAAGTACCGCCTCATTGACTTCAAGCGCGACAAGCGCGGGATCACCGCCACCGTGCTCGCCATCGAGTACGATCCCAACCGCTCGGCGCGCATCGCCCTGGTCGAATACGAGGACGGCGAGCGCCGTTATATTCTGCATCCGGTCGGGCTCAACGTCGGCGACACGATCGCGGCGGGCGAAGACGCGCCCATCGAGATCGGCTGCGCCCTGCCTCTCGACCGTATCCCCCTGGGTAGCAACATCCACAACGTCGAGCTGATGCCCGGCCGCGGCGGCCAGATGGCCCGCTCCGCCGGAGCGGTCGTCCAGCTTGTCGCCAAAGAAGGCGCCTACGCCACCCTCAAGCTGCCCTCCGGCGAAGTGCGTCAGGTCCTGCGGGGCTGCTACGCCACCATCGGCCAGGTGGGCAATCTTGATGCCAAGAATATCTCGGTTGGCAAGGCCGGTCGCAAGCGCTGGCTGGGCAAGCGCCCCCACAACCGCGGCGTCGTCATGAACGCCGTCGATCACCCCCATGGCGGTGGCGAGGGCAAGAGCCCGATCGGCGGCAAGCCCCAGACCCCGTGGGGCAAGAGCGCCCTGGGCACCAAGACCCGCAACAAGAAGAAGCCCAGCGGCAAGTTCATCATCCGTCGTCGCAAGTCCGTCTCGGGCCGAGGGTAATCACAGATGGGACGTTCACTGAAGAAGGGCGTGTTCGTTGCCGAACACCTGCTGGAGAAGATCGAAAACCTCAATGCCAGGAACGAGAAGCGCGTCATCAAGACCTGGTCGCGCGCTTCGACGGTCGTTCCCCAGATGATCGGCCACACGATCAGCGTGCACAACGGCAAAGACCACATCCCGGTGTTCATCACCGAGCAGATGGTCGGTCACAAACTCGGCGAATTCTCGCCGACCCGCTCGTTCGACAGCCACGCCGGCAAAGACAAGAAGGGCAAGCGCTAAGCTGCGCTGAGCCAGACGGCGAGGGCCGGGGAAACTTCCCCGGCCCTCTTTGTTGCGTTGTTTATCCGCCAAGGGCGACGTCGAGGAACATCATCACCACGAAGCCGACCATGACGCCGATCGTCCCCTGCAGGTCGTAGCCCTTGCGGTGCGACTCGGGGATGATCTCATCGGAGATGACAAACAACATTGCCCCGGCGGCGAAGGCCATCGCCCAGGGCATCAGCACCTGGGACACGCTCACCAGTCCGGCGCCCAGCATGCCGCCGACAGGCTCCACCAGCCCCGAGAGCAGCGACACCCAGAGGGCGTAGCCCATCGAGTAGCCCTGGCCGAGCAGGGCGACAGCCACCACCAGTCCTTCGGGCATGTTCTGCAGGCCGATGCCGACGGCGACAGGTAATCCCTGGGAGATGTCGCCATTGGCAAAGCTCACGCCGACCGCCATGCCTTCCGGGAAGTTGTGCAGGGCGATGGCCGCCACAAATAGCCAGATGCGCTTGAGCCCTTCGGCGTTCGACCCCTCCGGCCCTTTGATGAAGTGCTCGTGGGGAAAGTAGCGATTGCCCAGCCACAGACAGAGGCCGCCCAGCAGAATGCCCACCACCATGATGGCGGCGGCGAGCGGCCGGGGATAGCCCTGGGCCTCAGCTGCCTCGGTGCCCGGGATGATGAGCAAAAAGGCCGAGGCAGCGAGCATCACCCCACCCCCGAAGCCGAGCAAAATCGACTGCAGTTTCTGGTCGAGCTTGCGCGTCACCAGAACGGGCAGGGCGCCGAGGCCGGTGGCAAGTCCGGCAGTCATACTGGCGAGGGTGCCGAGCAGAAAAGGCGACATGGGCGGCACTCTGGATACTCCCAACCAGAGTATCAAGCCGCCCTGATCGGTGCGACCGACCAGCGGGCGGATCAGCGGGCAGATCTATTGATGCTTCCAGGTGGTCGGAGCGCCCTTGTGATCGATGAGCACGACGCCCTGCTCAGCAAGAAAATCGCGGATACGGTCCGCCTCCGCCCAGTTGCGCTCGGCCCGTGCCTGCTGACGCCGTGCGATCCACGCTTCGATCTCGGACGCGTCGAGGTTGGCTGCCTTTTGGGGAGTCGGTTCGCTCGCGGCAAACCCGAGCACGTCGGCGAGGGTGCGCAGGGTGCGCCAGGTGCGGGCGAGCACATCGGCGTCCTCCACCCCGCCGCCGTGGGTGGCAACGTTGTGGGCGCGCACGAGGCGCTTGGCGAGGTCGAAGAGGACAGCGAGGGCTTCCGGGGTGTTGAAGTCGTCGTCCATCGCCTCTGTAAAGTCTGCGACTGCCTCGGCAAGCAGATCCCCCTCGCGGGGTTGCCCGAGGTCGTGGACGATCCAGTCGCTCAGACTGAGCCCGGCGTCGAGTGACTGCCAGGCGTTGACGGCGTCCTGCATGATGTCGAGGGAGAAGACAATCGGCTTTCGGTAGGAGGTGCGCAGCACCAGCAGGCGAAAGGCCATCGGCGGGTAGCTCTCGAAGAGCCCCCGGAGGGTGACGAAGTTGCCCAGCGACTTGGACATCTTTTCGACCTGACCGTCGGGGCCGACGACGTTGATGAAGCCGTTGTGCATCCAGTAGCGGGCCAGGGTTTTGCCGGTGGCCGCCTCCGACTGGGCGATCTCGTTTTCGTGGTGGGGAAACTGGAGATCTTCTCCCCCGGCGTGGATGTCGACGGTGTCGCCGAGGTGGGCGCGCAGCATCGCCGAGCACTCGATGTGCCAGCCGGGCCGCCCCGGTCCCCAGGGCGAGTTCCAGGCGGGTTCGTCGGGGGCGGCCCCCTTCCAGAGGGCAAAGTCGAAGGGGTCCTTCTTGCGGGCGGTCTCCTCGTCGCTCACCCGGCCGCTCGAACCGGCCTCCAGGTCCTCGAGGCGCTTGCCCGAGAGCTTGCCGTAGCCCGGAAAGCGACGCACCCGGTAGTACACGTCGCCCACCGACGGATAGGCAAAGGCCCTGGCCTCCAGTTCGCCGATGAGGCCGACGATGGCCTCCATCGAGTCGGTGATGCGCGGGTGGACGTCGGCCCGCCGCACGTTGAGCTTCTCCATGTCGGCGAAGTAGGACTCGATGTAGGTTTCGGTCACCTCGCTCCAGGAACGCCCCTCCTCCTGGGCGCGCCGCAGGATCTTGTCGTCGACGTCGGTGAAGTTCTGCACGTAGCGCACCTGATAGCCGCGGAACTCCAGATAGCGGCGCACCGTGTCCCAGACGACGTAGGAGCGCCCGTGGCCCAGGTGGCTGTGGTCGTAGGGGGTGATCCCGCAGACGTACATCTTGACCTGGCCGGGCTCGCCGGGGACGAACGCTTCTTTGGTGCGCGTGAGCGTGTTGGTGAGGCGCAGAACCATGGGTGGTAGGAACGCTGTCCTCCTATTTTAGGGGTCTGGCGTGCGGCGCCTGTGCGGCAGTCGACCCGGCAGGCGGGCTTCTGTCAGGCTGTGAGCCGTGGGAGCGGGCGACGACGGGATGGAACGGGCGTACTGGCTGGCCTGGAGTGCGGTGGAAGGGGTGGGGGCGGCGGGGATCAAGCAACTCCTCGACCACTTCGGTTCGCTGGGGGCGGCCTGGCGAGCTTCGCCCGCCGCCCTTTCGGAGGTGCTGTACTGGTCGGGGCAGCGGGCGGAACTGGTGGCCCCCCGCCGTGACAGACTCGACCCGGCGTCCGTGCTTGCGCACTGCGAGGCGCGCTGGCCTCCTTTCTGGACCCCGGCCGATCCGGGGTATCCGCCGCTGCTGGCCGAGATCGCCGACCCGCCGCCGGTGCTCTTCGCCGAGGGCAGCCTCGCAGGCAAGCCCTGGCCCCCGGCGGTGGCGATCGTTGGCACCCGCCGTCCGAGCCCCCATGGACTCGCCTGGGCCGCCCGGCTCGCCGCTGCCCTCGCCCGAACCGGGTTTGTGGTGGTTTCGGGGCTTGCCTACGGCATCGACGCCGCCGCCCACCACCACGCCCTCGAAGCGGGAGGGGCGACCGTGGCGGTGCTGGGCGGCAGTACCCGCGAGATCTATCCGGCTCTCCACCGCCCGCTTGCGGCCCGCGCCCGCGCCTGCGGCGCTCTGATCAGCGAGCACCCACCCGGCACCCGCATCGAGTCGCACCACTTTCCGAAGCGCAACCGTATTCTGGTTGGCGTCTGTCGGGCGACGATCGTCGTCGAAGCCCCCGAGCGCTCAGGGGCGCTCATCTCGGCACAGCTCGCTTGCGAGTACGGCCGGGATGTCTACGTGCTCCCGGCAAGCCCCGACCTGCCCGAGGCGCGGGGCTGCCTGAAGCTGCTTGCCCAGGGGGCTTCGCCGATCCTCTCCCTCGAAGAGCTACTGGTCGCGCTGCAGGGGACGCCGTTGCCCAGCCGCAGGTCTGAAGCACCGCCGACATTCGAGGTGGGCGAAGAGCCAGTCTGGGAATGCCTGCGCGGGGTGGCCCTCGGTTTCGACGAAATGGTCGAACGCACCGGGCTGTCGAGCACCGATCTGGCGACGGCGCTGCTCACCCTGGAGATGAAAGGGGTGCTCACCCGTCACCCCGACGGTCGCTACGCCCTCGCGTAGCAGGGAGATCCCCCGGGCCGCCCTCTGACTATACTTCTGGGGAGACGACCCTCCACCTGGGAGTTCTCGCGAAATGCTCTGCGTCGACGACCTGCTACAGCTTGAGATCTTCCAGAAACTGCCGCACTCCCGCCTCGAATGGATCTGCGAGCGCTCCACCCTCGTTTCTCTTGCTGCCGGGGACACGCTCGTGCGCGAGGGCGACCCGCCTCGGGGATTCTTCATCCTGGTCGAAGGCAAACTGGGCGTCTTTCGGCTGAGCGAGGGGGTCGAGATGCCGATCGGCCGTCAGGAGGCACCCGGCTTCGTCGGTGAGGTGCCCATCCTCACCGACGAGCCGGTAATGATTACCCTGCGCGCCCTCTCCGACTGCCGGGTCTACGAACTACCCGGCGCCGATTTTCTGGCGCTCATCCACGAGTGCCGGGAGGTCGAACGGCTGATCTTCCGGGCGGTGCAACAGCGCCTGCGGGGGCTGGAGTCGTTCGTGCGCAACCGCGAGAAGATGGCCGCCCTCGGCACCCTCGCCGCCGGTCTCGCCCACGAACTGAACAACCCGGCGGCTGCCCTGGTGCGGGCGCTCAACCATGTCACCCCGGCGATCATCGAGCTGCAGCGGATGAACCTGGTCTACGGCCAGCGCAACCCCGACCCGGCCCACACTGCCTGCTGGATCCAGGCCCGCGACGCCGGCTACGACGCGATCATCCACAAGCGCATCGATCCGCTCTCCTTGAGCGACGCCGAAGAAAAACTGCTCGACTGGCTCAGCGACTACGGCGTCAAAGATCCCTGGAAGCTGGCCGGGCCGCTCGCCCTCGGCGGGACCACCCCCGAGACGCTCGCTTCGCTCATCGCACCCTGGCGCGGGGAAACCGGCGAACTGCGGGAGATGGGCATCCACTGGCTCGCTCTCTCCTTCGATGTCATGGAGATGATCCAGAGCGGTCTGCGCGGATCCCAGCGCATCTTCGATCTGGTTCAGGCGATGAAGTCGTACTCCCACATGGATCGTGGAGCGCTCCAGATCCTCGATGTCCATGAAGGGCTCGAAGACACCCTGCGCCTCTTTTCGTTTCGTCTCAAGCAGGGGATCGAGGTGGTGCGGCACTACGACCGCAGCCTGCCCGAGATCCCGGCCTACGGCAGCGAACTCAATCAGGTCTGGACCAATCTGCTCGACAACGCCGTCGACGCCATGAACGGCCGGGGTCGACTCGAACTGACCACCGGCCGCAAGGGAGAGCACCTCTACGTTCAGATCGCCGACGACGGGCCGGGCATCCCCGAACAGATCCAGTCGCGGGTCTTCGAGCCCTTCTACACCACAAAGTCGGTGGGCAAGGGCTCAGGACTCGGCCTCGACGTTGCCCGCCGGATCGTCGAAAACCGCCACCAGGGCTCGATCACGTTCGACTCGCGACCAGGCCGCACCGTCTTCACCGTCTGTCTGCCGCTGGTGGCGGTCTGAAAGCCTCAGGGCGCTGAAAGCCTCACGGGGAGGTGGGCTTGGGCTCCTGGGCGCGGGGACGGCGACCACCGTAGGTCTGGGTAGTGCCGTTCGGGCCGGTGACCGTGGTCTGGTAGTTAGAGGTCTGGGTGGTGTAGGTCTGGTCGTTGACCGTGGTCGTGCCCGAGCCGGTGTAGCCGCTGCCCTGGGTGTAGGTGCCGCTACCTGTCGTCGTCACCGTGCCCGAGCGGTTGGGGCCGCTTCCTGAGCCCGAACCCGAGTAGGTGACGCCGCCCTGGCCGTCGGTGCTGGCTGTACCTTCGCCTGTGGCCGAACCGTTCGGACCGCTCACTTGGCCGCTGCCCGAGGCGGTTCCGGTGCCCTGACCGTTGGTGGTAAACTGCCCCTCGCCACTCACCGCCCGCCCGCCGGCGGTGTTGACCTGGCCGCTGCCGCTGCCGGTCACACCGCCCTGGAAGTTGGGGCGCAGACTGCCGCTGCCGCTAAAGGTGCCGCCGCGGGGCAGGGTGCCGCTGCGGCTGCGCAGTTGGGCTTCGACCGGGGTGGTCGTGCTCGCCACCAGCAGGATCGCAACCAGGAACAGAAGAAAACGATATTGCATCCAACAAACCTCATGGGCGCATGACTGCCTCAAGCTTCGGCGATCTGCATCGGCATTTCAACCATCCGGAACGCTCGCCGTCGACAGATTTTCGCTGCTCCTGTGACAGCGCAATTTTTCGAGATTGACGGCGCTCAACTGTACCCACTGGCTGCCGGGATGGCGGTGCATCATCGCCGTGCGCACCTGGTAGGCCCCCTTGCGGCCAGGGCTCGCCTCGAACAGTCCGCCGACGGTCTTGCGGCCCATCCAACGTCCGGCGTCCTCGACGACGATGCGCTGTCGGAGGGCGGCCATGCCGGGACTGACGCTCTTGATCTCGAAGGTGCTCTCAAGCAACGCGTCGCGCCGGTCACGCCAGCGCTCGACGAACACGAAGCGCTCCGGAGAGTGGGCGACCACTTCCCAGCACAACCGCCGCAGATGCTCGCCGTTGTCGTAATGGGTGAAGTAGAGCGCGGCGAGATCCCCGGGCAGGGCGAGTTCCTCCCGCCGGAAGCGACCGAGATTGCCAAACCCCCGCTCCTCCACCACCACCGTCGTGTACTGCCAGATGCCCCGGACCCAGATGGGCAGAACCTCCTCGATCTTCACCTCCATCGGAGAAGGAGTCGGCTCGGCCACGACGGCCCCACCCCAAACCCCTTCCAAAAGGGCAATCCCCATCCCCAGGCACAGGTAAAATAAGAGCAAATTCATAATTGTATTCAGGTAGTGCTGCCGTGGATCCTACACTGAATCGAAATCTCTGGAGTGCAAGGTTCTTATTTGTCTATTTGATTATTAGCTTTTGCTTTCACTTCTCCCCCGCTGGGATGCCCGGTGCGGCGGCGGTGGGCAAGGGGGAAGCAGCCGAGCGCGCGCTGCGCAGGAGTGGTCTGGTCGGCGTCGATTTCCGTGTGCAGCAGCAGCCGCAAAATCGCTGGGTGGTAGAAACCGACCACTGCTACACCAGCGCGGAGGAGTTGAAGCTTTCGCTGCTGCAGGTGACGAAGCTGCTTGGCGGCGGTACCACCCTGCGCGCCCGGCTTCTGGGGAGCGAGGAGCCGGTGGAGGCGAGCCTGGGGAGCGAACTGGCCCGTTCACCGCTCGAAGCGCTGCGACGCATTCGGTTGCTGCCCTACAGGGGCGCGCTGCCGCCACCGGGTAGTGCGTCGCAGTCGACGACGATCACCGCCCTGCCGCGCAGTGCGCGACCGACCCTGCCGGTGCTCGGCGAACCGCTCGTGCCGGGCCAGCCGGTGGCCGACCCGGTGCGCGGCAGCGGCGTGTTGCTCGCGGCCGGGCGACCGATCCCGGTGCGAATCGAGCAGGAGTTGACCGTGAGCGGCGAGACGGCCACGCCGATCGCCGGGGTGGTGCCCCAGAGCGTGCTCGATGAGCAGGGCGGCATCGTCGTTCCCCGCGGCACGACCGCCACCGGACGGATCGTCTCGACGGCCCAGGGCGCCCGGCTGGTGGTCGACACCCTGGTCATCGACGGGCAGCCCCATCGCATCGCGGCGTCGACTGCGGAGTTTCCGTCGTATCCGGCCGCGAATGGCGGTGTGGCGAGCGGTCCGGCTGCCGGGGCCCTCATCGGTGGCCTGCTGGGCGGCGGGGTCGGCGCGCTTTTGGGAGGGCTATTCGGCAACCTGTTCGGTGCGCCTGCCCCGCCGCCCCGGGTGGTGGTGTTTCAACCGGGCACGCTCTATCCCCGGCTGGTCGACCCCTGGCGGGTGACAACCCCCGAAGCCGATGAGCTGCCCAGGTTGGAGCCGCCTGCAGGTGCGACAAAATCAGAGCCGACCGGTAGCACTCCGAAATTCGAGCCGACCGTGGGAGACTACGAGAACAGCCCCAACTGATCGTTGACGACCAGCCCGTTTTCCCGTTCGAGCAGGCCGAGGGCGGCGGTGGTCGTCGCCGCGATCAGATCGGCCTCGTCTTCGCAGGCGTTGGGATCGAAGAGCACGTCCTCGGCGTCGCCGCGCAGCAGCAGTTCGGCGGCCTGGAGCAGTTCGGTGTGCATCGTGCTCAGTTCGGGGCGGCTGTCGAGGTACTGGCGCAGAGCGTCGAGGGGGTCGAGGGCGCACGACTCGCCCAGACCGGGCACCCGCGGTTGGGAGAACTGACTGACCAGTTCGGGCTGGAGCTGAAAGGCGAAAGCCGGTTCGAGCAACTGGCGCAGGGCGGCGGTGTCGATCTGAGCGGTCTGGTGCGAATGGACGCGGTAGAGCACACGCACCACCGCCCCCTCGATCTTGGCCTTGCGGATCGCCTGAATGAGGTCGGCCTGGGGATCACCGCTCTCCGAGAGGTTGGCCTGCACGGTGCGAAACGGGCGGGCGGGCAGCGCGATGAACCGGTAACTGGTGCGGCCCCGCTCGACCTCGGCAAGGATGAAGCCCTTCTCTTCTTTTTCTTCGCCGAAGTCGACCCGCTCGATCGAACCGGGATAGATGATCGGCGGATCCTCCGAGAGCACCTGGTGGCGGTGGACATGGCCGAGGGCGATGTAATCGAACTCGCCGCGGGCGAGCATATGGAGCGGCACGCTGAAGCCGCGGCCGACCGCCAGGTGGCGTTCGGAGCCGTAGACGGCGTTCTCGGCCATCAAATGGCCGAGCAGCACCGTCGGCACCTGCGGATCGAGCTTGCGGATCTCAGCCTCCAGGGCAATCTTCAGACGCTCGATGAGCAGCACGTCCACCTGTTCGAGGCTGAGGCTGCGCGTCTCCTCGCGGGTGAGCAGGGCCGAGCGGTTGATCCAGGGCAGGGTGAGCACCTGGACGGGGCCGCTACGGGTGCGGAAGCTGTGGGTCTGCAGGCGCGAGCCGACGACGATGTTGGGCACCTTGAGCGCCGCGTAGATGTTGAGGCTCGCCCCGCCCACGCCGCGGCTGTAGAGGTCGTGGTTGCCCACCAGCAACACGGTCGGGATGCCCGCCTCCGCCAGGCGCTTGAACTGGCGGGCGAACTCCTCCTGATGGAGCGGCTCGGGGGTGGCGTTCGGGAAGGCGTCGCCGCCAAAGAGGGCGAGGTCGGCGCCCTCGGCGATCCCCCGCTCGATGGCCGTGCTCAGGCAGTGGACGAAGTCCTCGAAGCGGGTGTTGAGCCCGGTGTCCGGATTGACCCGACCGTGGGAGAGCCCCGAGCCCAGGTGGATATCCGAGAGGTGCAGAACGCGAACCATGGTGGCGGTGACGAATGTCCTCAGGCATTGTAGCGGCTCTGCCCGCTTCGACACCAGGGATAGTGTGCGGCGGTGCCTGTTCGCCTCGGGGGTTGCTGAGTCTATGCAGTGTATATGCAGTGTATATGCAGCTGTATGAGAAAGTGTCGAAGCCGGACGGGCGCACGGAGGCCTGCGACCACCAGGAGTTGCCAGGATTTTGCCGCTGCTGTGTCGGTGCGACGCCGCGGGTGGGTGGAAGGCACCCTCTATGCACAGAATGCCGTTCGCTGGCGATGGGGCCGATGTTGCCGGGGCTTTCCTGGATTGGATTGGCCGGGGGAAAGAAAGAGCGGCCTCGGTACTCCTGAGCTGTACGTAAAGGACATTTGAATACCTTGACTTTTCGACAAAAACCGCCAAATATCGAACAGTCTTGCGTGTTTGAGTCGGGTATTCTCTTCAAGCTTCCGTTTCACAATCTTTCACTCAGGAGCACTTATGCGTGAACCAGGCGTCACTATCTGGCTGACCGGGCTGTCCGGGGCGGGCAAGAGTACGATCTCTGCCCTGCTGCACAAGCAGTTGCTGGACATGGACAGGCGTGTGGAGGTGCTCGACGGCGACGAGGTGCGCCGCAATCTCTCGGCCGGCCTCGGCTTCAGCAAAGCTGACCGCGACATCAATGTCCGACGCATCGGCTACGTCTGCCGCCTGCTTTCGCGCAACGGTGTGATTGCCATCAGTGCGGCGATCAGTCCCTACCGGGCCATACGCGAAGAACTGCGCCTCAGCATCCCCGATTTTTTGGAAATTTACATCGACTGCCCCCTGAATATTTGCATCGATCGCGATGTCAAGGGTCTCTATAAGCGTGCCCTGCGCGGCGAGATTCCTGCTTTCACCGGTGTTTCCGATCCGTATGAGGCGCCGCTCAAGCCCGACCTGCACATTCGTACCGACCAGGAAGCTCCCGAGGAGTCGGCGCGCAGGGTCGTCGACCTGCTCATCGACAAAGGGTACATTGCTCGTCCCGAATAGAGCCTGTGGCTGCAGTGTTGTGCCAACCCCTCAGCGCTCCTCGGCGCGCGGTGTCCTGCTGACAGTTCAGACCCTGACAACCGTATTTTCCGAACAATGATCTATCGAGGCGCGAAATCTGGTTAAATCATTATCGGTACTGGTACTGACATCCATTCAGTACGGCGCATCAGTGGTCATACCAATATCCCCCCAGATGAGGCATGGAAGAATAGTTGGTATAAACGCAAGCAATCTCTGTTATGGAAGCTTCCGATCACTGTCTCACCTTGAGCGATTTTTTCTATCGCCACTTTCAGGTTGTCGTCGCCAACACTCCGGAGCTTCGAGAAGCTGCCTTCCAGGTTCGCTATAGGGTTTACTGCGAGGAACTCAAGTACGAAGATGCGCAGGTCTTCCCAGACAAACTTGAGCACGATGCCTTCGACAGCTCGGCCATTCACTGCCTGTTGAAACATCATGCCAGCGGCCAGTTCATTGGCTGCATCCGTGTTCTGCTCGCCGGCAAGAGTGAGAGCGATCCTCCTCTGCCCTTCCGGCGCTTCCTCCAGGTCACCGATCTACCCTTCGAGCATCGCCCCCTCGACCGATTCAATCATTGCGAAGTTTCCCGACTGGCGATTGTCGGGGATTTTCGTAAGCGCAAGGGTGAATCCGAGGTTGCCTACCCGGATCACTACTCGCCCCAGTTAGACGCTCGGCGCATGCTGCCTTCGATGGCTCTCGGTCTGTATCTGGCGAGCACGGCTGCGATTCTCGAACTGGGAATCGACAACGCCTTTGCGATGATGGAGCCTCGCCTGGTGCGCCACCTGCAGCGCTTCGGCCTCTATTTCCGCCAAGTCGGTCCTCTGGTCGAGTACCACGGACAGCGCGCTCCCTATCACATCATTCCGCGCAATGTGCCCCCCAATCTTCATCAGGAAAATTATCAGCTGTTCAAATCGATTCAGAGTACATTGCGTCTAGAAATGCAGTCACTCGTCAACCATTTCTTTGACCGGTCTGAACCCAATCTATCTACGGCTGCTTGAAGAAGATACTGTTCCCTTAGGCTCCATTGAACGCGGTTTTCCGTCTGGAACCGTCGCTGCTGCGCCTGGCTGTTTTGCACTGGTTACAGGCAACAGTCGTGATCTGCAAAGTGGAAAACGAGGCCGACCTGAAAATTTTGAGCCGCTGGGGGCACACTCTGAAAAAGGGCATTGAGGATGGAGCGGTGAGCGGCACAATCGTCAGAAAACTCGGGCCGATGGAAACGTTCTATGCAATGTTTCACGATCTCGGTTCGATCATCACTGCCTACACCCTGAGAGTGCGCGGCTCACTGAATGCCACCCTGCTCAGCACGGCTCTCGAACGCCTGCAGCAACGCCATCCTCTGCTGCGAGTGGGCATCGTGGAGACAAGCGCGGGTCGGTTTTTTCAATCGAGCAAGCCAGCACCTCTTCCCCTGCAAACGCTCAATCGGCGTTCGGAGGATCACTGGCTGGAAGTGGTCGAAACCGAGCTGCACAAACAGTTTTCCACTCAGTCAGGTCCGCTGTGCCGCGCCATCCTGCTCACCTCTTCCCAGTGCAGTGAACTGATCTTGACCCTGCACCACAGCATCTCGGATGGTCTTTCGGCTGTGCAGCTCTTCGATGATCTGCTGGAGGATTGCAGTCGGCTGGCTGCCGGGGAAGTGTTGCCCGACGTCGTTTCCCTCCCAGTGTTGCCCGCCATCGAAGACCTCACCGACAGCCATCTCACGGTCTGGAAGCAGGCCCGGTTTTTTGCCGAGCATCTGCGCAAGCAGTGGCGACCGACGAAGCGCATTGTGGAGGTGGCTGCACCCCTTGCCGAGCGCCGGACACGAATCCGTGCTGCGACGCTGAGTGCGGAGGAGACTGCGGCGCTCATCGGGCGGTGCAAGCAGGAGCAGACCACGGTGCAGGGGGCCCTCTGCGCCGCCATGCTGTTTGCTGCGGCCCGCTATTTTGCTTCGCCGCAACCCGTCCACCTCAGCTGCACCTCGACGGTCAACCTGCGCAGCGACAGCACCCAGCCGGTGCACGAACAGATCGGCTGTTTCGCCTCGATCGTGCTTGAGGCCGTGCATACTGTACACCCGGCAACTGACTTCTGGAGCCTGGCCCGCGAATGCAAGGGCGAGATTGGCCGGGCCATCGCTCGCCGCACGCCCCACGAGCATTTCCTGATGCTCGATCGGCTGAAGCTGGGCAAACCGTTTTTCACCGGGCTGATCGAAGCCGACGGCGGGCGCACCGAGACGGTGCTCGTCTCCAACTGCGGCCGGATCCGATTGCGGCAGACGTACGGCCCCTTTGAAGTCGAAGGGTTTTCCTTCATCGGCGGTCAGCAAGCGATGGGGTCGAGCCTCTGGTTGTGCGCTTCCACCTTTGCCGATCGGTTGACCTGCTGCTTTGGCTATCCAAGTCCTGTGCTGCAGGACGCCACGGCGGCGGAGCTGATCGACGCGGTGCGCTTCAACCTTGACCGGGCCGCCCGCGCAGGGTCCTTCGCCTGGACTGCACCGCGGGTATCTGCGCCCCCCAGGAGTCTCACCGTCTCCTGAAACAGACATCTGTCGCTACATCCCCACCGCTCGCGGGCACGCTGTACAATGAGTTCCCCCAAGTGCATGTGGCATGACACATTTCGGCGCCTTCTGTCCTCCGGTCCACAGTCACCTCAACGCCATCGCTGCCCTGGGAGGCGAACTGCGGCGGCGGGGA
>Ga0073934_10008040_pt1 | contig 14307 bp, 16 predicted proteins | sample LarsenN4metaG_FD_76834 | JGI IMG/M metagenome (GOLD analysis project Ga0073934, IMG submission 76834) | Hot spring sediment bacterial and archeal communities from British Columbia, Canada, to study Microbial Dark Matter (Phase II) - Larsen... ...
CGGACAGCAAGACCATCTCGGTGATCGACATGCGCACGCAGCGTGTGGTCGACACCCTGGCCGCGGGCAGCGGGCCGGTGGGCATCGACGCCTCGCCCGACGGCACGCAGGTCTTCGTGGCGGACTGGTACCGCAACCGCCTGCTGGTGCTCGATGCCGCGAAGCGCGACAGTGCGCCGGCGGAGATCGAGGTCGGCAAGGCGCCGGCCGGCGTGGCCACCTCGGCCGACGGCCGCACCGTCTACGTGGCCGAGCGCGACGACGACAGCGTGGCCGCCGTCGACCTGGCCACGCGAGCGGTGCGCTCACGGGTGAAGGTCGGCTCGCACCCCTTCGCGCTGCTGCTCGACGCGCCGCGCCAGCGCCTGTATGCACTGAACGTGCTGAGCAACGACGTCTCGGTGATCGACCTGCGCTCGATGGCGGTGAGCGCCACGGTCCAGGTCGGCAAGGCGCCCTACGGCGCCGCGCTGGCGGCCGGCGGCAAGCTGCTGTACGTGACCAACCAGCACGGCAACACGGTCAGCGTGATCGACGCCGAGTCGCTGACGGTGCAGCGCACCCTGCCCGGCTTCGCCTACCCCGAGGGCATCGCCGCACACGGCGATCGCGTCTACGTCGTCAACTGGATGGACGACAACGTGGCCGTGCTCGACGCGTCGTCAGGCCGCACGCTGGCCACCATCGACACCGGCACCAACAGCCGCGGCTTCGGCGCCTTCATCGGCGCGCCAGCCGCGCCCTGATCCCGCTTTCCACTTCGAAGACCCACGAGGAGATTTCCGATGCAGATCCGCTCCCTGCGATGGCTCACCGCCCTGGCGCTCACGGCCATGCTGGCGGCCCCCGCCGCGGCCCACGGCCCGACGCGCCAGAAGGTCACCGAGACCATCGCCATCGACGCGCCGGCCGACAAGGTCTGGGCCATCGTCAAGGACTTCAACGCGCTGAAGAACTGGCACCCGGCGGTGGCCGAGAGCCCGGCCGACAAGGGCAACGAGGAAGGCTCGGTGCGCCAGCTCAAGCTGAAGAGCGGCGGCGCGCTGACCGAGACGCTGGAAGCCTACGACGCGACCAAGATGCGCTACAGCTACCGCGCCAAGGACGGCGGCGCGCTGCCGGTCACCAACTACACCTCGACGATCGCGGTGAAGGCCGAAGGCAACGGCTCGGTGGTGGAGTGGCGCGGCGCCTTCTACCGCGGCTATCCGAACAACGACCCGCCGCCCGACCAGAACGACGAGGCCGCGGTGGCCGCCATCACCGGCGTCTACAAGTCGGGCCTGGCCAACCTCAAGACGATGGCCGAGAAGAAGTAGCGCTGGCGCGATGATGCCGATGGCGCTCACCACGCGGAGGCAGGCGCTGGGCGCTCTGGGCGTGCTCGGCATGCTCGGGCTGCCCGGATGTGCATCGCCACCGCCATCGCAGCCGCCGGCCGTGCCCGGCGCGCCGCCGGTGGCGCGCGCGCTCGCCCCCGGCGTCTACATGGCGCCGGGCACCGGCGGCAGCGCCGACGAGACCAACCTCGGCCGCATCGGCAACGCCGGCTTCATCGTCGGCGAGACCGGCGTGGTGGCCATCGACACCGGCACCTCGCATGCACATGGTCGCGCCATCCTGGCGGCGATTCGTGCGGTGACCGACAAACCGGTGAAGCTGGCCCTGGTGACCCACACGCGCCCGGAGTTCCTGTTCGGCGGCAAGGCCTTCCAGGAGGCCGGCGTCCCCGTGCGCATGCACACCCGCACGGCGCGGCTGATGGCGGCGCGCTGCGACACCTGCCTGAAGCAGCTGCGCCAGGTGGTCGGCGAGGCGCCGCTGGCCGGCACGGCGATGTACCAGCCCGACCAGCAGTTCGACGAGCCGCACGCCGTCGAGGGCATCGGCCGCGCGGTGCGCGTGCTGCACTTCGGCCACGCCAGCGGCCCGGGCGACATCGCCGTGTTCGACGAGGCCAGCGGCACGCTGTTCGCCGGCGGCCTGCTCGACGCCCAGCGTGTGCCCGACATCCAGGACAGCGACCTCGCCACCTGGAAGAAGGCGCTGGCCGCGCTGCGCGGGCTGCGCGTCACCACGATCGTGCCCGGCCACGGCGGCGCCTCGCCGGCGGCGCTGATCGACACGGTGGAGGGCTACCTCGTCGCGCTGGAGAGGAAGATGCGCGACCTGGTGGCCTCGGGCACCTCGCTGCTGGATGTGCCGGACGCCGGCGAACTGCCGGCGTACGAACGCTGGGACCAGTACGATCTGATCCACCGCCGCAATGCGTCGATCGCCTTCCTGCGCTTCGAGCGCGAGATGCTGTTCAAGTAGTCCGAGGAGTCGTCCATGCACCCCGACCGCAACCGCCGCCACGCCTTGCAGGGCCTCGCCGCGCTGGCGATCGCGCCGGCCACCGCCTTCGCCGCGCCGGGTGGCCTGCCGAGCGCCACGCACGACGCCTCTTCGCCGGAGTGGGAGCGCCTGGCCTCGCGTCTGTTCCCCGGCAAGACGCTGGTGCAGGGACAGGGCACGGTCCAGGTGATCGCGCCGCTGCGCGCGGCCTACGGCGCCTCGGTGCCGGTGAAGGTGGTCTCCAAGTTGCCGCAGAAGCCCGAGCTCTACGTGCGCCGCATGTACCTGGTGGTCGACAAGAACCCGTCGCAACTGGCCGCCGTGCTCGACCTCACCACCGAGGTCGGCCAGGCCGACTTCGAGACGCGCCTGCGCGTCGACGAATACAGCCACGTGCGCGTGGTCAGCGAGCTCTCCGACGGCACGCTGCACACCGACTCGCGCTACGTGAAGACCTCCGGCGGCTGCTCCGCGCCGCCCAACCGCGACTCCCCGCACCTGATCGGCAAGACCATGCTCAAGCTCGCCGGCGAACTGCGCATGGACCAGCCGGTGCCGGCCGACGTCACCGTGCTGCACCCCAACGACACCGGCTTCGAGCTGAACCAGCAGACGGTGATGTTCATCCCGCCGCACTTCGTGCGCTCGATCCGGGTCAGCTACGCCGGCCGCAAGGTGTTCGACGCCGAGCTCGACTTCTCCGTCAGCGAGAACCCGACGCTGCGCTTCCACTTCGTGCCGCACGGCAAGGGCGAACTGCGCGCCGACGTGACCGACACCAAGGAAGGCCAGTTCTTCGGCACGCTGGCCGTCGGCTGAGGCTCGCCATGCTGCGCCGTGTCCTCCTCGCCACCGTGCTCGGCCTGACCTCGCTGGCCGCCGGTGCGGGCGTGCCGGCGCGCTACTCGCCCACCGAGATCAAGCCGACGGGCACGCCGCAGCGCTACGAGTTCGACCTCACCGCGGCGATCGAGCGGGCCAGGCGCGAGAACAAGCGCCTGTACCTCTACCTCGGCGCGCACGACTGCGCCTTCTGCCGCAAGTACGAGGCCTTCCTCGACAAGAACGCCGCCGAGCTGGCGCCGCACTTCGCCAAGGACTGGATCGTCTACGAGATGAGGAGCAGTCTGTCGGTGCAGGCCGACCGGCTGTGGTTCCGCATCGGCGACAAAACCCTGCCCTATGCCGACTTCCTGCGCAGCCTCGGTGACGAGCGCGCCCGGCAGCTGGTCTACCCGAGCGTGTGGCTGTTCGACGGCCAGGGCAAGACGCTGATGCAGATGCCTGCCGGTACCGGCACCTTCGAGACGGTGCCGGAGCAACTGGAGATCCTGCGGCTCGAGCAGTAGCGCCGCTGGCTTGACTCACCGCAAGCCTCGTCACGGGTGACGCTTTCAGAATGGCCCTGAAAGCCAACCAGTGAGAGGGACACGATGACAAGCTTGAAGAACCTCCTGACCCTGGCCGCCATCGCCGCTGCGGCGGGCGCACAGGCCCAGACCTCCAAGGCCGAGCTCGACTCGGTGCAGCGTGCGGTGCACGTCTGCGCCTCCTGCCACGGCGAGAACGGCAACAGCACCAAGCCGCTGATTCCGTCGCTGGCCGGCCAGATGCGCGAGTACACGATCCGCCAGCTGAAGGACTTCCGCAGCCAGTCGCGCTCGGAAACCGACATCCAGGCCTACATGTGGGGCATCTCGGCGCTGCTGAGCGACGAGCAGATCGAAGGCTTCGCCGACTACTACGCCGCGCAGAAGCCGGCGCCGGGCAAGTCGACGAATCCGAAGCTCGAGGCCGCGGGCAAGGCCCTCTACGACAAGGGCCTGCCCGACAAGGGCGTGCTGCCCTGCAAGCAGTGCCATGGCGACAACGCTGAAGGCGCCTCGGGTTTCCCGCGCCTGGCCGGCCAGAAGGCCGACTACGTCTACAAGCAGCTGCAGGCCTTCCGCACGCCGCTGCGCCCGCACGGCGTGGTGATGAAGAACGAGATCGCGGCGATGACGCCGCAGCAGCTCAAGGCCGTGGCGGCCTACGTGCAGTCTCGCTGATCCGGTCGCGCCGCTCAGGCGGCCGGCAGGCCGGCGGCTTCGGTCGCCAGCCGGCGCGATTCCTTCGGGTCACGGAACACCAGCGGGTGTTCGGTGACGCCCGCCTCGGCCTGCGCCACCGCTGCCAGCACCTTGTCATGGTGCGGGCTCTTGCGGCACACCGGGTCGGCGGCCTCGGCGTCCTGCGCGATCAGCCAGGCCTGGCAGCGGCAGCCGCCCAGGTCTTCCTCCTTGTGCTCGCACGACGCGCACGGCTCCTTCATCCAGCCGGTGCCGCGGTAGCGGTTGAAGCCGTCGGAGTCGAACCAGGCCTCGCGCAGCGAGGTCTCGCGCACGTTGGGGAACGTGAGCCCGGGCAGCATCTTCGCGGTGTGGCAGGGCAGCGCCGTGCCGTCGGGCGTGACGGTGAGGAACATGCTGCCCCAGCCGTTGACGCACTTCTTGGCCTTGCCTTCGTGGTAGTCGGGCGCGACGAAGAAGATGCGCATGCGGCCCTCGAGCTTCCTGCGCCACTCGTCGGTGACGGCTTCCGCAAGCTTGAGCTGCTCGCGCGTGGGCAGCAGCTGCGCGCGGTTGACGAAGGCCCAGGAGTAGTACTGCGTGTTGGCCAGCTCGATGTACTCGGCGCCGAGCTCCGCGGCCAGCTCGATGATGCGGCCGATGTGGTCGATGTTCAGGCGGTGGATCACCACGTTCATCACCATCGGCCAGCCCTGCTCCTTGATGATCTTCGCGACGCGGTTCTTCAGCTCGAAGGTCTTGGTGTGCGAGAGGAAGTCGTTCATCTCGCGCGTGCTGTCCTGGAACGACAGCTGCACGTGGTCGAGGCCGGCGGCCTTCAGCGCCGCGGCGCGTTCGGCGGTCAGGCCGACGCCGGAAGTGAGCAGGTTCGAGTAGTAGCCCAGCCGCCGCGCCTCGGCGACGATCAGCTCCAGGTCGTCGCGCAGGAGCGGTTCGCCGCCGGACAGGCCCAGCTGCACCGCGCCCATCTCGCGGCCTTCGCGCAGCACGCGCAGCCAGTCGTCGGTGGAGAGTTCCTCCGGCTGCGTCGCGTAGTCGACCGGGTTGTAGCAGAACACGCAGTGCAGCGGGCACCTGTACGTGACCTCGGCGAGCAGCCACAGCGGCGGTCCGATCGTCATCGCTCAGTCCCAGGTGAGCCAGCGCTGCTTGCGGGCCATCTCGACGAAGGCGATCACGTCGCCCTGCAGCCCCTGCGCGTTGAAGGCCGCTTCCAGGTCCGCGACGATCTCGCCGAGGCTGGCCACGCCGTCGCAGCGCTTCATGATTTCGCCGGCGCTGCCGTTGAGCTTGACCATGCCCTCGGGGTAGAGCAGCACGTGGCAGTTCTGCGCCGGCTCCCACTGCAGCCGGAAGCCGGGGCCGACGCGGGGGCGGCTCTCGGTGCGGAGCTCGCTCATGGGTTCACGCCGTACTTGAGCGCCATCGCGTCGTTCATCGCCCACAGGATGTCGAGCTTGAACTGCAGGATCTCCAGCGCGCGCTCCTGCAGGGGCCGGGTGTCGAAGTGGTCCAGCGTGATCGCCAGGCCCTGCTCGACGTCGCGCCGCGCCTGGCTGACGCGGTTGCGGAAATAGCTCAGGCCCTCGGGCTCGATCCAGCCGTAGTGCTCGGGCCAGGTGGCCAAGCGCTGCTTGTGGATCTCCGGTGCGAAGAGTTCGGTCAGCGAGGAGCACACCGCCTCCTGCCACGGCGCGCGGCGCGCGAAGTTGACGTAGGCGTCGACGGCGAACTTCACCGCCGGGATCAGGTGGCGCTGGTCTTCCACCTCCTCGCGCGTCAGGCCCACCGCTTCGGCCAGGCGCAGCCAGGCCTCGATGCCGCCCGGATCCTTCACGCCGCCGATCTCGAAGCCGTCGTGGTCGAGGATGCGCTGGATCCACCCTCGCCGCACCTCGCGGTCGGTGCAGTTGGACATCACCGCCGCATCCTTGATGGGGATCGCGATCTGGTAGTAGAAGCGGTTGGCCACCCAGCCGCGGATCTGCTCCGGCGTCGCCTTGCCGGTGTTGAGCATCACGTTGAACGGATGGTGGATGTGGTACGAGCGGCCGCGCTCGCGCAGCTTGGCTTCGAACTCCACGCGGTCCCAGGCAGGCGCAGCAGTCATCTCAGACCTCGATGGTCATGCCGTCCTCGCAGGGCACGATGCCGCGGCGCGCCAGTTCCGCGCGCTCGGTCGAGTCCTCGTCGAGGATGGGGTTGGTGTTGTTGATGTGGATGAGGAAGCGGCGCGTGACCGCCGGCAGCCGGCCGAGCCAGTCCATCATGCCGCCCGCGCCGCTTTGCGGCAGGTGGCCGATGTCGCGTGCGGTCTTCTTCGACAGGCCCAGGCCGATCATCTCGTCGTCCGTCCAGAAGGTGCCGTCGACGAGCACGGCGTCGGCGCCGCACATCACGTCGAACAGCGCCGGCGTGATCTCGCCCAGGCCCGGCGCGTAGAAGGCGCTGCGGCCGCTGCGCCGGTCGGTGATCAGCATGCCGATGTTGTCGCCGGGCACGGGGTTGTCGCGGTGGGGCGAGTACGGCGCAGCCTTGCTGGAGAGAGGGAAAGCGCGGAACGAGAGATGCGCCGCGCCCGGCACCTCGAAGGCCGCCCCGTCGAGGCCGATGTGGTGGCGGTCGACGCCGCAGTAATGGCTCAGCACCTTGAGCACCGGGTTGCCGGTGGTCAGGTCTTCGTGGACCGGGTCGGTGCACCACAGCGGCAGCGGCCGGCCGCGTTCGCGCAGCATGAACAGGCCGGTGGCGTGGTCGATCTGGCCGTCCATCAGCACCACGCCGGCGATCGCGGTGTCGCGGATGGCGCGGCCGGGCTGCAGCGTGGGGTTCGAGCGGATCTGCTCGAGGATGTCGGGCGAGGCGTTGAACAGCACGCCGTCGGCGCCCGCATCACCCTGCACGAAGATCGACGACTGCGTGCGCGGCTTCGCTCGCAGCGTGCCGGCACGAACGCCCGCGCAGTTGCGGCAGTTGCAGTTCCACTGCGGGAATCCGCCGCCGGCGGCCGAACCGAGGATCGTGATGCGCATGGTGTGCAAACGAAAAGGCCGCCGCGTGCGGTGTCCCGCGCGGCGGCCCGGCGTCGGTCGCTCAGCGAGCGGCGACGTACATCGTGATTTCGAAACCGAAGCGGAAGTCGGCGGCTGCCGGGGTCTGCCATTGCATGGAACTGCTCCTTGATCGCGTGGCACGGCGCCGGTTGGTCGCCGTGGGGACGATGTGTTCATCCCGCACTGAATGTTCGCCGCCGGCCGCCGCCGCGCACAGGCCCCTCACCATGATTCCGGCCTCATGAATATCTGCAATCGGTCTCCGGCTTGTCCCGGGGGTGTGGACAGCCGGTTCCGCCGGGTGTACCGATACCATCGCCGCGTGAGCCCTTCCAGCCTGTTCCCGGACACCGCGCCGCTGGCCACGCACGGCCTCGACGTGGGCGGGGGCCACGTGATGCAGGTGCAGGAGTTCGGCCGGGCCGATGGCCTGCCGGCCCTGGTGCTGCACGGTGGCCCCGGCTCGGGGTGTTCGCCGCTGCTGCGCCGGGTGTTCGACCCGGCACGCTGGCGCATCGTCTGCCCCGACCAGCGCGGCGCGGGCGGCAGCCGGCCGCGCGGAGGCACGACGCACAACACCACCGCCGACCTGCTTGCCGACCTGAGCCGCATCCGCGCGCACCTGCGCATCGAGCGCTGGGTGGTGGTCGGCGGCTCCTGGGGCGCGACGCTCGCGCTGGCCCACGCCGCCGACCAGCCGCAAGCCGTGGCCGCGCTGCTGCTGCGCGCCAGCTTCCTGGCTCGGCGCGAGGACATAGCCGCCTTCTTCGGCGCGCTCCCGCTCGATGAGCTCGCCGCCGCACTCGACAGCCCCGAGCCCGCCGAGCGCGATCGTGCGGCGCTGGCATGGTGGCGGCACGAGCAGGCGCTGGCCGGCACGGCCGTACCCGAGCCGAAGGGCGAGGCGCTGGCCGCACAGGTCGACCGTCTGCGCGTGCAGGCGCACTACCTGCGGCACGGCTGCTGGCTGCAGTCGCCCTCGCTGCTCGATCGCTGCGAGGCCGTGCCGCGCGTGCCGACCCGACTGATCCACGCCCGCGACGACCGCGTCTGCCCGCCCGAGGGTACGCTGGCGCTGCAGCGGCGGCTGCCGCACGCCACGCTGCAGTGGGTGGACGGCGCCGGCCACGACGCGGGCCACCCGGCCATGATCGCGGCCGTGATGAACGCGCTGGCCGCCTATGCCGCGACAGGCAGCTTCGGAGAGAGCGCATGACCCTGCGCCTGAAGATCAACCTCATCGTCGGCGCGCTGACGCTGCTGTTCCTCGCCGCCGTGCTGGGCCTGCAGCTGCGCAGCATGCGCGACTCGGTGCACGAGGAGGTGGTGGCCGCCAACCGCGTCGCCTCGCAGCTGCTCAACCGCACGGTCTGGCTGTACGCGGCGCAGGGTACGCCGGCGATGCTGAGCTTCCTGCAGGGCACCGGCCGCATCCGCAGCAACGACATCACGCTGTTCGACAAGCACGGCCAGGCGCTGTACCGCTCGCCGCCCTCGACCTACAAGGCCGGCCGCGACGCGCCGCACTGGTTCGCCGCGCTGATCGCGCCGGAACCCACCGTGCAGGCGATCGAGTTCCCCGACGGCAAGCTGGAAGTTCGCTCCAACGCCTCGCGCGCCGCCGTCGACGCGTGGGACTACGCGCTGTCGCTGGTCGGCGCCGCGCTGGCCCTGCTGGTGGCGGTGAACCTGCTGGTGTTCTGGCTGGTCGGGCGCACGGTGCGGCCCTTCGGCCGCATCGTCGGCGCGCTGGAGGAGCTGCAGCGCGGCCGCTTCGACGTCTCGCTGCCGCCCCTGCCCGGCCACGAGGCCAGTGCCATCGGTGCGGCCTTCAACCGCATGGTCGGCGAGCTGCAACGCCACATCGAGACCGAGCGCCGCGCCGTGCGCGCGGAGCTGCAGCTGTCCGACAGCCGCGAACTCACGCGCTGGATCGACCACCACATCGAGCAGGAGCGGCTGATGATCGCCCGCGAGCTGCACGACGAACTCGGCCAGTCGGTCACCGCGGTGCGCAGCATGGCCACCTCGATCGCGCAGCGCTGCGCGGGCAAGGACGCACAATCCGAGCAGGCCGCGCGCCTGATCGCCGAGGAATCCTCGCGCCTGTACGACGCGATGCACGGCATCATCCCGCGGCTGACGCCCCTGGTGCTCGACAACTTCGGCCTGGCCGACGCGATCGCCGACCTCGTCGAGCGCACGCGCCAGAGCCACGCCGGCGTGCGCATCGAGAGCACCGTGGCGCTCGGCGAGGCCCGCCTGCCGGCCGACGTGGCGCTGGCGCTGTACCGTGCGGCGCAGGAGGGCCTGACCAACGCGCTGCGCCATGGCCAGGCGCAGCACGTGTCGCTGCAGCTGCAGGGCACGAGCACCGAAGTCACGCTGGCACTGCGCGACGACGGCCGCGGCCTGCCGGCCGCCGGACTGCCCCGCGACGGACACTACGGGCTGCGCTGGCTGCGCGAGCGCGTCGAGGCGCTGCACGGCAGCGTGGCGATCGAGAATGTTCCACCTCGCGGCGCGCAACTCGCGGTGCGCCTGCCGCTCGACCCGGAGACCGCATGATCCGCGTGATGCTCGTCGACGACCATGCGCTGGTGCGCATGGGCTTCCGCATGCTGCTGGCCGATGCGCAGGTGGAGGTGGTGGCCGAGGTCGACACCGGCGAGCAGGCCTGCGCCGAATACCCGCGCGTGCAGCCCGACGTGGTGGTGATGGACCTATCCATGCCCGGCATGGGTGGCCTGGAGGCGGTGCGGCGCATCGTCGCGCAGGATCCGAAGGCGCGCATCCTGGCCCTCTCGGCCCACGAGGACACCGCCCACCCGCAGCGCGTGCTGCGCGCCGGTGCGCTCGGCTACCTCACCAAGCGCAGCGCACCCGAGGCGCTGATCGCTGCGGTGACGGCGGTGTCGCGCCACGAGACCTACGTCGACGCCCACACCGCCCGCGCACTGGCGATGGCGCAGGTCAAGGGCGAAACCAGCCCGGCGCAGATGCTCTCCGAGCGCGAGTTCTCGGTCTTCCTGCAACTCGCCCGCGGCCAGACCGTGGCGCAGATCGCCGAGAACCTGAAGCTCTCTCCCAGCACCGTGGGCACGCACCTCTACCACGTCAAGCAGAAGCTGGGCGCGAGCAACCAGTCGGAGCTGACGCTGGTGGCGCTGCAATGGGGCCTGCTGCAGATCTGACCCTTCTTTGCCCCGCAGTTCAGGGTTAACCCTGAATCTGGCATGCGAGTTGCGATCGCGCCGTGGGACGGCGGAACGGCCCGGTTCCGCCCCATGGAGGTGCGTCATGCGCTGGTTCCCGCTGACAGTTCTCGGCCTCGCCCTGTCCCAGCCGGCCGCGGCCGAGGACATCGTCGACGTTCTGCGTCGCTCGCAGCAGATGCGGCTGGAGGCCATGCCCGTGGCTGCGGAGGGGCCGAAGGCCCACGCCATCCGGCGCAGCTTCGAGCAGTTGCAGCGCGCCCTGCCCGACGAGGTTTCCGCCGAACTCCGCGTGGTCAGCGCCGGCACGGTGGCCGAGACGCTGCACGGGCGCATCGTGGTGGCGCACGAATCGCTGGCCGACCTGCCCGAGGGCGCGCGGCTGTTCGTGCTGGCGCACGAGCTCGGGCATGTGGCCAGTCACCACTGGCAGCAGATGGGCGCCGTCTACCGGCACTGGATTCCCGGCGAGGTGAAGCCCGAGACCACCGACCCGGTGGCCGGCGCGCTGGGCCGTGAAGCTTCGGCGACCTCGCACCGCCAGGAGTACGAGGCCGACGCCTACGCCCTTCAGGTGCTGCGGCGCCTGGGCCGTTCGCCGCAGGACGCCTTTGCCGCCTTCATGCAGCAGGGGATGCTGCAGGATACCGCCACACACCCCGGCACGCGCAAGCGCGTGGCATCGCTGCGTGCGACCCTGGCCGGAGCCGCCGGCTCAGGCCACGACGCGGAATGAGCTCATCGAGCTGGTGAGCTGACCGGACTGGCCCTGCAGCGACTGCGCTGCGGCGGCGAGCTGCTCGACGAGCGCGGCATTCTGCTGCGTCATCGTGTCGATCTGGGCCACCGCCTGGTTGATCTCCGAGATGCCGCTGCTCTGCGCCTGCCCGGCCTCGGCGATCTCGCCGATCAGCGTGGACACGCGCTTCACGCTGTCGAGGATCTCCTGCATCGTGCGGCCGGCGTCGTCCACCAGCCTCGATCCGGCATCGACCTTGGCGGCAGAGTCGCTGATCAGCGCCTTGATCTCGCGCGCTGCCGTGGAACTGCGCTGGGCCAGCGCACGCACCTCCGAGGCCACCACCGCGAAGCCGCGGCCGTGCTCGCCGGCACGGGCTGCTTCCACCGCGGCATTGAGGGCGAGGATGTTGGTCTGGAAGGCGATGCCGTCGATCACGCCGACGATCTCGCCGATGCGCGTGGCGCTGGAGTGGATCTCGTTCATGCGCGAGACCACGTCCTGCATGGTCTGCGCCCCGCGGCCGGCCACGCTGCTGGACTGCAGCACTTCCTCGCGCGCCTTGTGCGTGTTCTCTGCGTTGTGGTGCACCGACTGCGCGAGCTGCTGCATCGAGCTGGCGGTCTGCTGCAGCGCGCTGGCCTGGCTCTCGGTGCGCGACGACAGGTCGCTGTTGCCCGAGGCGATCTCGGCGGAGGCGTTGTTCACGCCATCGGCCGTCTCGCGAACTTCCAGCACCATCTTGCGCAGCTTCTTGCGCATGCCGTTGAGCTCGGCACGCAGCCACGAGATCTCGTCCTTGCCGGGCGACTCGATCTTGGTCTCCAGGTCGCCGCCTGCGATGCGGATGACCGCGTCCACCGTCGACTCCACCGATTCCTTGATGCTCGCGCGGATCACACATCCGGCCAGCCAGGCCGACAGACAGCCCACGCCGGCCGCAACGCCGATGAGGCCGGCCGCGCTGGCCGCGCCGCTCTTCAGGGCCCACACGGCGGCGGCCCCGAGCGCAGCGCACCACAGGCCCATCACGGTGAAGCCGATGACCACGCGCCGTACCAGGCTGACTTTGCGAATCCAGTCCATGTCGAATGTCTCCGATCTGACTCCGCCGGGCGAAAGCCGCGGATGACCAGCGCTATCGACACGAATGGCGCACGACTTGAGTGCGCCGATGATGATTCAGTCGTCATCCATGACGAGCCAGCTCCGGGCGCGGCACAGTTCACGCAGCCTGTCGTCGGGCCGGACGGCCACCGGATGCGTGACGCGCTGCAGCAAAGGCAGGTCGCTGACCGAGTCGCTGTAGAACCACGAGGACTCGGCCTGGTGAAGCGGCGGCATGCCGAGGCCCGCCAGCCACGCCGCCACCCGGGTGACCTTGTGTTCGCGGTAGCAGGGCAGACCGTCGATGCCGCCCAACGGGCGCCCTTCGGCCATCACGGGCTCGGTGGCCACCAGGTGCTCGATGCCGCAGGCCCGCGCGAACGGCTCGGCCACGAGGCGCGAGGTGGCCGTGACGATCGCGCAGGTGTCGCCCTGCTCACGGTGCCGCGCGACCCGCTCGCGCATGACCGGCGAGAACCGTCCCGCCATCTGGCGCGCGAAGTCCTCGCGCCAGGCCTGCAGTTGCGCCGGCTCGAAGGCCGCCAGCGGCGCCACCACGGCCTGGTGCATGGCATGGATGTCGAGCGTGCCGGCCACGTATTGATGGCAGTAGCCCAGGTAGCGCTCCTCGGCTTCGGCCTCCAGCGCGCCGAGGGCGATGAGGTGGCGCGTCCAGGCCATGCCGCTGTCGAACGGGATCAGCGTGTGGTCGAGGTCGAACAACGCGAGCCTCATCGCGCGGGCTCCTCGGCGGGCAATTGCGCCGGCAGCGCGCCGCGCAGGGCATTGCAGACGAGCAGCGCTTCGGCGGCGTCCAGGTCGGCACGGGCAAGGCGGCGCTCGCTCGCGCCGAAGGCCGGGTCGTCGAGCAGCACCGAGCGCATCACGCCGGGCAAGGCGCCGTCGGCGACCGGCGGCGTGAACCAGCGGCCGCCGAGCTTCACGAACACCGAGCTGCGCCCGCCCTCGACCAGCCAGCCGCCCCGGCTGAAGAACAGGCTGTCGAAGGCGCCTTCCGCTTCCGCGGCGCGCACGCCGGCGTCATAGAGGGCACGCACGGTGGTCTTGTGCGCAGCCAGCGGCTGCGCATCGGGCAGGCGATCGCCGGCGATGCGCAGCCGCACCTCGCCCTCGGGCAGCGGCGCGAGCGGCGCCTGGGTGAGCGCAAGCCGTCCGTCGTGCGCCAGTGCGAGGCGCAGCCGGCGCGGGCCGGTGGCCTTCTGTGCGGCGGCCTGTTCGAGCACTCGCCGTGCCGCCGCGATATCGCAGGCGAAGCCCAGCATGGCCGCGCTGTGCGCCAGCCGCGCCAGATGCCGCTCGAGATGCGGCATCGCGCCCTCGGCCGTGCACAGCACCGTCTCGAACAGCTCGAAGCCGGGATCCAGGCCGGTGAGGAAGCGCGCCTTCAGGCGGCACTCCTCGAACTCGTCGTCGGCGCGGCTGTCCTTGACGATGCCGGCGCCCACGCCGAGCGTCAGCGCGCGCGTGCCCTGTTCTTCCGGGCCCAGCGTCAGGGTGCGGATCGCCACCGAGAGGCAGAAGTCGCCGATGCGTTCGCCCGCGCGCGGCGCGTCCAGCCAGCCGATCGCGCCGCAGTACAGGCCGCGCGGCGTGCTCTCGAACTGCGCGATCAGCTGCATCGTGTGGTGCTTGGGCGCACCGGTGATCGAGCCGCAGGGAAACACCGCGCGCAGCAGCTCGGCGAAGCCGACTTCCGGCCGCAGCCGCGCCTGCACGGTGGAGGTCATCTGGAACACCGTCGCGTAGGGCTCGATGGCGAACAGCTC
>Ga0073934_10008041_pt1 | contig 14307 bp, 13 predicted proteins | sample LarsenN4metaG_FD_76834 | JGI IMG/M metagenome (GOLD analysis project Ga0073934, IMG submission 76834) | Hot spring sediment bacterial and archeal communities from British Columbia, Canada, to study Microbial Dark Matter (Phase II) - Larsen... ...
CGCCCTTCTCGACCTTCCCGCCTTTCTGGCGCAGTTCCGCGGTGAACGTGTAGGTAACCCAGGCGACCTTGCCGCGGCGTTGCACGGCCATGTCGTCATTCAGCTTAATGCTGGCGCCCTCGAGGCCGGCGAACAGCTTCTTCACGCCTTCCTTGTAGGCGGCCCAGCCGACGTACTGTAAGGGAGCAATGTCAAACCACACAGCATTGGCCTCCGCCACATAGTATGCGTCGTTGGCATCGGCATTCATGGCCGACCAGTTTTCGGTCGCCTTGGCGAGCGTCGCGCGAATCGACTGTTCGTCAGCATCGGCTGCAATGGCGCTTGCGGCAAGGAAGATACTTCCAAGGACGGACACGCAGATTACTTTTCTCATATTCTTGGCCTCCGGTTGGTTTTGGGTTGCCCTGAGCTAACTCGTGGACGTCGTTCAGTGGTCCACGCGCGATTCTACCACGGTGGAGTAGGCCGCCGTTATTACAACTTTTCTCGGCGCGGAATAGCCTCACCGATCAAGCTTCCTTCCTCTGCAGCTTGGCTATTTGCGGCGCGCGCAAGCACGATGGTTGCCGTCCCACCCACCGTGGCCAGGAGACCCGGCAGATAGCGCAACCAGAGATCCTCGGCACCCGTCATAGGCGGCGCGTTGGGTCGGTACATCCGTCAATGGGGTGTAGGTACGGAAGCGTGTTCGTGCACGATCTTCCATTTGCCCTTTTGCTTCTCCAGGACTTCCGTCAGCCTCCCTTCGAGGTGCCGGCGCGTCTGGTCCTTGAACAGGAAATCCATCTTCCACGTCGCGTGGGCATAGGCGATTTTGCCCACGACGCGCACGGTCAGATCATCGTTCAGCGTGATCTTAAACTGCTGGAGCGTGTCCTGCACTTTCTTGATTTCATTCTTGTAGCTCTCCCAGCCGACGTACTGCATCGGCGTGAAGTCGAAGAAGACGGCCTTGTCGCTCGTCGTGTAGCAGGCCTCGTTGGCATCGGCCGCGAGCGCCGACCAGTTCTCCATCGCCTTGAGGATTGTCGCGCGCACTTCGATCTCCTCCTTGCCCGTTGCGCCCGCCATCTGGGCAAAAACCAAGCAAGCGAGTACTCCCGCCGCTTTAATAAGTTTCAATTCCCGTCCCCCCCTGAACCGGCTCATCCGCGCTCCGCCTTCCGTTTTTCGATTTTCGAATTCGAGGGTCCAGTTTCGCTTCCCCTCAGAACGACGAGTACTTCAGCCACGCGTCCACGATGTCTTTGCCGCGGAAGACCCACGTGCGCTCGTTCAACTGTTCGATGCCCTCCCGCGGGCGAAAAGTGGTCGTGCCGCGCGGCGTGAACTCCACTTTGACTTCAACGGGACCAGCGAGCTTGTAAGGTTGGAATTCCGCCAGCCGTTCCATCGCGCGCCGCGCTTTTTCGCGGATGAGCCCGCAGGCCGCAGCGTGCGGCAACATGTAACCCGCGGTGCGGCTGACGCCGGACTTCACCTCCGCGCATTCCGCCTGCGGCACCAACTCGCGAATCTCGCGGCAGGCCGCCGTGTCGCCCGCGAGCATAACCGCCGGCACGCCGAAGTATCCGGCAAGCATCACGCGCGCGCCCACTTCGCCCGTGGGCTTGCCGTTCATCCAGATGTTGTGAATGCCCTGTGAGCTGTAGGAGTGACTCAGAATGCCCCGCTCCGCGCCCGCCATGGCGTGCTGGCCGATAAAGATCACGGCGCTGAAGCTGGAATCGAGCTCGAGGGTCGGCGAGACCGGCATGCCGGTCAGCAAGCGCGCCTTGGGGTGAATGTCGAGAACCGAGAGCGTGCGACTGCCGTCATGGCCGTCCCACACAACGACCTCAGTCGCGCCGCCTTCGAGCAGCCCTTCGACCGCGGCATTTACTTCCCCGGTCAGCAGCCGGCGCGATTCCTCAAAACGCGGACTTTGGTTTGGGATGCACTGCAGGTCCGTATCGAAGATTCCCGACACGCCTTCCATGTCGGTGATGACATAGACCTTGCGCGCTTTGGTCTCGGCCGTGACAACACCGCAGGCAATCAAGATTGCCGCCGCCACAAGCCAGCGTTGGCCGGAAAAGAAATGTCGTCTTGTCATAAGCGTCTCCATCAGGTTTTTGCTTCTTGCTTCTTCACCTTCGGCTTCTCGCTTCTCGATTTTCGCTTTCAGCTTTGAGATTTCACTGGCGCGCGCGCCGCCCGCCTCGCCTGTTTCATCACTTCTCCGTACCCCTCCTTGTCAAACGGCGGGCAGCCCGTGGGAAACTGTCCGAGCGGGTGATTTTTCTGCCGCATCAGGTAGGTGCAATAGGAAAGCGTCTTGCACGTGCGTCGCGGATCGAGCTCCGCTCGCGTCAGGGCATCACGGGCAAAGTCCGGGTACGCGAGCGCGCCCCGGCCCACGCCCATCAATTTCACACGTCCCAGCTTGATGTTCGCCGCCCCCGCATGGATCATGAAGTGTTGCAGCCAGGAGTAGCCTGTGCCCACGACTGCAAGGTCCGGGAATGTCTTCTGAATCTGGCCCGTGGCGTCGAAGTGTCGCGCCACGCCCCGCAGCGGGTGCTCGGGCTCGAAGTACAAGCCCTCGTTGGGCTTTTCGTACGGCCGTCCGATGTGCGGGTTCACATAGGGGTTTCCCATGGAGACATTCAGGAGTCGCAGACCCGCATCTTTCAGCCATCCGATCAACTGCACGGGCTCGGCCAGATCCAGCTCAAAAGGGTTGCCCGGATTGACGCCAAAGCCGTACAAGTACGGCGTTTCGAAGTCGCGCGGGATGGCGCCCACACCGTCAGGAGCAACGGCGTACGGGACGCCGTCGTAAACGCCCAACCGCACGGCCAGTAGGAAGTCGTCGCCCAGGCGTGCGCGAATCTTGCGGAGCACATTCAAGGCAAAGCGGGCGCGGTTCTCCAGCGGCCCACCGTAAGGGCCCGGCCGCAACCGGGCGCTCAGCAGTTCCACCAGCAGGTAGCCGTGGGTCATTTTCAGATCGATCCCGTCGAACCCGATCTCGCGGGCTAACACCGCCGCTTCCACGAATTTTTCTTCAAGTGCGGCAAGATACTCGTCGTCGGCGACGCGCCAGGGAGCCGATCGGGGCGGAAGGTCCACCCGGTTCGCGTAAGGGTAGGGATCCAGTATGGGATGGCGGTAGGCAACAAGCTGGCGTTCAAAACTGTATCGGCCCGAGTGCGTCAGTTGCAGGACGGCCACCAGCCCCTGCCGCGTTCCGTACGCGCGCTCGTGCGCACGGCGGCACTCCTCGAGCAAGCGCGCCAGATCGGCGACCGAGCCGGGGTGAATCCAAAGCTGGCGGGGGTTGGCGCGGCCTTCCGGCACCACGGCGCAGGCTTCAAACCAGATCAGCTTCGCGCCCCCGGCGCCAAAGCGGCGATAGCGTCGGAAGGTCAGCTCGCCCGGACGGCCTTCTACGTCACCATCGCAGCCCTCCATCGGATGGATGGCGAGCGAGTTGCCGATTCGCCATCGGTGGCCTCCCGCGCTTTGCATCTCCACCGGGCGCGCAAGCAGGCTCTTGACCTCCTCGCGGTCTTCCACCAGCGGAAGGTTGACTCCCACCCGTTCCGAGTCGCCTCGCAAATCCGCGAGTGTCGTGTAAACAAAGTGCGCCTTCGGCAAATCACCTACCCCGGTCGCGTAATTGGTGCGCGCGACGACAAGGCGTCAAATTAGCATTGCGGGAGGGGCGTCGCAAGGCTGCCGTGCACATCGAAGCTTATTCCGTGCTAAATTTCAAATGCCAACCGTTTCGCCGTGGGATTTGACAGTTTGTCCGAAGGGGGCCCGCCGTGGAAATCCGCCGACAGGATGCACTTGATTATCATCGTCAAGGACGCGCCGGGAAGATCGAAGTCGTCTCGAGCAAACCCTGCCGCACCCAATGGGAGCTGAGTCTCGCTTACACCCCGGGCGTGGCGGAACCGTGTCTCGAGATCAAGCGCGACCCGAACCTCGCCTTTGAATTCACCGTGCGCGGAAACCTGGTGGCGGTGGTCACGAACGGCACGCGCGTGCTCGGCCTGGGCAACATCGGGCCGCTGGCCAGCAAGCCTGTCATGGAAGGCAAGGCCATTCTCTTCAAGCGACTCGCGGACATCGATGTCTTTGACCTCGAGATCAATGCCGCGAGCGCCGATGACGTCATCCGGTTTTGCCAGATGATCGAGCCCACCGTCGGCGCCATCAATCTGGAAGACATCAAGGCGCCGGACTGCTTCTACATCGAGGAGACCTTGCGCCAGAGGCTCAGCATCCCGGTCTTCCACGATGACCAACACGGCACAGCGATCATCACGGGCGCCGCGTTGCTCAACGCGCTGGAAATTGTCGGCAAGGATATTGAAAAAGTCCGTGTGGTCTTCAGTGGAGCGGGCGCGGCGGGCCTGGCCACCGCGAAGCACTTCCTGCGCCTGGGCGTACGCCGGGAAAACATCGTCATGTGCGACGTCTACGGCGTGCTTTACGAGGGCCGCGAGGAAGGTATGAACGCGTATAACTCCGCCTTTGCCATCAAGACCTCCCTGCGCACGCTGGCGGAGGCTATGAAGGGCGCGGACGTGTTGGTCGGCCTCTCGACCGGCGGCTGCGTCACGGCGGAGATGGTGAAAACCATGGCGGAACGGCCCATCATCTTCGCGCTGGCCAATCCCGACCCGGAGATATCCTATCCGGATGCGTGCGCGGCACGGCCCGACGCGGTGATCGCCACGGGGCGGTCCGACTATCCCAATCAGGTCAACAACGTCCTGGGATTTCCCTTCATTTTCCGTGGCGCGCTGGACGTGCGCGCCCGCGCCATCAATGAGCCGATGGCGGTGGCGGCCACGCGCGCCCTGGCCGCCCTCGCCAAAGAAGATGTTCCCGATTCGGTCCTGCGAGCGTACGGGGGCGCGCGCTTGCAGTTTGGGCCGGAATACATCATCCCCAAGCCTTTCGATCCGCGCGTGTTGATCTGGGAGTCTTCCGCCGTTGCCGAGGCGGCCATGCAGAGCGGCGTGGCGCAGCTCCAGATTCATATCGAGGAATATCGCGAGGCCCTCTCGCGCCGCCTGGGCCGGACCTATGAAGTGATGCAGAGCGTGCGCCACAAGGCCAAGGCCGCGCCCCGCCGCATTGTCTTTTCGGAGGGCGAGCACCCCAAAATCCTGCGCGCCAGCCACCGCCTGGTAGAGGAAAGAATCGCCCAACCCATTCTGCTGGGCCGCGCCGACGTCATCGAGGAAAAACTCCGGGAGCTGCATCTCGCCCGGCTCTCGGCGGAGATCATCGAGCCCGCCCGCTCGCCTCGCCTGGAAAAATACGTCGAGGAGTTCTTCCGCATCCGCCAGCGGCGCGGCGTGACGCGCAGCGAAGCCCGCGACCTCATGCTGAACCACAACTACTACGGGGCGATGATGGTCCGCATGGGAGACGCCGACGGCTTTATCGCCGGCGTGGCGCAGCACTACCCTGACACGATCCGCCCGGCGCTGCAGGTGATCGGCATGCGGGAAGGGCTTCACCGCGTGTCGGGGCTTTATGTGCTGGCCACCAAGAAAGAGGTCTATTTCTTCGCGGACACCACGGTGAATATCGAGCCGACGGCGGAGGATTTGGCTGAGATCGCCCTGCTCGCCGCGAGCGAAGCCCGAGAGTTCAACATCGAGCCGCGCGTCGCCATGCTGTCGTTTTCGAACTTCGGCAGCACCAAACACCCGCTCACGGAAAAGGTCCGCCGCGCCACTGAGCTCGTCCGGCAAAAAGCGCCCGGTCTGATCGTGGACGGCGAAATGCAGGCCGATACCGCCGTCGTCCCGGAAATCATCGAGCAGGACTACCCCTTCTCGGCGTTGCGCGGCGGCGCGAACGTGCTGGTCTTCCCGGACCTGGAGGCGGGCAACATCGCCTACAAACTGATGATGCGCATTGGCGGCGCCGAAGCCCTGGGGCCCATCCTGATGGGCATGGCGCGCCCGGTGCATGTGCTGCAACGCGGGGCAGAGGTCGAGGATATCGTCAACATGGCCGCCATCGCTGTCATGCACGCTCAGACCTGCGAAGCCCAGTTGAGCCTGCCCCTCTGAGGAGTAGCGCAGACCTGTTCTGTAGGTCTGCGGCACTGGTGGGTACCACACGAAAAAGGCCGCAGACCTTGGACCACAGCTAGGCCCTACCTGCCGATTCGCGGTTCGCGAGCTGCGCCCCTAGTTTCGTCGTGCCCAGAGCCAGTTCACAAAGCCCATGGCCATGGTCACGGCAACGATGACCAGCGCCGTGCGATCCATTCGAGTGACCAGCAGGAACGAGAAAGCGATGCCCAGCAGTGAAATGAGGTTCCCCGCCGGAAGGTGGAAGGCTTCCCTTCCCGGCTGTTGTTTCCGCAAAGCGACAACGGCCGCGCACGTCAGGGCATAGGTGAACAGGCGTGCAACTGCCGAAAGCGTTACATTCCAGCGGAACGTTCCCGCCACGGCCAGGCCCCAGACCATCAACCCGAAGGCGACGATCGAGATGTGCGGCGTGCGAAAACGGGGATGAATCCTGGCGAGTTGTTGGGGGAAGTCATTCTTTTCCGCCAGCGCAAAAGTGAGGCGCGGCGTGTTCAGCATCATCGAAGTCAGGTAGCCATACACCGACAGCAGCGCGCCGACGGTCATGAGCGCGGCGCCCGCCGGGCCGAGGAATTGCGCGGCAGCCTCCGCCAGCGGGCGCTCGCTACGCGCTGGCGCATCGAGCACCCCCAACACGACGACCTGAATGAGCGTGTAGAGAATCGTCGTCACCGCCAGCGCGGTGAACAGCGCAAACGGCACGTCGCGCTGGGGGTCCTTCGCTTCCCCCATGGGAAAGAGCGCCGCCTCGAATCCTCCGTAAGCAAACACCAACACCAGGACCGCGTCGAGCCAGGCGCCCCGGGACGAGGCGGTTGCCGCCGTCAGCGACCCAGCCCGCAGGAAGAACACTCCGACCAGGACAAACAGCGTGAGCGGCAACAGCTTGGCCACGATGAACAGATTGCTCATTTGCGCGCCGGCGCTCACGCCGCGATAGTTCACCGCCGCGAGCAACGCAACCAGGAACGTGAGAATCGCGATGCGGGAGACGCGCCCGCTCGCGGGCGGCCAGAACTCCGCAAGGTAAATCACAAACAGGTTGGCGTTGGCTGCCGCGGCCGTCAGCCGCACCAGCCACGAGACCCACGCCATCTGGATTCCCGCAAAACGGCCGAAGGCCTGGCGGGCGTAGAGATACGGTCCGCCCGCCTCGCGGAAGCGCGAGCCGACCTCGGCAAAGCAGGCCATGATGATGCCGACGCCCGCCGCGGCCATCAAGTAGGCCCAGGGGCTTGCTTTGCCCACGTGTCCGGCCACCAGCGAAGGCAATCCGAAAATGCCGCTGCCGATGATTGAGTTGAGCACCAGACCGGCCAGCGTCCAACGCCCGATGGCGCGCACCAGAGGGGAGTGAGACGGATTCCCGGTGTCCATGCGAAGAAGGAGAATAAGCACACCCGCCCCGCGATTCAACCGCGCGTGGAAATCGCAGGGCGGCCCCCCAAACACGCTACGAAGGAGGACAAGTTGCACCGGAGCCCCAGGCGCGATTTCGCTTGACCCTCGAAGCTACGCATGTTTTGCTGAATTCGCACCCTTGGCCGGGCTCACTCAAATGCCTCGAACCCATCAAGCGAGCATCTTGGCCGCGCCCTGAAGATGCCCTGCGTGTCTCGGCGGAACGCACCTGGCAACGTGGGGTGTGGAAACTCGGTCAGGCATTGCGCCAGAAGGGATGGGGACCATGCTTCGGTCTTGCACAGTTGCTCCCGTCTTGATTCTCAGCCTCGTCGCCGCCTTCTCCTCCGCCGGGGCCGAGAGCAAACCGCGTGGGCGCGACCTGGGAATTCCGTTCGACGGCACGCCCGGGCCCCTCAACGCTATCACAGACGTTCGAGGTGTCGAGGTGGGTTTCACGACGCTCATCTCCGGCAGCGGGAAACTGGACGTGGGCAGAGGCCCCGTGCGCACGGGCGTCACGGCAATTTTGCCGCGCGGCAAGGCTTCCTTGAAGGATCCCGTCTTTGCCGGATGGTTCTCGCAGAACGGCAACGGCGAGATGACGGGCACGACCTGGGTCGAGGAATCCGGTTTCCTCGAAGGTCCGGTGATGATCACGAACACCCACAGCGTGGGGGTGGTGCGCGATGCGGTGATCGACTGGCGCGTGAAACACGGCGCCGCCGACGCCTCCGCCTACTGGTGGTCCTTGCCCGTCGTGGCGGAAACCTGGGACGGATTCTTGAACGACATCAACGGATTCCATGTCAAGCCCGAGCACGCCCAGCAAGCTCTCGATAGCGCGCATGCAGGCCCCGTCGTCGAAGGGAACGTCGGGGGCGGCACGGGGATGATCTGCTATGAGTTCAAGGGCGGGACCGGAACCGCGTCGCGCAGACTCGAAGAAAAATTCGGCGGCTTCACCGTGGGCGTCCTTGTGCAGTGCAACTGCGGCGGCCGCAAGCAACTTACGATTGCCGGCGTTCCCGTCGGCCGCGAGATTCCCGAGCAGCCCGCCTACGGTGACGAAGGCTCGATCATCATCATCGTGGCCACCGACGCCCCGCTGCTCCCCCACCAGCTCAAACGCCTGGCGCGCCGCGCGACCATGGGGTTGGCGCGCACGGGTAGCAGCTCCGGCAACGGTTCCGGCGACATCTTCATCGCCTTCTCCACCGCCAATCCCGGCGCGGCGAGCACCCCGGGGGTCCGCGATTTGAAAATGCTGCCCAACGATCAGATGAATCCGCTCTTCGAGGCCACGGTCGAAGCTACCGAAGAAGCCATCGTCAACGCCCTGGTCGCCGCCGAGACCATGACCGGCGCGGACGACCACACGGCGATCGCGCTCCCCCATGAGCGGCTCCGGCAGGCCCTGGGGAAGTACAAGCGGCTGACCCGCCCCGAATAGCCCCGAGGCCAGTTGACACTCGTCATGAGGACATCGTTAAATGCATAGCCTCGATAAGTATATGCGTGGACACGGCCGCGCCTAGCCGGAGGGAGGAGCGTGGTACAATGCCTTGCACCGGGGCAGGTGGCAGTTCAGGTGTGAAGCGGCCACGCGCGAATCTACGCCCGGGAGCAAGCGGCCGGGAAGCTGGCAGGAGGTCTTTCCCGCAATGACACCGGAAGAACTCGAAAGGCGAATGGAATTCATCATCGAACAGCAAGCGCAGTTCGCAGCCCATATCGGGGAGTTGCGCGAAGGAGACGCGCGTCTCCGTGACCAGCAGGCCGTTTTGACAGCGTCTTTGCTGCGTCTGGCCGAGCTCATGGAAGAAAGCAACACGAGGTTCGAAGAACGGTTCCAAAGAAATGAAGAGCGGTTCATGAAGACAGACGATCGCTTGAAAGATCTGGCCGAATCCCAGAAACGCACCGACGAGCAACTCCGAAGAACCGATGAACACCTGCGAGAAACCGACGAACGCCTGAACGCGCTGATCGGCCTGTTTGAAAGACACGTTACGGGCCCCGGCCATGCCGGCAGGGCTACCCAGTAACGCGCCCGCGTTTTGTCTGCGCAGGCTGCTTCCGCATTCGGGCATATCACGAGGGTGACTAACCGAGGCACAGAATCGCCATGATCTTGCGCGAGCACAAGCTCCGCTTAGCCGAGCGGATGTCCCGCTTGGGGACCGAAAGTGCATTTGAAGTGCTGGTCCGGGCGCGGGCTCTCGAGGCCAGTGGCAAGGCGGTCATCCATCTGGAGATCGGCGAGCCCGACTTTCCCACCGCGCCGCACATCATCGAAGCCGCGGCCAAGGCCCTGCGTGACGGCTTCACGCATTACGGCCCTCCCGCCGGCCTGCCGCAACTGCGCGAAGCGATTGCCGAGGACGCCGGCCGCCGTCGCCGCATCCGCATCGATCCCGCCGAGGTTGTGGTCACGCCCGGTGCCAAGCCCATCATGTTTTTCACCATTCTGGCGCTCATCGAGGCGGGCGACGAAGTTCTGTACCCGAATCCCGGCTTCCCGATCTACGAGTCCCTGATCAATTTCGTGGGTGGGCGAGGGGTTCCCTACGCGCTGCCCGAGGAGCGCGAGTTTGACGTGAATGTGGAGGAGATCCTTTCCAAGATCACCGACCGCACCCGGTTGATTATTCTCAATTCGCCGCACAATCCGACGGGGGGAGTGATGACCGGCGCGCAGGTCAAGGCCCTGGCAGAGGAACTGGCCAGGCGCGACGTGATGGTCCTTTCCGACGAAATTTACAGCCGGCTCGTGTTCGAAGGCGAGCATGTGAGCCTCGCCCAGTTCCCCGGCATGAAGGAAAAAACGGTGATCCTCGACGGGTTCTCGAAGACTTATGCGATGACCGGCTGGCGGCTCGGCTACGGCATCATGCGCGCCGATTTGGCCCGGCAGGTGGCGCTGCTCATGACCAACTCGAATTCCTGCACGGCCAGCTTCTCGCAAATCGCCGGGGTGGCGGCCATCGAGGGCGACCAAAGCGGCGTCGAACAGATGCGCGCCGAGTTCCTTCGCCGGCGCCAGATCATGGTGGAGGGACTCAACCGGATTCCCGGCTTCCATTGCTCCATGCCCCATGGGGCCTTCTACGCGTTTCCGAATATCACCGGCACGGGAAAGAGTTCCAAGTGGCTTGCCGACACCCTGCTCCAGGAGGCCGGCGTCGCCTGCCTCTCCGGCACCGCCTTTGGCGATTGGGGCGAGGGCTATTTGCGGTTCTCCTACGCCACCTCGGTCGAGAACATCCGGAAAGCACTGGAGAGGATCGAGGCGTGGGTCAGGCGTAATCTGTAGCAGGTCAGTTTGGTTTTCTCAAGTGGAGTGTTAGAATTAGCGGCAAAATGGACTTCGATGGCTTCAGCGAGGTAACCTTCTCGCCTGCAAAAGGTCAGCTTCCGGAGTCTGGCGGCTTTGTGTACATCTTCTTCTGGGTCGCCGATCGCGTGGAAACTCCCATTTATGTCGGCCAAACAAATGGGTTAGCAAAACGAATGGAGGATTACGAACAGGCGAACTTCGCGGCTTCTACAGATTTTCGCGTGGGCGAGGCTGCGAAATATCTGAGGAACACAAGAATGTGCCGCGTGGTTGTGAAATACAAGCCGAGCAAAGACCCGCCCAAAGACGAAAGGGAAATCATACGAACTCTGGTATTGGAAGGTGCGCGGCTGCTGAATTGCCTCCCCAGCTATGATTACCATCAAGCCGACGAGGAATCGGAAAGGGAGGCTGTGCAAAGATTCTGCGATATGCTCACAGGAATTCGCAGGTAAGAGACCTGTGGAAACTCACACCGACCCAGAACGAAGAAATCTGTGACCGGGCCCCGCGGCGCTGGACTGTGGTCCGGTGTATCACATGTATTTCACCCAGGAGGTACTGTGTGCTGACGGTCCGCCTTTCGCCCAAGCTGGAAGCTCGGCTGAATCGCCTGGCCAAACGCACCAGGCACCCGAAGGCTTTCTATGCGAAGAAGGCCATCGCGGAGTTTCTCGATGAACAGGAAGACAACCTGATCGCAGTGGCCCGGCTGGAAGACAACTTGCCAGCTATACCGTTGGCGGAGGTCGTGAAGCGGCTTGGCTTGGACGGTTAGCTTTGAGCCTCGAGCCTTAAGCGAACTCAAGAGATTAGACCGCTCCGCCCATCGGCGGGTCGTGCGATTTCTCGAGGAACGCCTGGCCGGAAACCATGACCCACGAGATGTTGGCAAGCCCGTGACGGGAGACAAGGTGGAACTTAGGAGGTACCGGATCGGGGGCTGCCGCATCGTGGGCCGGATTGACGATGAGCAACAGGCCGTGTCGGTGCTTCGGATTGCACATTGCAAGGATGTATGCCGCTGACCGTTTGATAAGTTGAACCCTCCATGGCCGAAACCAAACGGCGCTTTCGGGTCTTCGCCACCTGCAACATCGGGCCGGAGGCGCTCGACCGCTTGCGCCAGCGTGGCTATGACGTTGAGGTGTACGACGAGCTCGAGCCGCCCCCCAAAAGCCTCGTCATCGAGAAGGTGCGCTCCGGCATGGACGGGCTGATTACCACGTTGCGGGACAAGATCGACGCCGAGGTCTTCGAAGCGGGACGCGGCACTCTCAAGGTAGTCGCGCAGGACGCCGTTGGATTCGACAACATCAACCGCGCAGACGCCAATCGCTTCAAAATTCCCTTCACCAACACCGCCGACGTGCTGACGGAAGCGACGGCCGAATTCGCGCTGCTCATTCTCGGCTGCGTGGCGCGGAAGCTTTATCCGAGCGAGCGCATCGTCCGCGAAAACCGCTGGGGGGCGTGGCATCCGTTCCTGCCCATCCTCGGCGACGAGGTGACGGGAAAGACCATCGCCGTCATCGGGACGGGGCGCATCGGCCAGGCCTTCATCAGAAAAGCCCTCGGCTTTGACTGCAACTTCCTCTGCTACGATCCGGTCGCTCAGGCCCAGGATTTCGTGGCCAAGATTCAAGAGGAACTCGACCTGCGCTTTCGCCACGGCTTCACGGCGGCGCAGCGCACCATCCGTTACACCACGTTCGAGGAGGCGCTGGGGGGCGCGGATTTTGTGACCCTGCACGTGCCTCTGTTGCGTCCGGGCGAAGCCGAGATGCCGACCTTCCACATGATGAACGAGCACACGCTGCGCCTGATGAAGCCCACGGCGTATCTCGTCAACACCTCGCGCGGGCCGGTGGTGGATGAAGTGGCGCTCGCCGCGGCCCTCAAGCAGGGCGTGATTGCCGGGGCGGCGCTTGATGTCTTCGAGAAAGAGCCGCTCCCCGCCGATTCACCCCTGCGCGATCCGGCCATCGAAGACCGCGTCCGATTGTTCCACCACTTCGCCAGCGGAGGCCGCCTCACCCGCCTCTCGGTCAATCCCAGCCTCGGCATGGCGGGCCGCTGCGTGCAGGGCCTGATCGACGTTCTCGAGGGGAACTACGGCGGGAATCCGGCCAACATGCCGTACGTGGTCAACAAAGAAGCTTTCCAGTAGGAAAACAGAACGACGGAGGTTTCCTCGAGCGGAGCCTCAGAGTTCATCGGCCCCTCCTTGGGGAGCGCCGCCATCGCGAAACCCACGGGGAACAATCCGGCCCAGGAAATGCGTATATGCGCTGTAAAGGAGTATGCGTGCGCAGCCTCTCAGGCCCGGGCTGCCTTCGGAGCTTTTTCCTGTTGAGTCGGCTCCGCTGCGAATCCTCGTGAGGAGGCAGAAGATGAACCCACCCGGAACACCACTCCCCCTCAGCGCGGTGCTGGTAATGACGTTGGCCGCCGCAGGTTGTCAGATCGATGGCGGCTACCCGACCGGACCGGCGGCCACAGAGTCGCGCTCGGTCGAACTGGGCGATGCCAAATCGGTCCAGGTTGAACTCCACATGGGCGCGGGCGAGCTCAAGCTGGCTGGGGGCGCGAAAAACCTGCTTGACGCCGACTTCACCTACCCGCTTCCCAGGGGGAAACCGGATGTGCGTTACCGTGTCACGGCCGGGCGAGGCCATCTCACGATCCGCCAGCCCGAAGGCTGGGGCGGACCGCGTGGCGGCCGCTATGTGTGGGACTTGCGCTTGAAGGATAACGTTCCGTTAGAGCTGGAGGTCCATCTGGGCGCGGGGAGATCGGATCTGACCCTCGGATCCCTCGCTCTCACCAAGCTGGACGTCCACATGGGTGTCGGCGAGTGCATCGTCGATTTGACCGGCGATTGGAAAGAAGACCTCAGCGCCAGCATCCAAGGCGGGATCGGGAGTGCCACCGTCCGACTTCCTGAAGATGTCGGCGTGAAGGTGCGCGCCAAGGGCGGCATCGGAGAGATCCGTCGCGGCCCGCTCAAACCCCAGGGCGACTTCTATGTCAACGACGCTTACGGTAAATCTTCCGTTACGCTGCACGTCAACATCGAGGGCGGCATCGGCGAGATCAGGCTCGAGGCGAGCGGCGCGCCTCCCGTCGTGTAATACCGCCATCCGGGATCCGGCGGTGCGGCAAATGTTGATGAATGATTGCAGATTGGCCGATGGAGGGCGAGGCTTCATCCTTCCATTTTGTCCTCCGCGCATTGCGTCCTGCTTGTGAGGATGCTCGCTTTTCGAATTCCGATTTCCGCAATTGAGTTGCCCGTCGCCCTCGGCTATAATTACTGGCGGGGGCAGGGCCCAACCATGCAAAAAGTTAGAACGCTCGGCGAGTTGAAGAGGTCGGGGTATCGAAGTGTGCGCGTCAAGGATGAGATGCGCGCCAATCTCATTCGTAAGCTCCAGAGACGCGAGACGC
>Ga0073934_10008042_pt1 | contig 14303 bp, 10 predicted proteins | sample LarsenN4metaG_FD_76834 | JGI IMG/M metagenome (GOLD analysis project Ga0073934, IMG submission 76834) | Hot spring sediment bacterial and archeal communities from British Columbia, Canada, to study Microbial Dark Matter (Phase II) - Larsen... ...
CGAACTCAAAGTCCGCGGCTGGACCGGGAAGCGGATTCTGCGCGACCTGTTGGCCCGGCACGTGCCGCGGGAGTTATTCGAGCGGCCGAAAAAAGGGTTCGGGGTGCCGATCGCCGAGTGGCTCCGCGGTCCGTTGCGGGACTGGGCGGAGTCGCTGCTGTCGGAGTCGCGGCTGAACGCCGACGGGTATTTTCATGCGGCCCCGATCCGAGCCAAATGGGCCGAACACGTGTCCGGCCGGGTGGACTGGGCGTATCTGTTGTGGGACGTGCTGATGTTTCAGGCGTGGCTGGACGCCGTTCGCCGGCGGTGACGGTTTCCCCCGCCAATCAGCCTTGCCGGGCACGACCATCGTGGAAGATACTCCGGGAGTCGCGGCCCGTAGCTCAATCGGTGAGAGCAAGGAACTCATAATTCCGTGGTTGCAGGTTCGAGTCCTGCCGGGCCGAATTCGCCATCCCGTTGATCCGTCGCCCCCTGCTCTGCGTTGACTGGTTACCGAGCGTGCGACTGGAGCATCCCGCGGGCAGAGCGTACAATCGCGGCGTCTCGATTCGCCCCCTTCGCGAGGTCGGTTCATCATGCAAGAGTTTCTGATGGTGCTGACGCTGATCGGCGTGGGCTTCGGCGCGCTGCTGATCATCGTGTTCCTCGCCGTGTTTGCGATGTATTTCCGGCTGTGGCTGCGGGCCTACTTCACCCGGGTGTGGGTCAGCCCGTTCACGCTGCTGTTCATGTCGCTGCGGAAGGTGAACCCCAACACCATCATCGACGCCAAGGTCATGGCGGTGCAGGCCGGGCTGAAGGACGTCAGCATCAAGCAGCTCGAATCGCACTATCTCGCCGAGGGGAACGTGCTCCGCGTGGTGCGGGCCCTCATCGCCGCCCACCGGGCCAAGATCACCCTGGACTGGAACACCGCCGCCGCGATCGACCTCGCCGGCCGCGACGTCCTCGAAGCCGTCAACACCAGCGTGAACCCCAAGGTCATCGACTGCCCCGACCAGCGGCAGGCGCGAAGCACGCTCGATGGCGTCGCCAAGGACGGCATCCAGCTCAAGGCCCGCGCCCGCGTCACCGTGCGGACCAACCTGCAGCAGCTCGTCGGCGGCGCCACCGAAGACACCATCATCGCCCGCGTGGGCGAGGGGATCGTCTCGGCGATCGGCTCGTGCGAAACCCACAAGGAGGTGCTCGCGAATCCGATGCTCATCGCCAAGGCGGTGCTCAACAAGGGGCTCGATTCCCAGACGGCGTACGAGATCGTGTCGATCGACATCGCCGACATCGACGTGGGGGACAACATCGGCGCCCGGCTGCAGGCCGACCAGGCCGAGGCCGACATGCGGATCGCCCGGGCCAAGGCCGAGGAACGCCGGGCCCGCGCCGTCGCCGCCGACCAGGAGATGCGGGCGCGGACGGTCGAGAATCAGGCCCAGGTCGTGCTCGCCGAGGCGGAGATCCCCAAGGCGATGGCCGAGGCGTACCGCGCCGGTTCGCTGCGGTCCGCCGGTAACGGCGCGGCGTGATTTCGCGTGTTCTCCAGAACTCGATTCGTGGCGCGCAGGACGCCCGGGGATAGCGATCCCCGGGCTGCTCGGAGCGACGTACCATGTCCACGTCCCTCGACGTCGCCGATTTCGACGACGACCCCCATGCCCCGGAGGGATACAAGTCCGCGACGGCGAAAACGCCGTATCTGACGGTCGTGTCCATCGCCAGCGTGGCGTTTTTTCTCGGACAGTTCGTGCTGCCGCAACTGGTCATGCTCGCCCTGATGCCCGGTTTCGCCGGCGGCGGGATGATGTTCCAGATGAACATGCCCGAGGTCCACAAGGCTGCCGCGTGGCAGGATCAGATCTGGGTTCCGGTCAACCAACTGGGCACCGGCGCCGCTCCGCGAACGGTGCTGCAGGCGGCGAACTTCGACGGGAAGTGGGTGGAGGACTCCGAGATCTCTCTGAGTTTCCCGCCCGAACATCTCCTCGCGGCCGGCGAGCGGTTGTGGGCGGTGGGAAACGGCAACGTGGCGATCATCGAGGGCCGCAACGTCACGACGTCGTATCCCAAGCTCCGGTTGAACGAGCCGTCGAATCCCTATCTGCAGGACGGCCGGCTGCGGATCGTGGACCGGAATGCCACGGGGGACTGGCAAATCCTTGAATTCGAGGAAGGCGAATGGACGCCGGTCGGTCGTCTGGCGCTCCCCGCCGGCGTGGTGCCTCTGCCGACGAACGCAGGGGTGGTGATTGCCGGCACGATGCGCACGCCTCAGAGATTGCACATCCTCCGCGACGGCGACCGGGTGCAGGCGATCTTCGGTGACGGACCAACGCAGGGATTCCTGGCCGCGGGGGTGCCCGAGGAAGTCGTCGAGGAAGCCACATCCAACGGGGCTGTCTCCGCGCTCGCCGCGATCAATCCGCCCGCGGACCCTTGGTCGCCCTGCCCCCTGATCTCCTATGACATTCCGCTGTACCTCGGCGGCCGGTTGGCCGTCGTGAATCCGTCCGGGAAAACCGCGAGCCAGAACCTTGATGCCTCTTGGTTGAATGGCCACCGCCAGCATTTCGGCACGCTGTCCCTACCCCTCAGCGAACACCACGGCATCGTGACCGACGCCGAGGGCCGCGTGTTCGTCCTGGCCGACTCCTTCCCGCCCGGCGAAGTCCGCGTGACGGAATTGACGGCGGACGGTTTTCTGTCGCCCGACACGGCTCAGAAACCGTCCTTGTTCACGGGCATGACCGGGCAGTTCGCGCGGATGTATGCGGTGCTGCTGACGATCCCGTACGGCCTGCTGGCCATCTACGTCCTGGTGCTGCACGTGGCGATGCGGGCCTGCCGGAATCCGCGGTACGGCTTCGCGCACCGCACGGTGCGGCTGGCGTCGATCGGCCGCCGGGCGATGGCCCGGACCGTCGACACGCTGCTGATGACGCTGCCGATGTTCGCGCTGGCCGGATGGTTCCTGGCGACCTTCGACGTGGAACAGTTTGTGCAGCAGATGCAGACCAACCCGCAACAGATGGTGATCGCGATTTTGGCGAGCGTGTTTGGAACGCTGGCCTACATGCTGCTGCTGGCCATCGTGTTTGGCACGCTGGAGGGGGTTTACGGCTGGTCCCCGGGCAAGCTGGTGTGTGGCCTGCGGGTGATCCGCACAACGCTCGAACCCATCGGCGTGCTGCGGGGCCTCATCCGGCAGTTCCTGCTGCTGGCCGACGGCTTCTTCAACTACCTCGTCGGCGGCGCGATGGTCGCCGTGCTGACGAAGCAGCAGCGGCTGGGCGACCTGGCGGCGGATTCCATCGTCATCGAGGCGGCGTCGCTGGAAACGGAGCGGTCAACGCTGTGAGCTGCATGAGCCGCGCACGAAGTAAGCGTCTTTACTCATCGACAAGACAAGACCGCTTACTTCGTGCGCGGCTCTTCATCGTTCGACGCGTGAGGAACACTGTCGCGGCGGGAATGCCACCGGGCGACGCGCTCGGCGATCCGCGCCTCATCGACGACGGTTTCGACCTCCATCAGGTACAGACCCTGCGGCGGCGCGGTGTCGCCGGCGAGGCGGCGGTCGCCGGACTCCAGAATCCGCCGGACGTCGTCCGCCGTCCACCGCCCCCGGCCGACGTGCACCAGCGTCCCCACGATCGCCCGCACCATGTTGTACAGGAACCCGTCGGCGGCGATGTCGAAGGACAGGAAGCTGAGAGCTGAGGGCTGAGAGCCCAGAGCCAGAGACGACCGTGCCATGTCTCCTCGACAATCGGCGCTCCACGGTTTCCATTCGTCGCACCGGGTCCACTGAGCCTCAGACACCGTCCGGATGCTCGACGACCGGTTCGGCCATTGCGTCTCGAAACAGCGGAAGTCGTGCGTGCCGACGAGCAGGTCCGCCGCGGCCTGCATGGCGTCCAGGTCCAGTTCGCCCCGGTGCCACCAGACGTAGTTCCGCAGGAATGGCGAGGCCACCCGGGCGTTGTGGATGAGATACCGATACCGCTTGCGGACGGCGTCGAACCGGGCGTGAAAACCGTACGGCCTCTCGACGACGTCGCGGACGACGATGTCGTCCGGCAGCTTCGTCACCAGGCCCCAGCGGAATCCCTCGACGGGAATGTCGGTCGCCGTGTGGAAGCTGACGAGCTGCCCGATCGCATGCACCCGCGCGTCCGTCCGCCCCGACGCCGCGGCGTGAATCCGTTCCCCGGTGAATTCCGAGAGCGCCCGTTCGACGATCTCCTGCAGCGAGGTCTCGCCCGGCTGCCGCTGCCAGCCGCAGTAGTTGGTGCCGTCGTAGGAGAGGGTGAGGCAGAGGGTGCGCATGGGGCGATGAAGGTTCGTTCGAGCGGAGTTCGTGCGGACATCTGCGGGCGAATGCGGCGATAATGCTGCTATGGCATCGACCGATACCAAACTTTAGCGGTGAAGCATGACGACGGAAACGCTGTCCCCCCGATTGTTGCAGGCGGTGCGCGAACGCCTGACTCGCAGCCGCTACGTCTCCGAAGAAGAACTGCTCTTCGCGGCTTTGGACGCGCTGGATTGGCGCGAGGCGGTTGACGACTCCATTCAGGCCAGCCTGGACGATATGGCGGCGGGACGAGTCGAGCCGGTTGCCGGCCTGGCGGATCGAATTCGCGAACGTGCGGCATCGCGCCGTGGCTGATTGTGTTGAACCCGCAGGGTTCACAGAACGTAGCCGGGGGTCGGAGGCTTTGCGAAGACCCCCGGAATTGGTTCTCACGAATCATCCGACCCCGGCAGGGGTCGCAGAATCGGGCTGAGTGTGAGTTTCTGGCATCCCTTCAGGATGCTCGCTCAATGAACAACACACACCGGGGGTCTCCGTAAAGCCTCCGACCCCCGGCTACCGTCTGTGACCTCTTCGAGGTCAAGAGATGGGGCGCCTCACCCCTCCGTCCGCAGCCGCGTGTGCCATTCGGCGAGCTGGTCGCGGACGGGATTGCGGCCGCCGCTGCCGTAGCTGGTGAGCTTCGACACCACGTTTTTTACGCCGAGCCAGCCGTACACGTCCTCGCCGATCCGGTCGCAGACCTGCTGGAACTCGGCCACGGACAGATCCGCCAGCTTCTTCCGCTGCGACTCGCATAGCCGGACCAGTTTGCCGACGACTTCGTGGCCGGTCCGCATCGGCACGCCGCGGTGGATCAGGTACTCCATCAGCGTCGTGGCGTCGAGGAAGCCTTCCTCCAAGCGGGCATTGATGACATCCGGTTGCAAGCGCGCCCGACGAATCACGGCCGCGGCGAGCTCCAGACACGCGGCGACGGTGTCGTACGCGTCAAAGAACGCCAGCTTGTCCTCCTGCAGGTCGCGGTTGTACGCGAGCGGCAAGCCCTTGAGCAGCGTCAGAATCTGCTGCACGTCGGCGATGACCCGCGCGGACTTGCCCCGGATCAGCTCCAGCACGTCTGGGTTCCGCTTCTGCGGCATGATCGACGAACCGGTGGTGTAGGCATCCGGCAGCTTAAGAAACCCGAACTCCGTCGTGCACCACAGAATCCATTCCTCCGCCCAGCCGGACAGATGCACGGCGACGAGCGACAGGGCGAACACCGCCTCGGCGAGGAAATCCCGGTCGCTGGAGACGTCGAGGCTGTTCGCCGCGACGTCGGAAAAATCCAGGAGCTTCGCGGTTTCTTCCCGGTTGATGGGGAGCGACGTCCCCGCCAGCGCGGCGGCTCCCAGCGGCAAGACGGTGACTCGCTTCAGGCAATCCTGCAGCCGATCCCGGTCGCGCTGGTACTTCTCGCAGTAGGCGAGCCAGTAATGCACGGCCATCACCGGTTGCGCGCGTTGCAGGTGAGTGTAGCCGGGCAGGATCACGTCGGCGTCCTGCTCGCACCGCTGGACGAACGCCCGCTGAACGTCCTCCAGCAGCTTGTCGACGTGCTGCAGCGCATCGCGGACGTAGAGCTTCAGGTCGGTCGCCACCTGGTCATTGCGGCTGCGGGCGGTGTGCAGCTTGCGGCCGACGTCCCCGATCCGCGCGATGAGCGCGGATTCGATGTGCATGTGGATGTCTTCGAGCTCGATCTTCCACGGGAACTCGCCCCGGGCGATCTCGCCGCCGATCTCGTTCAGGGTGTCGAAGATCTGCTTGGCCTCGGCCTCGGTGAGCAGGCCGGCCTTGGCCAGCATCAGCGCATGGGCCTGCGAGCCGCGGATGTCGCACGCGGCGAGGCGGGCGTCGAAGCTGATCGACTCGGTGAACTTCTCGACGCGGGGATCGGTCGCTTCATCAAAAGCGCCCCCCCAGGCTTTGGCAGACACGCGGGCAGTCCTTGAACGATGTTTGGACGTTGGCCCGTTAGTTGTACCAGATCGCGGAAGGGGTCGGAACTGGGCAATGTCGAATGACGAAATCCGAAAGTTGAAGGAGGAGACCGACGCTCTTTGTCTTCAGCACTGAAAGTGCGAAAGTAGCCCCAGGCGTGAGCCTGGGGACAACTGGCCGAATGATACAGCCCCGGAGGGGCGACAGAAGTCGAACGTCACACGGTGTCTCTGTCGCCCCTCCGGGGCTTGCGATCGTCAACTTCTCGAGCCCCAGGCTGACGCTCGGGGCTACGTTCTGCCGCCGCGCCGCGGCTCACTCCGTCTCTCCGTACGCCGGTTTCCAGATCCACGGCAGCACGCCGGTCCGTTCGGCGTAGGCTTCCCACTTGCTGCGGAGCTCGGCGGCGCGGTCGGGATGCTTGTCCGCCAGATCGTGCAGCTCCGTGCGGTCGGTCGCCATGTGGTACAGTTCCCACTTGCCGGCCGGGCCCTTGGCGACGAGTTTCCAGTCCCCCTCGCGCACGGCGCGGTTGCCTTCGTGCTCCCAATAGAGCGTCCGGTCCAGCGGCTGGTTGGCGAACGCGGGGACGAGGCTGCGGCCCTCCAGCGGCGTGATCGCCTTGCCGTTGACTTCCGTCGGATACTTCGCCCCGGAGACATCGACGCAGGTCGCCATGATGTCGATCAGGTGCCCCGGTTGTGTCCGGAGTTCGCCTTTCGCCTTGATGCCCGCCGGCCAGTGGGCGATCAGCGGCGTCGAGATGCCCCCCTCGTGGACCCAATGCTTGTACTCGCGGAAGGGCGTGTTCGAGACGTTCGCCCAACCTTCGCCGTACGCGATGTACGTGTCCGCCGGGCCGGGCATCGCCTTCACGCCCATCCGCACCGGGTAACCGTCGCGGGTCTGCAGGGGCGTGCTCCCCTTCTGCTGGAAGTCCGCTGACAGCGGCGGCAGCGACGGCTGGTCCAGCCGCGGCCCGCCGGGATGCTGCATGTTGGCCCGCCGGCCGGTGACTTCCGCGCAGCCGCCGTTGTCCTGCAGGAAGAACACCAGCGTGTTCTCCAGCCGGTTGGTCTGCTCGAGGGCCGCGACGATCTGGCCGATGCCCCGGTCCATCCGGTCGATCATCGCCGCGTAGACTTCCATGCACCGCAGTTCCCATTCGCGGTTCTCGACGTCGCTCCAGGATTTCGCGGCCGGCGTGAGCTCCCACTGCGGATCGATCAGTCCCAGCCTGCGGGCCTTCTCCAGCCGGGCCTGCCGGATGGCGTCGTACCCTTGGTCGTACTGGCCCCGGTACTTGGCGATGTCTTCCTCGAGCGCGTGCATCGGCCAGTGGGCGGCGGTGTAGGTGACGTACAGGAACAACGGTTTGTCGGCGTGGTCCCGCTGGTGCTCGGTGATGAACTGCGCCGCGTGATGGGAGATGGCGTCGGTATAGTAGTACGTCTCCGGTTTGTATGCGGTGTCGTTGAAGGCGGTGATCATCGTGTTGTCCCGGACAAGGGACGAGGGATCGTAAAAGCTGCCGGCGCCGTGGATGGTGCCGTAGAACCGGTCGAAGCCGCGCTGCAGCGGCCAGTTGTGCTTGGGGCCATCGGGGGCGGTGTGCCGGGTGACGTGCCACTTGCCGGTGGCATAGGTGCGGTAGCCGGCCGGCCGCAGGACTTCGCCGAACGTCCGGCACTTCTGGTTCAGGTCGCCGCGGTAGCTGTCGAGGCCCTTGTCCTCCATCATGTGGCCGATCCCCGCCTGGTGCGGATACAGCCCGGTCAGCAGACTGGCGCGGGTCGGGCAGCAGCGGGCGGTGTTGTAGAACTGCGTGAACCGCACGCCGTTGGCCGCCAGCCTGTCGAGATTGGGCGTCTCGATCTCGCCGCCGTAGCAGCCGATGTCGCTGAAGCCCATGTCGTCGGACATGATGACCACAATGTTCGGCGGGGCGGCGAGAGCGGCGGCCGCGACCGACAGCCAGGCCAGACCGAGGCCGTGAAGCCAGCGAGAGGCCCGGACGAACTCGAGCAGCATGACGGGAGCTCCACAGGGGGGTCGGGCTGGCCGTTGGTGAATCAAGGCCTCGAAGGTCACGCGACGAGCTGCCGCCACGGTTCGCCGGCGGCGAGGCGGAACGGCTGCGGCCGGAGAAGCGCGGCGGCCGCCGGGCCGTCGCCGGCCTCCACGCCGGGGTCGCCGGCCTCGGGCTCAAATTGTCCCGGGTCGAATTGCTGTCCGCCGCCATTGCGGGGTCCGGGGGTGATCCCGCCGATCGTCAACAGGCCGATGACGGCGAGAATCAGCAGGATGATCGACAGGAAGAAGGCCATGACGCTGACGAGGCAGCCGCCGCGGGCTTCCTGCCAGTGAACGACGGCGAAGGCCACGTCGCCGAAGGGGAGCCACCAGACGGCCAGGCCCCACGCTGCGCTTTCGTTCCATGCGGCGGACAGCAGCATGATCCGGCCGATGGCGCCGGCGAACAGCGAGCCGTAGAAGGCCCCTTCCATCAGCCCCTTGAGCATGCTGCCCCCCTCGCTCAGCGCGCTGGCGACCATGCCGAACACCGCGCCGATGACGATGCTCATCACCGTGGTGATGATGGCTTCGAGCAGCACCTGCTGCAGCGTCTTGGGGGGCTTGTCCTCTTCGTCCTCCGGCCGCGCCTTGGCCACGTACTTGTACTCTTTGGCCAGCGCCTGCAGATCGAGCTGCTCGCGGAAGAAGTACACGAACTGGCCGTTCAACCGGCAGGAATACACCGCCGGAAATCCCAGAAACACGCACCCCAGCACCCACAGCCCGCCCGGCAGGATCAGGGGCAGGTAGTCGACCTTGTGATACTCCCGCGCGGCGACCGGGTCGGGCTGGGCGGCCAGTTCCGCCGCCTTCTTCTTGGGAGCGTTCTCCGCCGCCAACCGGGCGCGGTACGTGGCGGAGTTCTCGTCCATCTGCCGGGCGATCCTGGCCAGATCGTTCCCCGACACAATGCCGATCGTCGCCAGCAGGCCGAACACCGGCAGATGCAGGAACAGCGTGAGAAACAGCCACAATAGCGTCGGCTTGAGCGTCTTGATCCACGCCGGAAACACCTTCCAGACCATCCAGCCCGGGGCCTGGACGGGCATCACCATGTGACCCATCACGATCGGCAGCATGGCCAGCACCGGCAGGTAACCCACGCCGATGCAGATCCACAGCACAAAGTCGGGCATCCCGCCGAACTGCGTCAGGACGTAGCCCAGGAGCGCCGGGACCGCCAGCACGAGCGACGCAAACGCCGCATGCCACGCCACCCACTTGATCCCCAGCGCGCTGCACAGAAAGAAGTCGAAGTTGATCCGCTTCAGCTTCTCCTTCTTGGTCAGCGTGCCGACGATCACCTGCTCGTCCAGGAACCACAGCCAGCCGGGAATCATCATGCCGGCGACGAGCGTGCAGAAGCCGAAGAACACGCGGGGCGGCCACATCGGGATGTACAGGTACAGGAACCCGCAGCCGAACATGATCAGCGAGGCGATCAGCACGTAGGCCATCGTCCGCCAGGCGAGCCCCTGGTTCTTGAACACGAACCGCCAGTTCTTCTTCCAGAAGCCCTCGTAGAACTTGTCCGGGTCGGGTCCCTTGAGCCGCTTCTTGCGGGCCTTTTCCCCCAGCCCGCCCGAGGCGGAGTCGTAGCCGCACTTGGGGCATTCGGTCTCGTCCTCGTCCTGGAACTGCATGTCGAACCCGCACTTGGGACAGATGCGGGCCTCGGTGTCCTCCAGATTGCGAAGATCGAGCGAGGCGATCGCCGATTCGTCGTCGGCCGGCGCCTTCTTCTTGACGACCTTGGCCGCCCCGCCGCCTCCGGCGGGAATCGGAACCCGCGTCGTGCAACTGGGACACTTGATGGCCTTGCCCCGCGCTTCATCGGGCGCGGTCAAAACCTTCTGGCAGCCGGGACAACGGACTTTGACGGCCATGAGCGGCGGTTCCAGCGATGCAAGTCGAAGGGGGACAGGCGACGTCGATAATCTACGCCCCGCGGGGACCAAATGCACGCCCCCACCCCCCCGGAATCAGGACCGCCGCCACGTTCGCCGACGACGGCGCCGCCCCGGAGGGCCACGCTTGAATTCCCTCCCACCGCATGACAGGATGCCGGCCCAACCCCTCCCCGATGCGAGAGATCCCATGAAGCTGCCACGCGACGACGTGGTGCAGATCGCCGGCGCGCAAAAGATGCTGCTCTGGGCCATCCTGACGTCGATCGCCGTCAACCTGTTCTCGATCGCGGTGAACGTCGGGTTTTCCGGACCGAACGCGCCGGACCAGGCCACCGCCGCCATTCTGGGGATGGTCATTCTCGCCGCGGCGTTGGGGGTGCTGGCGCTGCAGATCGTGAGCGTGGTCCGGCTGTGCCTGGCCCTCAAGGAGGGTTGGGCGACCGTTCTGTACGTCATCTTCCAGTTCGCCCCCTGCATCAATCTGATCCTGCTGCTGTTTCTGAACGGCCGGGCGACGAAGCGGCTGCAGGACAGCGGCATTCGCGTGGGGCTGATGGGCGCGAACTCCCGCGACGTGGCCAGCTACGAGCCCGCCTCCGGCCGGACCTGCTCGGGCTGCGGCGAGTCCCTGGAAGCGGACGTCGCCGTCTGTCCCGTCTGCGGTCAGCGGCAGGCAGCGTCCCCCGTGTTCGGTGCGTGACGCCTGCCGATCTCCCGCCGTCGATCTCCCTTCCCGCGGCCGTTCCGCCGTAGTGAATCTCACTACTACGGAATGGTGGGTGCTGCGATGCCCCTCGGACGCCCGCGATCGCAGACTGTGTTCGTGCGCGTGGCGGATGAACGTCAGCGCAGGACCTCTGCAGCCATGCCTGCGAGTTCGAGCAACGGAGGAGATTCTCATGGCGCGCAACGCGATTTGTACCGCCTTCGCCGTCGGCCTGCTGGTCCTGGCGACGGGCGCTGCGGCCCAGGAGGCCGCCCCGGCCGATGCCGATTACGAGGTGATCCGGCGTTCCGCCGTGCAGTTCGTGGAGGCCTACAACGCCCGGAACGTCGACAAGCTCGCCGAACTGTTTGCGGAAGACGCCGAGGTCCTGCTGCGGGACGAACACTCGCTGCACGGCCGGGCGGAGATCCGGGAGGCGTTCGTCGCCGCGTTTCAACAGCAGCCCGACCGGAAGATCAGTCTGGCGGTGGACGCCCTGCGGTTCATCACTCCCGACGTCGCCATCGAGGACGGCGCCACGGTGTCGTTCACCAACGGCGACACGCCGACCACGCGCAGCCGCTACTCCGTCGTCCATGTGAAGCGCGACGGGCACTGGCGGATGAAGCTGGTTCGCGAACAGGAAGAGCAGCCGCTGACCGCCTATGCCCATCTGCGGGCCCTGGAATGGCTGGTCGGCGACTGGGTCGACGAGGGAGCCGACGGGGTCATCATCAGCTCCTTCCACTGGAATGACAGCCGGACATTTCTGCTCCGGGACTTTGAAGTCAAACGGAACGGCGATCTCGTCATGCAGGGTCAGCAGCGGATCGGCTGGGACCCGATCACCCGGCAGATCCGGTCGTGGGTGTTTGAAGAGGCGGGCGGCTTCGGTGAAGCCATCTGGATGCCGATCGAGCATTCCTGGGTGGTCAAATCGACCGGAGTGCATGCCGACGGACAGACCGCGACCTCCACGCAGACGTTGACTCCGCTGGGAGAGGATCGCGTCGAGTGGCGCGTGGAAGGACGGACCGTGGGGCAGACCGCCCTGCCCGACATCACGGTGATTATGGTGCGACCGCCCCCGGCTCCCTCGACGGCCGCGGCGAAGTAGTCCGACACAACCCCACCCGGCTCTCTCCGACGATCCCCTTGGAAGGACCAATCCCATGTTTCCAGCCCGGCACATTCTGATGCTGGCCGGTGTGATCGGCGCGGCGAGTTGGCCGATCGATCCGCTGTGCGCGCAAGACGACCTGGCCGATCCCGCTTCGACATCAAGTTCGACCGCCAGCGCTTCGGAGACGGCCCTCGGCGGCCTGTCGTGGTTGTCCGCCGTCTGGTTCGGCGCTGTTGACGGGCCGGCCGGTCGCGGTCCGGGGGTGGTGGATTTTCCGCGGCATGGCGCGGGCGCTCCGGGAGTTGGCGTGCGGCCGGGCATCGGGGCGGGCGCCCCCGGGGCCGGCATTCGTGCCGGAGCCGGCGTCGGCGCTCCGGGAGTCGGGGTGCGGCCCGGAGTTGGCGCGGGCGCACCGGGCGCGGGGATTCGGTCCGGCCTCGGCGCGGGCGCGCCGGGAGTCGGCGTGCGGCCGGGGATCGGAGCCGGGGCGCCGGGCGCCGGCATTCGATCAGGCATCGGCATCGGGGCTCCGGGGGTCGGCGTGCGGCCGGGCATCGGAGCGGGTGCGCCGGGCATCGGTGTGCGACCGGGAATTGGGGCCGGTGCGCCAGGCATCGGTGTGCGGCCGGGAATTGGGGCTGGTGCGCCAGGCATCGGCGTGCGGCCGGGGATTGGAGCTGGTGCGCCAGGCATCGGTGTTCGGCCGGGAATTGGAGCCGGTGCGCCGGGCATTGGCGTGCGGCCGGGGATTGGGGCTGGTGCGCCGGGCATTGGCGTGCGGCCGGGAATCGGAGCCGGTGCGCCGGGGATCGGCGTGCTGCCGGGTCTTGGTGCGGGGCGACCCGGCATTGGCAATCGTCCCAACTGGGCGAACCGGCCCTTTGCGGGAACGCGGCAGGACCTGCGGCAACAGCATCTGAGCAACCTCCACGACCGCTTCCAGAATCGGGACGACTGGATCAACAACCGTCTGAATCGCCGGGAAGACTGGATCGACGACTGGGAGCACTGGCATCACGACTGGTACTACGGCGCGTGGCACTCCGGCTACTGGCCTCCGTACTGGGGCCCCTATTGGAACTACCTGTGGGACGAGTATCCCGTGGCGATGGCGTTCGGCCTCACGCGGTGGGGCATCAACCATCTCGCGTACCTGTTCGGCTACTATCCATACTACAACCCGTACTACGTGACGCCGGGCTATCCCGTTCCCATGTACCTCGATTACTCGCAGCCGCTGGTGGTCACCGATCCGCTGTTGACCAGCACGACGTCGCCCACCGGGCTGCCGCCGGGGGTCACGGATCAGGCGGTCGCCAAGTTCGATCAGGCGCGGCAGGCGTTTTATGACGGCCAGTACTCGCAGGCGCTGAACCTGATCAACGAGGCCCTCGCCGAGGCCCCGCGCGACACCGCCATGCACGAGTTCCGTGCCCTGACGCTGTTTGCCCTGGGTCAGTACCGCGACGCCGCCGCCACGCTGCATCCCGTGCTGGCTGTCGGCCCCGGCTGGGACTGGACCACGCTGAGCGGCATGTATCCGAGCGTGAGCACCTACACCCAGCAGTTGCGGGCGCTTGAAAGTTACTCCAAGGCCAACCCGCAGGCGGCCGATGCGCACTTCCTGCTGGCGTATCACTACATCACCTGCGGCCATACCGACGCCTCGGCGAGCCAGTTGCGGCGCGTGCAGGAACTGATGCCTCAGGACGAAGTCGCCCAGCAACTGCTGGAGATGCTGACCGGGGAGCGCGCTCCGGGGACGGCGGCTCCCCCGCCCCCGCCGGCCGAAGCGCCCGCCATTCCCGCCATGGCCTTGCAGGGGGCGTGGACGGCTCAAGGGACCGGCAACGCACAGTTCGCGCTGACGCTGGGCGACAACAACGAGTTCACCTGGACGTTCCAGCAGGGACCGAAGAAGCAGACGGTCGAAGGGGTCTACGCCCTCGACGGCCAGACGCTGGCGTTGCAGCCGGACTCCGGCGGCGTGATGCTCGCGCAGATCACCCCCCCGCAGAACAACCAGTTCCACTTCCAGATGGTCGGCGGACCCGCCGGAGACATGGGGCTGAACTTCCACAAGTGACCGTTCGCGCCTCAGGCGAGCCGGGATCGCCAGCCTCCGGAGTCTCAGGCAACTCCGGTCGCTGACCAGTAGTTTTGCAGTTTACAGTGATGGTTCAA
>Ga0073934_10008043_pt1 | contig 14302 bp, 11 predicted proteins | sample LarsenN4metaG_FD_76834 | JGI IMG/M metagenome (GOLD analysis project Ga0073934, IMG submission 76834) | Hot spring sediment bacterial and archeal communities from British Columbia, Canada, to study Microbial Dark Matter (Phase II) - Larsen... ...
GTTAAAGTCTTTAGAAACCTTTGTGGATAAAGCACCACAAGCACTTGTCCCAGGTGGCAGAATCGCGATTATCAGTTTTCATAGCTTGGAAGACCGTTTGGTTAAACATGGTCTGAGGAATTCACCCTTGTTGCAGGTTTTGACCAAAAAGCCAATCACACCACATGAAGAAGAAATTGTCAACAATCCCCGTTCTCGTTCTGCAAAATTGAGGGTCGCCCAGAGGGTTAGGTGATGGGAGTTTGGGGAACTCGGCACCCCCACGACCGACAGGGAGTGGAGATGTCGTTTAAAGCTAATTCGTTATTTGATTCTTTCCTATCGCAAACAATAACTCTCATTCTTCACTAAACAACTCAGCCCGCAGATCCTCAAGATTACCACCCTTGGCTGTAGCTGTTCTAATTGCCTGAATCTTTGCTGGTGTTAATTCCTGTACATTATTCAAAACTATAGCTGCTCCTGCTTGCCGTAGTGTCTCGGCATAAGCATCACGCCACACTGGCGTTTCTTGTACATGCGGTGGTAATACCCCTACACCAATCCAAGTTTTTTCAGGTTGGAGATTTCGCGCTTTCTCTACTGTATACATATCAGCTACTGTATCTCCCACATACACTATTATTGACAACTTATCGATATTCTGTTGCAACAACCGAACAGTAGCGAAAAGTCCCGTTGGATCTGGTTTTCCTGGAGCATCTTCCATCGCAATCAACACAGGAGATTGCAAACCCAAACGACTTTGCAAAACATAGTTAGCAGAAGCACGAGTTGCACCACTGAAAAATCCCCAAGCAATACCAGCTAAAGTCAGTTGTTCGAGATAGCTAGGACTTAACAATAAAGGTTCATCACAAATATACCCAGTAAAATTTTCGGGATCTGTACCTCGGTAACGAGCTTGAAAAAAAGCAACAATATTTTTGTAGTCCAATCCTAATTGTTCGCGAGGCTGTCCTTGAGTTTCAAAATAGCGGTAGATTAACTCTTGGGACGCCTCCCAATCATTATTCCAAATCCCTTCAGACTTTAACTGGTCAATATCTACTGGTGTAGGACGATATGCTCCTAATGTAAAATTCTCCACGGTATCTGCGAGCGCTCGACGATAGGAACCACTCACATCGCGCACAACACCATCAATATCAAAAATAACAATTGTGTTCATAGTTAGTTGTTAGTTGTTGGTTGTTAGTTGTTGTTCACTAATCCTCACACTCCACCCTTACCTTAAGCCTATGAGCACACGGCTCTTTCTTTATGCCGGGAAAAGAGTCCACCGCACTCCCTCGTCTACACACTCTCCCCACCTCCCTCCCACTTGCTACCCAAAATCACGAAAATATTTTTAACGAAAGTGGCGAATTGGGACATCTGTTTGGTATTTCTGAAGAAGTCCTTAAGTTAGGAGTTCATTTTATGGCAAAAGCAGATACTACAGCTGATTTACCCGTAGCTAAATCAACAACAGCTAAACCCCCCTACACATTTCGTACAGCTTGGGCTTTGCTCTTGTTAGCTATTAACTTTCTTGTGGCAGCCTATTACTTCCACATTATTGAATAGTAAAGCGGGTTAACTTCTGATTTAAATCAGAAACTGGGAATGGAGATCTGGCAGAAGTAAAAGGTAGACGGGGGAGACAAGGGAGAAAAAATGCTTCCTTGTCCTTCTTGTCCCCCTTGTCTGCTCAATCCCCGTTCCCAGATTCAAATTGTGCCTTTAAATAAACCCTTGGGGCGAATTAGTAGCACTAGAATCATAATTAACAGAGCTACGCCTTGTTTATACTGGGAACCAAGCAGAGGTGTACTGACTTCTTGAACAATGCCAATAATAAAAGCTGCGGCGATCGCACCGTAAGGATTACCAATTCCACCTAAAATTACTGAGGCAAATAAAGGTAGTATTAAAAACCAACCCATATTGGGGCGCACAGCTTCACTTAGCCCTAACATACTTCCGCCCAACGAAGTTAAACTACCTGCTATCACCCAAGTCCACAAGACAACTTGGTCAACATTGATACCAGAAACTCGCGCTAAGTCAATATCATCGGCAACAGCTCGCATTGCTTTACCGATTTTTGTATTTTGTAAGAGGTAATGCAAAAGCAAAATGACTAATATTGCTAAAACAATCACCAACAGCTTGACTTGAGGTATCTTTATTCCCCAAAAATCAAGAGCTGGTGCAACTGGTACATTGTATTTTTGGTTACTACCACCCCAAAAGAAGATAATGCCATTACGAAGGAATAGAGCAAGTCCAATGGAAATAATAATGAAAGTGGTGGAAGTAGCCCGAATCGAACGCATTCTTGACCACAGTAATTTTTCTGACAGCAGCATTGCAGCAACAGTCCCTACTGCTGCTAGTATCATTGACAGCCAAATATTTATGCCGGTGGAATTGACAAGCAGTGTTAAATAAGCGCCGAGAGTGAGAAAGTCACCGTGAGCAAAATTAGACAACCGTAAGATCCCATAGGTAAGAGTTAGTCCAACTGCGCCCAAAGCGATAATACTTCCTACTGAAATACCATTGACTACTAATTGAACTAGTTGTGCATTCATATAAAAATTTCATCCAAAAATCTTTTGTATTGCTTTTAAACTCGACATTTCCAGTTTTAGTTTATAAATATAAAAAGAGGAGTGCGTTAATATACATAGCATCCTATTTGCACTTTTGTGCAAAGCTAAACTTCTTAAGCGGTCTAGTTGACCATGCAGCAGTATTCAAGCTTACCAGAACAAAACTCACAAGTAGATGCAACACCAACAGTTTTGACAACTATCCAACAACTGCGGGCTGAGTTGTGGCTGGAACGCAGCTTAAATCGGTTGCAAAATCGCTTGAATGATTGCCTTGTGAATCTCACTAGCAATCAACCAACAGGGGCGGGTGAAGCAGAAATTTTTCAAACTGTGGTCAATGAGTTAAACAGCGTTTTGAATAATAGTAAGGTGGCGATCGCACTTGTAGAACCACAACAAACCGTTGGCAAAGTTTGCTTTATTCCTACTTCTCCACCCCAAAATTTACCATCACTAGTGCTAAAAGGGATGGTAAAAAAGAAAAAAAAATTTCGTTTGAGATTAGCAGAAGAAATAGAAATTGACGATTTGCAGTTGCTTGAACAGCAACAACCGCCCAGTGCTTGGCAGTTAGCCACTGATATTGATGGCGTCATTGGCTGGTTAATAATTATCAGAACACCTGTAGAATCTGATGGCAATTCATTCAAAGACACTTGTGTGCAAATTACATCACAACTGCTGACACGCGCCGCCCAGCAATGTGTTACAACCATCACCCAATTCCGAAAAATACAATCTTTGCAGCAACACTGCCAACAGTTAGAGACAATCAATCAGGAACTAGAACGAACCAATCAACTTAAAAATCAATTTTTGGCAAATACCAGTCACGAAATCCGCACTCCTCTGAGCTCAATTACTGGTTTTACCCACCTATTATTAGCCCAAGGCTACGATCCCTCTAAGGAACGTCATCAAGAGTACTTAAGCATTATTCAATCTAGTAGTAAGCACTTATTGGCTTTAATTAACGATATCTTGGATCTGTCCAAAATTGAAGCCAATCAATTGGAAATACAATGGGAAAAAGTTGATTTACAAACATTGTGTCACAATGTTTTAATTCTAGTGAAAGAAAAAGCTGCGAATAAAGGTTTAAAACTATCACTAGAATTAGATCCTAACGTTAATACCTTATTAGCTGATTCCTTGCGACTCAAGCAGATGCTGCTGAACTTATTGTTTAACGCCTTGAAATTCACTACTAATGGCACTGTTGGTTTACAAGTTAAATCCAACAATTCTTGGATATATTTTACAGTTTGGGATACTGGTACTGGCATCTCTAAAAAACACCAAGCAGAACTTTTTCAACCTTATTTTCAAATTCCAAATAGTGTAGTTAGTCAAAACGAAGGTACTGGCTTAGGATTGGTAGTGACTCGAAAACTGGCTGAACTTCACGGTGGCAGCGTAGAAGTAGAATCAGAGCTAGGTGGTGGTTCCCGTTTTACGATTGTACTACCCCTCAGGCAGGAGGAAGGGGAGAGTGGGGAATTAGGGGAAGTGGAGGGAGTAGGAGAAGATGCGAAAGGTGAAGACAGATCTAGACCTTCTCAATTAGTTTCCATAAATAACCATTCCACAAATATTTTGTTGGTAGAAGATGACTCACACAATGCTCAATTAATGCAAGTTTATTTGGAAAGATTAGGTTATCAGGTCAATTTGGCAAATAATAGTCAGCAAATTTGGAAAATCTTAGATCAGCACAAGCCAGCAGTAATTTTATTGGATATTAAATTACCGAATGAAAATGGTTTAGCAATAGTACGACAATTGCGAGAACATGAGCAGTATCGAAGCATCCCTATAATTGTGCAAACTGCAATGGCAATGAAAGGCGATCGCGAAATTTGTCTAGCAGCAGGAGTAAATGAATATATTTCTAAACCGATAGATTTACCATTACTAGGCAATTTAGTAGCAAAATACACTAAACCAACTACGTAAGGGTGTAAACTCGTTATAAGGTATTCGGCAAATATTCACTGTCTTATCAGCACTACCACTCACTAGAGTTTGTTCATCTAGGCTAATCGCCTACAGCATAAACTAAGTCATTATGCCCGGTGAGGGTGTTTTCTAACTCCCCTGTTTGCAGATTCCTAATTTTGATTGTCTTGTCTAGTATATCAAAATTAAACTCAATTTCATCCATAAAACCCTACCCCAACTATTAAAGTAGGGGCAGGGTTATTTAATCATCGGCAATTCGACAATGATTAATTAGAATCTATAACCGATTCCTAACATAATCCCTACATCTGTATCATCTACAAAAGTAGCATTCACAGCACCTGTCACCATAAACTGAGAAGATAAGGGATAATCTACACCACCAGTAAGTAGTAAACCAAAATCAGTGTCATCGCCAGTACCAATAGCTACACCAGCACCCACATAAGGAGAAATAACAGCATCACTTCCACCTATATTAGTAGGTCGGAAAGCAAAGTCATAGGTGATGGGAACTAGAAACACAGTATCATCGCCAATAACTGCCCCTGGTCTTACTGAGAAATTGTTTGTGAGACCAAATTTGCTGGTTACTGCAAAGTTACCACTGCCAAGAGCCGTATTACCACCTAAACCAATGTTACCAGCAACGGCAATATAGTTTCTTTTTACTGTAGCAGCAGCTTCATCTTCGGTTTCCTCACCCTGTGCCAATTCTGGTGGAATTAAAACTTGGTTGATGACGTGAACAACACCGTTGGTAGCTTTGACGTTCGGTTGAACGACGCTTGCATTATTAACCGCAATCTGACTATTGTCAACTTTGATATTTACTGCTGCATCTTCTAGAGTTTTTACTTCACCAGATGTCAGCTTTTCAGCGGGTAGTTCACCAGCAACTACGTGGTATCTCAAAATTTTGATTAAGGTTTCTCTATTTTCTGGTTGCTGTAACTGCTGTAGAACATCTGGAGGTAAAGCTGCAAATGCTTGGTCTGTTGGGGCAAAAAGTGTATAAGGACCTGGCTGTCTGAGAGCATCTGCTAAACCTGCTGTCCTTAGCAAAGAAGTCAGAGTATTGAAACTACCACTAGCCTCAGCTATAGAAACAATATCACCTGTAGTTTGAGGAGTACCACCTACAATATAATTCGCAGCTGCCACATTGCTAGGTAATGGTTGCACCTGTCCAAGTCTCACTAAAGCTTGATACAAAAGTGCAGCCGCATCCGCCCGCGTTAAACCTCCCCGTGGGTTGAGCGTTCTCACATCAGGGTAGTTGACGACTAGATTAGCTTGTGTTGCTGCTGCCACTTGATTAACAGCATAAGACGGGATCTGCCCAGCATCTACATAGGTGTTAGCAAGAGTTTGTTCTACAGAACCACTGGGAGTTAGATTGAGTCCGCTGGCTACAGCAGTAATTGCATCTGCTTTGGAAACTGTTTGATTCGGTCCAAACAAGTTATTGGGATAACCTGACAAAAATCCAGCTTCGTAGGCAGCTCTAATTGCAGGTGCTGCCCAATAGTTAGTAGGCACATCTCTAAAACCTTCCGGCGGTAGCTGTCTTACTGGATTCAGTGTAAAAGCTTTCTGGAACATAGCAGCAAGTTCAGCGCGGGTTACTGGTTGGTCTGGTTTGTATGTACCATCCGGATAACCAACAATTACATTTCTTGCGGCTAAGGCTTGAATAAATGGTAGCGCCCAATAATCTGCTGGCACATCAGCAAAGCTAGGAGCTGTTGTAGCTGGTGCAGGCGCTGGAGTTGGGGTTGTAACCTGAGCTAATACAGGAGCGGAAATCATCATTGGAGTAGCTGTGGTAGCCGATATTCCCAGAGCTACCAATGCACTACTTGTTAACGACCAACCAGATAAACTACGCATGAACACTTCCTCCTCAACAACACATCTCGAAAGTTTATCAAACTGGATTTTTACGTTGACTTAGACAAACAAAATACAATCATTCTCGTTTTATTTGTGATGATATCAGTTGATTTTGTAAATGAAAACAGAGCTTTTTGTTTTGACTTTTTTCAGAAGTTTTCTACCTCTAATTTCAAACGTATCCATCAAAAATAATACTTTATTTAAGTATTATTTTTTATGGTATTTCTTTACAAGCATTTAAAATACTTAGACAATAAGCAGTTTCTTTGTTAGCTCAGTTACAGGCCATATCATCGATTAATGATGATGAAACTAGAAAGTGATAATGAATTACACCTTCTATATTAGGCAGTTGGTTTAGTCAATACTTACCTATTTACTAATGATACCTGTTTTTGCATGTCTGCGTCATATATCAAAAGCTAGGAGTAGATATCTACCGAAAGTAAGGGATGATAGGCACTCAATGTCTGTTATGCTCCTGTATATAAAGGAAAGTTATCTTTTTTCACTAAATACAGTAAATACTGTGGAACAAGTTTGCTGTCTAATCCTAAATTTCTGTTCCCCTAACTTCTCAATCATTCAAAATTTAAAGTTAAGTAAAGTTTATCAAGTAATAAGTGTATTTTTAATGGCATAGTTTTAACCAATAGTGACTCATTATTGGAAAAATAAACATATAATGAATTCAGCCACATTCAAAGTATTTAGTAGCCTGATAATAGGCTTAGCAAAATCACAGCATTTAGCAAAGACGAGGTAAGCTAACTGCTATGTTTCCCAACAGGCTTTATATATCACCTAAGGCTCTAAGCGTTTTGCCTCTCACACCCAAGAAGCATACAGTTTTACAAAGGTAATATAACTAAAGATATGTGTTTTATCTGTCCTAAGAGGTAGAGTAAGTATTGTTAATTACAATTTTTTATTCAAGTGCAACTAAAATTTAGCGATAAAGTCAAAACTAATTTTCATATTTTGATTGCTAATGCTGCTAAGTTCATAATAAAAGATAAAAGACTTTATTTTCAGTGATCAATCGTTACCCAATTTAACTAGTAACGATGATTATTTGTTTTATGGGTAAACAAGGAGATAATGTATGGTAGATACTGCTGTTAAATACAACATAGAGTATATTAGGGAAAAAGCAGTTCAGCTTGTTAACCAGGGGCTGATTCAACTTAATCAACCTATTTACGTGTTGTGTAAATATCTTCCTTACCGTGACTGGTTATTTGTAGAGCTTGAGTTAGAAAGAAACGAATTTTTGCTCAGAGATTGCATTATTGATTTGCTAAGTCGTGAAAAATGGTCAGAAGGCTAATAATTGATTAAAATAGGATTTTCTCAGGGAATGAAAACCTAAGAGGACTTAAAACTGATATTTAGTAAATGTAACTCTGTTTGATTTGGCGATCGCCTTGAATATATTAAAAATCTGGGCTTTACAGAGAAAGCAGGATGTTTTTGAATTGTTTGTTGTAAACGAAAAAATCTAACTTCTTCGCGCACTTCGATCTACCCTTACGGGAAGCAGCTTTGCGTCTAAAGTGGTTCAAGAATCCATCTCGATTTTATGCAAAGTCAAAATCTGATCATTTAATTCAAGTTATAAATTAGAGAATCTGAACTATTTAGCAATAGTCCAGATTCTTTGCAGTAACCCAAACTACTAGCTGTATGTAGCTCACAAGGTAAACATCATCTATGGTTAATCTAAGCTTAATCTAGTAGCTATATATCTTGAGTTTTCAAAATTGTTTTTTAATTCATTACCAATATTTTCTACTTCTGCTTGAGGTTGTATGTGAAAGATGGCTGAGTATTGGGAATATTAGCGGAAGAGTAATTAGCAATAACTAACAAAGGTAAGATCAGGGTTAGCACACCAATGACAGTTCCGATGATGTCTGCCAAACGATGGGAGGATATGTTAGTTGAACTGGCAGACTCGCTGTTTGAATTCATAAAAAGTTTGTTTGATTACCTGATTTTGCATTTAGACTCTTTTCTCTGAGTCTAACTCTATTTTAGCTACTTTTTAACTGTAATTTTTTTAATCGTCAAGCACCGCTTTTGTTTGAGTGACTCCTTGCTAATCTTCTGTATATAAAAAACTTGATACTAATTTTAGATGATAAAAAATTTGCATAATTGTGTAACTATTGTTGCTTGACTTGGTTGTTAAACAATATCGTTTTTGCATTGGGATTTAACAGAATTATAGCATAAAAAGTACATTTATCAATTTTATTAAAGTAAGTTTATGTGATTCAAAATACATTTTTGGGAAAATATAGCCCTACAAAAGGATAAAAAATCTAACTTTAGATATTTTTAGTTTGTTATATTTACTCATACTTATACCGTATCAACACTAGATATATATTTAAGTTTTTGAGATTAGTAAGTGCTAGTGAGTTAAAAGCGTTTCCGAGAGCAAACACTTTAATCCACCAATTTACACAAAATTTATATTAGGATAATGTTTAATATTTAGTAAGTTCAATCAGTGGTTTTACTTAAGAAAAATTTAATATAATCGAAAATCCAAGAAAGGTATTCTTTCTACTAACTTTTGTCAATCTATCAATAGGTAGATAAATAAGTATTTTATTCCCAAGCAGCTAATATATCTCAAGCAAAAACTAGCATGATTGTTAGCAATTAGATCAGGAAAAACATGAGACTAAAAAAACCGCCACTAGTAGAGTAGGGCGGTCTGGTTAAGCAATCGGAGGGTATTTTCAGCTTACTGTGCCAGTTTTGAAATTGCTGTAGCAGAGTTTGCACTTGCTGTAGTTATCCTCTAACATAAGCGCTGAGTGGTTCTTTGATAAACTTGATGTAGAGGTGTTTGAACGTAGACTTAATCACGCGAGGCATACCAAAATCAATAGGAACGAACTTGTCTGGTAATCGCCAATCATCTATCCGTAGTGACTGAGGATCTAAATAAGGATAGTGGATAGCATTGAGGTTCGGACAAACTCCTAGACGCATAGATGCAGCAACAGTAGGTACTTCTGTGGCTGGAACATTAAGTATCTCTACCATGGCTCGATCTAAAGCAAATACATCTGGTGATGCGCCTAAAATACCTAGACAACGAGGTTCACCGCCACTAGGGCCATTGCCTTCATGACCGATAACACCGTCTAAGATAGTTAAATTCGGGTTAATTGTTCTAGCAGTTTCTACTAACATTTCCCCGAACCTGTTGGCATCTTTTCCTGCTTCCATGTGCCACCAAGCTTTCATTTTGCCAGGAACACAGCCAAACAAGTTTTTTACACCCAAGGTAAGTACTAATTGGACATGAGATTTGACTTTGGGTAGATTGATTACTACATCTGCTTCCATCGCTTCTTTGCAGAGTAGCAGATGGTTAAACTCTTGACTAACTGTTTGGTAACGAACCCCATGAAAATCAATGATTGGAAGATTAAGTTCTTCTAAAATCTGTTGATAGCCATTAGCAATGGCAACTCCCCTGGCGCTACCAAAAGCAGGACTATCACCTAAAAATGGTTTACCGCCAGCTTCAATTACCATCTGTGCCACTACATAAACTAATTGCGATCGCGTGGTACACTCTTTGCCAGGACGTGCGCCTGTGAGCAAATTGGGTTTGAGTAAAACGCGATTCCCTGGTTTTACAAACGCTGCCATTCCTCCGAATGGTTCTAGCAGTGTTGCCAAAGAATCTCTTAAAACATCTGGTTCGTAAGAATTGGCTCGAATGAAACTAACGGTTGGTGTTTGCATATTTGTTAGTAGTTGGTGGTTGGTGGTTGGTGATTGGTGGTTTTTCCAAACAACAAACAACGGACAACAATCAACAATTTTTATTCAAGGGGTAAAATTTGGCTCATTTGTTCCAGGTTTAGAACTTTAGCTAATTCTGCTTCACTCATTAGTCCTTTTTCCAAAACAATTTGTCGTAGGGATTTGCCTGTTTCCAAAGATTCTTTTGCTATGGCTGCGGCATTTAAATAACCAATGTGGGTATTTAAAGCTGTTACTAAAGCTAAACTACTTTCTGCATATGCCAAACAACGTTCCCGGTTGGCGGTAATTCCTTGAATGCAGCGTTGTGTGAGTGCAGCAATAGTATTACCGAGAATTTCGATACTGTGAATCAAGTTATAGGCAATCAGTGGCATCATCACATTCAATTCTAATTGTCCTGCTTGGGCTGCCAGTGCGATCGCACTGTCGTAACCCATCACCTGAAAACACACCATCGATGTCATCTCTGCCATCACGGGGTTATACTTGCCTGGCATAATTGAAGAACCAGGTTGTACTGGTGGGAGTTGAATTTCTTTTAAACCAGTTTTTGGTCCAGAGTCCATCAATCGCAAGTCATGAGAGATTTTTACTAAATCTTGCGCTAAGTTACGTAACGCACCAGAAACATTGACAAATGGTGCCATACTCTGCATTGCCGCCATCAAATGAGGGGCAGGTTGTAGTGGACTATTAATCAGTTCTGCTAGAGTTGATATCACACGGGCACGATATTGGGGATGGGTGTTCAACCCCGTACCCGCTGCACTACCACCCAAACCCAGTACCATCAAATCCCCACTAGCAGTGTAAATCCGGTTTTGATGTTCTGTTAGAATGTGTGCCCAAGCACGGAAATTTTCACCCAACCGCACTGGCACAGCATCTTGCATGTGAGTTCTACCAGAACGAACGATATCTTGAAACTCTGCTGCTTTTGCCTCTAAAGTTGCTATAGCCCCCTCCAAAGCCGGGTGCAGTGTTCTAGACAACGCCAATAAACCACCAATCCGAATTGCTGTGGGAATCACATCATTGGTAGACTGTCCGTAGTTAACGTGATCATTGGGACTGACACGCTTGTAGTTTCCTTTGTGATCACCAAGAATTTCTAACGCCCGATTTGCTAATACTTCATTAACATTCATGTGATGGGAAGTACCAGCACCGGCTTGATAAACATCTACCACAAACTGCTCACGGAACTGGCCAGCTAAAACTTCATCGGCAGCTTGGACTATTGCCTGACTGATGTCTTGGGGAATACAACCCAGTTCACCATTCACTATAGCAGTAGCTTTTTTAATTAAAATACAAGCATCTACGTAAGTAGGTAAAGGACGAATACCGCTAATTGGGAAGTTTTCTGTAGCACGTACGGTTTGAATGCCGTAATAAACACTACTGGAAATTTCGCGATCGCCCATTGAATCGCGTTCTATTCTGGATTGAGAATTTCTTTGTTCAGTCATAGTGATTTTGGTTTAACAATTGGTAATAGTAATTGGTAATTACGCCTAATGCGAATTAAAACTATGGCAAAAATCCTGTTTTGATAATCGAACACAGATGTAGACGCGCTTTGCGCGGCTTCCCCCAGGGTACACAGATACACACTGATAATCTATCTGTGTACATCGCCTTGCACGGTGTTCGTTAATTAAAATCAAATTCGGGAAAATTGTCAAAAAATCTTGTGTTGCTTGTTCGATTCCCATTAGATGTTAATTGGTAATCAGTAATTATTTTTCTATCACCTATTACTTATCACCTAATTTAAAATCCCATGACTTTACCCAACTGGATTACCTTTTCCCGTCTTTTAGGCTTGCCATTCCTACTTTACGGCTTACCCAACCCCACACCAACAACTAGGTGGGTGTGTTTAGCAATTTTCCTGGTTGCAGCTGGTACCGACTGGCTAGATGGTTACTTAGCACGAAAACTCAACCAAATTAGCGATTTAGGTAAATTTCTCGACCCCCTAGTCGATAAATTGTTAGTGCTTGCACCATTACTGGTATTTATTGAACTGGGACAGATTCCAGCTTGGGGAGTATTTTTGATACTAGCACGGGAGTTAGCGATCGCTGGTTGGCGTGTCAATCAAACCACAATTACCGGAGCGAATATTTGGGGTAAACTCAAAACCTTTAGCCAAATTATTGCGATCGCTCTTTTAATTGCACCTTTACCAGAAGTTTGGAAAGTTCCCTCCCTCATTGCTTTTTGGGTTTCTGTCCTCCTCACCTTAATTTCTGGGGCAATTTATCTTTTACCGCCAACAAATAGTGATTAACGCTCTTTCATCACTTTGGTTAAAGTATAATAAGAAACATATTACTTGGTTGTAGAGTGAGAGCGATGATAGCGCCCAGAGAAGCAGCCAGAACAGTCCAGTTCGTGGATGATTAATGCCCATCTCCCCCAAAAATCTTCGCTCTCCTCAGCATAGCTACCTTTCTTCAGTCAAAAATTTTCATGCTTCTTTCAGTAGATATTTGTATAAGTCATCAAGAATAGCATTAGCTGCTAGGATATTGCCTCCATACCAATAACCAGAATCAACTGTGTACACCTGGTTATTTTTGGCTACTTTGAGTAATTGCCACAGTTGACTTTTCTGATATTTTTTGAAGTTTTCTTCAGCGCCGGGATCTAACATTGCAAATAAAACATCTGCATCCAGCAAGTCTACGCGTTCTAAGCTGACCAATACAGAATATGTATCTGGACTGGTGGTAGCCTGAAGTTGATGTCTGGGTGCAGAAAGCCCCACCTCCTTTAAAATCCATCCAGAAAATGAGAAGATAGTATCAAACTGTGGATTATGCAGCCCTGCATAGAAACGGCTTGCAGATACCTCCATTGTCCCCAGTTTTTCTTTTATCAGTTTTCGGAGTTTTCTCACCCGTTGTTGGTAGTGTGCAAGCGCATCATCAGCATTTTCAGTTCTGCCTAATATTTGGCCAATTTCCCGCAAAGATTCTTTCCAACCATCTTTGAGGTATTTTGCTTCCAGTTTCACTGTGGGAGCTATCTGGGAAAATAGCTTGTAATTCTCAGCAGTGAAGTAAAATCCCAGAATCAAATCTGGATGCAACTGTACCATTCTTTCTATATTGACCTGGGATGATTTGCCGATAGAAATTATCTGTTCTATCTTCTTCCCTGCAAACTGCTGTCCTCTGCTACCTGCAAGATTTGATTCTGCTGCTGCTATTGGCTGCAAACCTAGTCCTAGCAATGCATCTAAGGCTCCTTCATCTGTAACAATCACACGCTGGGGTTGAAGAGGAACACAAGTTTCTCCTAGTTCATGCTGAATGACTCGGCACTCAGAAATGCCTAACTGTGTCTTGGAAATGTCAGTTTTCTGAATAGCCTGACTATCGCAAGCTGTTATCCAGAGCAAGAACAGAGCGATGAGGAAAAATGGTTGAATACAAAGATGCAGTTGATTTTTCTTCATTATGGCCTAAGCAGCATTCAACAGGCAGCGCTAGAATTTCCAGGAGACAGAACCAACCACAGTTAATGGATCGCCTGGAAATACTTCTCGGTCATTCCGGGCACTTTCAAAATACTCAATGTTAAACAGGTTCTTGATATTAATAGAAGCACGGAAGTTGTCTTCCTGATAAAAAATCGCGGCATCCGTTCTTACGTAGCTTGGTAAGGTAAAGGTGTTAGCTATATCCCCCTGACGTTCTCCGACGTAAAACAGCCCAAAACCAAATCCCAATCCCTGCAAATCTCCCCTCTGAATTTCATAAGTAGTCCACAAACTAGCACCAAATTCCGGGACGTTATTGAGTTTATTACCTGAAAAATCGGCGTCTTCTGTAACTTTGGCATCAGTATATGCTGCGGAGGCAATAATTTTCCATCCAGGAAGTATTTCTCCAGCAATATCCAATTCCACACCTTGACTGTTTTGTTCACCCGTTTGCACAGAAAAACCAGCATTTTCTGGATCATCAGCTAGAACATTAGAACGGGTTATGTTGTAGTATGCAAGGGTTGCAGAAAGCTTATCA
>Ga0073934_10008044_pt1 | contig 14301 bp, 13 predicted proteins | sample LarsenN4metaG_FD_76834 | JGI IMG/M metagenome (GOLD analysis project Ga0073934, IMG submission 76834) | Hot spring sediment bacterial and archeal communities from British Columbia, Canada, to study Microbial Dark Matter (Phase II) - Larsen... ...
ACCTCGAACAGCCGACGACCGCCGCCGAACAGCACCGGGATCTGATGGATCTGCAACTCGTCCAGCACCCCGGCCTCGAGCGCCCGCTGCGCCGTGTACGCGCCATGCACCAGCACATTCCGGTCCCCGGCGGCGGCCTTCGCCAGCGCCATCGCGCAGGCGATCCCATCGGTCACGTACGTCACCAACGGATAGTTCGCGGCGGACGGGCCAGGTGGCCGGTGACTAACCACGAAGATCGGGACACCGTGATGATCACCGCCCCAGTGATCGACCTGCTCCACGGTCCGCCGACCCACCAACACCGCGCCGGTCGCGTTGATTTCGTCGTTCAGTTGTCCGGCTGGCCCGTCTGTCCGGTGGCCCTCCCTGTCCCGGGTGAGGCCCCACTCGTGCAGCCGGACGAAGCCGTCGCCGCCGGGGTTGCCCGGTTCGTCGTTCGGACCCGCGATGTACCCGTCAAGTGACATCGACATGTAGAGTACTGATACAGATTTCATTTTGTTCCCCCTTTGGTTATTTTTCATGCGTTTTATACAAAAAGATCAACCTTTCTTGGCGTGCATTGCCGGCACTCCCCTATGATCGCTTTGTCAGAACGCAATGCGTCGCCCCGGCAGTGGCCACGTGCTCGGTGCAGTGGTAGCCCAGCGCGAGCGTATCGAGGTTGGCGAAAAGGTGTTCGCCAGAGCCGAGGAGAATCGGGCTGATAGCGATATGGATTTCGTCGATGAGTCCGGCTTGGAGATACTGGCGAATTGTGGCCACACCCCCGCCAAGCCGAACATCCTGCCCGTTAGCCGCCTGGCGGGCGCGCGCTAGCGCCGCGTGAATGCCATCGATGACGAAGTGGAAGGTGGTGCCGCCGTCCATAGCAACGGACTCACGGGGGTAATGGGTAAGCACGAAGACCGGCGTATGATAGGGTGGCGTATCACCCCACCATCCCTTCCAACTGTCGTCAGGCCAGGGACCTCGGACAGGGCCGAACATGTTGCGCCCAAGAATCCAGGCGCCGATGTTGTTGAAGCCACGGGCCGCAAACTCGTCATCCTCGCCCGTGGCGCCGCCTTGGTTGCCAGACATCTGTTGAAACGTTCGGGTTGCAACTATCCATTCGTGGAGGGATTCGCCGCCGACACCGAGCGGGTTCTCGAGACCCTGGTTCGGTCCGGCGCCATACCCATCGATGGATATTGAAAAACAGTTGACACGAAGCTTAGACATAGATTTACTCCTTTAGTTTCAGAGTATTTATTCAGCAGGTACAGGTAAAAAGGGGGTATCCGACCACAAAGAGAGCAGGGCGGGTAATATCTGGTAACCTTGTTTGCGTAAGGTGGAGATGTAACCCCGAATACGACAAAAGAGGTCAGTTCCCTGTGGGGTCCGAAAACAACCGGAAATTTTCTGTTGCAGTTTGCTCATGCGCAGGTCCCGTTCCGCCAGATTGTTGTCAAACGGAACCCGAAAATCGGTCAAAAAACGCAGGTAGGCCGCTTGGTGTTGGAGCAGACGGTCAATCAAATTGCGGGCAGGCGATTGAGCCACCCGGCCACGTTGGCCGGGTTGGCGTTGAACCTGGGGATTTTGTTGGTCAGTCCGAGCCACAATGTGCTCGAACAAGGTCACGATCCGTTCCCGTTGACGGTCAGGCAACTGGGGCTGGCCGGCAGCTTGGCTGGTTTTGACGACGGCCCAGGCCAGGCGTAGCAAGCGCCTCAGCTGCCAAGCCCAGCGGTGGCGCTGATCGGTTTCATACAGGGCCTGGAGTTCCCGTAACAGATGGGCATTGCACAACGCCTGAGGATACTCATAGCCAAAATAGGACTGGTAGGCATCGTGCATCAAAATACCCTGGTCCTCAGGCAGGACACCATCCGCCCGATGCGCTTTTTGCCCGCGATGCTGGCTCCAGTAATAGTAGGTGTACCGCAGGCTGCTGAAAACATGCAACCATTGGGTTTGTCCATTCACCCGAATACTGGTTTCATCCCCATGACCCACGGGTGAAGCCCGCACAGCGGCTTTAATCGTCTGTTCGATTGGCTCAAGCGCGGCATAAGCCTGCTCCAGCATGCTTTGCAGTGTCCCGCCCCCGGGCTGATACCCGAACAACGTGTTCAAAAGTTCCCCGGTGCGGTCATAGGGCAGCAGTTGGTAGTTCAGCAGATAGGTGCAAAAGGCTTTGAACCGCCGACCATATTGAACATACCCCCTGAGATACGCTGGCCCCTGGCCTCGGTTGCGACAGCCACAGCTTGGACACGGTTTTTCCAGTGGCCGGGCGGTTTTTTCAGTCCATCACTTGAAGGGGGCTGATCGCTGTTTTGACTGGTTCGGTTGAGACGAACTTCCAGACTGGCTACTTTGGCTTCCAGGGCCAGCAGCAAATCAACAATCTTTTCAGGCTCGCGCCGACAGAGCTCAATTAATTCATCTCGTCGTGACATACCTGAACTTTAGTGAGTTTGTGGTTTTACGCAACTATAGACCCCATCAATTTAACTGCTGAATAAATACGTTTCAGATTGTAAAGCATCTTCACTTAAAACGATCCTGGTTCGACGTCTCCGGCGCACGGATGTCCCCTGACCGTCAGGAACCAGGGTGTGTGCCAGGCGGACCGGCAAGCACCCTGGGGACATACTCCAGCAGTTGAAGTCTGCCGTCGAACGTCCGGCTGGCAACCATGTCAAGGGCGACATCGGGATAACCGTCGTAGATCCGCTCGTAGCCGGTGCTCCCGGTGATCACGGGGAAGACGACCACCCGAAAACGGTCCACCAGGCCTGCCTTGAGGAGCGACCGGCACAAGCTGAGGCTACCGATCGTGCGCATCGGGTTGGTGCCTTCCCGCTTCATCGCTCTCACAGCCTCGACCGCATCCTCGCTGATCAGCCGGGTATTGGCCCACGACAACGGGGGCTGCAGCGTCGAGGAGAACACCACCTTGGACGCTTGGGTAAGCTCGTCGCTGACGACTTGTTCGTCTGGTTCCAATGTTTCAGCCGCCGCGGCGAATCCGTACATCTGGCGGTACGTGTTCGCTCCCATCAAGATCGTATAGTCGCGTTCGGGCTGCTGACCGAGCCAGGCGAGATACTCGGGGCCTTCAAGCCCCCACCAGCCGGGCCAGCCTTCCGCGGCGCCGTAGCCGTCCAGTGAAGTAATGAAATCCACTAACAGTTCCTGCTTTGTCATCTTAACTACTCCTTTTCGTTATTCACTTAAAATGATCCTGTTTCGACGTCTCCTGTTTTACCTGATAGGGCAAGGGGTAGACGTTCTCTAACGCTGTACGACCGCCGAGTTGTCGCGGCTTATCAATGCCCCGCCAAGCAGCAGCGCCAGGCCAAGCACGGAAACCCACGAGTGGATGGCATGAAACAGTTCCCACTGGTTGTGCAGTTCTTGCCAGTTGATTGGCAGCGATGTCACCGTCCAGGCTACCGATTTGATTGTCAATATCAAGCGGTTATTTGTTGACGGACTGGTAGACAAGAGCAAGGGATCCAAAACTAAGCGCTTTACTTTCGACAAGCTTCAGCTTCGTCGGAGGCGTCCCGTCCGGGAAAAACCGCCTTCCCCTTCCCATGATGAAGGGTTGGACTAAGAACCGGTATTCATCGATCAGATCAGTTTCCATATTTATATGTGTTTTCGTAGGTTTGTATCTCACCAACAAGTTCCGCGCCGTTCTTCTTCAATTTTGCAACAATAGCTTCAATATCTTCAACAGCAAAGGTAATATGACGGATACCCAGCGTATTTGCCAAAGAGGGCTGTATGCCGTTTTCGTCTGTTGGCGAGTGAAATTTTGACAGTTCTATATTCGCATCTCCGTCCGGGGTTCGCAATATTATAACTTCCGCTTTTACGTCTTGAAGCCCTATGACCCGATCCACCCACTCGCCTTCCACTTCGCCTTCCCCCATCATTTCAAGACCAAGGTCAAGAAAAAACGCTTTCGCGGCAGGAAGATCATTGACGATTATACCCACGTGATCTATTCTATGGATTTTCATATTTTCTACTCCTTGATCTTCTGTGAACAACCACTACCTTTGTAGAACTATAGCATACCTTAAAGCTGTGCGCAGCGGCACAACAAGGCTTGTGCCACAAATACGGTTATTAATTGATTTTTCAGAGCAAGTCGGATCGCAGCGTTCCCATTGGGCACCTGCTCAATGAGGTAGTCACGAAACGAAGTCAGCGGCTGTCAGTGCCCAAATCGTCGGAATGCCCGGCCTTCACGCGAGACCACTGGGCGGTCGGGCGGCCGTCCAGCCGGAACTGGCCACCTTTGGAACTCCAGCGCTGCGGCCAGCCCTCGGGCGAATCCTCCCAGAACTCCTGCCGGCCGTAGACAGTCAGATCCAGCAGTCCGTACGACGGCGCCATCACTTCGTCGCCCCGGCCGGAGGTCCAGTAGGTCTCGTAGACCCTGTCACCGTCTCGGAGGTAGCAGACCAGCATGCCGAAGTACCGGTCTGCGATCAACCGGTCCACGGAGTTCTGCGGCACCGAGTACCAGGGAACGGCGTAGCCCATGAAGTCGCGATACCGCGAGCACTCCTCGTATGGTCCCTCACAGAAGACCGCGTAGCTAACGTCCCGCGAGTGCAGGTAGGCCAGCTCGATGATGTGGGACGTGTTGAAGGTGCAGCCTTCGCACTGCTCCGCGGCGGGCCGGCCGGTGTGCCACATGTGGAAGTAGGCGATCAACTGGGACCGACCGTCGAAGATGTCGATCAGCGGGACCGGGCTGTCCGCTCCGATCAGCGGAGTCTGCGGATCGACCTCGACCATCGGGAGGCGGCGCCGCGCGGCGGCGATCGCGTCGCCTTCGCAGGTGTGGGCCTTCTCTCGAACCCGCAATGCGTCCAGCTTGGCCTGGAAGGTATCCCGATCGACTATCGCCGGTACTGCAAATTCGTTTCTCATGTCGTCTTTCATCGTTTCGCCTCCTTCAGTGCCCAGGGTGTTTCAATGTTAACCTTGCCTCAATCCTCGATTGTGAACTGCGGATTCCAGACGACTTCCCACAAATGCTGATCAAGATCCTGAAAGTAGCCCGCATACCCGCCCCAGAACGTATCTTGGGCTGGCTTCACAATCGTGGCGCCGGCACGTTTCGCTTGCTCCATGACTTCGTCGACCTCTGCCTTTGACGAGACATTGTGCCCAAGCGTGAACTCTGTCGGACTCGGAGCGCTTACATCGAGTCCAGCATCATGGGAAATGCTCTGGCGGGGCCAGGTCGCGAGCCGAAGTCCCGGTTGCAGATCGAAGAATGCGACTGCGCCGTGTTCAAACTGCTGTCCGACGATGCCTTCCGTTTTCAGCCCGAGTCCGTCGCGGTAGAAGCGAACTGCTCGTTCCAGGTCATCAACGCCGATAGTAATTACGGTAATTCGAGGTTTCATACGCGATTTTCCTTTACCTCAGTTGGTAGATATTCGTTTCAAGCATATAAACCTCCTTTTACATGCATGAGTAGAATTATGTTACATCTCGTTGTATTCGTTGGGGAGGCGGATGTTGGGGCCGCCGACGTGCAGGCCGAGAGGGATGGCGCGGTCCTTCGGTTCCTCTCATGCCTCCTGGCGGCCGAGCGCGGTGAGGTTGAGGTAGGGGATGCCGTAGTGGAACTCCTCGATGCCACGGCCGAACGTGGAGTAGGTGTGGAAGACCTCATCCTCGACGCGCAGGAATGCGCTGATGCCCGGGTAGTCGCCCCGTACACGCCAGCCCTCGCCCCATGGCGTTCCGGCCTCGGCGAGCTCGGTCTCGGTGCGGAAGTGGACCAGCACCGGGGCGACCCGGTCATCGACGGTGGCGTGGAAGTCGTAGTTGAAGTCACTGCCCCAGGAGGAGTACCAGGGGAACGCCCAGCCCATCCGCTCGCGGAATGCGGCGATTTTGTCGTACGGCGCTCGGGTCACGGCGACGAGCGTGGTATTGCGGACGTGCAGTTGTCTCAGGTTGCTCGGGATCTGGTCTGCGGCTGAGGAGCAACTGGAGCAGCCGGTGTCACGCGGGTGCTCGTTCCCGTCGGCGTCCACGTTGAACATCCACATGAAGTGGTGCATCACCAGCTGTTGGCGACCCTCGAACAGGTCGAGCAGGCTGACTGCCCCGTTCGGACCTTCGAACGTGTATGGCTTGTCTATGCGGACCATCGGCAGCCGGCGACGGTCGGCATTGACCCGGTCCTGCAGCCGGGTGAGTTCCTTCTCCTTGCGGGCGGCCAGCCACTCCTCCCACGATACCACCTTGGGGAGGTTTTCCATTCTTGTCATCTACGCTCTCCTTTTTTTATGATAACCTTTCTCAAGTTTGGGTACTCATCAAGCCGCGGGCCCCATCGTGTTGAGCGCCTTGGGTACGGTAATTGTGTTCCCACTCTTGTTGTAGCCAGCCTGGTGGCGAGTCCTCCCACGGTTCCTGCCGCCCATAGACCGTCAGGTCGAGCAATGCATTGCTGTTGTCCATCGCCTCAACGCCGCGCCCGGTCGTCCAGTAAGTCTCGAAGACTATAGTTGCCGCCCAACAACGCTATTATATCCCAAAGCAGACCAGGTGTCTTGGAAAAAATCAATCAATTGGCAGGACATGCACGAGCCGGTCTCGTTCCGGGTTCGTAGCGTGTGATTGGCGGCGAAGCCGCAGGTAGTCCGTTGGGGTGTGTCCGGTGAACTCCCGAAAATCATTACTGAAGTGCGATTGATCGTAGTAGCCGGATTGGTGCGCGGTCCGCGTCCAATCGACATGTTGTGTCGGGTCAATCGAGCGGAGGACACGCTTCAACCGGTAGAGACGGGCCAACGCTTTGGGCGAGATGCCAATCATCCGTTTGAACTGGGTGAGCAGGTGGTTCTGGCTGATGCCGATACCATCGCTCAGCGCCTTAATTGAAAGTACCCCGTGATGTCGGGCAATCTCCCCAATTCCAGAACGCACAGCCTTAAGTCCGTGTGGGGGATCGCACAAACGGGTGAGCAGCAGTTGGTCGAAGAGGGCCAATCGCGCCTGGATCGATGGCGCCGCATACAGCCGCTCATAGATTTCGGCAGCGGAACCTCCCCAGATAGCATCCGCCGAAACAATCTGGTTGTGCAGTTCGGCCAGAGGAAAATTCAGAAACGGATAAGCCCCCCCTGGTTTGAAATGAATGCCGATCAACTGAACGTTCGGCGGCCATTCGACCGTGCCATAGGTGCTCCACACCCCGACCCACCAGCTCTCAACACAGGTAGCAACGGATTTGGTACCGCTGGCATCATAGATCTGGATCGCACCGCCAAGATTGACCTCCAGGTCTAACCAGCCCGTAGGCAAAATCTTCTCGCGGGGATAGGGCATAGAGCCGTCAATGTAATAGAAATAGTCAATGTAGGTGTCTAGTGGTGGAGAGGGGATGTGACGAATGTAAGTGTAAGTCATCCAAGAACTCCTTTACGGTAGTTATTAATCCCTTTAAGCAAACAGCTGAGAGATCAGGATGGCTTGATCCGCCGCCCCCATCGCCTGCCGGAGCCAGGCCAGGGTTGCCAGCAGAGAGAAAGGCTCAACAGAAGCATTGGCCTCGTAGTAGGGTTACTGATAAACAACTGGGGCAGGTTTAACTTAGGTCAGGCTCATATTGCTAAAGAGTGCAATTAAGCTTAATAGATAAGAATTATACGGATTTGAGGCCACCGGTCAAAGCCAGTTAGAATTATTAGAGCAGCGGCGCCGCGACCGTCATCCGGGTTCCTTGACCCGGCACGGCATTGATTTCGAGGTGGCCGCCGATGAGGTCCAGCCAGCTTTCGATCTTGAACAGGCCAGAGTCTTTTTGGCGCTTTTGCCGGTTCCGCACCTGGGTAGCGTCAAAACCCCGGCCCTCATCTTTGATCTCAATAATGAGATCATTTTGGCGCCGGGAGAGGGTAAGCTGGGCTTGATGAGCGCCGGAATGTTTGATGACGTTCATCAGCAGCTCGCGCACGACCCGCAGGAGGAGGATTTGAATATTAGCGTTGTGGAGCCGGGGCTGAGCTTGAACTGAGAGATAAACTTTGAGATGATAAATCTCTTCCATATGGCTGACCAACCAGTGCAGGGCTTCTTCTAACCCTTCCGACTCAAGCACCGGGGGGGCCAACTCGACTACTAGCGTGCGGGTGGTATCGATCACCTGGCTGATGCCCTGAATCACCTGCTCAAACTGCTCTTTGAATTCGGGCGCTTCGTGAGCGGCAAAGCGGAAATCGAGCAGCTCTAGCCTGATGAGCAGGCCAAAGAGCAACTGCTGGAGATCATCATAAAGGATGCGGGATATCCGGCTGCGGTCTTGCTGTTCGGCCAGGGTCAGGGCCGAGGCCAGCCGGCGGGTGTGTTCGACCTGTTCTTGCAGCTTGGTATAAAACCAGGCTTGTTCTTTTTCCAGTTGTCGCTGCGGCCGCACATCTTTGGCAATGGTGACAATGCCGAGCGGGTCGCCCTGGGTATCGGTCAGGCGCAAGAGGGTTAGCTGGACCGGGACCGGCTCCTGCCGGTTGTTGCAGTAGACCGTCGGGATGTTTTTAAGCGCTTCCCCCTGGCAGCAGCGGTCGCGCAGGTCATCGGCCAGCGGGTGCTGCTCCGGCGGGATTAATAGCTTGACCGGCTGCCCGACCAACTCCTCCTGCTGCCAGCCGTAGAAGCGTTCGGCTTCCTCGTTGATCTTCACGACCCGGCCGGATAGATCCTCGATAATCACCGGGTCCGGCCCATTCATTAAGACCTTGACCATGCCGCGCAGGTCGGCCAGCTCTTTGCGCAGGGCCTGATTCTCCTGCCGAATTGCCTCAATGTCTTCAGCCGATAACGCTTCGGCCGGCTTTTTTTTAGATGAGCCATTTATTTGATTAAGTGGGCCTGTTTGTTTTGAACTCAAGGCATCATACTTTCACCAGAATCACAGCGTTTGGTTTTGTAACCAAGTTCTGTTGGCCTTGCCGGAAAAGTTCACTTATTCTAGTTCACTTATTCTATAGTAGAGTATATCAGCTTGAGCATTATCAAGGGATACTAAAGTAGGCTATTTTTTGTGTAATTTTGGAGTGATCTAAAGGGTGATAAAACCGGCTGGCGGGCTTATCCAGCAGGGGGATATTTGACCAACGCCATTTAGCCGATCTGGGGGCCGAGCCGCCTGAAAAGCTGCTCGATTTTTTACGCCTGTGCGCCCGGAACCGGAATATGATCCTGAGCGCTTTTAGCTTGCGCCATGCTGCCGATGGCCCTGAGGCGGTTTATACCGTGGAAGGCGCCCTGGTCCAACCCGGCTCCGACCAGGCTCCCCCTTTTTTGCTGCTGAAGGCGCCGCTGCGGGCGGGTGGAGATTTCGCTGAGAGAGCGGGATGGCTGGGTTGAGTTTTGGGTGAGCGATCGATTGTGAAGAAAGCGGTTGAAAGCCAGGGCGGCAGCATCTGGCTGAAGTCGGCCAAAGGCGCGGGGGCGACTTTCTGCTTTACCTGGCCGAAGCGAATGGGGTAACCGGCATTCATTCTAACAGTTGGTTAAGCTCGGCGGCTCGCTCGATTTCTCCTAACGTTTCGTAATCATTTTTGGCCTGGGTCAATAAATCGCTGGCTTCAGCCGTCTTCCCCAATTTCAGCTTGACCTCGCCCAGCCTGGCCCGGCCGGCGGCCAGGATTTCAAGATTTTGCTGCTGATCGGCCAGGGCAATGGCGGTCGTATAACGCGCCTCGGCCAGGAGCCACAGGCCGATCTGGGCGTACAAGTCGGCCAGGGCCTGATGGACCGCCGCTTCCTCGCTGCCTGAGGCCACCAGTTGCTCAAACCGTTCAATCGCTTCGGCAATGAGCCCCTGGCTGGCGTCGTATTGCGCCAGCGCATATTGCCGGGCCGGTTCGCTCAACTCTAGCCCAATGATTTGATCCCGCTGCTGAATGATCTTTTCCGCCTCAACCTCAGGCAAGATCGAGAAGCCCAAGCCGCGAGCGCCTTCATCCTGGGAGGAGCGGCCCCTATCATCTGTAACGACCAGGAGATAGGTAACGCCCGGTTCAAGCGGAGGTTCACCGGGATAAGCCAGGCTGGGGGTGGTTACCGCCTCTTGCTGCCAGGTTATCTCCCCGCCGCGCAGTTCGACCGTATAGCTGGCGGCGCCCGGCGGCGCATTCCAATGCAGAACCGGCAGCGGGTTTAACAGCTTGGTCGAACGGGGGCTGATGATATAGGGCACGTTGGGGTCACCGCCACGGGTACCGGCGATCTTGACCCCGCGGCGGATGAGGGCGGGGCCTCAGGCCGGGGGCAGCCGTTGAGGCCGGCCGGGGCCGGGCCGCCGGGAACACGCCACAGCGTCAAATTGTCGCACAGGATCACCGCTTCGGCCCCGGCGGCCAGCTTGAGCAGGTCACCCCGCCGAAGCCCGACCCCAAAGCCGGTCTGCCGGTAGCCGGGCCAGGCTACTCGCTTGAGTTGGACCTCGCCGCTCACGTCCACCAGCAGGTTAAGCCCCTGATCGGTCGGGTCGGCCTCGGCGGCCGTTTCGACTGGGGTTGGCGGCGTGGTTTCGGTTGGGATGGCTGCAGGGGTGGCTGTCGCAAGGGTGGTGTTGGCAGCAGTTAAGGCCGGTGTTGGATTTGTGGCAACACTCCCTTGAGCTGAGCTTGTGGTAGGCGGAGGTGGGAGCGGATTGGAGCAGCCGGTGATGAACCCGAGCATCAGGGTGAGGAGCAGGCAGAATAGTCTCATCATCAATCTCCTGTTTGCTTGGCGAAATATTGTTGGGCCAGCCCGTACCAGCGGTCCTCGTCGGGCTTGGTCTGGTCGATATAACCCAGGCAGTTTGACCAGGCCGCCTCGATCGTTTGAGGCCCGGCCTGTTGGGCCTCGTAGACCTGGGTCAGCAGGCAGTAAGCCGGCGCGGCCTGGGGATTCATCTGGATGGCCTCTTCCAGTACGGCGGCGGCCTCACTATAGCGCCCCTGGCCCAGCCTGGCCCAGCCCAGGTTTTTCTGGACATCATAGCTGACCTTGTCATCTTGAGCCAGCTTTTCCGTCTTGACGGTCAGCAGGAGCGGCACGGCGGCGTCATAGTTTTCGTCTAAAATATACAGGCGGGCCAGGTTGTTGTAGGCGGCGTCCAGTTTGTAGCCCTGCACCGCCAGTTGATATTCGGCCTGGGCCTGGTCCGCCTGGTTCAGATCTTCATACAGGACGCCCAGGTTGTAGTGGGTTTCCAACAGGGCCGGATCCAGCGCCAGGGCCCGTTCGTAATCGGCCTTAGCGCCGGTGAACTCGCCCTGGAAATATTTTTCATAGCCCTGGTCATTATATGACCTGGCGATGGCCGGCAAGGAGAACCAGAACAGGGTCAACAAAAGGAGCAGAACTATCGAGGCGATGAAGCCCAACTCCTCGCGCCAGCCGGCCGGAATGAATTTGAAGCTGCCTAACATCCGCTGGATCACCTTTTGGCCGGCGTCGGTCAGCACGCTGCGGGTGGTAAAGAGGGTGAGCAGGGTCGGGGCCACAATGGCCAGGACGCCATAAGCGTCGGTATCGCCGCTCAAAAAGCGAGAAGCGATATCGGCGATCAGGCTGAGCGAGATGGCTAACAGCGCTAGAGCCAGGGCGGTCCAGAGCCAGTTGAAGCGTTCATTGAAGGGAGCCGGCGGCGACGGCGGCTGGGGCCACCACCAGGCTTCGGCGGCAGGATTGAAGCTCTGCCGCCAGCCGGCCAGCTCGGGCTGGCGGCTGATCTTGGGCAGGAGCTGGCGCAGCCGCCGGTCGCCCTGCTCTAGATGTAAGGCAGCCTCCGGCCCGATGGGGCCCTCTTTCTGCAACAAATAGGCGATCCGGTCTCGTTTGACCAGGCAGAGCAGGATATCCTGCTCCTGAAGCCCGGCTTCGTTTTCGGATAGTCGTTTGGTTTGTTGAGCGTAGGATTGGGTAAGTTCGATTAGATCTTCTGTCACAGCCAAGCTCCTAATGCTTTGATTATTTTAATCCCGGATCCCCTGACAGCACAAAGCCTGACCAGTAGTAGGGGTTAGGGTACTCTTCCCGCAGTTCGATCTGGGCCTGGCGCAGGGCTTCGGCTTTGCCCAACCCTGCCTTTAGATGGGTGTAAAAGCGCTCCATCAGCCGGGAGGTGGCCTCATCTTCAACCGCCCAGAGACTGGCGATGACGCTGGGCGTGCCGGCGAAGATGAGGGCGCGAGTCAGCCCGACCACATCGTCGCCGGCAGTGACGCCCAGGCCGGTTTCCAATCCCTTCTGCCCCAGTTGGGTCTCACAGGCGCTCAAGACGACCAGGCCGGTCTGGCTCAAATCCAGGCTGTAGACTTCGCCGACGGTGAGCCAACCATCTATTGATTTTGGATTTTGGATTTTGGATTTTAGATTGGGGTCGGGGGCGAGGGCGATGAGGGAGTTAAGGGGGACAAATGGATTGTAGATGCCGTGGGCGGCCAGGTGGAGGAGGTTGGCCTGGGCGGCTTTCTCGCGAACGGCGCTTTCGGTGGCGGCGTCGCCCAGGAGCGGCTCGATGCCGTACAGCTTGGCAATGGCTTTGGCTTCTCTTTCGGCAAAGGGTAATGAACCGAGTTGACCCCGGGTAGCGGCCAGGGAGGCGGTAGCGTCAAAGTCGCCGGTGGTGGGATTGCCGAGGATAAGCGCAGACGTGCCGGCTTCGGTCTCGCCGGCCTCTCCGCTCTCTTGCGCCCCGGCATTTTCTAAAATAAAGGGCAAGGCGCTGGCGCTGGGCAGGACGGTCAGGGTATAGTCGTCGATGAGATAACGCTGGCCATCGGTCAGGGCGGCGAAAGGGAAATAGTGGAGGACATCGTGGGGGATGATGGCCAGATGGGAGGTTTTAAGATGGGGTTTGAGCGGTTCAACCAACCAGCGATAGAGTTCCACCATGCTGTCGGGGTGAGCGGCGCTGACATCGCTAAAGTCGCGGAAGCGGCTGATTTGGCCGGTCAATGCTTCGTCGCCGACCTCAAGCGGGACGACCCGGAACTCGTCCTGGGTTAGCAGAAAGGCCAGGGTTTTGTCGTCCAGCAAAACGTAGGCGACGAGGGTGGTTTGTTCATCCAATAATGCCTGGACCTGAGACACATTTAGCACATTTTGACTGCGGCCTGGGGCCAGGTCGGCCAGTTCGTCATCGCGGGCGGCCAGGGAGGTCAAGGCGCCGGTATAGTCAGCTTCGACCTTAGCCAGTTGGGCTTCCAGGTCAGTGACGAGATCAGGCTCAGGCGGCTGGGCTGCCCTGGCTTGGGCTAGCTCATCCTGCAAGGCCTGGCGGCGGGCGTATAATTCTTGCTCCTGGGCCAGCAGGTCGGCGGCGGCGTCATCGGCCAGTTGGACCTGGCCGGTGGCCAGCGAGTCCAGGAAGGCGCGGGCCCGGCCTTGTTCGGCGGCAAAAAAGGCGGCTTCCGGCCGGCCCTGTTGGTAGAGCAGCTCGACGACCGCCTGGTAGGTGGAGATATGTTGGGCAACAAAGCCGGCCCGGGCGGCCTCGCTGCCGGCGGCTGCCCGAATAGTCTCAAAAATAACGATAGCCTGCTGAAAACTATCCAGGGCCTTGGCAAACTGCCCCTGGGCGCGATAGAGTTCACCGATGTTGTGGAGGGTAACCCCCGCCCCGGCCCGGTCACCCACCTCGCGGAGAATGATCAAGGCCTGTTGATAGCTCTCCAACGCTTTAGCATACTCCTCCTGGTCATAATAAACCACGCCGATGTTGGTAAGGGTGGCGCCTTCCCCAGGCCGGTCGCCGACCTCACGGCGAATGACCAGAGCCTGCTGATAGTTGACTAGGGCCTCGGTAGACTGCCCCTGGCCGGCATAGATGATGCCGATATTGTTGAGGGTGACGCCTTCCCTAACCCGATGGCCTAATTCCCGGTGAATGACCAGAGCTTGCTGAAAGTGGTCTAATGCATCGGCATACTGCCCCTGATCATAATGGACCGCCCCGATATTGGTGAGGGTAAAGCCTTCCCCGGCCCGATCGCCCACTTCACGATGAATAGCCAAGGCTTGTTGGAGACTGTCCAGGGCCTCGCTAGACTGCCCTTGAGCACCATAGACCTTGCCAATCTGGCTGAGGGTAAAACCTTCCCCGGCCCGGTCGCCCAGTTCACGGTGAATGCCCAAGGCCTGCTGATAGCTGTCGAGGGCCTCGGCATAGCGTCCCTGATCAAAATAGACCGTGCCGATGCTGCTGAGGGCGTCGCCTTCGCCAACCCGATCACCCATCTCGCGGCTAATGGCCAGGGCCTG
>Ga0073934_10008046_pt1 | contig 14296 bp, 11 predicted proteins | sample LarsenN4metaG_FD_76834 | JGI IMG/M metagenome (GOLD analysis project Ga0073934, IMG submission 76834) | Hot spring sediment bacterial and archeal communities from British Columbia, Canada, to study Microbial Dark Matter (Phase II) - Larsen... ...
GAAATTCTCAAAAAATCCTCGCGCGATGTTTCGGCCTTGCGCTGCCGCGCCGCTGTGCTCGACAAAGCGCAATCCGATCAAGCCGAAGCCGCCTACAAAGAATTGATGCGCGTTTCCGGCGACTCCGATGATCTTATCGCCTTTGCGATGCACTATTACCATAACCAAAAACATGAATACGCGCTGCTGCTGTTTCAAGAAGCTCTGAAACGCCGCGCGGAGGAAGCCGGCGCCTCGAATGGCACTCTCGCAGCAGCGGATAGCAATCGCCTCTCCATTCATCTCGGCGGCAAAAACTCGATGCCGATTCCGGAAATCTTTCGCTACCTCGGCGACTGCTCGTGGCATTTGGGCGATTACGCCGCCATGTCGCAGTGGTACACGCGCATTTTGCAAATCAATCCGCAGGACGTCGCTGCGTTGCAAAATCTGTGGCTCGCCTCGAAAGCCCAGGGCAAAACGGAATTGGCGGAGATGCTCAAGAAACAACTGGATAAATTGACGAGCGGTCAGGAATGACGAAAAGCAATCAACTCGCACGGCAGCAAGGGTTCATCATGTTCTTTTTTCACGCCGCCCTTTGGCTCTCCGCTCTTTTGGTGGCCACGCCGTTACTGGCGCAATTGCAAATCGCCCCCAACACGATCTCGCCGCGCCCGGATGAGATTCGGGCGACAGCCTTCACCGATATTCGCGTCGGCTTTGATCGCGCCTTGAACACCAATTTTCCCGCCAATGCCGTTCAAGCTTGGGGAAATTTTCACGGCCGCTACACCGGCAGCCTCGGCTACGATGCCGCGAATCGAACACTCATCTTTACACCCTCGCAGAGTTTTGTTGACGGCGAAGAGATCACCGTCGCCGTCACCACCGCGCTGCGCGGAGCGGATAACACCCAGTTAGCCCAATCTTTTCTTTGGCGATTTCTCATCCGCAACAACTACGGCACGGGCAGCTTCACGCGAACGATTTATGATTTGGAAAGCGCTCTGCCGCTTTCCGGCGTGAATCAAGAGCCGACCTATCTGGTTGCTGCCGATTTTAACAATGATGATTTTATCGATCTGGCGGTGGTGCATCACGGCGCCAATCGCATCGTGGTGCTGCGCAACACCGTGCGCGAAACCTTGGGAGCATCTTTGTTTACTCCCGTTGCCACGCTTGCCACCAACAACACGCCGATCTACGCCGCCGCCGCTGATTTCAACAACGACAATCGTCTCGATCTCGCCGTGGTTAATTTCAACGGCAACAGCTTGCAAATTTTCTCCGGCAACGGCGCCGGCCAATTTTCCGCGCCGCAAACGATTCCCACCGGCAGCCGTCCGATTCATCTGCTCGCGCAGGATTTCAACGGCGACGGTTTCGTCGATCTGGCGGTGACGCTTTTTGGCGCCGATCGCGTTGATATTTTTCTCAACAACGGCTCCGGCAGTTTCCCCGCGACCCCCGCGCAGCAATTGGCGGTCGGTTTCGGGCCGGTTTCGGCGGCGGCGTGGGATTACGATCAAAACGGCGCGCTCGATATTACTGTCGCCAATCATGGCGCGAAGTCGTTATCAACTTTATACAACAACGGCCGCGGCAATTTTACCGCCGGCGGGACGCTCGATAATCTGCTGCTGCCGCCGGTGGATTTGGTTTCCGGCGATATTGCGGGAACGAGCGGCAATCAAGCCGGCGACGGCCGCCGCGAAATTTTGGCGCTGTGCAGTGATTTGTATTTGCTCGGCAAAAGAGCTGAAGCCTCGCCAACGAGCGCGACGAGTGTTCTGGCGATCGTCAACTTTACGGCGAACCGGCTCAATCTGGCGGAGACGGTTACGCTCAACGGCTACGCGCAAGCGCTCACGCTGTGCAATGTCGACACGCTCGACACCCAGCGTGGCGCGGCTTCCTTCCGTCCCGATCTCGATCTCGATGTATTTTACACGCGCTTTCGTGATGATCGCATCTCGGCGCTGCGCAATCCCGACAATCAATCGCTGCGCAATGTGATGCCGGTTGATTTGGATACGTTGACGAGCGCCAAGGCCATCACGCATCTCGACATCGACCGCGACGGCGACAACGATCTCGTCGTCAGCAATTATCTCGAAAACAAACTCGTCGTTTATCTCAATCAAGGCAATCGCGTGCCGCCGTGCACGCCGCTCGACACGCTCGGCACTTCGGTTTCCGTTGTTGATTTTGGCGAGGTGTGGGTGCGGCGAAGCGACGCGAGAAGATTGCTGGTGAACAATTCGAGCTCATTGCAATTTTCATTCACGACGGCGCTCAGCGACTCGATCAATTTCGGCGTTTCACCGAGGCGCGGCGTCCTGCCGAGCAATCGCGTGCTGCCGTTGAATGTCACCTTCACGCCGGGCGATACACTGTCTTATCAATCCAATCTTTTCATTACGACGAGTGATGTTTTTGCTTCGACTTCGTGCAGCGTGATTTTGCGCGGCCGCGGCGTGCGCGCCACGATTGTGGTCCCGGATTCGTTGAATTTCGGCTGCGTGCCGCCGGGGCAAACTGCCAATCGCCAGTTGCGCATTGAGAACACCGGCAACATTCCGCTCATTCTTTCCAGCGCGACCAATTCGACGCCGTATTTCACCGTGCAAGCCAGTTTGATCAATCAACAAATCGCGCCGCGTTCGTTCATCGACGTGCCGATGGCGTTTACCCCTGACCGGATTGCCGATTTTCTCGACAGCTTGAAAATCAGCAGCAACGACCTCGACCGGCCGACGGCCACGGTTTATTTGCGCGGCTGCGGCTCACAGAGCGGGCCGACGATTACTTCCCCGGATACGTTGTACGCAACGGAAGACGTTCTCGCGACTTACGTTGCCACCGCCACCGATCCCGATGGCACGACCCCGACGTTTCGGTTTGAGAATTTGCCGAGCTGGCTGCGACAGACTTCCGGCAATACCGTGCAAGGCACGCCGCGCGAGGGCAATCGCGACACGACATTCACGGTGATCGCTTCCGACGGTTTGTTGGAAGCGCAGCTGCAAGTTATCGTGATCGTCACGCCGGTGAATGATGCGCCGGTGTTCGATCCGATCGGCGACCGAACAATTTTTGAGCGCGATCGTTTGATTCTCAACGTCGCTGCGCGCGATCCGGAAAATGATCCGTTCGTTCTTGCCGCGCAAAATTTGCCGGCCGGCGCAACCTTTACCGATCAAGGCAACGGCCGCGGACAGTTTTCGTGGCGGCCGGATTTCGGCACGGCGGGGCAATATGCCGTCACTTTTCAGGCGCGCGAGCAAAATACGCTGCCGCCGTTGACCGGAAGCCTCGTCGTGAATATCACCGTCTTGCGACGCCAACCCGATCTTTACATCTCAAGTGTATCCGGCTTGCAGCAACCCGTACGGCTCAACCAAGTCGTAACGGTGACAGCGGCATTTGCCGATAGCGCGGCCTCGGCGTTGCAACCGTTCACGGCGCAATTGTTATTCGACACGCAGATTCTCGCGGACACGTTGATCGCGAGTTTGCCGGCAGGCGAAACGTTCAGCCTGTCGCGGCCATTTCGCTTGACGGCGCTTGGACAACATTTTTTCGAAGCCAGAGTTGATGTGAATAATACCGTTGGCGAATCAAACGAAAACAACAACGCGCTGCGTTTGGAATTTGAAGTGCTGCCCGGCCAGCTCACCGTCGCGCCGAATCCGTTTACGCCCAACGGCGACGGTTTCAACGACGCCGCAATCTTCGGGTTGGGCAACGTCGGCGTGCAATCGCCGCAGCTCAAAATTTTTGATTTGCAGGGCAATTTGCTCAAGACGATCACCTCGGCGCCAACCGCGGAATTGCGCTGGGACGGCAGCGACAACAGCGGCCGGCCGCAGCCGCCGGGGCCGTATCTTTATCTGCTGCTCGATGCGAGCAAAAAAGTGGCGTCGGGATACGTCGTGCTGGCAAGATAGTTTTGTAGTAGTTCCTTCAGGAAGCGGAAGTTTGGCAAGTGGTGTGTGCCTGAAGACAAGGCACTACTACAAAATTTTGTTTCATGAGGAGTGGTGTTTTTGTCATATCTAATAAGGAATTGACGGCAATATTTTTATTATTCAAATGCAGCGATATATTGCAAAAACTTTTTTGGTGCTGGTGATCATCTGTCCGATTTTTCCGGGATCGGCGCAAAATTTATTGCAGCCGCATCCGCTCGACGTTCGCAGCGGCCAGGCGCATTTGCTGAATCCCTCGATCATCAGCTTCCAGCCGGGCATGGTGCAGGCCGGCATGCGCGTTTTTCATCTCGGCTTTCTTGACGGAAGCGCGGCGCAGTTTCGGCTGAATTATGTCTCGCTCGTCCTGCCGCGCTGGCTGCCGGAGGATCTGGCGTTTGCGGTGCACGCGCAATCGCTCAACATGCCGATTTACAGCCAATCTTACGTGAGCTTTGCCGCGAGCCGCCGTTTTAAAAATTTTTTCTCGGTCGGATTGAAAGCCGGGCTGTTGTCGAAATCGTATGACCGCGACGAATTCAATCTCGTCGATCCCGACGATCCGGTTTTCAAAAACCTAAAAGGCTTCACCCGGCTCGACCTCGGCGCCGGCGTCACCTTTTGGCCGCTGCCTGCGGTTTCCATTTCATTGAGCCGCGATCATCTGAATCAGCCGAATGTGGCGCTTGGCCAGGCAAAATTCAATTTGAAAGGCGAAAGCCATCTGGCTTTGAGCTATCATTTCGGCAACATCCGAACCGCGTTTATCACGCAGCGCGACGGACAGAGCCTGCGCGCCGGCGGCTTTTTTCAATACGACGATCCGGCGTGGGGTTTTCTCCGGCTCGGCATCGACAAGATCGCGGTGAATTTGGAAAGCCGCTTGCAGCTTTACGGCCCGGTGAGCTTGAATTATGCAATAAATTATCCGACCGCGGATTTGCGCGGCGAAACCAGCGGCTCGCACGAATTTGCGCTGGTGTTTGAATTGGATCGCTTGTCGCCGCTGCCGAAATTGGAAACGCCGCCGTCGTTTCGTTATGCCTTCACGGCGCCGCCGCCCTTTTCACCGTCGGCGCCGCGCGCCTATCTTCGTGCCGAAAACCAGGTGTTGGAAATCACCGCTAAGCGCTTGCAGCGCATCATCGCCCCGGATGTTCCGGCGCACGCGCTGGCCGCGCTCTCGGCGTATGATCTCGGCGTTTTTGATTCTTCATTTGTGTCAAAAAGCCTCTCATTTAACATAACTCCGATTGCCGACGCCGACACCTCGGTGAAGTTGTTGGGCTTGTATTCAAATGATTACCGATATTCGCTGCGGCAATTGTCGGAAAACCTCGGCAAAGCGCCGGAGGCGACGGCGACGATCGTCACCAATCCGTTTGCGCAATCTCGCGCGTTGGGTTTGCGCAATTATCTCAGCGAAAACACGGCGCTCGGTTCAAACAAAATTCAAATCGGCGTGCCCAATTTTGCAAACCGGCTCGACAGTTTGCGGGCCGCTCGCCGCGCCGGTTCCGCAACGCGGAATCTCATCGTGCCGCGCGAAGAGGTTATCGTGCTCAATCCGCCAGCCGCGATCTTTCACATCGCCGCGGCGAATTTTTCCGCGCCGCCGCAGCGCTGGCAATTGGCGGTGGAGACGGAAACCGGTGTGTCGGTTTGGAAAATGGAGGGCAAGGGTTGGATTCCGCAGCAACTCGTGTGGAATTGGCGCGACGACGCCGGCAAAGTCATCGCCCCCGGCTATTATCGCTATTGGATGTCGTGGCAAACGGCGGACGGCGCACTTTACAGCTCGCCTTCGGGAAGATTTTACGTTAAAAAATTTCAGCGCACGATTACCATTCGCGTGTCGCGCAAGTTTGACGGCCTGCAGCAGCCGGCCGATGACGTGAAAATGATTTTAAATCGCTAAACCAATATCCAATTTTCTTTTTAAAATTAACAACGGCATTATCAATTGGCTGAATCGTTATGAAAAAAAACATGCGCTCTCCCAAATCTCTCGCCGGCTTGGTGCTGCTGGTGCTGGCGGCAACGACGATCTTGCTCGCGCAGCAAAGCGCTGTGCCTCGCACCGTTTCCCAATCCGGCAATCAACCGATAACGAATCCGGCTTCGGCAACCGGCATTACCGACGTCCAATCGTTCTGGGCGATGATTCAACTGGGCGGAAACATTGGCTATCTCACCATCGTGGTGTTGGGCCTCGGCTTGTTTTTCGCGCTGGTGCGGATGTTCGAGCTCGTCAACGACGCGCGCCACATGCGCCACGCCCTGAAGCTGCAATTTGCCGCACTGCCGCTCGAAGACATGCCGAAACAAATTCATACGGCAGGAAATTCGTGGCTGGGGCAATTGCTGATCAGCATGGTCAATCTCTATCGCATTTCCGGCTCGACGCAATCGATTCAACAGGAGATCAGCAGCTTTCTGCAATACATCACCGACCAGTTTGACAGCTTTCGCGGCCGCATGGCGTTTCTCTCGGATTCCGCCGGCGCGCTCGGCCTGCTGGGAACCGTATGGGGAATGTTTCTCACGTTTTTCGGCGGCAACCTCGGCGATTCTGAAAAAATTCTCAACGGCATGGGCGTGGCGCTGGTCACGACGTTGATCGGTTTGGTGGTGAGCTTGATTCTCAATTTCAGCACCACCGAGCTGTTCAGCATGTTCAATCGCCGCCTGGATATCATCACGCAAAAATCGGACGAGCTGCGTCTGCGTTTGCTCGAGCTTGAGCGCACGCGAAAAGATTTTCTCGGCGAGGCGTTGCGGCGCGTGGAACATGAGCCGACGCGCCCTAAAGTGTTGCCCTCTGCTTCGCCCACGGTCCGCAAAGAACCCGAGCCGCACCTGCAACCGGTGAAAGAACCGGCGCCGATCATTCTGCCGCGCCTGCGGGTGTTGGCGAAAATGCCGGAAAAAATTCAAGCCGGCGCGCATTTGCCGGCGCCGCTGAAAGTGCAGGTTGTTTCGCAAGACGGCGCCCCTCTGCATCGGCAGCCGGTGGCGTTCGTGATTACGAAAGGCAAATCAACCTTTGGCGACGGCGAGCGCCAAACCACGATGCTGGCAAAGGAAAACGGCGAAGTGAGCTGCGATTTCATTGCCTCGCTCACGCCGGAAATTTGCGAGATGCGCCTCGCGCTCGTCAACGAGCCGAACCAGCAATGGCAGACGAGAATTGAAATCGTTCCCGGGCCGCCATCGCGCGGCCGCATCGAAGGCGGCAACGATCAAGCCGGCAAAGTCGGGCAAACCTTGTCCGATCCGTTGAGCGTCAAAGTGATGGATCGCTGCAACAATCCGGTGGCCGGCGTGAGAGTGAATTTCCGCGTTGCGCTCGGCCGCGGCAGTTTTGAAAAGCAGGCGACGGAAATTACGAAAACCACCAATGCCAACGGCATTGCCGAAGTGCAATACACGCTCGGTCCGGCTGGCGGTTTCAACAGCGTGATTGCGGAATTTGACGGCGCGGAAATTCAACCGCTCGAGTTCCGAGCGCTGGCGCGAGGATAGCGCAACAAAAAGTCAAAATGATTTGAGTCAAAATCATTCAAACGTTCTTTAATCATTTTGTCTTTATATTTGTTTTTATGCGGCGATACAGAAAATTCTTCTCCACCGGCGGCACGATCATTCGTCTCATCGACGTCGTGCTGCTGTTGCTCTTCGGGTTTATTTCGATTTCGCAGATCACCAAGAAGAGCATCATCGCGCTGCCGCGCAGTGTTTCCGTGCCGCTGGCGGTGCCGGATCGGGAGGAAGTGGTGTTTGTCGGCGTCTTGCGCGACGGCACCTTTTTAGTCGACAACGAAACGCGCAGTGTCGGCGATCCGCGCGTGCTGCAAATTTATCTGCGGCAAACGCAAGCCGCGCTCGCCAAAGAAAAAGCCGTCATGCGCGTGCGCATTCGCGCCAATTGGGACGTGCCGATGTCGCACGTGTTCAAAGCCGTCGCCGCCTGCGAAGCGCTGAAGCTGCCGAGCGGGTTGGATGTGATCCGCGCGAGCCAAAGTCGTTAGCTGGTTAACCGGTTTGCCTGTTAACCAAATATCAAAACTCAAATCCCAAATCACAAATAAATCTCAAATTTCAATTACCAACGACCCATAAGAACCAATTGGAAGCTTGAAATTTTGATATTGCTGATTGAGATTTAATTGGAATTTTTTGTTTGTGCTGTGGAATTTGATTGACACTTCAAATCGCTAAACTTGTACGATTAAGCAAATAGTGAAGAATTGCCCATGCGTGGTCGACCCATAAATTCCAGCGGCACCATCGTGCGCCTGGTTGACGTGGCGCTGAATATTCTTTTCGGCTTCATCGTTATCACAGATCTCACGCCCAAGAGTCAAATCAGACTGCCGGCGCCGGAAAAGATGGAAACGCCGATTATTGAAGAACGTTATGATTATGTGATCGTCAAAATCGATCCAACCGGCAACTTTCGCCTCGAAGCGGAGGAGCAGCCGCTCGGCGAATTTCAGGATTTGGCGGCGCTCGAAACGTTTTTGCGGCAGCGCGGCACGCAGTCGGCGCGCGCCGGGCGCCAAACTATCGTGGTCATCGACCCGGAAGAGACGTCGATTTTGCAGCGCACCGTCGACGTCTTCGATCTCTGCGAACGAAACGGGATCGCGAAATCGATTCATTTCAAGGATGTGGCATTGTGATCGGCTATCGAACGACAACCCCAACGGGATTTCTCGGTTCGGCGCGCACCCGCCGCAATCTCGCGCTCGGCGTGACGATTTTGCTGCTGCTCATGAGCTACGTCGGCTTGCAGCTTGCGGATTTGCCGCGGGCGAATTTTATTGCCAGGCATTACGACGACATCAACTGGCAGCGCTTTTTGCCGAAAACCAAACCGAAGCCGATTACGATCACCGAGCAGCCGGAGCCAACCGAAACCGGACCCGAACAGAAAATGCCGGAACTGGCTTCGACCGCGCGCGTGCCGCAGCGCCTGGATCTCGAATCGGAATTGAAGGATTTCAATCTCGATCTGACGCAACCGACTCTCGCCAAACCGGGGCCGCAAAAACCGGCGGCGAGCGGCGTGGACATTAAAAATTCTCCCGCCCCAATTCGTCAAACGATGCCGTCGCTGTCGGAAAGCGATTTGTCCACGATTCTCGATTATGATGCGACCAATCTGGCGACGCAGTTGCCGGCCGGCGCTCGCGGCCGGCGTTCCGGCAATGAGAAAGGCAGCGACATTCGTCTCGGCAGCGGCGGTGAAGCAGCGCTTGGCAGCGGACTCGGCAACGGCGCGATTCCGACCGATGGCGGCGATGCCGGGCTTGGCGCGCCGGGCCGCGGCAATTCGAATCGCGGCCAGGGCGGGCAAGCCGCGGTGAAAGTCGATCTCAAAGGCCTCGATGATTTCGGCGACAACTATCGCAATTTTACGCCGATTTATCGCGCGCTGCTGGAATGGATGCGCCGCCATCCGGTCGATTTGCCGGAAGTCGTCGATCGCTTCATGGGTTTTCAACCCGGCAACTTGACGTCGCGCGCCGTGTTCAGAGTGGCCGGCCGGCGTTACGAAATGTTTCTGCTTTGCGTCGAATCGACCTACGAGGTGCGAGTGGTTTTGCTTGATGGCGACGAGGTGACTTACCTCATCGATGAGGGCTTTAAAAAACAGAGCAACTACCTGCGCCTCGGCGCCTTAACGCGCCAGGCCAACGGCGAGATTTTGCGCTTCGGCTCGGTCATGCGCGAAGCTTCGGATCGACGCACGCAGGAGTTTTATCAAATCTTTCTTTCGTGGTGGGAGACGGTGAAGGATGAAGTCGGCGGCTGATAAATGGCTAATGTAAATGTCCAGCGAAGGTTTACCTCAACCTGACAAACGTTGAAAAATTAAATCCCACCGATTGAAGAAACCCGCCGATAACATCTTTATCAGTGGGATTTTTCAATCAGTGGGGGAGAGGCAAAACTTGCTCTGTTCAAGTGAAAGTTATGCAAAGAGAAAAAGCCCCAAAAATGTTCTTAAATCCGTTGCGTTGTTTTCATCCGTTGGGAGATTTTAAAGCAACCCCATGTCGAGCAACGGCAATCCTTTTTTGTTTAATCGCGCTTCTGCTTTATTCCTGCGCTGGAAGCAATAAACTCCAACTCGTCAAAACCAAAGAAGGCAACGTCGTGGTTCCCGCCGGCGTTGACACCAGCGTGGCGGTGGCCTCCAATCGCATGGCGCGGCAACTGTTCGTCGAATATCCGCTGCAAGTGCGGGCCAGGCGCCTGGCGGATTCGGCGCGGGTGCGATTCGAGCGCAGCGAGCAATTGTGGCGAATTCTCGAAGGCAAAGTGGACAGCTCCGCCGTCGACACTGTGGCCTCGATCGAGAAATTCAATGAAGCCGGCCGCAGCCTGCGCCAGGCCGTGGATTTGGACAAAAAAGCCGCGGCGGCGAATGCGCCGGATGCGGCGGCGATGCGAAAAGAGTCCTTGCAGGCGCTGGAGAGGGCGCGCGCCGTTTTCGAGCTGTCGCTGCAACTCAATCCTTTTGACAATAACACCAAGCTGTGGCTGGCGCGAACCTATCAACTTCTCGCCAGGCGTTTTCTCGACGAGCAGAATTACGTCAAAGCCATCGGCATTCTCGAGCATTTGATTCGCCTGCAACGCGATCAGCACGCCTTGTACGCCCGCCTCGGCGATTGCTATACGGCGTTAAAGAAGTATTCCATCGCGCTGCAGAATTTTAAAAAAGCCGAGGAAGTGTTGAAAGCCACGGCGGTATTCAACGTGCCGGCGAATCGCGATTTGAAAACGGCTGAGGTTTTGGCGGCAGCAGACAGCGCGGCGATGTTTTTGTATTTGTATTATCAGGGTGAATCTTACATCAAGTTGTTGGACGCCGACTCCGCGCTGATGGTGCTGCATCGCGCCAAGGAATTTTCGCCGGCGCCGGAAAGCCGCGCCGCCGCCGAGAACAATATCAAATGGATCAATTGGGACGACGGCAATATTCTCGCGTCGGAAAAGCGTGATTCGCTGCTGGCGCAGGTGGATGCCGGAAAGTACAACGACGCCGCCAAGGGTTTTCGCAAGCTGCTGCCCGATTTGCGCACTTCGCGGGCGCGGCGTGAAATCGGCTGGCGGCTTGCCACGCTGGAATTCAATCATCTCCAACGCGAAGAAGAGGCGCTGCGCACGATGCAAACCGTCGTGCAGGCGCGCGGCCGCGATTCTCTGGCGGTGCTGGCTGATACGCTGTATCAGAGATATATCGACAGCTACGGCGCGATGTGCTTCAATCAAGGCCAGAAAATGCTCGCCGCCAAAAAATTTACCACGGCGTTGACCTATTTTCAACAATCCGCCACGCTCAATTGGAATTATCGCGCCAAGAGCTATCTGGAATTGGGCAGGCTCGCGGTCAACGATCCGCCGCGCGCTGAAACGCTGGTCAAACAGGCCTTGAAGCTGTCGAAGCAGCTCGACCCGCGCGAAGAGCTGGCGGGGTTGGAGTTGATCACGCAAGCGCTCAAGCGCCAGGGCAAGTTCGACGAGGCGCGGATTTATTTCGAGCGTTACCGCAGTTTGGCGCAAGGGCAGCGAACGTCGAATTGATTTTTACGATAAATCGACAAAAAAGAAAATGAAGTTTTTAAAGGTTTGCCGCCACGCAACACAACAAATCTCGCCAACGGATAAAGGCGGCCAACGGATAAAGAAATTCTTGACGGTTATCCGTTGGCGGCTTTTGTCCGTTGGGAAAGTTTTTCGAATACTCTTTGCCGCGTTGCTCCTTTTGCCGATCCTGCCAGCGGTTGCACAAAACGGCACGACGGTGGATCAAAAAATGATCCGCATCGCGACGGTCAACGATCAAAAATTGATTCAGTTTTTCTTATTCGAGTTTCTCATTACGGATACGGTCGTCACCAAAATGGAGATCATCGACGCGACCGGCAACGGCTTCGGCGTGGAAGATTTGGTGAAGTGTTATCCCTCGGAGCGCATCTACGTGCCGACGCCTTCGGACACGGCGCAAAAAATCATGAACAACTGGAAATTCACCGCCAACCATCAAATCGTCACGCAAAACAGCCCGGCCGAAATTTTCGAAGGCACGAAAACCGATGCGGCGCAAAACGCCATTCTGGCCGGCTTGCTGCGCGGCTTGCAGCGCAACTACAAGGAAGCGCCGATCAAGCTTTATTTCGAGCGCGACGCCAAAACCGCGACATTCGAAATGTGGGGTTACAATCCCAACCGCTTGAGTTATGCGCCGGCGCCGCCGGCGATGCCGGATACGATTACCGCGTACGATGTGCTTTCCGTGACCTACGAAGACACGCTCGTCGTTGCCGACACGACGATTTATGATTTGCTTTATATTTCTCGAACGGTGAGCGACACGGTTTTCATCGGCGCCGATGAATTCAAAATCAAAGCGCCGGCTTATTTGCCTCCTGCAGAGCCAAAATCGAAAACAAAATCGGGGAACCGATCGGAGATTTGGCGCAAACCGTAGATTTTCGCCTTGCATCTCTCTGATAAGAGCATTAGATTTTTGAAGCCATCGTTGAACCCAAGAAGAAATATGCCTTGATCGGGGCGGTGGTGATGGAAACGCTGGATTTGATCGTCGAGCCGCGCAGTCTCGGCGTTTATCCCAACCCGCGTTCCGTTCTTCCAATGGCTGAAATTGAATAACGGTTTACCTCCCGATGCGGTTCGCTCAAGCCCGCTCACTTCTTCTCGAACCGAAACCGGATAAGCGCCCGGAAATTTGGCGACAGCCGTAAATTTTCGTCTTGCTTCCATCGTGCCAAAGCATTAGATTAGGATCAGTTGCTGATTATAACAGTGTTTGTTGCACGTAGTCCCTCAGTTACGGGTGGGTAGCGCAAGCATCTTGCTTGCAGTCAGGCTACGCCCGTAGGGATGACTGCGCTACGATTTTCCACCAATAACTGAGGCATTACTGTTGCACATTTTCGACTATCTTGCCATGTCATTGCCTGCCAAAAAAGAACGTTACCATACGCCGGCGGAGTATTTGGCGCTGGAGGACGCTGCCGAATACAGAAGCGAATATTATCTCGACGAAAACAGGAAATGGGCGTCGACGGAATATCGTCGCGAGGATAATGTCTTGAAATTCTCCAGCGTGGATTTCCAAATTACGCTGCGAGAGCTTTACGAGAGAGTCGAATTCAAATGAGGGGAGATGCCGGAGTGCAAAGCCTGCGGCCGCAGGCTTTCGCATTGCAAAACTAAAATTTCGCACGTCGGGTTGACGGCGGAGGAAAAATTTACCGCGGAGAGCACGATGCCTATCCTCAACAAGTTGTCAAACATTCTGCTTGCGCCTCTGGCAAAACTTGCCAGCACGCCGGAAATTTTGCGCATGCGCGCGGAAATGGCCTATTGGCGCAAACGCCTCGACGAGCTCGAAGCCTCCGTTGAGGCGCGGCTTGCGGCCATGAAGCAAGAGTTTTATGCCGAGCTCAAAAAGCTGGAGCGGCGGGTTGAAGAAGCGGAAAAACGCAACAAAATGCTGGAGCTGCGTCTGCAAGCCATCGAACAAGGCTTGCGCAAACTGCCGAGCATTCAATCGGAAATCCAACTGTCCGACAGCAAGATTGGCTTGGCTTGAAAAAAACGCAACGATAAACAAAATGGAAAACCCCGATTATGGCTATTGCCGGATCGGGGTTTTTTTGTTGAGGCATAAAATTTCACATCATCATTAAGGGAGCTGAATCGCCGCATAGAACGTATTTTGTCCGCGACGGTTGACGAGCAACACAATGCTGTCGCCGCTTTGCACGCGCGATACCAGGCGTTTGAACTCCTGCGCCGTTCGTACTTCCGCGCGATTCACTTCTTCGATCAAATCGCCGCGCTGCAAACCCGCTTCGTCCGCCGGACTGCCGGAGGTCACGCTGTTGATCACCACGCCTTGCTCATTGCGATAACCCAATTGCTGCGCGATATCCGGCGTGAGCGTTTGAATCGCGATGCCGAGTTTTTCACCGGTTCTTTCTTCCGGCGCCTCTTCCGGCTGATCAGTGCGGCCGCTGAAATCTTTTGGACGCTCACCTAAAATCACCGACACCGGCACTTCACGGCCATCGCGGAGCAAAACAATTTTCGCGATTGAGCCTGGCTCAGCTTGCGCCACCACTTGCCGCAACTGCGTGCTGTTCTCGATTTTGTTGCCGTTGAAAGTCGTGATAATGTCGCCGTGTTTGATGCCGGCTTTATCCGCCGGACCATTTGCCGTAACATCGCCAACCAGCGCGCCGGCCGTGCTCTTCAACTTCCACGCCTTTGCCATGTTCTCGTCAATGTCCTGCGGCACA
>Ga0073934_10008047_pt1 | contig 14289 bp, 13 predicted proteins | sample LarsenN4metaG_FD_76834 | JGI IMG/M metagenome (GOLD analysis project Ga0073934, IMG submission 76834) | Hot spring sediment bacterial and archeal communities from British Columbia, Canada, to study Microbial Dark Matter (Phase II) - Larsen... ...
CAGATCGAGGCACACGGCACCGTCCTCACCCGTGTTGTGCGTCGCGGCTCCCAGCCGGCGGACCCGTTCAATCACGCTCGGGTGCGGATGACCGAAACGACTGCGGTGCGCCGCCGAGAAGACGACGGCCTGCGGCGCGACACGATGCAGGAACGTCGGAGAACTCGACGAGCGACTGCCGTGATGGCCGGCCACCAGCACATCGGCGGCGAGCGTGGCACCCCACGCCTCCAGCAGGGCCAGCTCGCGCCGCGCACTGCTGTCACCCGTCACCAGCAGTGCGCGCCCGGTGGCCTCGACACGCAGTACGCAGGAACGATCGTTGTCGTTGCCGGTGGGGTCGCCGGGAAACACGCTGACGCGCACGCCGTCGTAGCGCCAGTCCCGGCGCCGGTCGCACAGCGTCCCCCCGCGACCGGCACGCTGCAGCGAGCGGGCATCACCGACCACGAGTTGTTCCGTCGGCAGTGCGGCGAGAACCGAGCCCAGCCCGCCGGCATGATCGATGTCATCGTGGCTCACCACCAGCAGGTCCAGGCGCGTGGCGCCGAGGGCCCGCGCGGCCGGGACGACCACGCTGTCACCGGCGTCACGCTCACCCCAAGCCGGACCGGCGTCATACAGCAGGGCATGGCGCGCGGTGCGCACGAGGACGGCTAGCCCCTGGCCGACATCCAGAACGCAGGCGCGCGCCTCGCCGACGGTGACCGGCGGTGCGAATGGCCAGGCGAGGCAGAGCATGGCCAGCATCGCCAGGCGCAGGGTCCACTCTCTGGTGTAGACGAGGACCGGCAGCAACAGCATCAGTGCAGCCAGCGGCAACGCGCGCGCACCGAAGGCCTGCAACGGCGCCCACAGATCGACGCCATCTATCCACGCGAGCATCCGCCACACCAGGGCCAGCACCGCTTCGGCAAACGCCAGCAGCGGATCGGCAAGCCCCGGCGCGAGTGGCGCCAGACAGAACCCGGCAAGCGCGGCCGGCAGCGCCAGCAGGTTCACCAGCGGGATCGCCGGCATGTTGGCAATAACGCTGGACACACTGGCCGCACCGAACAACGCGACCAGCAAGGGCGCCAGCAGCAACGAAAGCGTTGCCTGCATGCGCAGCGCCGCGACCGACGCCGCGACGACTGCGTGCCCGGAAGCAACTTGCCGGCTGGCGCGAAAACGCAGGTCATTCATCAGTAACAGCAGCGCGACGGCGCCGAAGCTGAGCCAGAAGCCGGTGGCATGCACGGACAAGGGATCCAACACCAGCACGGCAGCCACGGCCGCCAGCCAGACTCGCCAGACCGGCACCTGCGCACCGAACAACAGGAACACCGATGCCACGGCCAGCATCAACGTCGCGCGCAGCGCCGGCAGCGGCATGCCGGCCAGCGCGGCGTAGCTCCAGGCGATCGCGAGGGCGGGCAGCACGCTCGCCGCGCGATGTTTCAGCGCATCGACGCGCCGACGCAGGAGCAGGCTGCCCATCCACAGCAGGGCACCCCACAACAGCGCCACGTGCAAACCGCTGATGGCGACGAGGTGCGCCGTGCCGGTGTCGGCAAGCACCCGCCACTGGGTCGACGACAACAGGCTGCGCTCGTCCAGCACCAGTGCCGGCAACACTGCCCGCGCAAATCGCACGTCATCGGCCGTTGCGAGATCGCCGGGGCCTTCACCGAGCAGGGGCAGTGCGGCGGCCAGCAGGCGCAGGCGCAGCCGCAGCGCGGCCCAGCCTGACGCCGGCGCCAGCCGCTGCAGTTCGTCATCCTCGCGCAGGTAGCCGGTTGCCACGACGCGCTCGCCGAACAGGTAGCGCTCGAAGTCACTGCCGCCGGGATTCTGCGATGCACGCGGCGGCTTGAGGCGCACGGTCATCTGCCAGCGCTCGCCGGGCAGCGCAGCAATCGCCTCGCGGGCCGTGATACGCAACTGCCACCCGAACAGGGACCGGTGCCCGCGGCGCCAGGGCAGTTCGTCGATGCGGACACGGAGCAACTGACCGCCATCGGCATGTTGCTGCAGGCTGATCACCTGCACATCGACCCGGTGATCGCTGCCCGCCAGGTCTGCGGGCAAGCGGGCCTGAATGACGGCATCGGCGTGCCACAGGGCGCAGCCCATGCCAATGACGACGCCGGCCAACGCGGCGACGACAGCCGGCACGCCGGGCCGCTGCGGCCGCGGCAGCAAGATCAACGCCACCAGCAACGGCAGCGCCGACGCCCACAACCATGTCGCGTGCGGCAGCACCACCCACACCAGCTGCGACAGCACACCCAGCACGAAGCCGCACGACAACATCGCGAGCATTCCCTGCCCTCCCCGGCCGGCGTCCTGCCGGCCTGCCTGTGCACCCATGACGCGGCGTGCATAATACGGAGCGCTGTCTACCGGACGCTGTGCGACGACGACCCGATGCCCAGGAAGTTATTGAAGAAATACCTGCCGGATCCCGCGCACCTGCGTGAGCACAAACACCTGCGTGTTTTTGGCGAGCGACTGGCGGACCCGAACCTCTGGCACATGAATCGTCGCGGCATCGCCAACGCGGCGGCCATCGGCCTCTTCTGCGCCATGCTGCCGATTCCCTTCCAGATGCTGCCCGCCGCGCTGGTTGCCATCGTGATGCGCGCCAACCTGCCGCTGTCCATCGCGCTCGTCTGGCTGACCAACCCGCTCACGGCGGTGCCGGTCTGGTATGGAACCTACGTGCTCGGCTCGGCGCTGCTCGGCATGGAGCCCGACTGGAAGATGGAAGACAGCTCCTTCGAAGCGGTGTGGGACGCGATGTGGGCGAACTTCGGACAGATCTACATCCCGATGCTCGTCGGCTCGCTGATTGTCGGCGTGGTGCTGGCCATTGCCGGCTGGGCGAGCGCACACCGGCTGTGGCGTGCCCATATCCGCCGCCAGTGGAAAGCGCGTGCCGACCGGCGCAGCGCGGCCCATCGGCAGGATTGAGGCGGCGCCGGGCGTCAGCCTGGCGGCGGCGACGCTGACATCGCCGCCAACAGGCCGTCGCGCAACTCGAGCACGCGATGGCAACGGGCAGCCAGGGTCAGATCGTGTGTCACCAGCAGGAAACTGGTGGCCAGCGACGCATTCAGCTCGAGCAACAGAGCCTGCACGGACTCCGCCGTGCGGCGGTCCAGGTTGCCGGTGGGCTCGTCCGCCAGCACCACCGCCGGTGAAGTGACCAGCGCACGCGCGATGGCAACGCGCTGGCGCTCGCCACCGGAAAGCTCCGCCGGCTTGTGTTCCGCCCGGGCGGAGAGGCCCACCCTGGCCAGCATGGCGTCCGCGCGGCGCACCGACTCCGCCGGCGACACGCAGCCGATGAGCAAGGGCATCGCGATGTTTTCGCGTGCACTGAACTCCGGCAGCAAATGGTGGAACTGGTAGACGAAGCCGATGGCGCGGTTGCGCAGGTAGCCACGCGCCTTCTCGTCCAGCGCGGACAGCGTCTCGCCCATGACCTCGACGCTGCCGGAGGTAGGCTGGTCCAGCCCGCCGAGCAGGTTCAGCAACGTGCTCTTGCCGGCACCGGACGCACCGACCACGGCCACCAGCTCGCCACGTCGAATGTCCAGATCGATCCCGCGCAACACCTCGACGCGGGCCGGGCCCTCGTCGTAGTACTTGACCAGCGCGCGCGTGCGCAACACCGCGCTGCCTGCGTCGCTGCGGGCATTGGTGTCACTCATAGCGCAACGCCTCGGCCGGGTGCACCTGTGCTGCCCGCATCGCCGGGTAGACCGTCGCCAGGAAACTCAGCACAAAGGAAACCGCCGACACCGCGATGACATCGTCCCAGCGGAGTTCGGAGGGCAGGAAGTTCACGAAATAGGCCTCGAGCAGCGCCGCGCCGCTGACCTGCTCGACCCACATGACCAGATCACTGATGGTCAGTGCCAGCGTCACGCCGAGCAGCACGCCGGCTGCGCTGCCGAAGACGCCGATGACCAGCCCCTGCACCATGAAAATGCGCATGATCGTCCCCGGGCTGGCGCCGAGCGTGCGCAGGATGGCGATGTCCCCGCGCTTGTCGGTGACCATCATCACCAGGCTGGACACGATGTTGAATGCGGCCACGGCAACGATGAACAGCAGCAGCAGCGTCATGATCGTCTTTTCCATCCTGACGGCCTGGAACAGGTTGCCATGCGTGCGCGTCCAGTCGATGCCGTAAAACGCCCCGCCGGCCTGCAGCACGAGGTCATAGACGACCTCCGGGGCCTCGAACAGGTCGTGCATGCGCACGCGCAGCGCCTGCGCAGTGTGCGGATGCCGCAACAGCACGGCGGCATCGTCGAGGTGCACATAGGCAAGGGAGGCGTCGAGCTCGGCCCCGACCTTGAACAGGCCGGTCACGGTGAACCGCTTGAACCGCGGCATGACGCCCGCCGGCGACACGGTTGCCTCCGGCAGGACCAGGGTCACCTTGTCGCCGACGATCACGTTGAGGCGCGACGCCAGGCCACTGCCGAGGACGATGCCGAACTGCCCGGGAACCAGGTCCTCCAGACGCCCCTCGATCATGTGATCCGGCAGGATGGAAACCTCTCGCTCGAGCGTCGGGACCACACCGTTGACCACCGCGCCTTCCACGCTGCCGGCACTGGAAAGCATCGCCTGCATCTGGCTGAAGGGGGCAACACCGGCAACGCGCGGGTGCTGGCGGGCCGCGGCGGCCAGCGCCTGCCAGTCGGCCATCGGCTCACTGGCGATCAGGCTCGCATGCGGGACCATGCCAAGGATGCGGGTCCGCAATTCGCGGTCAAAACCGTTCATCACGGACAGAACCACGATCAGCACGGCGACCCCCAGCCCGAGGCCGACGATCGAGGTGAGCGAGATGAAGGAGATGAAGTGATTGCGGCGGCGCGCACGGGTATAGCGCAGGCCGACGAAGAGGGAGACTGGTTTGAACATGGCGGGCGATTTAAGCACACGCCGCGAGCCGGCCGCCAACGCGAATTTGCGGCGCAGCCCCGTGGCCGCCGACAGCGGGCGGTGCTTGCCAATCTGGTTGAATAAGCATGGCTAACTATTTAACATGCCTTGAATTATGTCGTTCTTTCCGGGGTGGGGAATGATTACAAGAACAACCCGGGCCTGCCTGATCGCGGCCTCCCTGTGCATGTTGTCCGGAGCGGTGCTGGCCACCGCGTTGCCGCGCCAGGGCGCGTCCATGGACGATGTGCGCAAGCAGTTCGGTGGCCCCGCAGCCGACCTGGGCGCGATTGGCAAGCCAGCCATCACCCGGTGGGTGTACGAGAACTTCACCGTGTATTTCGAGGGCCGCCGCGTCATTCACGTGGTCGAGACGCAAGCCCTGCACGGCGCGGCCGCCAGTGCGCCCGTCCCCGCTGCGGCACCCGCACCCGCACCCGCACCCGCACCCGCGCCGGCTCCGGCCCCCGTGCAGCCCAAGCCGGTAGCGGTGCCCGCAGAAAAACCGGCACCGGCATTCCAGCCGCAGCCGCAACCCGTTCCCGCCGTCACCGCGGCGCCCGTGGCCGAAGTTCCGGTCGCGACGCCCGCTGCCGCCCCACCGGCTCCGCAGCCGGCGCCCGCCACCCCGCCCGCAGCCCCGTCTCCGCAGGCGCCAGCCGCAGCGCTGCCTGATGTCGCGCCGGCTTCTGCCGGCAGCCCGGCCGGTTTCCGCTTTGACCCGGCCACCGGGCGCCTCGTCATCGACAGCGACGAGTCGCGCGCGGAGCAACCGGCACCGGCAGCCGATCCCGCGCCGGCCGCCAACGGCAATCCGGCCGCCACGGAAGCGGCCAAGGACGAAGCGGATGCGCCCGCCGGCGCTCCGCGCACCGACGCACCGCCGGCGACGCCGATGGAAGAAACCCTCGAGTTCGATCCCGAAACGGGAACCTTCAAGCCCAAAGCGGGCTGAGCCACGCCAACCAGCCCCGGACACCGCTGAATGAACCCGCGCCTGCTTCCCGAGTGGGCGCCGCAATGCGGCGTCATCATCACCTGGCCGGCTGCACACACCGACTGGCTGGACATCCTCGACGACGCTGAAAACAGTTACGTCGAGATCGCCTGTGCCATCGCCCGGCGCCAGACCTGCGTTGTCCTCTGTGTGGACGACGCACATCGCGCGCACATTCTCTCCCGGCTTCGCATGCGGGGTGTGCGCGAGGAAAACCTGCGCTTCGCCTGCGTTGCCTATGACGACACCTGGGTGCGCGATTACGGCCCGATCACCGTTGCCGGCGATAACGGCCTGGTGTTGCGCGACTTCGGCTTCAACGGCTGGGGGCAGAAGTTTTCGGCGCAGCGGGACAACGCGGTGAACGCCGAACTGGCCCGGCAAGGGCTGTTCGTGCCGCCGCTGTCACCGGTCGACCTGTTTCTCGAAGGCGGCAGCATCGAGACCGATGGCCGCGGCACGCTGCTCACCACCAGTGCCTGCCTGTTGTCCCGCTTCCGCAATCCGCACCTGGACCGCGCGGCGACCGAACGCGAACTGAAGAAGACGCTCGGCATCGAACGTGTGCTGTGGCTGGAGCATGGCCACCTCGCAGGCGACGACACCGACAGCCACATCGACACCCTCGCCCGCTTCTGCGACGAGCGCACGATCTGCTACGTCGCCTGTGACGACCGCAATGACGAACACTACGACGACCTCGCCGCCATGGCGGAGGAACTGCGTGCGCTGCGGGACGCCGATGGCAACCCCTATCAGCTGGTGCCCCTGCCCTGGCCGGAAGGCAAGTACGCCGACGACGGCCACCGCTTGCCCGCCAGTTACGCCAACTTCCTGATCATCAACGGCGCCGTGCTCGTCCCCACCTACCGGGACCGCGCCGACGCGCCAGTGCTTGAGACGCTCGCCGGCTGCTTCCCGGGCAGGCAGGTGATCGGTATCGATTGCCTGCCGCTGATCCACCAGCATGGCAGCCTGCACTGCGTGACGATGCAGTTGCCGCGCGGCGTGCTCTGACCGGCAACACTGTACCGGCCGCAGGCAACCAACCCGGACAAACGCACAACAGGATCAACGGCAATGCTGGTCATCGGCCATCGTGGTGCGCGCGGCGAAGCGCCGGAAAACACCCTCGCCGGCTTTCTGCACGCGCGCACCGTCGGCGTGAAGGATTTCGAACTGGACGTTCGCCTGTCCGCCGACGGCATCCCGGTCGTCATCCATGACGACAACACGCGGCGAACCACCGCCGTCACGGGCGACGTCGCGGCATTGACGGCCGCCAAACTGGCGGCACTGGATGCACGCCAGGGCACGCCCGGCTGGCGCGAACCCGTCGGCATTCCCTCGCTGGAATCCGTACTCGTCAGCTGCCGCGAATGCGACAGCTGGCAACTTGAAGTGAAAAGCGACGGCCCGCAACGCATTCGCGCCCTTGCGCATGCCATGGCCGCCGTCGTCGACCGGCTCGGCCTGCGCGAGCGCGTCACCTTCACCTCGCTGGACGTACCCACGCTGGACATCATCGCCGGCGAATTGCCCGGCTTCCGTCATGCCTACGTTGCGGAATTTGCCGAACCGCCGGCACTGCAGACGTCGCGCGCCTTTGCTTCCAGCCTGCTGGTCATCAACTGGCAGCTGGTGAGCCAGTCGCTGGTGGATGAAGCGCACGCGGCCGGGCTGCCGGTGTCGGTGTGGACCGTCAACGACCTGAAAGTGGCCGATCAACTGCTGCGCATCGGCGTCGACAGCATCATCACGGACTATCCGACCGCAATGCTTGCGCACCTGGCGATGCGCCGGCGGCTGGCCGCCGCCGGCTGACACACCATCCGCGAGCCGCTCAGCCGCGGCCCAGTGCCGAAGCCACCGTGTCGGGCATGTCGCCCGGCGGCGGAAAACCGAGGAACTGCGCGATCTCGGCACGGCGCGCAAAGGCATCCCGGTAGCCAAGCTCCATCAACTCGCGGCAGAAGCCCTGCTCGAACAACAGGTAACTGAGCGCGGTGCCGCCGCCGCGACCGGTCGCGCCCGACCCTGACAGCAACGCGCGCAGGTTGCGCGGCAACTCATGCGCGTGGCGCGCGGCGATTTCGTCGAGCGGCTGGGTCGGGAAGATCTTCAGCAGCTCGACCTCGCGCAACTCCATGCGATTGGCGCGGCGGACATCATCGGGAATGATGCGCAGCGTGCGATTGATGCGCTCCAGGCGTTCGACATCGGCCTCGAAGGCATCGACAAAGGCACTGTTGAGGACGTGCCCGATGATTTGCGCCGATGTCGGGTAACCGTCGCCGGCGGCACGCCGGAACAGGTTGTTGCTGATGCCACTGACACCGATCACCAGTATCCGGCCCGCCCCCAGGTGCAGCGCGGGGCTCAGGGGCGCCAGCTGACGGATGGCGCCATCACCGAAATACTCGCGATTGATGCGCACCGCCGGGAACAGCAAGGGCAACGCGCTCGATGCGAGCAGGTGGTCAACGGTGATTGTCGTCGGGACGCCGATGCGGCGGACCCGCCGCCAGGTTTCCACCGCTTCTGCCGCCTGGAAAAAACTCACCGACTCGCCGCTCGCATAGCCGGACGCCGTGATGCTCAGCGCGTACAGGTGGCCATTGTCCAGCGAGCGCTGGATCTTCTTGAAATTGATGACGCGCTCGAGCAAGTGGCGCAGCGGGGCGTTATCGAGCAACGAATACGGCACCTGCGATTCGCCGCGGCGCAGGCTGGCGAGTATCCAGCGCCCGACCAGGCCGATGAACGAGGACCAGTCGGTGCGATAGACGTCGTCGGCGCTGAGGCCGCTCCAGATTCGCTCGAGCCCGCGTACGCCGGTGCGGAAGTGCACGGCCTGTGCCGCCAGTGACGTCGCGTTGATCGCGCCTGCGGAGGTACCGCAGATGATGTCGAACGGATTCTTTGCGTCGCGCGGGGCGGACTCGGCAATCGCCATGAGTACACCCACCTGGTAGGCCGCACGGGCGCCGCCGCCGGACAGGATGAGGCCGGTGAGTCGTTTTCCTGGCGGCGGCAGATTCATCAATCCGGTTCCGGAGGCGATGCCGCCAAACTTAAGGTTCCCCGCGCAACCGGGTCAACGCGGGAAATCAGGGCTCTCGCGGGTCGAAACGACGCACCCTGGCGGCCTCGGCCGCTGACGTAGGCCTGCCCTCGCTTTCCTCGCACTTCTCGCGATCGCCGCCGCAGATCGGGCAATCCTTGTCCCCGGCCAGCGCACTCATGCCGCCGCAGGAGCCCTTGATGGGCGGCCGCCCGAACATCACGCCGACAGCCATCGCGGCCACCAGCACCGCAACCAGTACCACCGTCAACAGGATCGTCGTCATGGCTGCTTTCCCAGATAGGGGGCGAAGCGCTCATTGTAGCGTTCGCTCAGGTTGCCACCGGCATCGCGCAGGATCATGAAAACGGCGAGCCCGTGGTCATCGGCAAAGCGCAGGCCGGCGTCCGGGCCCAGGACCGTCACGGCGGTGGCGTAGCCGTCGGCATCGAGTGTTGTCGGTGCAATCACGGTGACCGACGCCAGTGAGTGCGCGACAGGCCGTCCCGTCCTCGGATCGAGCGTGTGCGAGTAGCGCACGCCACCGACCTCGAAGTAATCGCGGTAATCGCCCGAGGTGGCAACACCGGCGCCGCTGACCTCAATGACTTCGGCGATGTCGCCGCGCTGCAGCACCGGGCGCTCGATGCCGATGCGCCAGCCACTGCCGCCAGGGCGCGCGCCATGGGCGCGCAGCTCGCCGCCGACCTCGACGAGGTGGTCCGGCAGACTGGCCGCCACGAGCAGCGCCGAGATCGCGTCCGCCGCGAAGCCCGGTGCGATGGCGTCGACATCCAGCGTCGCCTCGCCCTGGCGCCGTATGCGGGTGCCATCGGCGGAAATCTCGAACTGTGCATTGCCCAGTCTCGCCAGGGCTTCGCCGATCTCGCTCGACGACGGCGGCGTATCGCGCGGCTCCGCCGCACCGAATCCCCACAGCAGCACCAGCGGACGCACGGTCATGTCGAAGGCCCCGCCGGTCTGTGCGTGGAGGTCAAACCCCTTGCGCAACACCACGGCGAGATCGGGCGGCAACGGAACCCACAGTCCGGGCGCGGCGGCATTCACCACCGAGAGGCCGGTTCCCGGCCGGTACCCGGACAATTGCTGGTCGAGTTCGGCAAGCCTCGCCTCAATGCGCGCACGCAGCGCGGCTGCATCGAACGCCGGCGCCGCGACAACGCGCACGCTCCAGCCGGAACCCATCGTCAGCCCGTCGAGCGCATGCACGACCGGCTCGTCGTGCCGGAGCCAGCGGCTGCCGACGAACGCCAGCGCGAACACCACCAGCATGGCCGGCAGCGCAAAACGAAGAGGGCCGGAAATCCGGCCCTCCTGGTCAGCGCGTCCCGGGATCACGCCTCAGCCACCGAAGTCGTCCAGCAGGATGTTGTCCCGCTCGACACCGAGGTCCGTCAGCATCTTGATGACCGCTGCGTTCATCATCGGCGGACCGCACATGTAGAACTCGCAATCTTCCGGCGCCGGGTGGTTCTTGAGGTAGTTCTCGTACACGACGTTGTGGATGAAGCCCGTGTAACCCGTCCAGTTGTCCTCGGGCTGCGGTTCGGACAGCGCGAGATGCCAGGTGAAATTCGGGTTGTCTTTCGCGAGCTGGTCGTATTCCTCGGTGTAGAACGCTTCACGCATGGAGCGGGCGCCGTACCAGAAACTGATCTTGCGCGTACTCTTGATGCGCTTGAGCTGGTCAAAGATGTGCGAGCGCATCGGCGCCATGCCCGCACCGCCACCGATGAACACCATCTCGTTCTGCGTCGGCTTGGCGAAGAACTCACCGAAGGGACCAAACACGGTCACCTTGTCGCCCTTCTTCAGGTTGAACACCCAGCTGGACATCTTGCCCGGCGGGATACCCTGCGAGCGCGGCGGTGGCGTGGCAATGCGGATGTTGAACTTCAGCAAGCCGTACTCTTCCGGGTAATTCGCCATGGAGTAGGCACGGATGATCGGCTCGTCGTTCTTCGCCGTCATGTTGAAGAAGCCGAACTTTTCCCAGTCGCCACGGTATTCCGGGCCGATGTCGAAACTGCTGAACTTGATGTCGTAGGGCGGGCATTCGAGCTGCACGAAACCGCCGGCACGGAAGTTGACCACTTCGCCTTCCGGCAACTTCAGCACCAGCTCCTTGATGAAGGTGGCGACGTTGTCATTGGAGATGACTTCGCACTCCCACTTCTTCACGCCGAGAAACTCGTGCGGCACCTCGATCTTCATGTCCTGCTTCACGGCCACCTGGCAACCGAGGCGCCAGCCATCCTTCACCTGGCGCTTGTTGAGGTGCGACAACTCCGTCGGCAGCACGTCGCCGCCGCCGGCATGCACCTGCACCTTGCACTGGCCGCAGGAACCGCCGCCGCCGCAGGCCGAGGACAGGAAGATGCCCTTGTCCGCCAGCTTGAACAGCAGCTTGCCGCCGGCATCGCAGGAGATGGATTTTTCCGGGTCGTCGTTGATCGCGATGTGCACGTTGCCGGCACTGACGAGCTTAGAGCGCGCGAACAGGATGATGGCAATCAGCGCGAGCACGATCGCGGTGAACATGCCGACGCCGAGATAGATGGTGCTGATGTCACTCATGGTGTCGTCTCCCGGCCGCCGTCAGAGTTGCACGCCGGCAAATGACATGAACGCCAGCGCCATCAGGCCAACCATCAGGAAGGTGATGCCGAGGCCCTGCAAGCCGCCGGGGATGTCGCTGTACTTGAGTTTCTCGCGAATGCCGGCCAGCAACACGATGGCGATGGCCCACGACAGGCCTGAGCCGACGCCGTAGACGAAACTTTCCGGCAGGTTGTAGTCACGCTGCTCCATGAACAGGGAGCCGGCCATGATCACGCAATTGACGGTGATCAGCGGCAGGAAGATGCCAAGCGCGTTGTACAGCGGTGGAAAGTATTTATCGAGGATCATCTCGAGGATCTGCACGATCGCGGCGATCACGCCGATGTACGTGAGGAAGCTCAGGAAGGTCAGGTCAACCGCCGACAGCGACTCGATGCCCGTCCATGACAGGGCCCCTTCCTTCAGCAGCGTGTTGAGGATGAAGTTGTTTGCCGGCACGGTGATGGCCTGCACCACGACCACGGCAACACCGAGGCCGACGGCAGTTTCCACCTTCTTGGACAGCACGATGAACGAACACATGCCGAGGAAGAACGCGAGGGCCATGTTCTCGATGAACACGGTCTTCACGAACAGGCTGATGTAATGCTCCATGTCTTCTCTCTCCGGCCGGTCAGTGCGCGCTCTGCGCCTTGGTGTGCGGCGCTATCGCGAAGTCTGCCTTCTCCTGTTGCTCGGGCTTCCAGGTGCGCAATGCCCAGATGAGCAGGCCAATGAGGAAGAACGCGCTCGGGGGCAACAACAGCAGGCCATTGGGCTCGTACCAGCCGCCATCCTTGGCCAGCGGCAGGATCTCGTAGCCGAGCAGCTTGCCGGAGCCGAAGAGTTCGCGAACGAACGCCAGGGCAATCAGCAGTGCGCTGTAGCCCAGCCCGTTGCCGATGCCGTCAAGGAAGCTGATGCCCGGCGGGTTCTTCATCGCGAAGCCCTCCGCGCGCCCCATGACAATGCAATTGGTGATGATCAGTCCGACAAACACCGACAACTGCTTGGAGATTTCGTAGGCGTACGCCTTCAGGATCTGGTCGACGACGATCACCAGCGAGGAAATGATCACCATCTGCACGATCATGCGGATGCTGGACGGCGTGATGTTGCGCACCATCGAGACAAACAGGTTGGAGAAGCCGGTGACCACCGTGAGGCTGATGGCCATGGCGATCGCTGTCTCCAACTTGCTGGTCACCGCCAGCGCCGAGCAGATGCCCAGCACCTGCAGCATGATCGGGTTGTTCTTGAAGATCGGGTCGAGGAGAACCGATCTGGTGGTTTGCGCGTCAGCCATGTTCAAGCCCCCTGCGCCTTCAGCTTCTTGAGATACGGACCGAAACCTTCACTGCCCAGCCAGAACGTCACCAGGTGGTTGACGCCGTCGCTGGTCAAGGTCGCGCCGGCAAGCCCGTCTACGTTGTGCGCCACGTCAACCGGATCCGCCTTGTTGATGCCGCCCTTCTTCAGGTGCATCACCACGTTGCCATCGGCGTCATAGACCTTCTTGCCAGGCCACTGTGCCTTCCACTTCGGGTTGTCGATCTCGCCGCCCAGCCCGGGCGTTTCACCGTGATCCGTGAACGTGATGCCGACAACGGTGTTGAGGTCGTTGGCCAGCACCAGGTAGCCGTGCATGGTGGACCAGAGTCCGTAGCCGGACACCGGCAGCACGACCTTGTCGAGTTGCCCGCTGTCGCCCTTGATCACGTACACCTTGGCGAAATGCGCCTTGCGGCGCAGTTTGGCGATGTCCTTTTCCGGATCAATGGCGTCGCTGCGTGCCGGGTCCTTGGTTGCGGCGCGCTGGTCATAGGACACCACGTCCGCGATGCCCACGGCGGCGGGATCGGCAACCGGTTCGCCGGTGCGCAGGTCAACCAGCTGGATGCTGATCCGCCGGGCGAAAACATCGGCGACATCGACGCCGTCACCGTAGAGACCGGCCGCGGTCAGGATGTTGCGCTGCGTGTCCAGCAGCTTGTTGGCGACCTGGTCCGGACGCAGCAGGACCACGGAGCCGGCGACGAACAGCGCCGAGACGATGCACAGCACCAGCGCGACGGTGAATACGCGGCCGATCGAATCACTGTTGGACGACATGGCGCGCGGCCCTCCGCTTGATGTTCGCCTGCATCACGTAATAGTCGATCACCGGCGCGCACATGTTGCCGAACAGAATCGCCAGCATCATGCCTTCCGGGTACGCCGGGTTCACCACGCGGATCATCGTCACCATGAAGCCGATGAGCGCGCCGTAGATCCATTTGCCGGCGTCGGTCATGGCGGCGGAAACCGGGTCCGTGGCCATGAACACCATGCCGAACGCGAAGCCGCCGAGCGTGAGGTGCCAGGTCCAGGACATGGCGAACATCGGGTTGGTGTCACTGCCGATGGCGTTGAACAGCCAGGTGGTGGCGACCATGCCCGCCAGTACGCCGGCCATGATCCGCCACGACGCGATCTTAGTTGCCAGCAGGATCACCGCGCCGATGGCAATCGCCAGTGTCGAGGTTTCGCCGATCGAGCCGGGAATGCTGCCTATGAAGGTCTGCAGGTGCGTGATGCCGGCGGCCTCGATGGCCTCGGTGCCGCCGGCCTTGGCCAGCGCGAGCGGCGTGGCGCCGGTGTAGCCGTCGACGGCCGCCCA
>Ga0073934_10008048_pt1 | contig 14286 bp, 6 predicted proteins | sample LarsenN4metaG_FD_76834 | JGI IMG/M metagenome (GOLD analysis project Ga0073934, IMG submission 76834) | Hot spring sediment bacterial and archeal communities from British Columbia, Canada, to study Microbial Dark Matter (Phase II) - Larsen... ...
AAGGTATTCTGCAAATTGACCGTCGGCACGGTGGGCGGGAACGTGACGACGCCGCCAACCGGGTCATAAACACCGGAAACGATATTGCTGGGGTTCAGCGTGTTGGTGAAAGAGTCACCGAACACAAGGGTCAGGTTGTTGACCTGGTTGGTTCCGCCAACGTTGGCCATCAGGACGACGGCGTCGTTGTTCGGCGCGACCAGCATGATATTCACGTTCGTCGGCTGCTGATGCGTGAAGTTCATCAGGGTGACCTGCACTTCAGCCACGCGGCCAACCAATCCGCTCACCAGGTTCGTGGCGGGATAAGGAACGGCCGGGCTGTTGGCGGTGATCGTAATCGGGCCGCTCGGCGAGAGATACAGCGGGTTCGCGGGAGACTGGACGTAGAACGTGAACGAACTGCTGTCGCTCAGCGCACCGTCGGAGACGGTGATGGTCACGAACGACTCCCCGGCAGTGGTGCCAGCCGGGAAGAGGGTCATGTTGATCGTGCCGCCATTGCGCTGCAGGAAGACATTGCCTTCGGGCAGGATTTTCGGGTTGCTGGACTGCGCCCGGAGCGTAAGGCTGTCCACCGCGTTGTCGACGTCGCTGATGGTGAAGGTGACCGGGCCGATGGGCTGGCCGGCATAGGTGACCTGCTTCTCGATGAAGCCGATGTCAGGAGCGTCGTTCTGGCTGGCGATTCTCAGCGTGAAGGTGTTCGTCGCGCGGAACCCATTGTTGTCCACGGCCACCACCTGAACGGTGTTCGTGCCGTTGGCGTTCGGTTTTCCGGCAATCGTGAGGGTGGCGGTGGTGCCGCTGATGTTCGTGGCAACGGTCTGCGCCAGGTTGGGGTCAACCATGATCGGATGCACAGCCACGACACTGCCGTCGGCGTCGGCAACCGAGAAGGCAACCGAACCGGAGCTGTCTTCGAGGAAACTCACGTCGGAAATCGCCCCGACCACCGGAGCGGTGAAGAGCTTCAACTGCCAGCCGAGCGCGATCCGGCTGGAGGCGTCAATTCCCGCGCTGTGCACCGAGAGACTCCAGGTGCCATTCGGGTTAAGGCCGGCCACCTTGCTCAGATTCTCGGCGGGGGCAAGAACCAAGTGCCACGGAACATCCGCGGAAGGCACGGCTCCTGTGCCGCCGTCGGCGAACGTAAGCTGGGTGACATCCACCGGGCCGGCCACAGCCGAAACCGGGAGCAGGTTCACGTTCGTGCCGCCAGGCGCGGTCAGCGTGAAGACCGCATTGTCCGGACTCAGGTTCTGGACGCCTTTCAGGGACACTTCCACCTTGCCGACGAGCCCGGAAATGCCACTGATCGAGATGCTGGTGCCGGCCGGCGTAGTGCTGGTCGGCAAGGCGATCGTGTTGGTGTTGGCAAACAGCGGCTGAGCCGAAGGAAGCACGTTCACGGTCACTTGCACCGGGTCGCTGTTCACGATCCCGTCATTCACGACGAAAGAAAGCACTGCGGAGCCAATGCCGATAGCCGACGGGGCAATGTAAACCGGCCGGGCAAACGGAGGCGAGCTGCCCACGGCTACACCCGCCGGGTTCACCACGTTCGGGTCGGAGGAGGTCGCACTCACCACCAGCGAACCCGCAGCGGGGAAGTCCAGGTCGGTCAGGAACGCAACGAGGTTCGAAGCCACGCTTCCGGCCGTCACGTAGATGACGTTCGTGTTCATGGCAATCTGCGGCTTCTGGTTCACGTTCTCCACTTCAATCGTAATGGTGACGGTGTGCTTGCCGCCAAGCTCGTCTTCCGCCGTGATGGAAATGTCGTTGGTTCCGGACAGATAGTTGGAGGGCGTGACGGTCAGCGTCCTGGTGCCGCCCGTGCCGGTGATCTTGATTCCACTCAACGGGAGCAGAGAGGGATTGGTGGTGGCCGCGGTAAACTTCAGGTTGCTATCCGGGGTGCTGTTGTCGGTAACCTTGATCGTAGTGGTCGCCACATTGTTTTCCGGAACATGAAGCCGGTTGGTGGCGGGCTCCAGGAACGGCGTCGTCCACAGGTTGACGGTCCAGGAACCAATCGAGCCGGAGTTGAAAGCGGCATCGTCCACCACGTACAGTTTCCAGTCACCATTGGCCGCGCTGGCCGCCAGGTGAGCCATGGTGGAACCGGTCGGCGCCGGAGCATTCGTGAGCACCACGCCGCCGTAGTTCACAGGCTTGTAGGTGCCGCTGGCGATCCCCGCGAACTGCGGCAGGGTCGCGCCGCTGTCGTCAAACACCAGCGTTGCCCCGCCAATCGGCTGGCCGCCACCTGCGTTGCTCATCAGGACAACCGCCTGGCCGCCGGGAGCGACCAGCATGATCTCGAGGTCGTTCGCATATGAATGCGTCACCGTATTTAACGTTACGGAAACCTTCTCAAGGCTACCCACCACGTTGGTGACCTTGATTGTCGACGGATAGGCCGTTGGCAACCCCGGGAAATCCGGGATCGAAATCGGCCCCGCTGTGGGCGGGCTGAATTGGGCAAACGCCGACATCCCTACAAAAAGGGACGTCATGGCGCCTGCGAAAGCGCCCCAACCTCGATTCATCAGTTTAGTTCTCTTCATAAGCAGTTAGCTCCTATGTGCATTGCTGAGTAGTGCGTATTCGGCTCTCACTTCTGTCCCAGTGTCGCTACTGTTTCCTTTCTCTGAATGTTGTTTAGACACACGTTGACCAAAGCCCAAAACAGGCTCAACACCCTGAACAATTGCGCCTATTAACAGGCAGAGGGGTATTGGCGGCAAACCAAAAGGATTGTCTAAAACCGACATCATTGTCTATCGGCGACATTGATTGTCCAAAAACGACAAATCCTGCCTAAATTCTATATTCAAAACATCCTGCAAACCCCACAACCTGTGAATAACTTCTGCATTTTGACATTCTTCACCTCGGATGAACCGCCCCACCCAGCACGGCCCAGCTCCGCTTTGAGATCCGGGATTGGCTCTGCCTTTTTTCGTTCCGCCTCGAATGCCCCGGCGAAAAAGTCTGCGGAGACGTGCCAAACACTTTCTTGAACTCGCGGCAAAGATGGGATTCGGTCGCGAACTTCAGCTCAGCCGCCGCCGCTTTATTCGAATAACCTTGTGAAATGAGCTGCTTCGCCAGCCGGCACTGCAGCTCGCGCAGCCAGTGACTGGGAGTGCAACCCAAGTGCTTTTTGAAAAGTCGCTGAAGCTGGCGCTCCGAGACGCAGCAGAGCGTGGCCATCTTGGCCGGGTTGAAGTCCGCCTCTTTGGCGACTTGCTCCCACTCTTCCACGGTTAGAAGATTTCCGCCTGTGCCCGTCTTCTCAGTCATGCTTCCTCTCAGGGCTGAAGAAAGAAAACCTTTTTCGGGTACTGCCTGCCCACTGCGATCGATGACCGTCATGCATTTGAATCAGACAAAGTGATTATTCCCGGGCTGAGCGAACAGCCCCAGGCACCCGAATCATTGCGAAAGTTAATGCTGTCCAGTTGCCAGGGTTCAACCGAAAAGGATTGTCTAAAACCGAACTGTTTGTCTAAAAGCGACGCACATTGTCTAAAAGCGACATTTTCCCATTAGCGACTTCGGGCTTGACGATGTTTTCCCCTCACAACCTTGACTTCTACTGCCCCGCCTGCTGTCATGCAGCAGGTCGGAAAAAGGTTGGGCGTGAAGGTTGGAGGCGTAAAAAGCGGGGCGCACGCCTCTTACGAGGCAAAGCTGGGGCGCGGGAGGGTGGGTTGGCAAGCTTCAAGCTCAAACGCTCATCGCCTAGAGGTCGTATTTGTCGTCCTTTTGGCCGGCGAAGTCTTTAATTCCGCAATGTACAAGTAACGCAATGAGAAAGAAAAACACTTCCGGGCTTCCATTTCTGAAACATGCGCGCCGCTGGGCCGCAATCATCTGCGCCGGCTTCACGGTGGCAGTGGCGCAGCCTGCGCCCGGGTCAACGCTGGAGATCTTTGACGCTTGGTGGTCAAACACTTCCGATAAGGACCAGGACGGCTGTTTTGCCCCGGACCAGGCCGGAACCGGCATTCGCCTGGCGTGGGACGTGGATTTATTCGGGGCGGAATCCACGAACGTATTTGAGAAAGTGTATCTTCGCGATGGCGGCGGCACGGAGTGGATTCTTTTCGCAACAACCGAAGCGCATACGGTATCGGGCAACACGACCGCCGACGCAGTGTGGGTCGAACTAGCCCCTGCTCCCGACTGTCTCCAGCGCGACTACCGCATCGAAGTGTATGTGGTTGACGGCGGGACTACCCCGGCGGCTCAGCGAGGCCCGGGGGAGGACTCGGACCTCGCCCTGCACAGGGAGGAAGCTTATAGCCAGGACTACCCGCCAACGAAAATCTATTCCACGCGGTGGGTGGGGCTTGCGGACAAGGACCAGGACGGCTGTATTGCCCCTGAATCGTCCGCAAACCTGCTGCGGCTCTACTGGGACGCGGATGTGGTCGGGACAGGCGCCTTGACAGTTTACGAGCGGATCTACTCCCGGGTGGTTGGAACCGACAAATGGAATCTGCGCCTGACCACCGAGCCTCACGTGATTGTCGGGAACAGCTCCGCCGACGAGCAGTTCGTGGACCTTGCCCCAGCCGCCGGATGCGCGCCAACAGAGTACAAGATCGAACTCTACCATGAAGGCGCGTTGGTGCCTGATTACATCCGCGAGGGCGCCAATGATCCCAACCTGGCAGGCAGGAGCGAAGAGACATTCCCCCAGGACACCGGCCCCGTGATCGCCGACGCCTGGTGGTCCAATGTGGCGGACCGCAGCCAGGACGGCTGCGTCGCACCCGCCGGGGCGGGAACCCTGCTGCGGCTGAACTGGGATCCCAACGTCGCGGGCGGAGGCAGCTTGCAGGTTTTTGAGAAGATCTATTCCCGCGCCGAGGGCGCCACCAATTGGACTCTGCTTCAGACGACGCCGCTCCACACCATCGTGGGCGCGCTGAGTTCGGACGCGCAACACTTGGACGTCCTGCCCGCCGGAAATTGCGCGACCAACCACTATCGGATCGAGGTCTATCGCTCCGACAGCACGGTGGCCGACGCCGTCCGCGACGACGCCAACGACCCTGACCTGCGCAATCGCCGGGAGCAGACCTACGCCGAGGACAACGCGGTGGCCATCCTGCGCGACGCGTGGTGGCAGGACGTGGCAGACCAGGACCACGACGGGTGCATCGCGCCAGGAACCAACAGCTACATGCGGCTGGTTTGGGATCCCGACGTCAGTGGAAACAGCTCCCTGGCGGTGTTTGAGCGCATTTATTGGCGTAATACCGGGGGGAGTGACTGGACGCTTTCCACCGAAACCACGCCTCACATCATTACCGGCGTGAGTTCGAATGATGCGCAATTCCTGCTGATTTCACCGGGAAGCGGGTGCGCCACATACGATTACCGGATTGAAGTTCTCCGGCTCGGCAACGCGACGCCCGACCACGCGCTGGACGCGAACAGTGATGCCGACCTGGCAAGCCACACGGAAGAGTTGTGGGCCCAGGACAACCTGCTCGCCACCATTGCCGACGCGTGGTGGTCCGCCGGAAAGGACGATGACCGCGATGGCTGCGCCGCGCCCCTGGAAACGGACGCGCCCTTCCTCCTGAATTGGAACATAGACATCGTCAACGGGGACACGGCTCTCGTTTACGAGAGGATTTACAGCCGACCCGCGGGGACCCAGGAGTGGTCGCTGGTCCACATGACCGATCCGCGGGAAGTGCAAGGCGTCGGCACCAACGACGCGTTCTCGCTGGAGATCGCCCCGGGAGCCGGCTGCGCCGCCACGGACTACCTGATCGAAGTCTATCGTTCCGGCGCCACTGGGGCGGATGCGTCTCGCGGCCCCGCAACGGATCCCGAGTTGGCCGCCCACAAAAAAGAATCGATGCCGGAAGACATTCCCGCCGCGGCGATCGCTTCCGTATGGTGGTCCGATACCGCGGATCAGGATGGGGACGGCTGCCTGGCGCCGACGAACATTACCGGTTTGATCCGCCTGAATTGGCAGCCGCAGCTTGCGGGAGCCGGCGCCATCCTGGCGTATGAGAAGATTTACTGGCGCGCCACAGCTGCCGCGGAATGGGAGTTGATCGCCACGAACTCCGTGCATGAAGTGAGCGGGGAAACCACGAACGCGCCGCAATCCGTCGCCTTGGCGCCGCGCGGCCAATGCGAACCGGCGGAGTTTCGCATCGAGATATACCGGGAGGGACAACCGAATCCGGACGCGACCAGGGACCCGGGCAATGAACCCGCGTTATCGGGTGTGAAGCAGGAAAGCTACACGGAGGATAATGTGGTGGCTGTGGTGGTGGACGCCTGGTGGTCCCGCATGGCCGACGCTGATAATGACGGATGCGACGCCCCGGACCGGCCCGGTGTCCGGCCGCGGCTCAACTGGAGCATGCGGCTCTCCGGCAATGGTTCGCAGGATGTTTGGGAATTGATTTGGGTGAAAGCGTGGGGAGAAACAAACTGGACCGCGCTGGCCACCAACGCGGTTCACCGGCTTGCCGACCAGGTCGTCACCAATCTTTTCGTTGAACTTGCGCCGGTTTCAGGCTGCGTGCCGCGTGATTTTCGAATTGACGTTTACCGGTCCGGGCGTGAGACACCCTCGTTCACGCTGGATGGCACCGCCGACCCGGACCTCCTGGCCAGGAAGCAGGAACTCTACTCCGAAGACAATGTGGTCGCGGTGATCGCCAACACCTGGTGGTCCAACACCGCGGACACCGACAAGGACGGGTGCGTCGCCCCCGCGGCGCTCGGCCAATTCCTCAAGCTCAACTGGGACGCGGACGTCGTGGGCAGCGGGACGCTGGTGGTGGTCGAGAAAGTGTATTGGAAAAACTCAGGGGCAACTAACTGGACCCTCTTGCATACTGGTTCCCCCAGGTCCATCTCCGGCAGCACAGCCGGCGATGTCCAGGATTTGGGCATTGACCCCAAGACAGGGTGTGCACTCGCGGATTACCGGATCGAGATTTACCGCTATGGAAACGACTTCCCCGACCATGCGAAGGACTCCACCAATGACTCGAACCTCGCTCAACACAAGGAGGAGTCGTTTACGGAAGACACCCAGGTCACCCTGGCCACCATCGGCACAAACTGGTGGACTGCCGTCATCGACAACGACCAGGACGGGTGCCTCGCTCCCGCCGTTCCGAATGGCTACCTGCGCTTGAACTGGGACCCGGATGTGGCGGGCAGCGGTACTCTCACCGTGTTCGAGAAGGTGTATTGGCGAAGCGCCGGGAGTTCCGCCTGGGCCCTGCTGGTCAGCACACCTCCGCACACGGTCACCGCCGGCAGCAGCAGCGATTCCCAGTCGGCCGATTTGTTCTCGGGAACCGGCTGTTCGACCAACGAGTACAAGATTGAAATATATCGTCTGGGAAGCATCACGCCCGATTACACGCGCGACCCGGCGATCGACCCCAGCCTCCGGCACCGGGAGGAGAGCTACAGCGAAGACGCCGGGCTGGCGCCGAGCATCCTAACGCAACCGGCCAGTCAAACCGTGGCTCCTGGGGGCACGGCCAGCTTCAGCGTCGTGGCCCAGGGCACCGGGACGCTGCGCTACCAGTGGTTCTTCCAGGCCACCAACATGCTGCCGGGGGCTGTCGAATCCACCCTCACGCTGCGCAAAGTCCAGGCGACTGAGGCCGGAGACTACTTCGTGGTGGTCAGCAACAACGCCGGCGCGGTCACCAGCGCGGTGGCTCGCTTGACAGTCGGGGAGTCGATGCCAACCCGGCTGGAGAACCCGGCCGTTACACCCGGGGGCTTCCAGTTTAGCGTCACCGGCCCCGCGGGGGCTGTCGTGGTCGTGGAAGGTTCCCCGGATCTGACCTCCTGGAACGTTCTGGCTACGCTGACCAACACGACCGGCAGCGACCTGTTTACGGATGCTTCCGTAACGAACCGGGCCCGTTTCTACCGGACACGCCAGGGGCCGTAGGCAATTCGGTGCCCTCCTCCTCGGCGCGAACAGCGCGAGGAGAGACATCAAAAAGATCGGCGCCGTTCCTGCCCCGGGCAGGGCGCGTGCCCTTCTTTCCGCATGGGGCGCCTCCCCGGACACTGCGCTGTTTGGGGCGCCCTGAGGGAGTTATTTCCCGCTGACGCGATAGAAGCTGTGGCTCTCGCCGACGGACAGCAGGATGTGATCATCATTGCCCGTGTAAAGCTGGTGCCATGGGCCGAAGGGAGAGGCGGAATTCTCCACCAGGAAAGGAGGGGAGCCGCCGCTCCAGCTCAGTAACAGTTGGGTGCCCGAAAGCGCCAGCGAAGCGCGCAAGCCGGCAGAAACAGTGACGACGAGGGCATCATAGGAAGGGGTGTGCACCGTGTCCTCGGCGCTGAGCATGAGCGTGTAGACGCCCGGCGCCGCAAAGGTCACGGCGCTGTTGGTCAGCCCCGCGTCACTGAAGGTGACTGGGCCGGGCCCGGAGTAGCAGCGCCAGCGGACCTCCGGAGCCGCGCCCGTAAACGCAACGAAACCCTGGAGCGGCACGGGCACGCCAATGCCGGCTGTAAAATCCGCTCCGGCATTCGCCACAGGCGCCCCGGCCGAGCGCGGCCCCTCGGTTGGACCCGTCGTCTGCACTACTTCAAAGTTGGTGATGCCAACGGTCGCAAGATGCCGAAATGCATCGGCTGGCCAGCGGTCGTCAGGCGTGATCGAGATCGAGAAGAATCCCCCGTTGTCCGCCACCAGGGCCCCGTACTTCTTAAGTGCGGCCAGGACGGCCTTCTCTTCTTTGGTCCAGTCCGTGGGGATGACGAAACTGGATTTTAACCTCAGCCGCTGGCCCATCGCGGGCACGTTGGTTTCTGTCGCGGGAATCGTGGACGCGTAGTGAGTTGCGGGGTAGATGTAAGCACGGCGCGTCTTGGCCACGACGATCCGGCAGGCGTGCTCGACGGCCCCTCTCTGGCATTCGTCGTAGCGCACCAGGGCTGGGAACATCGGCAATCCGGCAGCATCACCCGATGTCCACCCGGCGGGCCTCAGCGCGTTGCTGTTGAGATCGAACTTCGCTCCGTTCGACGCCTGCCAGTCCGCCCCCACCAGCTTCGCCTGCCACATTTCCCACAAATGCCCTGTCCCCGGCCGCACGATGATCGCGTGCCGATCGCCACCGTCGCCCGAAAGGTCTCGCTGCCATTCCTCAAGCGTCAGCGACCCGGTTTGCGAGGGCCAGGTCTCGACGGGCATGTTGGACGGGATCGGGTAAGGGCTTGGATCCGATTCGTCGGCGTAGTCCACAAACTGGATGGGCACCATCGGCTGGGAATCAGGCACCAGCACAAAGTTCATCTCCTCGAACGCCCGCAGAGTGCGGCGGCTTGAACTCAGGTCTGAAGCTATCCTTGCGATCATCGCCTCCGAATTCGTCAGGAGTGGGCGCCGGGAGATGTCCTCGTTCCAGGGATTGTTCGGAGGGAAGATCAGCAGGCTGGCCAGAATGGCGTCCGCTTCCGGTGTATTGAAGAGAGTGGGACGGTTCACGGTCAGCGCCGGCCCAAGAATCCGGCCGGCATGGTTGATCCGCTCGGCGCGCAGAGGCGCGGGCCACCACACCAATGCTGCGCCAACACAGGGGAGCAGGAAAAAGCGCGTCATCATCGGAAGAGCGTTCACCGGCACGACACCCCGCGGGGCGGCCCGCCGAACGCACAAGCTGGATTGGACTTGAAAGCGGTTACAACGACCACGAACGCTTGGATTTAGCATTCGCAGTGCCACTCTTGGCCTTCAAGGCGCGGGCCGCAACGCGGAGGTCCTTTTCAAGGTCAACCGCGTGCAGGCCGTTGATGGAGTTCGGGGCAAAACTTTGCGGCGGGTTGCCGAAGACTTTCTTGAACTCGCGGCAAAAGTGGGCTTCGCTGGCAAACTTCAGCTCCGCCGCGGCCGCCTTGCTCGTATAGCCGCTCTGAATGAGGTCACGCGCGAGGCGGCATTGGAGCTCGCGCAACCACCGGCTGGGGGTGCAGTTAAGATGCCGTTTGAAAATGCGCTGCAACTGCCGTTCCGAGATGGAGCACAAAGAGGCCATTTTGGACGGGTTGAAATCCGCCTCTTTAGCCACCTGCTCCCAGCCTTGCATTCTCAGAAGGCCATTACTCATACCACCAGACGCATACTGCCACTGTGTTCGCCAACAACCGCAAGCTGCCGGCAGGCTTTGCTCAAAACGAACAATGCTGAGGGAACAACCCCAGAGCCATTGCAGCAGCTTTCACGCCGAGCCGCACTTGACGCACACGCTCCCCTGAAGGAGTGGAGAACGCGCGCGCTGTTCGCTAACAGAGCAACAGAAATCAACACGGGTGTCGAGATTTTTCTTAGGCCCGTTCCTGCGCCAATTCTGGGGAAAATGCCGCGGCGGCGAGTTCTGTCAACGGCCTTCCGGACATTGGGCAAACCGCCGCTTGCACCCCCAATTCGTCTGGCCGAGGCGAGGCCAGCCACGAATGCTCCGCCGGTATCAGGTGGCGGCTGGTTGCGGTGAGGTCTCTGAACTCCGAACCCGGGGCGCCAGCTGCTGAGCCAGCCGGAAACTGCGCCAGAACCGCAACGGCACCAGACCCAGCAGAATTATCCCAACCTGGCTGAAGTAGAACCGGTTCAGCCAGGTCGACGCCGCGTCCATGAAACCGTAGGAATGGAGCCCAATCTCGAGCATGTTCACGCCAAACCACGAGAACGCCGTCACCACGTTGCCGAAAATGGCCAGGTTCATCAGTCCGCGTTCCCGGACCAACCCGCCCCATCGCGCGTGGAGGATGATGGCGTTCCAGAGGACGATCAGCAGAGCGCCGTTCTCCTTTGGGTCCCAACCCCAGAACCGGCCCCACGATTGGTCCGCCCAAATCCCTCCCAAAACCGTGCCCACGAAACTGAACAGCGTGGCGAAGCAAACGATGCCATACACCATCTTGCCCAGGGCCTTGCCGACCTCCTGCCCGGCAGCGGGTGTCGCCGCTGCCTGGGGGGTGTTCCGCGCCGCCACCTTCTGCGTCAGCAAGGGAGTGAACAGCCCGAGGAACACATACAGAATCGCCAGCAAACCGGCGGCGAATGTGGCCGCGTAACCCAGGGTGATCACCACCACGTGCGTGGCGAGCCAGAAATTCGTGTCCAGCACCGCCCGCAACATCGCCATGGTGTCCCCGCCCAGGGCCAGGTTGTGCGCGATCAGCAGGGTGACGAAACCAACAAACGACGCCACAATGCTCCCGATGCCAAAGCGGTAAATGCGTTCGAGGATGATACCCCCGATCATCGTTCCCCAGCCGATAAAGACAGCCGAGGAATAGAGATTCGTCACCGGCGGCCGCCCTTCCAGGACCATGCGGAACACCAGACCGAAAGTGTGCACCAATCCCGCGATGATCACCAGGTAGAACGCGGAACGCCGCAGCGACTCAGACAAGGCCGGCGCAATGGTCAGGCTCAGCACCGCCCCCATGGCCAGCACCAACGCCGAGATGTAAATGATCGTCGCATGAAGGAAGGCCTTGACATTGTTGTAGTAAAACTCCGCGCGGCCTTTGGCCACCTCGCGCGGGAACTTCGGTTCCAGCCACTGCTTGTACTCGGCCACCGCCCGGTTGAAATCCGCGGCGCGCTGGTGCCGGTAACCTGCCGCCATGGCGGCAAAGTGCTTCATCGCCGGGTGCACACTCCCGGTCTGGAAGGAATCCAGCAAGCTGGCGCCGGCGTTCTTCCACTCGCCGTTCCTGGCCGGGTCCAGAGGGGGGGCGATTAGCGGGTAGCCGTATTGCGCCATCATCTGAAACTGCCTCACCGGGCCGGCCACTTTCCTCAGCGCTTCGTTGTCCAGGCCCTCGCCGTTCTGGCTTTCATGCGCCGCTTTTTGCGCCGGGCCCAGGTTCTTCTCGAACTCCGCCAACTGCGCGTCAAAGTGGTCCGCGCCTTCGGGCTGCAGGCTGACCTTCAACCGCTGGTAGAGCATCAGAGCATTCGCGAGTTTGCTGACCTGCTTGTGAAACGAAGTCTGCTGCTCCCCTTTCATCTCGCTGGCGCGCCGCGCCTGGTCGGACACGGTCCGGAGCATGGGCCTCAGTTCGTTGAAGGTGTAGTAGCGCAACCCGGATTTCTCGACGCCCTTGTCCTGCAGATTCAGCTCCCCCAGCAACTCCGAATGGTGGATGAGGAAAATCGGGCGCGTGTCGGCCAGTTCCGGCCGCGTCATGGCCTCCAGCAGCCACTCGGTCGAGCGGAGCTTTTTGGGATGATGCCAGAATTTCCACGAAGGCACTTGCTCGAGCGGCAGGTCCCCCGTGCTGCGCATTTGCAGCAGGGCGTTGCGGCCAACCGAGTCCAGCGGCTGCACCCGGCCTTCGAGGAGCACGGGCAAACGGCCGAACTCGCGCAGGTGAAACTCGCCGTCCTTTTTCGGCAGCATCACCACGAGGATCTCCGTGGCGAACAAGGCGGCGAAAGCCCAAGGCAGCGTTTTCCAAAGCCATTTCATTGCGTCCTCCTCTTCAAAGTGAAGCCAAACAGGTGTGTCGCAAACTGCACCACCAGCCCGAGGCCGACCACAATGCAAGCCACGTAAGGCGTGAGCCAACCCGGGTTCCGAACGACCTGCAGGATCGTGCCCTGGTCATCCGGATCGAAGCTTGCCTGGTAAAAGGTCTCGCCCGCGTAACGGAGAGGATTGTTCATGTAGATCAACACCTCCCGGTTCTCGCCCGTTTCCGCCCGGTTCAGAATCACCCGGCTGGAGAAGTTCTTGGGAATCGTCGTGCCGGGGTATACGTCATGGCGGAAGTCGACCAACTGGATGGAAAACGGTTTGTAGAAACGGCGCGGGCGCATCTGGATCTGGTAATTGCGCCCGTTGGCCTCGATCGTCTGGGGCTGTTCGATGTATTCAGACACCAGCCACGTTCCGAGCGAACCCTTGTCCGTGACGGCCTCAACGATGGCGCTCGGCACGTCGCGACGATCCGTAACCGTGACTTTGGGCAGCGGCTTCACCGTCGCCAGCGGGCCAATTCCCTGCGTGGCGGCGGCGGGCACGGCCGTATTCGTGCCTCGGTTCTCAACAATCGAATTGGGATAGAACTGCTGCACCCTGATTGTGAAAGGCAGCTCCGGATGGCGGACCTCGCGGCGGCCCATCAGCACTTTCTGGGGAATCGAGAAAACCTTGTCACTTTGCGGGTCGGAAGGGTCTATGATTACCAGTTCCGCCTGCCGATCCGCCACCGAATAGTTCTTCGCCTCGCCTTCACGCAGGTGCAGCGTGCTTTCCTGGGAAAGCAGGTCGGTCAGCAATTGCCCCACAAGGAGCAGGATCAGTCCGAGATGAACCATCCAGATGCCCGCCTTGTCGGCGGTCATCTTGAACCGCTTGAGATGCGAAGCGACGAGGTTGATCAGAAGCACGCCGCCCACAAGGTAGCCGCCTGGGAAAACCGGAATGCGCAGACTGGAACCCTGGGGCGTCCAGAAGACAAAGAAACTCTGAAAATAGCGCTGCTGCGCCTCATACAGGCCCAGGTGAACCTGCGCCAGGGTGCCAGCCAACACGAGCACCATCGCCAGCGCCAAACAAACGACGGTCAGACGCAGCGAGGTGAAAAAGGCGATTACGCGGTCAAGAAGCATTGGGATAAGTGGCGGAGCGAATGAAGGTGACAAAGGCATCCCGTTGCTGCTCCACCAGCGTTTCGGGCCCCATCAGTTTGTAGAACCAGGTTTGCCCGCGCCGCGACACCAGCGCGCCGATCAACTTCGCCTTCTCTCCCGTGCGCGCATCGACTCCTGAAAGTTCCACCAGCGTAGCCGGGCCCCCCTGCGTGTCCACCGTCTTCACTCCACCCCGGATATCCTCCGCGGCTGCCTCCGGCAACCCCAGCTGGCGCCGCCAGCGATTGACATTCCCAACCAAGCCTCCGCCGTCACCAGTCGACATGCTCACGTTGACCGAGGCTTTCGTGACCTCGACTCCTGGGAGGCCGAATTTCGCAACCAGGAACTGCCCGGGCGGGGCCTCCTGCCAGCCCTCAGGCACCTGCCACTTGGGCTTCCCCGGCTGGCCGGCCGAGGCCGTCGGCGCGCCACCTGCGCTCGCCACGTTCACCGGCGGGTGATCCGGCGGAAGATCCGGCTTTCCCTGGGTGAATTTCAAGGACTTCAGGAATTCGACGAAGGCCGGGCGTTGAGCCGCCACAAGCTCATCCGGACCCGTCATTTTGAAAAACCAAGCCACACCCTGCCGCCGCAAAATC
>Ga0073934_10008049_pt1 | contig 14284 bp, 14 predicted proteins | sample LarsenN4metaG_FD_76834 | JGI IMG/M metagenome (GOLD analysis project Ga0073934, IMG submission 76834) | Hot spring sediment bacterial and archeal communities from British Columbia, Canada, to study Microbial Dark Matter (Phase II) - Larsen... ...
AGCTCGGCGCTCAGGTCGGGTTCGCCCATGCGCGCAAGTGCGGCAGGAGGTCGCCGGCCACGGTGCCGCGCTCGCCGGGCTTCGCGGCGTCGTCGCCGGCAAGCGCATGCAGCAGCACGCCGGCGCGCGCCGTCAGCTCGAGGTTGCCGGTCTGCACGAGCAGCGCGCCGAGCGTGCCGGCGAGGACGTCGCCCGTGCCGCCGGTCGCCATGCCCGGATTGCCGCGGTCGCAGACGGCGGCCGGCTCGTCGCGGCTCGTCGCGACGAGGGTGTTCGCGCCCTTGAGGATCGCGATGGCGCGGTAGCGATCCGCGAGCGCGCGCACGGCCGCGAGCCGATCCCGTTGAACGGACTCGAGCGGGACTCCGCCGAGGAGTCGCGCGGCTTCGCCCGGATGCGGCGTCAGCAGCCAGCCGTCGCGCTCGTACGGCTCGGCCGCCAAGAGGTTGAGCCCGTCCGCGTCGAGCACGAGCGGCACGTCCGCACGCACGACGCGCCGCCACAGACGGTGAGCCCACACCGATTGCCCGAGGCCCGGGCCGAGCACGACGCCGTCGACGGCTCCTATGAGGCCCTCGAGGTCCGCGCCCGAAGTGACTGAGTGGCATATGATTTCCGGCCGGCCCGCGAGCACGCTCACGACGCTGTCGCGGTGCGTAGCGACGTACACGAGCCCTGCTCCGGCGCGCAGCGCGGCTTCTGCGGCCAAGCGAATCGCGCCTGGCATTCCGGGCCCGCCGCCAACGAGCAGCAGCTTGCCGGCCGAGCCTTTGTGCGCACTACGCGCGCGGCGCGGCAGCGCGCGCTCGAGATCGGCGAATACGAGCCGCCTCAGCGGCGGCGCGAGCTCATCGCCGAGCCCGGGCGGCAAGTCGAGGCCCGCGAACTCGAGCTCGCCGCGGTAATCCGGGGCGGCGCCGAGGAACAAGCCCTGCTTAAGGCCGAGGAATGTCACGGTCGCCGTCGCGCGCACGGCCTTCGGTGCGGGCCAACCCGTGTCGGCGTCGAGCCCGCTCGGCACGTCGAGCGCAAGCACGGGCTTGCCGGCCGCGTTCACGGCATCGATCGCGGCGGCGAAGTCCCCGGCGACTGGCCTGGCGAGCCCGATCCCGAGTAGAGCGTCGACGACGACGTCGACGTCGCCCAACGCGTCGCGAGCGAACGGCGCGAAGTCGAGGCCCTCGGCGCGGCACGCGCCGGCCGCCTGCGCGGCGGCGCCCTTGAACCGCTCGGCCGGAACGACGAGCAGCACCTTCACGGCGAGCCCGGCCGCCCGCGCGAGCCGCGCGACGACGAGGCCGTCGCCGGCGTTGTTGCCGGCGCCGCAGACGATTGCGAGCGAGCGCGCGGCGGGCCAGCGCTCGGTGAGCACGCGCAAAGCTGCGGCACCGGCGCGGCACATGAGCTCGTAGTCGGTGACGCCGCAGTCCTCGATCGCGAGCCGCTCGAGGTCGCGAACTTGCGCCGAGCGGAAAACGCGCTCGGGAAGACGTTCGGCGAGAGAGATCATCGGCGGCGATTATACTGAGCGCTGCCCCACGGCTCGTCTTCTCGTGCCCAACTTAAGCTCCGCACAACTCGAGCGGCTCGCAACCGAAATCAAGGAGCACGGCCTAAGGCTCGGCTTTACCAAGCTCGGCATCGCCGCAACGAATCTCGAGGCCGACGAAGCGCGGCTCGAGCGCTGGCTCGCGCTCGGCCGCCACGGCTCGATGAGCTACATGGAGCGCCACGGCCGCAAGCGCTCGCGGCCGGCCGAGCTCGTGCCGGGCACGGTGCGCGTCATCGCGGCGCGCATGAATTACTGGCCCGGTCATGCCCGCTCTGCGCGCGACGCGCTCGCCGATCCCACGACGGGCTACGTCGCTCGCTACGCGCTCGGCCGCGATTACCACAAGATCATGCGCCGGCGCCTCGAGGGGCTCGCCGACGCGATCGAGCAGCGTATCGGCGAGTTCGGTTATCGAGTCTTCGTCGACAGCGCGCCCGTGCTCGAAAAGGCCCTTGCACGCGACGCCGGCCTGGGTTGGGTCGGCAAGCACACGAACCTCATCGACCGCGACGGCTCGTGGTTCCTGCTCGGCGAGATCTATACGGACCTGCCGTTGCCGACCGACGCGCCGGTCACGGAGCATTGCGGAACGTGCAGCGCCTGCCTGGACGTATGCCCGACGCGCGCGATCGTCGCGCCGTACGAGCTCGACGCGCGCCGCTGCATCTCGTATCTCACGATCGAGCAGCGCGGCTCGATCCCCGAGGAGCTGCGATCGGCGATCGGCAACCGCATCTTCGGCTGCGACGACTGCCAGCTCTTTTGCCCGTGGAACAAGTTCGCGCAAGCGACGAGCGTCGCGGACTTCGCCGTGCGCCACGGGCTCGACGGCGCCGCGCTCGTCGAGCTGTTCCAGTGGTCCGAGGAAGAGTGGCAGCGCCGCACCGAGGGCTCGGCCCTCCGGCGCGCCGGCTACGAAGGGTGGCTCCGCAACGTCGCCGTCGCGCTCGGCAACGCACCGGCCGACGACCGCGTCGTCGCGGCGCTCGAGTCGCGCGCGGACCATCGATCGGCCGTCGTGCGCGAGCACGTGCAATGGGCGCTCGCGCAACAACGCGCATCGCGGCAGCGCGGCTAGGAGAGTGCCAACTGCGTCACTCCGGGCCCGGGCGGCGCGCCTTTACGATCGCAGAAAGCCATTCTGCGGAAACCGCGCATGGGCATCGTCAATCTCGACTCGCTCGCGTACGGCATCGATACGGATTTTCGCCGCTCGCTGCTGCAGGGCATCGCGCTTTTCCGCGGCATCGACGCCGAGAGCATGAACGACCTCTTGCCGCAGTGCGGGCGCATCGACGCCAAGGCGGGTCAGGTGCTGCTCTCGCCGGAGCGCGAGAACCATTGCGTCTACGTCGTGTTGAGCGGCCGCCTCACGGTTCACTTGGGCTCGCTCGACGCGCCGAAGATCGCCGACTTGGGTCCCGGCAACTGCGCCGGCGAGATGTCGCTGATCGAGGACAAGGATCCGTCTGCGTTCGTCGTCGCGAGCGAGGACTCGCACCTCATGGTCATCAGCCACACGCTCCTCTGGCGCATGGTCGATCGGTCGCACACCTTCTGCAAGAACCTTCTCGTCGTGCTGTCGGAGCGCGTGCGCTCCGACAACGAGTACATCGCGAGCAGCCTCGGCGTGCTGCGTCAAGCCGAGCGAAACGCGCACACGGACGCCCTGACGGGACTCGGCAATCGGCACTGGATGCGCACGATGTTCGAGCGCGAGGTCACGCGCACCCTGCACGCGAACCGCTCTCTGTGCCTCATGATGATCGACGTCGACAGCTTCAAGGCATTCAACGACCGGTACGGCCATATCGCCGGCGATCGAGTGCTCGTCGCCGTGGCCGAAACGCTGCGCGAGTTTCTGCGCCCGACCGATCTCGTCGCGCGCTTCGGCGGCGACGAGTTCGCCGTGCTGTTGCCGGACCTGAAGCTGAACCAAGCGCGGCAGATTGCCGAGCGTCTCAGGCAGCAAATCGCAAAACTGTCGCCGCCGAGCCTGTCGACGATCATCACCGTGTCCATCGGCATTGCGGACCGCTCCGAGAACGACGACGTCGCTACTCTCGTGCAGCGCGCGGACGCGGCGATGTACGGCGCCAAGGAAGCCGGGCGCAACCGCGTCGCCGTCGCGCCGTCAAACGAGTGAGTTGTCGATGAGCCTGGCGCGGCCGAGCCATGCGGCGCCGAGCACGATGCGCGCTTCCGTGCGTTCGGGATCCGCGGGCGCAAGGTCTCCCTGTCGCCTGATTTCGACGTAGTCCGGCCGAAAACCCGCGTGCTCGAGCTCCGCGCGCGCATCCGCGGCGATACGAGCGAAATCGCGGGCGCCGCCGCGCAACTCGTCGCGCGCGCGCGTGAGCGCCCGGTAGAGCGCCGGCGCCTGCGCACGTTCGTCGGCGTCGAGATACCGATTGCGCGAGGACATGGCGAGACCGTCCGCCTCGCGCACGGTCGGGGCCATGCGCAGCTCGCAAGGCATGCGCAGATCCGCGGCCATGCGCTCGAGAAGCACGAACTGCTGATAGTCCTTCTGGCCGAGGAACAGCACGTCGGGCAACACGATGTTCAGCAAGCGGCACACGACGCTCGCCACGCCGTCGAAGTGGCCCGGCCGGCTCGCGCCGCAAAGCTCGCGGCTCAACGCCGGCAGCTGAATGCGCACGGCTTGCTCGACGCCGAACGGATAAATTTCCGAAGCCTCCGGCACGAACAACAGGTCCACGTTGCCGGCCTGGGCGATCAAGGCCTCGTCGGCGGCGAACGTGCGCGGGTACGCGCCGAAATCCTCGGTCGGCCCGAACTGCGTCGGGTTGACGAAGATGCTCATGACAACGCGGCGCGCGGCGTGCGCGGCGAGCGCCGCCAGACTCATGTGCCCCGCGTGCAGATTGCCCATCGTCGGCGCGAACGCGACGCGCTCGCCGGCCGCGCGCCATTCGGCTACGGCGTCGCGGACGGCACCGACCGTACGCACGACCCGCACAGCGCTCTTGGTCATTCGCGATTTCCCTATCGGACTTCGCTGCCTCGGCTCAGTCCGCGAAGCAGTGCTCGGGCGCCGGATAGCTGCGGTCTTTGACGGCGCGGACATAGGCGCGCAGCGCCTCGAGCGGCGAGTCGCGACCGGCCATATAGTTCTTCACGAAACGCGGCATGCGGCCCTGAGTGATCCCGAGCACGTCGTAGAGCACGAGAATCTGGCCGTCGACGCCCGGACCGGCGCCGATACCGATGACCGGTATCTGCACGGCGTCGCGTATCGCGGCGCCGAGCGCATTCGGCACGCACTCGAGCAACAGCGCGTCGGCGCCGGCTCGCTCGAGCGCTTTCGCATCCTCGAGCATGCGCTCGGCCATCTCCTGGCTGCGTCCTTGCACCTTGAAGCCGCCGAGCTTGTGCACGGACTGCGGTTTGAGCCCCAGGTGCGCGCAGAGCGGGATGTCCTGGCTCGCGAGGTGCTCGACGATGCCGACCTGGCCGCGCCCGGTCTCGAGCTTGACCATCATGGCGCCGCCCTCTTGCATCAGCCGCACGGCGTTGTCGAGCGCCTGCGCTGCCGTCGTGTAGCTCATGAACGGCATGTCGACCATCAGAAACGCGCGCTGCAAACCGCGTGCGACGCAGCGGCAGTGATAGACCATGTCGTCGACGGTCACCGGCACGGTCGTATCGAGTCCCTGGATCACCATGCCCAAGCTGTCGCCGACGAGCACGACGTCGGTGCCGGCCGCATCGACGAGCTGCGCGAAGCTCGCGTCGTACGCCGTGAGGCACGCGATCGGCTCGCGCATCTCCCTCATGTCGCGCAGCGTGCTCACGTTGACGGGCGGCGACTCCATCCCGCGCTGCTGAAGTTGCTTGTACATCTCGCCTCCGCCGCGCTCGAGCTCAGGTCAGCGGCGCACCGGCCGGATTGAAGAAGTGGCGGCCATGCCTGACGCGCACGATCGTCTGCAATAGCTCCTGATAGTCGGACTCGCGGTGCACGGGGTCAATGGCGGCCGCGTTGACGATCAGCAGCGGCGCCGCATCGAAGTGGTAGAAGAAGCGCGCATAGGCTTCGCCGAGGCGCTCGAGATAGTCCGCCTCGATGAGCTGCTCGTACGGGATGCCGCGCGTGGCGACGCGCTTCAGCAACACCGAGGCAGGCGCTTGCAGGTACACGACGAGATCCGGCGTCGGCGGGTCGAGGTCCAACGTGTCGGCGACTTGGCGATAGAGATTGAGCTCGTGCGGATCGAGGTTCAGCTCCGCGAACAATCGATCCTTCTCGAGCAAGAAATCCGCCACGCGCACCGGCGAGAACATGTCGCTCTGGCGAATCTGCTCGATCTGCCGCGCGCGCTGAAACAGGAAGAACAACTGCGTCGGCAGCGCGGACTGGCGGCGGTTGCGGTAGAACCGCTCGAGGAACGGGTTCTCCTCGGCCCGCTCGAGAATCAACTCGCTCGCGAAGCTCTTCGCTAGGCGCTTGGCGAGGCTCGTCTTGCCGACGCCGATAGGACCTTCGACGACGATGTAGCGCGGGCCGTCGAGCTCGATCGTGTCCGGTGCGGCGTCGCTCGACGTCCTTGCCGCCGTGCGGCCCACGGCATCGCGAGCGGCTCTGCGCCGCTTCTCTCGTGTCCCGGCGTCAAACGACAACGTCGTTGATCTCGGTGGCGCGGCCGCCGCGCCGGCGCCCGCCCCGACGGCGCCGCCGCGCGCGGTTCAAGTTGAGCCGTTTGCTTTGCTCGTCGGGCGGCAAGCTCGTGAGCTCGGTCCACCAGTCGAGGGTCGCTTGATCCACGTCGCCGCAGCTCGCGCGCAGCGCCAAGAAGTCGTATGCCGCGCGAAATCGCTTGTGCTCGAGCAGCCGCGCCGCGCGGGCGCCATGCCGATGACCGAAGCGCCACTGCATCGTCAACAGCTCTTTCATCGGCGAGCTGAAGCGCCGCGGGAACGCCGTCTGCTGCGTTGCGACGATCCGCTGGCTCGCCTCCAGCATCGCCTGCCCGTCGTTCCAACCCTCGCTTTCGAGCCGGCGCGCGAGCGCTCGGATCGGGAACCAGAGGAACAGCGCGTAGAGAAACATCGGCGTGATGGGCTTGTCCTCGCGCACGCGTTGATCGGTGTTCGCGAGGCCGCGCCTAATGAATGCAACGATCTTCTCGCGATCCGCCGTCTCGAGCTCGGCCTGCGTATCGCGAAACAGATAGCGCAGCAAGTCGTGCTCGAGGAGGAGATCGAAGCTGCGCACGGCGTGCCCGCTTTGGAAGAGCTTCAGGAGCTCGTCGAAAAGCCGCGCCGGCGGCACGTCGTTCAGCAGCTTGCCGAGCGACGGAATCGGCGCTGCGGTTTCGGGCGCGAGCATGAAGTCGAGCTTTGCCGCAAATCGCAGGGCGCGCAGCATGCGCACGGGGTCCTCGCGATAGCGCTTCTCGGGATCGCCGATCAAGCGCAGCGTGCGAGCGCGCACGTCGCCGACGCCGCCGACGTAGTCCCAGATGCTGAAGTCCGTGATGTTGTAGTACAGCGCGTTGACGGTGAAGTCGCGCCGCCAGACGTCTTCGCCGATCGTCCCGTACACGTTGTCGCGCAGGATTCGGCCGCTGTCCGAGTGTGCGCGATCGTCGTCGTCGGGCAAAGCACCGGCCGCGCGAAAGGTCGCCACTTCGACGATGTCGCGCCCGAAGCGCACGTGCGCCAACCGAAAGCGCCGCCCGATCAGGCGGCAATTGCGAAACAGCGCCTGAATCTGATCCGGGTCGGCGTTCGTGACTACGTCGAAATCTTTCGGATGGCGATCGAGCAATAGATCGCGCACGCTGCCGCCGACTAGAAACGCGTCGAAGCCTGCACTCTTCAAGCGGTACAGAACTTTGAGAGCGTTGGGCGAGATGTTGGCCCGGCTGACGTTGTGTTCCCCGCGCGGGACGATGACGGGACCCACGCGCGACTCTGCATCCGTGTCGTTCAAGAAACTGCCGTGGTTTCGCCGTGCGAGAAAGGCCGGTATCATACCAGCCCTCGCGAAACGCGGGCACCCGCGCTCCCTTCGTCTAGCGGTCCAGGACGTGGCCCTCTCAAGGCTAAAACACGGGTTCGATTCCCGTAGGGAGCGCCACTCTTCATCCGGGCGCTGAATCTCCGGTTCCCGCGGGCGCCGAATCTGCGGTTCCCGGCGGTGAGGCGCCGATCGGAGCGCCGGGCTCGGCTTCCGCGAGCCCGGCCAAGAGCTCTGCTCGGATATTGGCGAGCTCGCGCAGCGCCCTGGCTTCCTGCTCGCGCAAGGCTCGAGACACGATGCTGCCGCTCAGGGCCGCCTCGCTCAGCGCGCGCAGGCAGCTTTGATGGGCCGCATGGGCCGCCCGGTACTTCATCCTGAGCGCGGCAAGCTCGGCTTCGGTGAGGCGCGGCATCGCACTCATCGTGTCGACGCCGGCCGCGACTTGCACCCCGCGGCTCGGCGCTCGGGCCTTTCGGCTTCCGAAACGCTTGACAGTTCTTGACCACAACGCCGAGCCGCAGGCCGTATACTTCCTCCCGCTTTGAGAATTTCCTCCCCGATTGGAGATCTTGAAGCCCCCTGTAGAGCTCGGCTTTCGCCGGGCTCTCTTTTTTGGACAGGGGTGAAACGGCACCCAAGACGGCGCGGGCGGCGGCGCGCGCCGAGTGCGACGGCTAGAACTCGGTGCCGTCCTTCAGGATGAAGGTCTTTACGTAGCCGCCGTCCTCGCCATTGCGCATCGGGGCGATGTCGATGCCGATCGTGTCGCCGGTGTGCACCATTTCCGGACGCCACCCGCGCCGATACACGTTGTTCTTGCTGTGGCCTTCGTACTCGATGACGCGGGTGCCCTTGTCGTCCGTGACTTCGAGGAACAGCGCGATGTGCGGGTTCGCAACGCGCATCTCCTTGACGACGCCCTCGATTCGCACGGTCTGTGCGAAATCGAACTGCGCGGCCGAGTGGTGTGCCCACACCGCCGTCGAGCCCATCGAGATCGCAGCCGCCAACGCGCTCGCCCCGAACCTCATGCCCATTCCGAAGACTCCGTGACACCGCCAATTGGCGCAACAGTAAAGAATGCCGGCGCCGGCGGCCAGGGCCAGCGCCGGCATTCACCCCCCAACTCTTCGCTGCCGGCCGAAAAGCTAGTGGCGAGCGTACCATCGTGTACGCCGCAGTACAGGACCACCCGGTTCGGTTGGTGCCTGGTCCCGCGACACCTGCTGGGGCGGGCGGCCTGCGAATGGCGCTTCTATAATTCGCACCGTTCCCTAAACGGCGAGAGCCATGGTCAAGACCACGAAGATCGACGAGGTGGCGTTTGCCGGGCGCTCCGGACGGCAGTACGCGTTCCGCATCTACGTCTGGGACACCAAGTTCAAAGCCGTTCCGGGCGTCTACGTCGTTGCTTCCCGCACGATGGAGCCCGGCCAACGGGCGCAATACGCGCCGCTGTTCGTGGGCGAGGCGGCCGATCTCTCGACGGCGCTCAAGGGACATCCGCGCGACGAGTGCTTCCAGATGTACTACGGCAACGTCGTGGGCGTGCTCAAAGAAGACAGCGACGAACGGCGAGCGGCGATCCTCGAGGACCTGCTTCAGGGCCTCGCACCTCCCTGCAACGCACCGGACGCGGCGTGACCGCCTCGCTCGCCATTCGGCACGAACCGCATGCCGAGCGCTTCGTGACCGACACCGACTTAGGTGCCGCCTACATCACCTACCGCGCCCTCGAAGGGCAGGTGCTCGACCTGAACGGCACTTACGTGCCGCCCGCGCTTCGCGGCGGCGGTATTGCGTCACAGTTGACGGCGCACGCGCTTCGGTACGCGCGCGCTCGAGGCTATCGCGTCGCGCCGACCTGCCCGTTCGTGGCGGCCTACATTGCGCGTCACACGGAGTATCGCGACCTGCTGGTCTGAGATACGCTTTAGCCGCGCGCCTAGAGCGCTCGTTGTTGCCGCAACGCATCGGCACAACCCCCGGTTTGAGACCGGTGTCGCGTCGAAGCGCCAGAGGGGTCGGCTACAGTAACCGCCTGATTTTGCGCAGAGTGCGTACACGGTATCCAGGAGGTTCGCTCATGAGCGCCCGCTCGCCCCGTTTCGCGGCTCCCGTCCGCCGCCTTGCAACACGGCCTCATCCGCTCGCGTTCGCCGTCGCCGCGACGCTGGCTTCGACCTTCGCGACGACCGCGGCAGCGCAACAGGAAGGAGTCGAGACGATCGTCGTCACGGCGACGCGCCGCGAGATGAGCGTCCAGGACATTCCGCTCAACATCGCGGCGTTCGACGGCTCGCTGCTCGAAGCGCGCGAGATCAACGACCTCGCCGAGCTCGGCCGTAACGTGCCCGGCCTCTACGTCATCGATCAGGGAAAGCGCTCGGCGAACAACATCGTCGTGCGCGGGTTGAACCTGAATCCGTTCGCGTCGGCCGAGTTCCTCGGTAACACCGGCGGCGAGACGGTCGCAACGTACGTCGGCGAAATACCGCTCTACGTCGATCTGAACTTGAACGACATCGAGCGCGTCGAAGTCTTGCTCGGGCCGCAAGGCACGCTGTACGGCGCCGGCACGCTCGGCGGCGCGATCCGCTATATCCCGCGCAAGCCCGAGTTCGACGATACGAATTTCACGGTTCGCGGCGGCACATTCTCGCTGAGCGAGAGTGACAGCCTGGGTTGGCGCGGCGGCGCCACGTTCAACGTGCCGCTCGGCGACACCCTCGCATTCCGCGCATCGATCGATCGTCTCGACGATCCCGGCTTCATCGACACGCCGTTCCTCGTGCGCACGCCGGGCGCCTCCGACCCGGAGCCGGACTTCACCGACCCGGCCGCCGTCGCGGCCAATCTATACCGCGACGACGACGTCGACTGGGAAAAAACGACGTCGGCACGCCTCGGACTGCGCTGGCAACCCGGCGACAACGTCGATGCGACGTTCACGTATCACTATCAAAACATGGAAGTCGGCGGCCGCACGCAGAACCATTACGCCGCGTTCGGGACGGGCCTGTACGAGTCGGCGACGCGCGTTCCCGAGCCGAACGAGCGGCAGAACGAGCTGCTATCGGCCGAGATCGTGGCTGATCTCGGCTTCGCGGAGCTGACCTCCGCGACGGGCTACTCGCGCTACGAGGACCATGGGCAACGCGATCAGACGGACCTCCTGATCACGCTCGAGTACAGCTACGAGGCGTTTCCGGCGTTCTCCGCCTTCACGCGTGAGGACGAGAAGGAGAATACCTTCACGCAGGAGATCCGCCTCGTCTCGCGGGGCACCGGCAAGTGGAACTGGATCGCGGGCATGTTCTTCCAGGACTTCGAGCAGCCGCTCGGCCTGAGCCGCGAGTTCACGCCCGGCTACGCCGATTATCTCGGCGGGTCGCGGCCGGATGCGCTCGAGTACTACAGCATCGCCTACGAAGATCTGACCGAAAAGGCTCTGTTCGGCGAGATCGGCTATCAGATCACCGATCGCTGGGACATCGTGCTCGGCGCGCGCCGTTACGACTTCAACTTCGACACGCTGAGCGCCATCGATTTTCCGCTCGCGAACACGGTGTTCGGCGGTGCCCCTCCCGACGCGCTCAACTTGGAGTTCGAGCCGACGACGCTCGACGATAGCGGCTCGCTGTTCAAGTTCAACACGTCGTATCGGTTCAGCGACGACGCGCTCGGGTATTTCACGATCAGCGAGGGTTATCGGTTCGGCGCCGCGAACGGCATCGGACTCTGCGCGGACCCGCCGGATCCGAATCAGAACGTTTGCGCGACGCCCGAGGAGTTTCAGTACTTCCCAGACACGACTACGAACTACGAGCTCGGGCTGCGCAGCCAGTGGGCCGGCGGCCGCCTGACCTTCAACGGCGCGCTCTACTACATCGACTGGCAAGATCCACAACTTGCCTCCGCGACCGTCACCGGCGCTCAGCCGATCACGAAGAACGGCGAAGGCGCCGAGACCAAAGGCATCGAGATCGCCCTCGACGCCGCGGTCACTGACCGCCTCGATATCGGCTTCAGCTACTCGCACTCGAAAGCCGAGCTGACGGAAGTCGCGCCGTCCTTGATCCGCGAGTTCATCCCGCCGGGCTTCGGCCCGGGCGCCAGCGACGGCCTCCCGCCGTCGTATCTCGACGGCCAACCGGGAGACCGCTTGCCCGGCTCACCCGAAGACCAGGCCACGGTGCACTTCGGCTACGACTGGACGCTGTCGCCGCAGTGGGACGTCACGCTCAATTACGGCATCAGCGCGATCGGCGACATCATCACGACGACGGGGCTGCGCGGCGGCGGCGAGACGCTCGGCGGGTTCAGCCTGCACCACGCGTCGGCCGTGTTCCGCGGCGGGCCGTGGGAGCTCACGATCTACGCCCAGAACTTGCTCGACAAGTACGCGGTTACCGGCACGCGGTCGCGGCGCTCGTTCATCCAGACCGTTGCCGACGAGAACGGCGATCCCGTGCGGGTGCGCAGCTACGCGCAGCAAATGGTGCGGCCGCGCGAGCTCGGCTTCCGCTTCACCTACGACCTCTCGATGGAGCGATCAGCACGGCGTGGTAACTGAGTGGCAGCGCGAGGCGGAGCGCGCGCTGAACCGGCGCGACTACCGCCTCGCGCACGAGCTCTGCCTCAAGACTCTCGCCGTCGATCCCAAGCACGCTGACGCGCTGTTTCTGCTCGGCATGATTGCGGCCGAGCACCGCAACTATTCGAAAGCGCTCGACGTCATCGATCGAGCCCTCGCGCTCGAGCCGCTCAAGGCCGAGTACCTCGCGCAGCGCGGCCGCTGCCTGCTCGCGCTGCAACGCCCGCGCGAGGCCTTCGAATCCGCTAAGGCGGCGCTCGAGCTCGAACCGAAGGATGCGTTGACGCTCGATACGATCGGCGTGGTGATGACGCGCGCCGGAGCGCACGCCGAAGCCACCGAGCCGTTCCGGCGCGCAGTGATGCGCGACGGCTCGAAGCCGGCTTATCGCTACAACTTGGGCGCGGCGCTCCAGTTCGTCGGCGACCTTCGCGGCGCCGAGGCCGAGTACCGCGAAGCGCTGCGTCTCGATCCGCGGTTTCATCGCGCCTGGTCGTCGCTCACGCAAGTGGCGCGCGCGGCGCTAACGCCCGCGGACGTAGCCGCGATCGAGCGCACGCTCCGAGAAGGTTCGCTCGATGCCGACGCCGAGCTGCATCTTTGCCACGCGCTCGCCAAGCAGCACGAGGACGAAGGGAAGTACGAGACCGCGTTTCGCTGGCTCCAGCGCGGCAAACGCCGGAAGGCGGAGCAGCTCGGCTACCGCTTTGCAGCGGACGAGGAGCTCTTCGCCGCTGCGCGGCGCCTGCCGGCGGAGCTCGCGGCGGGCCCGCAGGGATTTGCGTCGCGCGAGCCGATCTTCATCGTCGGCATGCCGCGCACGGGAACGACGCTCGTCGAGCGGATCCTTTCGAGCCACCCGTGCGTCTTTTCCGCCGGCGAGCTCACGAACTTCGGGCTCGTCTTGAAACGCGCCGCGCGCACGCCGTCGAACCGCGTGCTCGACGCCGAGACGCTCGATGCGGGCGCGCGCTGCAACCTGGCCGCCGTCGGCGCGGCTTACGTCGAGAGCACGCGTCCGCGCACGGGCAAAACGGCGCGGTTCATCGACAAGATGCCGCTGAATTTCTTCTATGCGCCTCTGATCGCGCTCGCGCTGCCGAACGCCAAGATCATTTGCTTGCGGCGCAACGCGCTCGACACGTGCTTGAGCAACTACCGGCAACTGTTCGCCACGAGCTTCTCTTACTACAACTACGCCTACGACTTGCTCGACACGGGGCGCTATTACGCCGCGTTCCACGCTCTGACGGCGCTGTGGCGCGAGGCGCTCGGAAGAAGCTATCTCGAGGTCCGTTACGAGGACGTCGTCGACGACCCGGAGGGCCAGGCGCGCCGGCTGCTCGAGTTTTGCGAGCTGCCATGGGATCCGCGGTGTCTCTCCTTTCACGAGAACGCAGCCCCGGTCGCGACGGCCAGCTCGGCGCAAGTCCGGCAACCGATCTACCGGTCCGCGATCGAGCGGTGGCGGCATTACGAGCGCGAGCTCGAGCCTTTGCGGGCCCTGCTCGCGGACGAAGGCGTCTTGTAGCGGTTTGGTAGACTGGCCCGCGTCAACACGCCTTCATGTCGGTCATCGTCTGAAAACGGACACCTCGCCGCCCGGGCTCGAGCCCGCGTCCGTCTGGCGCCGCTTCGCCGCATTCTGTTACGACCTGCTGCTGCTCGCGGCGCTCACCGTGATATTCACTTTGGCCGTGCTCGCTTTCCGCCGCGGCGCCGCCGTACCGCCCGGCACGTGGTGGTTCCCGGCAGCGCTGCTCGGCGTCGCCGCGGCGTTCTTCTCGGGCTTCTGGGCCCGCGGCGGCCAGACCGTCGGCATGCGCGCGTGGCGGATTCGCGTCGTGCGCGAGGACGGAGGACCGCTCGGTGCCCCGCGCGCCGTGGCCCGGTTCGGCGCAGGCCTGCTCGCCTTGCTGCCCGCGGGGCTCGGGCTCTGGTGGGGCGTCTTCGACGCCGAGAAGCGCGGCTGGCACGATCGAATGACCGGCACGCGCGTCGTGCGCGTGCTCATGCCTCGTCGCTAGCGGATTCGCGCGAACGCGACGGCCGTGATCAGGATCAAGAGCGCCGTCGGAGCCCAGGCGATGACGAGCGGATCGAGCCCATAGACTTCGCCGCCGCTCGTGAGCACCTCGCCCGCGAC
>Ga0073934_10008051_pt1 | contig 14283 bp, 11 predicted proteins | sample LarsenN4metaG_FD_76834 | JGI IMG/M metagenome (GOLD analysis project Ga0073934, IMG submission 76834) | Hot spring sediment bacterial and archeal communities from British Columbia, Canada, to study Microbial Dark Matter (Phase II) - Larsen... ...
CTCCGCACGACCACGACCGCGGTCGCCACGCCGGCGCTGGCGGCCGGCTCGCCGGCGGTCGCGGCGCCCGCCGGCAGGTCGCGCCGACGCGCCATGCGTTCGGCCGCCTGCGTGCGGTCGAGCACCTCGCCGGCGAGCTGGCCGCAGGCAGCGTCGATGTCGTCACCTCGGGTCCTGCGCACTGTCGTCACGATGCCCGCCTCCTGCAGCACGGCCGCGAAGGCCAACACCCGCTCACGCGATGAACGCCTCAGCCCGGAGGCCGGGAACGGATTGAACGGGATGAGATTGAACTTGCACGGCATGCGCAGGCCGCCACGGCCCTCGGGCGGGATTCCTGACACCAGGCGCACGAGCGCGCGCGCGTGCTCGTCGCTGTCGTTGACGCCGTCGAGCATGCAGTACTCGAAGGTGACGAAGTCCCGCGGCGCGCTCGGCAGGTAGCGCGCGCAGGCTTCGAGCAGCTCGGCCAGCGGGTACTTGCGGTTCAGCGGCACGAGCGACGTGCGCAGCGCGTCGTCGGGCGCATGCAGCGACACCGCCAGCGCCACCGGGCAGTCCTCGCGCAGGCGATCGATCATCGGCACCACGCCCGAGGTCGACACCGTGACGCGCCGCCGCGAGAGCCCGTATCCGTGATCGTCGAGGAAGGTGCGCAACGCCGGCACCAGCGCCGCGTAGTTCTGCAGCGGCTCGCCCATGCCCATCATCACGACGTTGTCCACGACGCGCGTGACGCCGGCCCCCGGGGCCTGCTCGCCGGCGGCGCTGCCGAGCCGCGCGCGCAGGCGGTGCTCCGCATGCCAGAGCTGGGCGACGATCTCTCCGGTGGCGAGATTGCGGCTGAAGCCCTGGTGACCGGTCGAGCAGAAGCGGCAGCCCACGGCGCAGCCGGCCTGCGACGACACGCAAAGCGTGCCGCGGTCTTCCTCGGGGATGAACACCGTCTCGACGGCGTTGCCGCCACCGACGTCGAAGAGCCACTTGACGGTGCCGTCGGCCGAGCGACGCTCGGAGATGACGCGCAGCGGACGCACCTCGGCGTGCTGCACGAGCTTCTCGCGCAGCGACTTCGCGAGGTCGGTCATCGCCGCGAAGTCGGCCTCGCCCTTCTGGTGAATCCACCGGAAGAGCTGGACGGCGCGGAAGCGCTTCTCGCCCAGCGTCTCGCACCAGGCCGCCAGTCCCTCGAGATCGAAATCGAGCAGATTGACGGCCATGGAGGGTCCTGTGGCTCGCTCAGCGCGAGTAGACGTTCATGCCGGGGAAGAAGAAGGCCACTTCGACCGCGGCGGTCTCCGGAGCGTCCGAGCCGTGCACGGCATTGGCGTCGATGCTGTCGGCGAAGTCAGCGCGGATCGTGCCTTTCGCGGCCTTCTTGGGGTCGGTGGCACCCATCAACTCGCGGTTCTTCGCGATCGCGCCCTCGCCCTCCAGCACCTGGATCATCACCGGGCCGGAGATCATGAACTTGACGAGGTCATTGAAGAACGGACGTGCCTTGTGCACGGCATAGAAGGCCTCCGCCTCGCCCTTGGAGAGGTGAACCATCTTGGCCGCCACGATCTTCAGCCCCGCGCCCTCGAAGCGGGCATAGATCTGGCCGATCACGTTCTTGGCCACGGCATCGGGCTTGATGATCGACAGGGTGCGTTCGGTGGCCATGAAAAAAGACTCCTGAATCAAGAACTTGCAAAACTTCTCATTCTAGCGGCCGGATCTGCGCGCTCCGGCGCCGAAGCCCGGCCGCGCACGCGTCCGCCCGCCATGCCCGGCCGTGGGCCACATGAGCGACATCATCGCCTAGCGGCTGCGGCCGCCACGCCCGCCGCGGCCGCCGGCTCCCTTGCGCAGGAAGGCGTCGGCACCGATGTACCCGACCGAGGTGCGCATCGGATCGGGCTGGCCGCCCGCCGCGTTGCCTTGTCCCTTGGCACCCTTGGCGCCAGCCTTGCCCGGGCCCTTGCCCCCGCCCTTGCCGCCACCCTTGCCGCCGCGCCCGGCCGGCTTGCCGCCGGGGCCTGCCGCGCCGGCGTTGCGCCGTCGCTGGCCTCCGCCGGGGCCGGCCTTGCCGCCGCCGAAACCGCCCCCGCCGCCCTGCGCGAAGCGCTTGTCGAAGGTCTGCTGCAAGGGGTTGGGGATCGGCCCGTCGTCGGAGTACTCGCGCTTGGGTTGCCGTTCGCGCTGCAGCGCGCGCTTGTCGTAGGTCTGCTGCAGCGGGTTGGGGATCGGCCCGTCCTCGTCGGAGAGGTTCTCCTGGCGCATGGCCCGCTGCTCCTGTTGCAGCGCGCGCTTGTCGAACGTCTGCTGCAATGGGTTGGGGATGGCGCCGAAGTCGCCCTCCTCGGGATGCGGCGCCAGCGTGGGCTCGCCCGGCATCTCGCCTCCGCCGCGCCGGCCGCGCCGACCCTTCGCGGGGCGGTCGAGGATCACCAGCCGCTCCTGGCGCATGGCGCGTTCCTGGCGCGCGAAATACGAGGCCGGCGGCCCTTCCTCGAGAGCCGCCTCGCGGCCCGCCAGCCGTTCCTCGCCACGTGCGTCAGCGGGCCCCTCGGGCCGGCCATCGTGGCGGCGGCGCCCCGGCCCGCCCGGTCGGGGACCGGGGCCTCGCCTCGCCTCGCCGGCGTCGCCCTCGTGGCCGCGCCGGCCACCCGCCGGGCTGGACTGCTGCGGCTTGGAGGCCAACCGGCGCAGCGCGCGCACATCCCCTTCGGGCAGGTCCACCCAGGCGCCACGGCGCAGGCCTCGAGGCAGCACGACGGAGCCGTACCGGATGCGGATGAGCCGGCTGACGGCGTGGCCCGCCGCCTCGAACAGCCGGCGAACCTCGCGGTTGCGCCCTTCCGTGATGACGACGCGATACCAGTGGTTCGCCCCCTCGCCACCCCCGTCGTCGATGCTCTTGAAGGCGCAGCGCTGGCCGTCGATCTCGACGCCCTCGATGAGGCGGGCCTTCGACTCCTCGCTCAGCATGCCCAGCGAACGCACCGCGTACTCCCGCTCGACGCCGAATCGCGGGTGCATCAGCTGGTTGGCCAGTTCGCCGGAGTTGGTGAACAGCAGCAGGCCCTCGGTGTTGATGTCGAGCCGGCCGACCGATTGCCACTTGCCCTGCGGCAGGCGCGGCAGGCGGCGGAACACCGTCGGCCGCTGCTGCGGATCGTCGTGCGTGACGACCTCGCCGGCCGGCTTGTGATAGGCCAGCACCCGCGGCGTCGGCGGCGCGATGCGGACCCGGACGGGTTTGCCGTCCACCGCGATGCGGTCGCCGAAGGAGATGCGCTGCCCCGTGTGCGCGGGCGCGCCGTTCACGCTCACCCGCCCTTCGGCAATCATCTGCTCGAGGTCGCGCCGAGAACCGACGCCGGCCTGCGCGAGCACCTTGTGCAGCTTGGGCGCGTCGCGCTCGGGCGCGAGGACACGGCGGCCGGCCTCGCCGGCTCTCGCTTCGGCGCTGCCCTCGTGCCTGGGGCCGCTCGGATCCGGCGCGGGGCGGCTGCCCACGTCGGGCGCCACCGGCGCGGACGCAGTGCCCTCCTGCACCGAGTCCACCGGCTCGGGCCGGGCGACGGGCGGCTCGTCCTCGCCCGCTGCGAACGCGCCCTCGGGATGCGACGGGGCGGTGACGGCCGAGCCGTCGGCCCCCTCGCCGGGCTCGCGAACCGGCCGATCGGGCCGGGCCGACCGGTCGTCGAGGGCATCTTCGCCCGCATCGACACCCGGGGTGATGTCAGCACCCGTCGGAGCGTCCACCGCGACGTCAAATGCCCCGGAAAGCACTTCGGCGAACAACTCGTTCGCGAGCGCGCCGCGCTGCTCGGCGGCGCCCTCCGGCGCGCCGGCACCCGTCGCCTCTTCGCGTCGCTCGCCGCCGCGGCGGCCGCGTCGCCGGTTGCGGCCGCGCCGCCCGGCACGTTCACGCGGACCGTCGCTGGCGCCGGGCCCGGCGCTTTCGCCGGCCGCCCCCGGGCCCGCTTCGGCGCCCGCGGCGGGTCCGGCACCGGCTGCGGCAGGTTCGCCGGCGTCGTTTCCACCGGCGGACGTTCCCTCGCCTGCCACCGCACCCTCGGCGCGCGGCTTTCGCGGGCCGCGGCGCCGGCGCACGGGGCCGCCCGCGCCCGCTTCCTGCGATTCGGTGGCCGGGGCCATGCCCGTGGGCACGGGCGTCGGTGTGTCGGCGTCGTCTGGGTTCATGCGCGCGGATCTCGGGTCAGGGCTGGCTGGGAAGCTCGCTATCAGGTCCGCCATCGGGGCCGGCCGACTGGCCGGGCTCCGGGGTGTGTTCGGCGGCCACGACAGGGTCGCGGTCGGTCTCGCCGGAAGCCTCGGCGTCGGTGTCTGGCCCCTCGTGGGGCAAGCCACCGTCGGCCTCGGCAGGCGCCTCGGCGAGGGCCTGGGCAGGCACCTCGTCGGGCGCTTCGGCGCGTGCCTCGTCGGGCACCTCGTGGGGTGCCTCGGCGGACGACGCAAGGCTCGGCCCGGTGGCGCCCGCCGGCGCCTCCGGGGACGGGATGGCGGGCGCCTCGGCCGCCTCGGCTTCGGCGACCGGGCCTTCACCGGCGGGTGCCATGGGCACGGCATCCAGCGGCAACGCGGCCTGCACCTCGCCGAGCAGCGAAGCCGGTTCGATGGCCGCCATCGCCGCAGCCGGGTCGGCCTGGGGGCCTTCGAGGGGCGGCAACTGGTCGAGGCTGGCGAGCCCGAGGTCATCGAGGAACTGGCGCGTCGTCGCGTACAGGGCGGGCCGCCCCGGCGCCTCGCGGAAGCCGATCGCCTCGATCCAGCCCCGGTCCTCGAGCTGCTTGACGATCTGGCTGCTCACGGTGACACCGCGGATGTCCTCGATGTCGCCACGCGTCACCGGCTGCCGGTAGGCCACGATCGCCAGCGTCTCCATCGCCGCGCGCGAGTACTTCGGCGGCTTCTCCGGGTGCAGGCGGTCGAGATAGGGCCGCATCTCGGGGCGGCTCTGCAGCCGCCAGCCGGAGGCCAGGGCCACGAGCTCGACGCCGCGGTCCTCCCAGTCGCGCACGAGCTCGTCGAGCAACTGGCGCAGCGTGTCGGGCCCGATCTCGCCGTCGAAGAGGGCGCGCATCTCCCCCAGCGGCATCGGGGCGTTGGCGCAGATGAGCGCGGTCTCGAGGACTCGCTTGGCCTCGCTCGTGTTCATGACCTCGGGGTGCAGGGCCCGGCAGCTCGCGCGGGCGGGTTGGGCGACGAAGTTGGAGCTGTTCTGATCGAAAGGCCGACCCGCCCGCCATGTCGGGCGAGCGGCGGGCGGCCAGGGGACCGTGTCGTGGACAGGTTCGGACCCAGCGAAGGCCACCCTCGGGTGGGCGCTTGGGCGCTCGGGCGGCTGCGGCAGGGTGCGGCAGCGGCTGAAGCTCAGTCGGCCGTGATTGTAGCGCCAGCCACCTGCTGCCAGGCCCGCGCGAAGTCGGCGGGGGGTGGCGCGAAGAAGGACAGCGACTCGCGCGTCACGGGATGGCGCAGCGCCAGCCGCATCGCGTGCAGGGCTTGACGCTCGAGGCCGAGGCCGGGACGCCCGCCGTAGAGCGAATCGGACACGAGCGGCCACCCGCGGCTGGCCAGGTGCACGCGGATCTGGTGCGTGCGGCCGGTATGCAGCCTGCAGCGCAGCGCGCTCACGCCCTCGCTGCGCGCGAGGCACTGCACGTCGGTGCGCGCCTCCCGCCCCCCGCGCGCCACCGGCACGACGGCCATGCGCAGGCGCGAGTGCGGATCGCGCCCGATCGGCGCCTCGACGACCACGGACGGGGGCACTTCGCCCCATGCCAGCGCGGCGTAGAGGCGCTGCACCTCGCGCGCGGCGATGTCGCGCACGAGCGCGGTCACCGCGGGCAGCGTCTTGCCCACCAGCATCAGGCCCGAGGTGTCCTTGTCGAGGCGGTGCACGATGCCGGCCCGCGGCAGCGCGGCAGCGCCGGCGTGATGGGCCAGCAGCGCGTTCAGCAGCGTCCCCGACCAGTGCCCCGCGGCCGGGTGCACCACGAGCCCGGCGGGCTTGTGCACCACCAGCAGATGTTCGTCCTCGTGCACGATGTCCAGCGACGCGAGCATCGCTGCCTCCGGCCGGAAGGCGCGGCTCTCGTCGGTCGGCACGAGCTCCAGCGCGACGGTGTCGCCCGCGCGCACGCGGCGGGCGGGCACGCGCACCGCCTGCCCCTGCAGGCGCGCATGCCCGCCCTCGATCAGGTGCTGCACATGGCTGCGCGAGAACTCGGGCGCGAGCATGGCCAGCACCTTGTCCAGGCGCTGGCCATGCTGGCCGGGCACCACGGTTGCTTCGCGGCACTCGATCTCGACTTCCGACGCGGCGTCGGCGAAGGCGTCCGCCGCCGCGGCTTCGGCACCGGCGTCGGGTTCGGCCTCGTCGGGCGACGGCTTGCCGTTCACGGTCGCCCCGGCTTCCGCGGCGCTGCCGCCGCTGGGCCGGCTGCCGCAGGGGGCCTCCCTATAATCCGCCGCCTTTCGAGCCCTCCCCACCATCTTCGATGAGCGTCTTCCCGTCTTCTTTCGGCACGCTGGCGCGCGCGGTGGTGAGGCTTTGCGCAGGTTTGATGGCGGTGCTGGCGCTGGGCTGCAGTTCGCCGCCGCGCAACGAAAGCCCCGAGGACACGGCGCAGCGATTGTATCGAGAGGCCCGCGACGACATCGAGGCGGGCGCCTACGACCGCGCGACGAAGTCGCTCGAACGCGTCGAGGGCCTGGCCGCGGGAACGCTGCTCGCGCAGCAGGCGCAGATCGATCTCGCCTACGTGAAGTGGAAGGCCGGCGAACGCGAGTCGGCCCTGACGACGATCGACCGCTTCATCAAGCTCAATCCGTCGAGCCCGGCGCTCGACTACGCGATGTACCTGCGCGGGGTCGTCAACTTCAACGACAACCTCGGCCTGCTGGGCATCGTCGCCGGGCAGAAACTCTCCGAGCGCGACCAGCGGGCCTCGCGGGACGCCTGGCAGTCGTTCAAGCAGCTCGTCGACCGGTTCCCCGACTCCAAGTACTCGGCCGACGCGCGGCTGCGCATGAACTACATCCTCAACTCGCTGGCCGAGTACGAGGTGCACGTGGCGCGCTACTACTTCCGTCGCGGCGCCTACGTCGCCGCGGCCAACCGGGCGCAGCAGGCCGTCGCCGAGTTCCCGCAGGCGCCGGCCACCGAGGAAGCGCTGTACCTGATGATGGTCAGCTACGAGAAGCTGGAGCTCAAGCCGTTGCGCGATGCCGCCGAGCGCGTGCTGCGACAGAACCATCCGCAGAGCGCCTTCCTGACGCTCGGCCTGGGCGCCTACGAGCGCGCCTGGTGGCAGCTGTGGTGAGCTGAACGCCGCGCCCGGCATCGTCAAGCCGGGGTTGCGGCAGCGCCGGCGGGGCGCGCCGCGGCGTCGTTCAGTGCCGTGCGGCCAGGTCGCCCAGCCAGGCCATCGCCTCGGCCTCGCTTTGCAGCAAGGTCATCGGTGGCAGCGCCGCCAGAAGCTTGCGTCCGTAGCCCATCTGCCGCAGCCGCGGATCGCACAGCACGAGCAGGCCGCGGTCGGTCTCGGTGCGGATGAGGCGGCCGGCGCCCTGCTTGAGCGACACCGCCGCCTCGGCGACGAAGTAGTCGTTGAACGGGTCGCCGCCACTGGCGCGCAGCTGCCGCACGCGCGCCTCCACGAGCGGGTCGTTCGGCGGCGGGAAGGGCAGCTTGTCGATGACCACGCACTGCAGCGCGTCGCCGGGCATGTCGATGCCTTCCCAGAACGACGCCGATCCGACGAGCACGGCGCCCTGCCCGTCGCGATAGCGCTGCAGGAGTGCGCGCCGGGGCTCGCTGCCCTGCACCAGCACCGTCAGGCCGGGCGCCGCCGCTCTCAGTGCCTCGGCCACCAGCGGCAGCACGCGCAGTGTCGTCGTGAGCACGAAGGTGCGGCCGCCCAGAGCCTGGGCGCAGCGACCGGCCAGCGCGCCCACCGCAGTCGGATGGGCGGCCTCGTTGGGCTTCGGGAACGGCGCGGGAACCCACGCCCGCGCATGCGCCGGATAGTCGAACGGACTGCCGACGACGAGCCGCGGCGCGTCCTCGAGCCCGGTCTGCGCGGTGAACCAGGCGAGCGACTCGTCGGCGCCGAGCGTCGCCGACGTGAACACCCAGGCCTTGGGCGGCCCGGCGCGCTGCTCGCTCATCATGGCGCGGATGTCCAGCGGCGACTGCACCAGCCGCGCCTGCTGCGGCGTGAGGTCGATCCAGCGCACCTGCCCGGGCTCGGGTTCGTCCTCGAAGCCTCGCGCCAGCGCCGCGAGCCCCTGGCAGCGCTGCGCGAGCCTGGCGAAGTCCGGTGCCGTCTCGGCCACGGCCAGCAGCGCCGGCACGGCCCCCTCGGCCGCCTGCGCCAGTTGCCCCAAGGGCTCGGCGAGGCGCTCGTCGCCGGCCCGCTCCTCCCAGCGCAGCTTGAGAATGCCGCGCACCTCGCGCAGCGGCCCGGCGCAGGCCAGGCGCAACTCGCGTGCGGCGCGCTCGATTGCAGCGGCCAGCTCGGCCCACGGCTTCAGGCCGCGGGCGTGGCGCAAGCCCTGGGCCAGCACGTCGCGCGCGAGGTCGAGCGCCTGGCCGGTGGCCAGGGTCGTGCCCAGGAACTGCACGCCCGCCTCGACGAGCTGGTGCGCCTCGTCGAACACCGCGGCCTCGACCGTCGGCAGCAACTCGGCCACGCCGCTGTCGCGCAACGCGAGGTCGGCGAAGAAGAGGTGATGGTTGACCACCACGAGGTCGGCGGCCATCGCCTCCCGACGCGCCTGCATCACGTGGCAGCTGCGGTACTCGGGGCAGTCGATGCCCAGGCAGTTGTCGCGCGTGGACGTGACCAGCGGGATCACCGGCGAGCGTTCGTCCAGGCCCTCGACCTCGGCCAGGTCGCCGGTGTGCGTGGCCTGTGCCCAGGCACTGACACGCTGCAGGGCGCGCACCGCGAAACGGTCGGGCAGCTGCCCATCCACTTCGGCCTGGCGCAGGCGATGCCGGCACAGGTAGCTGGCGCGGCCCTTGAGCAACGCCCGGCGCACCGGCACGCCGAGCTGGTCCGCCAGGCGCGGCAGGTCGCGCAGGTACAGCTGGTCCTGCAGGCTCTTGGTGGCGGTGCTCACCAGCGCGCGCCGGCCCGAAAGCAGCAACGGCACCAGGTAGGCGTAGGTCTTGCCGACGCCGGTGCCGGCCTCGGCCACCAGGGCCTCGCGCCGCTCGATGGCGCCGGCGATCGCCTGTGCGAGCTCGTCCTGGGCGGCGCGCGGCAGGAAGTTCGCGTCGGCGGCGGCCAGCGGCCCGTCGGCCGCGAAGGCCCGCGCGACGGCCTCCGCCAGCGCGGAGTCTTCCGGCCACGAGGCTGATGGTGTGGCGGCAAGGCCCCCGGGCAGCGACATCCGGTCGGTGTTCAGGCCGGGCTCGGCGGCTCGAGCTCGGCCTCGAGGCGGGCGATCTGGTCGCGCAGCAGCAGGCGACGCTTCTTCAGGCGCCGCAGCGCCAGCTCGTCCCCGGGCCGCTCGCCGGCGGCCGCATTGCGGTCGATGAGCTCGTCGAGGTCGGCGTGCTCGATGCGCAGTTCGATCAGGCGGCGCTGTGGCGAATGCAGGTTCTGGTCCATGGCATCACGCTTTCCGGGCTGGGCCGCAGGGCGGGGCCGGTCGGGCACTCCGGTGAACACCGCAGCGCAGTTTATATTCGCCCGCATGGCAACCCACCCTGCCGCAGCCAACTTCCGCTTCAGCGCGGCCACCGGCTTGCACCGCGGTGACCGCGCCTACCAGCAGGACCAGGTGGAGATCCTCGTCCACCCGAAGGTGCAGGGCTCGGTCCTGGCCATCGTCGCCGACGGCATGGGCGGCAAGAGCGGGGGCCGCAAGGCCGCCGACCAGGTGCTGCTGACCGGGCACCAGGTCTTCGAGCGCTTCGTGCCCACGAGCGACGACCCGGCCGAGATGCTCAAGCAACTGGTGCTCGAGTCGCACCTGATGATCAAGCTGACGGCGATCACCTCCGAGGAAGAGCCTCACAGCACGATCGCCGCCTTCTGCATCAGCCCCAACCTCTCCTGCGACGTGGTGCACGCCGGCGACTCGCGCGTCTACCACTACCGTGGCGCGGAGATGATGAAGCGCACGGTCGACCACAGCTTCGTGCAGCGCCTCATCGACGAGGGCAAGATCACCGAGGAAGCGGCCAACACCCACCCGCAGGCCAACCTGCTGACCGGCTGCCTCGGCACCCAGGCCGACCCGCCGATCACGCTGTGGCACATCGACCGGCTGGAGTTCGGCGACACGCTGCTCGCGTGCTCCGACGGCCTGTGGCACTACTTCACCCCGAAGGAGATCGGGGCCATCGTGCATGCGCTGCCGCCGCGCGAAGCGAGCGAGATGCTGGTGACCAAGGCGCGGCAGCGGGCACGCGGTGGCGGCGACAACCTCTCGGTGGCGCTCGCTCGCATCGACCCGCTGCGCCCGGAGCGACCGACGACGACGCCGCTCCCCACCATCCGCGCCACCTGAACGCCCTCCGCCCGCCGCTGCGTTGTCGACGGCGGTACGCCCGGATCCCGACCTATCGGCCCGGCTCGCTCGCCGCCCCCGGCCGCGGCAAGGGATCGTTGCGCCGGCCGGCCGCCTCGCGCTGCGCCTGGCGCCGCTCGATGCGTTCACGCACCGCCTCGGCCTCCTCTCGGCGACGCTCGGCGTCGCGCACCCGCGCGGCCGCCTCGCGCTCCCGCTCCAGCGCCCGCTCGGCGGCGGCCGATGCGGACGGCGGCGGCCGGCGCACGCGCATCACCGTGGCCGGCCGTGCGGCCGGCGACGCCGACGCAGCACCCGGCGAGGGAACGGCCGCGGGCGACGAGGCGCCTATGCCGGCCGCCGACGCCGCCGAGGGCAAAGGCGCGGGCGCCGCCAGGGCGGCACTCGCCGCAGCCGCCCGCTTCGCGGCCACCGCGCGACGGCGCTCCTCGGCGCGCGCGCGCCGCTCGGACTCTTCCAGGCGCAGCTCGCGTTCGCGCAGCGGCGCCAGCGCGTCGCGTCGACGCCGGCGGACGTCGTCGAGGCAGGCCGTCACCGCGAAGCGCGCCTGACACGCCTCCTCCTCGTCGGCGAGGATCCTCAGCAGCAGCTGGCGGTGCTCGGCGATCGCGGCGCGCTCCTGCGCGATCGCGCTGGCGTCGGCGGCAGGCGCCTCGGCCTGCGCCCACGTCGAGGCAAGGACGCAGGCGCACAGGAGCGCGAGGCCGGCAGCCCGTCGCGCCAGCCACGGCACCCGCCGCCCCTTGGCCGACGGGAGGCTGCCGATGTTCATGTCAACGAAGTGTCCACGTCGCGCCGCTCCAGCGCAAGGAACTGCGCCGACTGCATCTCGGCCAGTCGCGAGACCGTGCGGGGGAACTCGTGCACCAGCGGGCCCTCGGTGTAGAGCTCCTCGGGGGCCACCTCGGCCGAGACGATGAGCTTCACCCTGCGGTCGTAGAGCACGTCGACGAGCCAGGTGAATCGCCTCGCCTCGCTGGCCAGCCGCGGGCTCATCTGCGGCACGCCCGAGAGCATCACCGTGTGGAAGCGCGCCGCGAGCTCGAGATAGTCGTTCTGCGAGCGCGGCCCGCCGCACAGCGTCTTGAAGTCGAACCACACCACGCCGCCCGCGCGCCGGATGCTGCGGATCTCCCGGTGCTCGATGTGCAGCACCGGATCCTCGTCGCGCGCTTCGGCCAGCTCGTCGAAGGCCCGCCTGAAGGCTGCGTCCGCCTCGGCCCCGAGCGGGTAGTGGTACATGCGGACATGGCCGAGCGCGATCTGCCGGTAGTCGGTGCCTGCATCGACGTTGACGATCTCCATCTTCTCCTTCAGCAGCGCGATCGCCGGCAGGATGCGATCGCGGTGCAGGCCGTTCGGATAGAGGCCGTCCGGATGGAAATTGGAGGTCGTGACGATGCTCACCCGGTTCGCGTACAGCGCCTCCAGCAACCGGTGCAGGATCATCGCATCGGTGACGTCGGCGACGTGGAACTCGTCGAAGCAGATGAGCCGGAAGCGCCGCGCCATGCGCTTGCCGAGTTCGTCGAGCGGGTTGACCGTGCCCTTGAGCTCCTGCAGCTCGCGGTGCACCTCGCGCATGAACTCGTGGAAGTGCAGGCGTGTCTTGCGCGTCAGCGGCACGCTCTGGAAGAAGCAGTCCATCAGGAAGCTCTTCCCGCGGCCGACGCCGCCCCACATGTACACGCCGCGCGGGATCGGCGGCCGCACGAGGAGCTTCGTCACCGCGTTGCTGCGCCGCGCCTTGTAGGCGATCCACTCGTTCTCGCAGCGCTCGAGCGCCGCGATGGCGCGCAGCTGCGCCGGGTCGCTCGAGTAGCGGCGCTCGGCGAGCGCGGCCTCGTACAGCTGGCGGACGCCCACCTGCGTGGCGCTAGAAGTTCAGCGTCCGCTTGTCCACCGCGAGCGCGGCTTCCTTGGTCGCTTCGCTCAGGCTCGGGTGGGCGTGGCAGATGCGCGCGATGTCCTCGCTGCTGGCCTTGAACTCCATCGCCACCACGGCCTCGGCGATCAGCTCGCTGGCCATCGGGCCGACGATGTGCACGCCGAGGATCTCGTCGGTCTTGGCGTCGGCCAGGAACTTGACCATGCCGGTGGTGTCGCCCAGCGCTCGCGCGCGTCCGTTGGCCATGAACGGGAACGTCCCCGCCTTGTAGGCCGCGCCGCGCGCCTTGAGCTGCTGCTCGGTCTCGCCGACCCAGGCGATCTCGGGGCTCGTGTAGATGACCCAGGGGATCGTGTTGAAGTTGACGTGCCCGTGCTGGCCGGCGATGCGCTCGGCCACGGCCACGCCCTCTTCCTCGGCCTTGTGCGCAAGCATCGGGCCGCGCACCACGTCACCCACGGCCCACACGCCGGGCAGGTTGGTGCGGCACTCGGCGTCGACGACGATGGCGCCGCGCTCGTCGAGCTTCAGGCCCACGGCCTCGGCGTTCAGCCCGGTGGTGTTGGGCACGCGGCCGATGCTGACGATGAGCTTGTCCACGGCCAGCGTCTGCGCGGCGCCCTTCGCGTCGGTGTACGCCACCGAGACGCCCTTCTTGTCGGCCTTGATCTCGCCGACCTTCACGCCGAGCTCGACCTTCAGGCCCTGCTTCGTGAACGCCTTGTGCGCCTCCTTGGCGATCTGCTCGTCCACCGCGCCCAGGAAGGCGGGCAGCGCCTCCAGCACGGTGACCTCGGCACCGAGGCGCCGCCACACCGAGCCCATCTCCAGCCCGATGACGCCGCTGCCGATGAGGCCGAGCTTCTTGGGCACGGCGCCGATGCGCAGCGCGCCGTCGTTGCTGAGGATCGTCTCCTCGTCGAAGGCCGCGCCGGGCAACGCGCGCGCGTTCGAGCCCGTGGCCAGGATCACCTGCCTGCCCACCAGCGTCTCGTTCGCGGCGCCGGCGACCATCACCTCGTAGCCCCCTTCCACCGCCTTCACGAACGAGCCACGGCCGTGGAAGAAGCTGACCTTGTTCTTCTTGAAGAGGTACAGGATGCCGTCGTTGTTCTGCTTCACGACGGTGTCCTTGCGGGCCAGCATCTTCTTGACGTCGATGCTCAGGTCCTTGAGGCCGATGCCGTGCTCGCCGAAGTGCTTCGCGGCATGCTCGTAGTACTCGCTGCTCTGCAGCAGCGCCTTGCTGGGGATGCAGCCGACGTTCGTGCAGGTGCCGCCCGGCGCCGGGCCGCCCTTGTCGTTCTTCCACTCGTCGATGCAGGCGGTGTTGAAGCCGAGCTGCGCCGCGCGGATGGCCGCGATGTAGCCGCCGGGGCCGCCGCCGATGACGACGACGTCGAATTGCTTGGAAGCCATGCCGGTGCCCTGCCTCAGATGTCGAACAGGAGACGCGCGGGGTCTTCCAGCGCTTCCTTCATCGTCACCAGGCCGAGCACGGCCTCGCGGCCGTCGATGATGCGGTGGTCGTAGCTCATCGCCAGGTAGTTGATCGGCCGCACGACGACCTGGCCGTTCTCGACGACGGCACGGTCCTTGGTGGCGTGCACGCCGAGGATGGCGCTCTGCGGCGGGTTGATGATCGGCGTGGATAGCATCGAGCCGAAGACGCCGCCGTTGCTGATCGAGAAGGTGCCGCCCGAGAGCTCCTCGAGGCTGAGCTTGCCGTCCTTGGCCTTGTTGCCGTACTCGGCGATCTTCTTCTCGATGTCGGCGAAGCTCATCTGGTCGGCATTGCGCAGGATGGGCACCACCAGGCCGCGCGGCGAGCC
>Ga0073934_10008054_pt1 | contig 14274 bp, 8 predicted proteins | sample LarsenN4metaG_FD_76834 | JGI IMG/M metagenome (GOLD analysis project Ga0073934, IMG submission 76834) | Hot spring sediment bacterial and archeal communities from British Columbia, Canada, to study Microbial Dark Matter (Phase II) - Larsen... ...
CGAGAACGACGCGTACATCGAAGTCGACGGTACGAAGGGCTCGCTGCTGTGGCGGCAGGAGGAGCCGAACGTAATGATCGTCCGGCACAACGGCAAGCCGCACCAGATGTATACCCGCGATCCGAATGCCCCATTCATGACGGCGACGGGCAAGTCCGCGTGCCGGTTGCCGAGCGGGCATCCCGAAGGGTTCTTCGAGGCGTTTGCGAACATCTACCGGTTCGCGTATGACGACATGGCGCTGCGGGCCACGAAGAAGCCGTTCGAGAAGCGGAACACGATCTACCCGAACATCTTCGACGGCGTGGAGGGGATGTATTTCATCCAGCAATGCGTGGCAAGCAGCAAGCTCAACGGCCAATGGCTGCCGCTGCGTCACCCCGCCGCGCGGAAGTGACTGTGGTTGAGCGGCCGCGCGGGAGTGATTGAAAATCGAAGGTCACTGAGCCGGGGAGCAAGGGAGAAGGGGAGCCGGGGAGAGAAAGAGCATGAGTGCTTGCTGCATTTTCCCTCCCCTTCTCCCTGGCTCCCCCTCTCCCCGGGTTCTTCATTCGCGTTTCAGATCCAGACACACCAGGTGCGACTCGGACCGCAGGAACAGCCGCCCGCGGGACAGCACCGGTGCAGCCCAACTGGGGTAGCCGAGTTCGGGAAACGAACAGCGGCTGATTTCCACGAACTTGTCCGGATCGGGTTGCACCAAAGCCAGCGTGCCGCGCTCGGCGAGGATGATGAACTTGCCATCGGCGAGGATTTTCGAGCCCCGTCCGTAAAACGGCCAGGGGATCGGTTCGCCCGTGGCCTTGTCGCGGATCTTGCCGGTGAACGGATCCTGTTCGAGTTCGCTGACGTCGCGGGTGAAGCCGTTCGTTTGCCAACGCAATTCACCCGTGTCGCGGTCGATGCATTGCAACTGGGCCTCCTGCTCATGCCGACCGGAGAAGCCGTAAATGGAGCCGTCGAGATGGATCGGCGTGGACCAGTGCGTGGACATGCCGCGGCGATCGCGATAGACGACGTCGAAACTCCCGCCGTCCGGCTTGACCCGCAGCATGGCCGCTCCGGTGTCATAGGCCGCGGAGAGGAAGAGCAGGTCGTCGATCACCACGGGCCGCGCGGCGTTGACGGATTCGTGCAGACGTGAACGGAACCAGTATTTGAAGTTGAGCGATCCCGTGGCGGGATCGAGCGACACCAAACCCTGCCGCATCAGGCACAAGAGGTGTTTGCGATCGTGAATCGTGGCGACGACCGGCGTGGAGTAGCTGACGATGGCTTCGTCGCCGGTCCACCTGTACGGTTTGTTGCCGGGTTCGTCGGTGGGCGCTCCGTCCCAGGTGTCTTTGCCGACGGATTCCCAAACGGGCTTGCCGGTTTCGGCGTCGAAGGCGACCACGCCCGAGTTGGGTTGCCCGCCGACGAGAACGATCAGCAGGTTGCCTTCGAGAATCGGCGTGCAGCCGGCACCGAAGAAGTGTTGCGGCACGTTCCATTCCGTGGCGGTGTCGTGTTCCCAGACGCGCTGGCCGGTGGCCAAGTCCAAACACAGCAGCTTGCCCTGCGGGCCCAACGTGTACGCCCGCGTTTCGGACAACGCCGGAGAGCAGCGCGTGCCGCCGTTGTAGCCGTAGGGATCGCTGAAGTCGGTGGGGTACTCGTATTTCCACAGCGTTTCGCCGGTCTCGGCGTGCAGGCATTCGACGTATTCGGTGTCGCGCAAGCGGTGCTGCACGACGACCCGTTCGCCGCGCACCGAAGGGGCAGCGTAGCCTTCGCCGAGCTTGCGGCTCCACAACTTCGGCGGGCCGGCTTTGGGCCACTGCTCCAGCAAGCCCGTCTCACCCGAGACGCCGGTGTTGCGCGGGCCCAGGAACTGCGGCCAATCCTCGCCGACGCGCGTGGAGACCAGCGACGCCGTCGCTTCGGCCTGCGTCGTGCTCGGTGCGCTCTCAGGCGCCGCGGCGGCGTGCGGCTGCGCTTTCGCACAGCCGGCTCCGAGGGGGCTCAGCAGCGAAGTCACGATGACGGCGTGCATCGTCCAGGCGGTCGGTCGCAGGATTGTCATGGATGGAGCATCCCAACGGAATCAGGGCTGCGGCGCAATTGCCTCACGATCGGCCACCAGATCGTACACGCGGAAGGAACCGTTCTGGTAGACCGGCGGAAAATCCATCGGCCCCAGGCGGTCGGTGACGATGTGCGTGATGCCGGTCTCGGCCCGCAACGCCTGCAATTCCTCCCAGGTGTAGACGCCGTCCGCGAAACCCTCCTGGAAGCGCCGCGTCAGCAGCAGCAGCCGCCGGTTCCATTCGACGATCCCGGCGACGTCCTGCGGGCAGTCCTTGAAGGTCGCGTACTCCGCGCGCTCGGCGTACCACTTGAACGTCCAGCGGAAGTGCGGCGTATGGACCACCGCATCGCGCGGCGCGTGTTCGCGCATCCAGCGGCAGGCATCGAGCCAGCCGGCCTCCTGCGACGCGCGGTATCGTTCCGCCTGCGCCAAGCGGAAGCCGCGCCACAACGTGGCGGCGACGACGAGGACGCCCAGCATGACCATCCCCCTTCGTGGCACGAACCCCGCGGACAACGTCCAGGTCGCCAGCCAAGCCACGGCCATGGGCAACAGCGCATCGGCCAGACGGAAGGGATAAAACTTCAACAGATGCATCCGCCACTCGTATCCGGGCAGGAGGTTCGGCGGCCGCGGTCCCCAGCCGACCAGCACGCCGACCACCGCAAAGATCACGGCCCACAACACCGCGCGGTGCAGCCACCGCCACTGCGTTGTCCGTGGACCGACGATCACACCAATCAACCAGAGCATGAGCAAACCGAGATAGCAGACATACGCCGAGCGCGGAAATTGCATCGGATCCAGATGATGACCCAGCCGGTGGAACACCTGCAGATACGTGCCCGTGTACCGCGTCGTCGGATCGACCGCCGCGGTCAACAATTGCACGACGGGAATCATCCCCGGCAACGCGGTGAGCACGAGCACGGCGACACCGACCGCGGTCGGCCGCAGACGAATACTCCTCCAGAATCCGTCGCGCCGCGCGAGCCAGGCCCCGATCACAGCCAGCAGCGTCCACAAGCCGACGACGGGATGGAACGCGATCCCCACGCCGCACGCCGCGGCGGCGAGGTTCGGCCGGCCCTGCAGCATCCACGCGGCGGCCCAGAACAGCGCGGCAAAGGCGTAGACCTTGCTTTCCACGCCGCCGATGACCCACTCGCCCGAAAAGTTCCCGATCGATTGCAGGCCGAGAAACAGCCACGCGGACAGCAGCGCCGCGCCGGTCTGCGGGATCAATTGTCGCGTGAACGCCGTCCAGCCGCCGGCCAGCAGCGCGAGCGACGTCACGCGGCCAATCCACGCGACGGCCGGCAACGGCAGGAACAGCGTCAACCAGCCGAGGGCGACAAAGAACACCGTGTGCGCGTTGGCGGATTGGAGGAACAGATCCCCCGCGCACCAGTCGGGGTTCCAGAAGTGCTTCGCCTTGGCGAGGTAGTGCGGCTCGTTGAGCGCCGGCACCGGAGCCGCGATGGCCGCATACAGCAGAAAGCTACCGGCGACCGCCGCCGATTCCCACCCCCCGCGAGTTGAGCCGGCATCGCGGGGGCCATCAGGCATCGGTCCGTGCCCCCGGGCGAGAGATTCTGCTGCCGTCGTGCCGATGGGGCTTCACTTCTTTTTCTTGGCGGTCTTCTTGGCCGCAGTTTTTTTGGCGGCTTTCTTGGCTGGTTTGGCCGCCGCCGGTTTGGCCTTGGCTTTGGCCGCCGGCTTTTTGGCCGGCGCGGCCGCGGCGGTCTTGTCACCGAAGATGCGGTCGTAATTGGCCCAGAACTTGGGGTTGGTCCCCGTCCGCACGATCGGTCCGCTCATTCGACGATGGCTCCGTGGTTGAGGTCGGTCCGTCACGCGGTCATCGCCCCTGCGACGACGCATGACGAGAATTCCTGTTCGCGCGCTGATTCTGGGGCGGGAGGGCGGACGTGTCAAGCGGAGGCGAGCTGAGAGCCCAGAGCAGCAGACCCAGGGGGTGCGACCCCTGGGCTTCTGGGCTTCCTGCTTGACCTCCCTGCGACGGCGTCACAAGATACCAGCCGCCTGCGGTGTTTCCCCCCTGTGGAGTCGCTCTGATGTTGCGGACCCGGCCCGATTGGCGTGCGGCGATTGCCCTGGTCGGCACGACGCTGTCCCTGAGTCTTTCGGGCTGCGGCGGCCATGCCCCCACCGGGGAAGGGACCACGCCGGCGGCTCAAACTTCCTCCCCCGATGACGCTTCCGCCGAAGAAAGCTCCGCCATGCTGACCGTGCAATCCGAACCGTTTGGCGAAACCCCGTCGGGCGAGGCGATCGTGCATTACAGTCTGACCAACCGCAACGGCGTGCGGGTCGGGCTGATCAACCTCGGGGCCACGGTCACCGCCGTTGAAGTCCCCGACCGCAACGGCCAGCGGGCCAACGTCAACCTGCGGTTCGACGACCTCGCCGGTTATCTCGAAAACAAGCCGTTCTTCGGGGGCATCTGCGGGCGGTATGCGAACCGGATTGCGAACGGCAAGTTCACGCTCGACGGGAAGGAGTACACGCTCGCCGCCAACAACGGCCCGCATCACCTGCACGGCGGGCTGGAGGGCTTCAACAAGAAGGTCTGGAAACACGCCGAGGTCAGCACCGCCGACGCCGCCGGCGTGCGGTTCACGTATGTCAGCCCCGACGGCGAGGAGGGCTACCCCGGCAACCTGACCGTGCAGGTGACCTACACGCTGAACGATGCGAACGAACTGCGGATCGACTACGAGGCCACCACCGATCAGGCCACGGTGCTGAATCTGACCAACCATTGCTACTGGAACCTGAGCGGGGATCAGGGAGCGGGCACGATCCTCGATCACGAACTGACGCTGGCCTGCGACAGGTACCTGCCGGTCGATGAAGGCTCGATTCCCACGGGGGAACTGGCCCCGGTGGCCGGGACGCCGATGGACTTCCTCACGCCGCACAAGATCGGCGAGCGGATCGGCCAGACCGTCAACGGCGCCGGCGGCTACGACCACTGCTACGTGGTCAACGGGACGATCGGCGAGTTGCGGCCGGCGGCGAAGATCGTCGAGCCCCAGTCCGGCCGGGTGATGGAGATCGAAACCACCGAGCCGGGCATTCAGTTCTACACCGGCAATCATCTGAAGGGGACGCCCGAGACCGGGAACGCGGTGATGCACGGGGCGTTCTGTCTCGAAGCCCAGCATTTCCCGGATTCGCCGAACCGGCCGGAGTACCCGACGACCGTGCTCAAGCCGGGCGAGGTGTACCGGCAGACGACGGTGCACCGGTTCTCGGTCGCCAAATGAAAGAAGCCGGGGAGAGAAGAGAACGTTGCAGATGATGCGGCCTTGTCTCCCTGGCTCCCCCTCTGCCCGGCTCCCCTTTTCCCTTTATCCCGTCCCGCATCGCCGCATTCGCGGTCGGAGTGGCATCATGAAGCGAATGGTTTGGCTCGTTGCTGCGCTGTGGTTTGAGTCGTGCCTGCTGACGCCGGCCGTCGCCGGCCCCCCGATGTTCAATGGGCCCAAGCTGAACGAGATCCCGGCGCGGATGCAGGAGTTGATCACGCTTCAGGAGATCTCGGGCGCGGTCGTGGCCATCGCCACCGGGGACGGTTCGTTTCAACATGTCGAGGCCTACGGCCAGGCGGACCTCGCCGCGGGCCGGCGGATGCAGCGCGACTCGATCTTCCGCATCGCATCGATGACCAAGCCGATCACGGCAACGGCGCTGATGCAGCTCGTCGCCGCAGGAAAGGTGAACGTCGACGACCCGGTCGCCAGGTTTCTGCCCGCGTTCGCCCAGCAGACGGTGCAGGACGGCGACCAGACCCGGCCGCTGAGTCAGCCGATCACGATCCGGCAGATCCTCACGCACACCGCCGGGTTGGCCAATCCGCGCGGCCCGCAGACCGACGGCAAGACGCTGGCGGAGATTGTGGACTATATCGCTGCGCAGCCGCTGGCGTTTGAGCCGGGCACGAAGTGGCAGTACAGCAGCGGGGCGACGGTGGCCGGGCGGATCGTGGAGGTGGTCTCGGGACAGCCGTTCGATCAATACCTGAAGGCGCACCTCTTCGACCCGCTGAAGATGACCGACACCGCATTTCGACTGACGCCGGAGCAGGCCGCGCGGGTGGCGGCGACGTACAAACCGGGGCCGACCATCGCCACGCTGGAACTGGCCGAAACCCCCGATCCCACGGCCGATCGCACGCCGAATCCCTCCGGCGGACTGTACTCCACGGCCGCCGACATGGTCCGGTTCTATCGGGCAATTCTCCATGACGGCGAACTGGATGGCGTCCGCATTCTCCCCGCCGAACAGGTCCGGGAGATGCTCACGCCGCAGACGCCCGGCCTCGTCACCGGCTTCACCCCCGGCAACGCGTGGGGGCTTGGCTGGTGCGTCGTCGAGCAGCCGCAGGGGGTCACGCGGCTGCATCTCCCCGGCACGTACGGCCACGGCGGCGCGTGGGGGACGCAGGGCTGGGTCGATCCGCAGCGCGGCCTCGTGGTCGTGCTGATGATCCAGCGGCAGAACTTCGGCAACAGCGACGGCTCCAACGTCCGCGACGCATTCACCGAAGCGGCGCTGACGGCGTATCTCGGAACCGAGTCGGAAACCGCGAAGCTCACCAAAGTCGGCGGCCAGTTTCTCTGCGTGGAACTGACGCAGGGGGAGGCGAAGGCCGTCCTCAGCCCCATTGGCGGCCGGGTGCTCGAATTCACAGCACACGGCCACAATGCGATGTACCTCGACCCGGCCGAGCGGGAAGCCGACGGGAACAAGACCCCGCCGATGACCGCCGGCCGGTTTGACTTCGGGCCCGAGTTGACGACGCCGTCACATCCAAAGATCTGGTCGGGGCGCTGGAGCACCGAGATCACCGGCCCGCATTCCGCCCGGATGGTCAGCCCGCAGGACGACGCCAGCGGCGTGCAGTTGATTCGGGACTTCACGCTGACGGCCGGCGTCGGCGGGCCGCTTCTGTCGTGCCGGCAGACGATCTGCAATGTGTCAAACCAGCCGCGCGAGTATTGCCATTGGGGCCGGTCGTTCTCGCCCGGCGGAGGGATCGCGCTCGTGCCGCTCGCCGGGACCAGCCGGTTTCCAAGCAAATATGCGATGTACGAGGACTCGGCGATCATCAACGTCCGCAACACGGACGACAAGATCCGGGAGCGGGACGGATTCCTGGAGATCCTCGCGCCGCCGCGGAAGCCGAAGCTGGGCTTCGATTCTTTCGCCGGCTGGCTGGGGTACCTGCATCCGACGGGGATGCTGTTCGTGAAGCGGTTCGCGACCTATCCGGACCGGGTCTACAACGAAGCGGCCGGGCTGACGCTGTCGGTGTGGTATCCCGAGGGGCCGCGGATCGAACTGGAGCCGATCGGCCCGCGCGAGCGGCTGCAGCCGGGCGAGGTGGCGTCGTTCACGGAGGAGTGGCATCTGCTCCAACACCCGTTCCCCAAAGCGGGGGAGCAGATTGACCTCGCGAAGCTCCGCGAACAGGTCCAGCGCGAAACCGGGATGGTGCCGTGAAGAGGTCGAGGTTCAGTCGCCAAAAAGGGAACCCCATGAGTCGCCTGTTCGCGTTGATCGTGACCTGCAGTTTGGCGGTCCCCGTCCATGCCGCGGAGCCCGCGGCGGGGGTGCAGGTGCCGCAGGAATTGAAGTCCACGTATGCGCCGAGCGTCACCACACGGTACCTGTTCTTTCTGCCGGTGGATTACGGCAAGACCGATCAGAAGTGGCCGCTGCTGGTGTGTCTGCACGGCTCGGGCGAATCGGGGGACGATCTGGAAAAGGTGAAGAGCCACGGGCCGCCGAAGCTGGTGGAGACCCGACCGGGGGACTTTCCGTTCGTCATCGTCTCGCCGCAGGTGCGGGACGACGAGGTGCCGGCCATCGACCGCTGGCAGCCGCGGTTCATCGCCGAGCTGGTGGAACACGTCGCCAGCCATTACGCCGTGGACCGGGACCGGATTTATCTGACGGGGTTGAGCATGGGGGGCTTCGGGACGATCCGCACGCTGGCCCAATATCCCGATCTGTTTGCGGCCGGTGCGCCGATCTGCGGCGGCGGCTGGGACTATTATGCCCGGCAACTGAAGGAGGTGCCGCTGTGGTTCTTCCACGGCGACAACGACCGGGCCGTGCCGGTGGAGCTGTCGACGGTGCTGGTCAAGGCGATCCGTCGCGAAGGGGGCCGTCCGCGGCTGACGGTTTACGAGAACGTCGATCACGACAGTTGGACGGCGACGTACGACAACCCGGAGCTGTACCGCTGGCTGCTGTCGCACAAGCTGTCGGACCGCGCCGCGAAACCGTGAACGACATCAGCGGGCGCTGAACAGGCACTCGACGACCGTCACGGCCAGCAGGCTGCCCCAGGCGATGGCCAGGTGACGCCGTCGGAGCGGCGGCGCGTGGCGATGCAGGCCGAGCCGCGGCCCCAGCCGATGCCCGATGAGGAGGCCGGCGGGGATGGTGACGGCTCCGAACAGCCACAGCGTCCAGATCGGTGCGCCGTGGCGGAGGAGCTCCCCCGCATCGCCGATGCCCTCAAACGAACCGTACGCCAGATACGCGCCGTTGGCGATCAGACAGAAGCCCGCGAAGAACTTCAGCAGGTGATCGAGCGGCCAGGGGCGGCGCCCCGCCAAGCGCCATCCCGCGAGCGGCAGGAGTACGCCAACCGCGGGACCAGCCGCCACCGTGACCAGCGGCCAGGGATCGTCGGAGACGTCCGTCCGCGACAGGGCGAGCGGATGCAGCACGACGCGCTGCACAGAACCGCCGGTGAGCAGCGCTGCCGTCACGTGACCCAGTTCGTGCACGGCCTGCATCAACGTCCAACACAACCAGAGCAGTGCCGCCAGGTACGCCGCGTTCCGCATGCTCAAACCGGCTGTGGGACCGGGGCGGATTCGTTGAGCGACAGCCAGTAATCGCCGAGCTGGCCGACGACCTTCAGGAAGGCGTTGAAGTCGATCGGCTTGCGGACGTAGCTGCAGGCGCCGTGCGTGTAGCTGGCCAGGATGTCTTCTTCCTGACGCGACGAGGTCAACACCACCACGCGCAGCTGGCGCAGTTTCGGATCCTCCCGCAGCCGCTTGAGCACCTCGAGGCCGCTCAACCGCGGCAGCTTGAGGTCCAGCAGGATGAGCGCTGGTTGCAGCCGGGTATCGCGTCCGGCAAAGGGCCCCGTTCCGCGCAGGTAGTCGAGCGCCTCGACACCGTCCCGCATCACGTGGACCTCGTGGCCGAAGTTGTGCCGCCGCAGCGCCCGCAACGTCAGGGCCACATCGTCGGGCGTGTCATCAACGAGGAGAATGGGGCGAGGATCCATATCAGACTTTCATCGGACCGGGAAGCGATGGGCCCGCATTGGTCACCAGTTAGGATACCTCAATCCAGTTTTTATGAAATCGGGAACTCTGCCTACATTCATCAGCAGAAAGCTGCGAAGCAGGCCGGTCGGCGATCCGAAGGTGCTGGATCACGTCACACGACCTGTAAATCCGACCAACACCCTTGAGATCTCAGTTAGTGTGTTATGATGGTCCGACCTTTCGGGAAAACGATCAATGCCCCTGTCCGTTCACGAGTTCCAACAACGATTGCAGGCCAGCGGCCTGGTCACCGAGGAGGCCGTGGCCGCGGTTCTGTCCACCCTCAGTGGCGGCGAAGCACCGGCCGACGGCGAGCAACTGGCGCGCTTGCTGGTCCGCAGACAACTCCTCACACCTTACCAAGCCCAGCAGATTTACGCCGGCAAGGGGGCCTCGCTGCAGTTGGGGAACTATCTGATTCTGGACAAACTGGGCCAGGGGGGCATGGGTCTGGTGCTGAAGGCCTTGCACCGCCGGATGCAGCGTGTGGTCGCGCTCAAGGTGCTCTCGCCGGATGCGGTCAAGTCCCCCGGCCAACTGGAACGTTTTCACCGCGAGGTGCGGGCGGCCGCCAAACTCGAACACCCGCACATCGTGACGGCCTTTGACGCCGACGAAGATCACGGCGTGCATTTTCTCGTGATGCAGTTCGTCGACGGCTGCGACTTGTCTTCGCAGGTCAAGACGAACGGCCCGCTCCCCATAGCTCGCGCCGTCAATTACACACTCCAGGCCGCACAAGGTCTGGAGTATGCCCACCGCCACGGGGTGACGCATCGGGACATCAAGCCGGGCAACCTGCTGCTGGGGAACGACGGCGTCGTCAAGGTGCTGGACATGGGTCTGGCCCGGATCGAGGACGCACCCGGCGATGCCCCCTCGGGACAGGCCGAGCTGACCGCCACCGGGGCGGTGATGGGGACGGTGGACTACATGTCGCCGGAGCAGGCGCTGGACACCAAGCACGCCGATGCCCGCAGCGACATCTACAGCCTGGGCTGCACGCTGTTCTACCTGCTGACCGGGCAGGCCGTGTTTCGCGAATCGACGATGATGAAGCGGCTGCTGGCCCACCGCGAGGCTCCGGTGCCATCGGTGGCGTCCTTTCTGCCGCACGCCGATGCCGAAATGATCGCCGCGCTCGATGCGGTCCTCGGTCGCATGCTCGCCAAGCGGCCGGAGGACCGTTACCAGACGATGACCGAAGTGATCGGGGCGCTGACCGCGCTGGGCCGGGGGGACACCACGGCCGGACTGCCCCGCGGCGCCTCGTCCGTGCGGCTGCAGGGGCCCAGGACCGACGGAGCGGGCTCGTCCCCGGCGACCGCGCTGGAAAGCGCCACCGCGGGACTGGCCTCGGCAACCCAGGAGGGGCCCTCCGAGACCATGGAGATCGGTCCGCTGGAACGAACGCTGCCGACGATCGTCACCGATCTCCAGGAACCGATCGCGGTCCGGCATCAACCGCGCCGGGGACGGAACCTGTCGCTGCTGATCGGCGCGCCGAGCGGGCTCGCCGTGTTGCTGGCGACCGGGCTGTATTTCGCCGGAGCCTTTGGCACCACCAACCGGACGGCACCGGTCAACTCGACGGAGAACTTGCCGTCGACTTCAGGAGGCAGCGCGGACACGTCGGCCGCCGCCACGCCGCCCGGCGACGGCCCGTGGGCGCCCGGCGCCCAGGACGATCGGTGGCATGGCCTGGTGCCTCAGCCGGCCAAGTTGGAGGGCGTGACGCGCTGGCAGTGGGAAACTGCCGCGCCGCGCGGCCGGACCGCCCAACTCGAGTGGAGTCCCGACGGCCGGCGGTTCGTCATCTACAGCGAGGACGAACGGCTGCGGATTTACCGCTGGGATGGCAAGGGGATCGCACTGGACCACATCGTCCCCGCGCTCGATGGAGGCCAGATCTGCCAGTTGAAATGGTCTCCCGACAGCCGCTGGATCGCCTGGCAGGCGGACTACTCCGACGAGTTGAAGTCGTGGGACACTGCGGCGAAACGCTACGGTCCCACGCTGCGGACTGGACACCGCGCGGGTCTGGCCGGTTGGAATGCCGACGGCACGGTGCTCGTCGCCGGCGGAGTGGATGCCGCCGGGTACGGCGCGTTCTTCTGGGACTGGCCGTCCGGGCAGCTTCGCCATGCGGCGCGCGGGCACTCCAACACCCCCTGGCAGGTCGAATGGTCGCCGGATAATCAGTGGGTCGCGGCGAGCGACGGCTTCGACAGCATCCGCCTGTGGAAGCCCGACGGCACGCCGGGGCCGACCTGCCGGCTGTCCGAGCGGAGTGACATCATGTCGCTCGTCTGGCACCCCGACCGCCCGCTGCTGGCGATCCGCGCGAATCGCACAACGGCTGACGTGATCCTGTTCGACGTGGCCTCGGGCGAGGTTCGGACCACGATCTCGCTCAACGATCAGGGCAATTCGAATGCTTGCCGGCAACCCGCCTGGACGCCGGATGGCCGCTGGCTCGTGGCCGCCGCAGAACGGCAGAATCATCAACTCCACGCCTTCGACTGGGACGGGGAGATCGCGCGGAACTGGCCCGTTGGCCTGGGCAATCGGCCCGTGTTTCGTCCGGGAACGCTGGAGCTCGTTTCCTCATATGCCAACGGGTCCTCGCCCTACACCCAACTGGAAACGGGCGAGCGAATCACCGACCTCATCCCGCCGGGAATCGCGGCTTGCGATTGGACTCCCGACGGTCGCTGGCTGGCTGCGGCCACCAAGTTTGGCGACCTGGTGGTCTGGGATGCCCATAACCGCGTCGTCGCCGCCACGCTCGCCGGGGGTCAGTTCATGCTCCAAGAACTCAAGTGGGATCCCCGCTCTGAGCGACTGTCGGCCGCGTCACAAGCCACCATTCACAGCCCGTCACCCGGAGCGATCATCACCTGGCAGACGGACGGAAAACGCCTGGCCCGCACGCCGATTAGCAATGCGAATCTGTTGGTGCATCCGGGGTACTGGGACCAGGGAGAACGACATTGGGCGATGCATCACGTCCGGTCGGGCTACGAGCCGGTCTCGCTGGACCCGCAGACCGGTGCGCTGCAATCCCCCCCCAAGGGGGTCATCCCACCAGGGCACACTCTGGACAGGCTGGCCTGTTCCCCCGTCGATGACCGCATCCTGATGGCCACCATCCCCGGACAGGGGCTGCAGCAAGTCCTGTTGGCTCATGCCGACGGCGGCGAAACCCATGCGATCCCGATCCCCGAAGGCTTCGCCCCCTATCGCATGGCCTGGCGCGCCGACGCAGCACGTTTCGCCATCACGTGGCTGAGCCCCGACGGGCAACGGGACCAGACGGAAATCTGGGAGTCGACCCGGCCGTCGAAGATCGCCACCCTGCCCCCGAACCTCGGTAGAGTGTTGGCGTTCAGTCCGGACGGCAAACTGCTGCTCCTGATGGCCGGGGAGACGGCTCACATCGTCGATGCCGACACCGGCGCCCGGATTTCGGATTTTGACGCCCACGGTGGCGTCGGCGTCGCCGACTGGGCGCCGGACAGCCGATTTGTGGTCATCAGCGTTGGTGGAAGTCCGCGGCGGGAGTTGGACATCATCAGCGTGCGGCCGGTGACGGTGGAACAGTCCTTCCTGTTCCCCGCCAATCTGGCAGTGGCGTGGAGTCCCGACGGCCGGCTCATCGCCGGCAGCACGATGGACGGCCTGCTCCGCGTCTGGCAGCCGGGCCAAGACCGCTGGCAGCCCGCGTGGACCTCGGTGCTGCTCCCCGACGACGACTGGGCCACGTTCTCGGCCGGCGGGAAGCTGCTGGCCGGCAGTCAGGGAGCCACCCAGCATCTGTTCGCCGTCGTGGAACGGACGGACGGTGTGATCGACACGCTGCCGTATGGCAAGTTCCTGGCCCAGCAAACTCCCCCTCCGCCGCTGAAGCCGGTCGACTACCAGATTGAACGACAGATGGCCAACAAGATCCTCGATCTGCAAGGGTCGCTGACGGTGACACGAGGGACGACGGACATCCCCGTCACCAATCCCGGCGATCTGCCCGCCGACGACTTCACGGTGAAAGCCGTCGGATACGCCGCCCAAAACCGCGTTGGCGACGCCGAGATTGAAGAACTGACCAAATGCAGCCGGCTGGAGTTTTTGTATCTGAGTCAAAGCCTGATCGGGGATGACGCGCTGGCGTCGATTGGACGGATGACATCGCTCAAGAATCTGAACCTCAGCGGCCTGCAACTGGTGAAACCCAAGGCCGCGCAACATTTGGCAAAGCTGTCGCGGCTGGAGTCTCTCACCCTGGACATCGAGGTGGACACGCCCGCCCTCCAGGCCGTGGCCAAGCTGCCCCGGCTCACGACGCTCTCTCTGCTGGGAGCACACGGCCAGGTGGATTACGCCGCGCTGGCGGCCAGTCCCCGTTTGCAGACCCTCATCCTGCGCGGCGACCAGTTCGAAGCAGGACGGGTTGACGACTGGCAGCGGACCTCGACACTGCGGCATTTGCAGCTGCAACCTCCCACCGCCAAGGCGATCGAGATTGCAGCCGGCATGACGCAACTGCAGCAGCTGAATATTTACACGTCGGCGATCCAACCCGATGTGTACGCCGCCCTGAAGATTGTCCGGAATCCGCAATCGCTGGGCGTCTATTCCGATGTTCCGTGGCCCATCGCCGACCGGATCGCCCTGCGGCGGGCGTTGCCGGATGCCGTCGCGCTGGTGACGAACGGTCACAACATCCCGCCCGGCATTCCCGAGCCGCCGCCGCACAAGGGGCTGGCGTTCGACGGCACGGGTTACGTCCACATTCCGTCGCTGAAGTTCGACCGCGACCAG
>Ga0073934_10008055_pt1 | contig 14272 bp, 9 predicted proteins | sample LarsenN4metaG_FD_76834 | JGI IMG/M metagenome (GOLD analysis project Ga0073934, IMG submission 76834) | Hot spring sediment bacterial and archeal communities from British Columbia, Canada, to study Microbial Dark Matter (Phase II) - Larsen... ...
GACCTTTCCGGGAAATTCCTCCCTGAGCTTCAGCTGGAGAGACGCCGGAGGAGCGACTCAGTACCAGGTTAGGATGATTGGACCTCCAGGTCAGGTCGACTCGCCCTGGCTCGGGGACCCCTTCTGGCACCTCGATGCGCTGCTTTTGACACCTGGAGAGTACATCTGGAAGGTCAGGGCACGCAACTGTCCACAGGCAGCCTGCCAGAGCCCATGGAGCCAGTCCGAAACGTTCACCATTTCCAATCCTCCGGCAGCGCTTGCGCCGACGACTGCTCCCTTCAGTGATGGAATGGAATCTGGCTCGGGAAACTGGCATTATTCGGGATTGTGGAACCGCCTGAATGATACCGAACGTGCGCACGCCGGCTCATACAGCTGGTATTACGGGAGCCCGTCTGCGAGCAACTATGCAGACAGCACCCCTAACATGGGGGACCTTACGTTACGGCCTGTGATGATTCCAGGCAGCGGATACGTGCTGCGTTTCTGGTATCTCTACGACACGGAAGGACCGGATAAGAATTGGGATCAGCGGTGGGTCCAGATTTCAACTGATGGCGGCCCATTCAAAAACGTACGCCAGCTGCACGATGACGTAGAAGATTATTGGCTTCAATCCTCATTGGATCTATCAGCTTACGCCGGGAAAACCATCCGGGTTCGGTTCCATTTTTCCACGCTTGACGATCAATCCAATGCTGATAACACTGGCTGGTTCATCGACGACGTCGAAATTGCGCAGAACTCACCCCCGGCGTGTTCGGATAACGACAACACTCCGGCTCAGGCGCGGATCCTGGAATACGGCGTCAAGAAGAGCGGAAGGATGTGCCCTCCCGGCGATGTGGATTATTACAAGTTCGAGGGGACAGCGGGCGACCGTATCGTGCTCGACGTCGACACACCCACAGATGTACCCGTCGATAATCTCGACCTGATCCTTTTTCTGCTGGATAATGATGGGAATTCGGTGCTGGAAGTGCACGACGATGAAATCTACGCAGAGAAACTGGACCCTCATCTTGGATATCGCCTGGTCCGGTCAGGCACTTACTACGTCAAAGCTCGCCTTTGGGCACACCCTACCTACGGGGACTTGAACTTCACTTACACCATCACCCTTACCAAAGATAATCGAAAACCCACTGGTGATTTCACGAATCCCTTGAGCGGCACTTACCTCCCTGATTCAGACCAGCTTCTCCTCTCTGTAAATGCCGGTGACAGCAAGAGCGGCGTCAGCCGCGTGGAGTTCCTCTACCACAGCGGGGACTGGGCCGCTGCCAGCTGGCAGGTCCTTGGGACCGACCAGGACGGCATAAGTGGCTGGACGCAGACCTTTGATACCTCTGCTCTGGCTGAACAGAAAGACATGGCTTTCTTTGCCAATATATACGATTGGGCGGGAAACTGGTCTGGCAGGGGGGTCTGGAACCTTGGGATTGACAGGACACCGCCGGTAACCACGTTATTGCCGCTTCCAGCCAATCCCGGGAGCACCGCTGTCAAACTCCAATGGACGGCGAGTGACAACATTTCCGGTCTGAGCCGGTTCGATCTGCAGTCTCAAATTGGGTTTGGCGCCTGGCTGGACGAGGAGCCAGATCCTGCCGGTACTGCGACCCACTCCTGGTACATCGGGCATCCCGGCATCGAGTACGGCTTTCGCATCCGGGGCGTCGACAATGCGGAGAACACCGAGGCTTTCCCAACCGCCTCCGAGACCAGGGCTTCCATACCAGCTCCGGCGGCGCTCTGTTCGACGCCTGACAGCTGGGACGCCAGCGGGAACGACAATTCGCCGGACAAAGCCCCCCTCATCATTGTCGGCGCCCCCGGCAAGACCCACAACTTCTGCAATCCTCTCGATGTGAACCGCCTGTATGACGAGGATTGGGTCCGGATTCACGTTGAAGAGGGGGAAACGTACCTGTTCGAGATGATCCCTGGTGCAGACATGACAGCCGGGATCCTCGAACTATACGCAGCAAACGGGACAACATTAATCACCACGGTCAGATCGGGCGAATTCAGCGATCCAGCCGTCTTGAAGTGGACTTCGGATCGGACCGGGCGGGTCTATCTCCGGTTGCGCCATACGGATGGGAGGGTCGCTGGAAATGCGGTTAATTACAGCCTGGTAGCGGCCAGAATGACAGAGACCTTTTTACCGATCATCAACCACTAGATCCGGTCTTTAGATCCGATAAGATCTTGTTCACCAGACCCTGTTCCGGTCGACATCACGACAACAAAAAATACTGCCAATGACCTTCGCGAGGGGAGTTCATCGGCGCCATTGATGGTATACTTCCGAGCGGTCGTAATATTTCTCACGAAGAATACCCTTGAAACTGATCATCCAGATCCCCTGTTATAACGAATCTCAAGTGATCGGCGCGACGATCCGGGCGCTCCCCCGGCAGATAGAGGGGATTGATTCGATCGAATACCTGATCATCGACGACGGGTCCACGGACAATACGGCAGTCGAAGCGCTGGCTGCCGGCGCCAACCACGTGGTCCGCCTGCCCCATCACCTGGGGCTTGCAGCTGCCTTCACCGCCGGTCTGGAGGCCTGCCTGAAGTTAAACGCCGACGTGATCGTCAACACCGATGCAGACAACCAGTACAGCGCAGGAGATATCCCCCGCCTGATCGAGCCGATCCTGGCCGGAAGGGCGGACCTGGCGATCGGGGATCGCGGGGTTGCAACCCTCGCTGCTTTCTCTCCTGGGAAGCGGTTCCTTCAACGCTTCGGCAGCTGGGTGATCGGGCGCGCCTCGGGAGTCGACACCCCGGACGCGACCAGCGGGTTCCGGGCGATCACGCGGGACGCCGCGCTCCGGACGCTGGTGCTGAGCGAATATTCTTACACCCTGGAAACCCTGATCCAGGCTGGAGCACAGCGCATGGCGGTCGAATATGTACCGGTTAGGACCAACACTCAGACCCGGCCTTCGCGGCTGATGCGTTCGATCCCCGAATACCTGACAAACTCCACGGCGACCATCGTCAGAGCTTATACCATGTACAGACCGCTGAGAGTTTTTACCCTGTTCAGCGCGTTATTCATTTTCGGGGGGTTGATCGGCGCCATCCGGTTCCTGGTGTTCTACTTTTCCGGTCAGGGCGCAGGGCATGTCCAGTCCCTGATTCTGTCCGCCGTCCTGCTCATCGTTGGTTTCCAGATCTTCCTGATCGGGCTGGTCGCTGATTTGATCGGTTTCAACCGGAAAATTCTCGAACAGATACTCTACCGCTTCCGCAGGCAGGAGCTGGGACGGGATGCGTCCAGGGTTGAATACCGTTCTGAATCCACAATTACATCCGAAACGAAAACCCCCTCGGAAAAAAAGTGAGACCATCTTGCACATATCGGCGTGCTGACCGAGGGTCAGCGTCACCTCGCGGCATGGGGAAATACGCTGTCTTTCTGTTGTTAGCTGCCCTGGCCTCGCTGCTCCCCGGATGTACTCCGCTGTACCGCTCTGAACAGAATATTCGTTCCGAATCGATCCTGTTTATTGAAGGCAGTCCAATCGGGCAGGCCTTCCTGGCGAAGTACGACGGCCTCGAAGGGTTCGCCATCTTCATCAAGAACAAGGAAGCTGGCAGCGGGGAAGTCATCTTGGAGCTCTCTGATTCCCCCAAGAGTTCGACTTACCTTCGAACGGCTTCGTATTCCCTGGCAGAACTCCCCTCGCAGGGTTATTATCAGTTTTCCTTCGACCCAGCCGAGAATTCTTCTTTACAGAGTTATTTCATCAGCCTCAAGATCGCTGGTCAGGGCGGTTTTCTGATCGGAACAGGACCTGGTAATTCTTACCTCAACGGCGCTATATACGAAAATGGAGCGCCTCAGAACGCCCAGCTCGCCTTCCGTTTGGTCTATGAACCGGGGCGGATGCTCGTCGGTCTGGTAAAAGAAGCGCTGTCCTGGACTGCATGGGTCCTGGTCTTTCTTTTCCTTTTTCTCCTTCCGGGGTGGGCGATCCTGCGTTCCCTCTGCCCGAAACCGGCTCATAGCTGGCTCGATAGCGTTGGCCTATCCGCTGGCATTGGATTCGCAATTTACCCTCTCCTCTTCCTCTGGTTAGATCTCGTCAAGATTAAGATCAGCCTCCCCCTTTTGCTGTCCATTCCGGCGTTGAGCGCGGCCTGGTTGAGTCATTCGGCTATACGGAGTATTCAGAGCAATTGGAGCAGGGGGAATTCCACACGGTCCATCCTTAGAACCTGGTTCCAGACCCAGGATTGGCCGAGAAATCTCGCCTTTCTCCTGCTCCTGGGAACGGTCGCCTTCACCCGATTCTGGCCTGTCCGTGCTCTGGACGCTCCAATGTGGGGGGATTCATACCAGCACACCCTGATCACCAGGCTCCTCGTCGACCACCAGGGCCTCTTCCGGTCGTGGGAGCCGTATGCGGAATCCCTGAGCTTCACCTACCACTTCGGTTTCCACACCTTGGTCGCTGGTTTCCACCAGCTCACGAATATGGATTTATTCAAAGCTGTCCTCTGGATTGGACAGATGGTGAACCTGGCGGCGGTGCTTGCCCTGGTCCCCCTTGCTTCAAAAGTTGGTGAGATCCGGTGGAGTGGGATCTTCGCGGTCCTGGTCGCCGGGTTGCTCTCTCCGATGCCAATGGTCTATGTGAACTGGGGCCGGTACACCCAGCTGGCAGGACAGGCGATCCTGCCGGCGGCCATCTGGCTGATCTGGTCCGCTGGTGAATTGAGACATGGCGGGCTGAGAACCAGCCTGCTCGCCTCGATTATCTTATCGGGGCTGTTCCTCACTCACTATCGCGTAATGGTCTTCGTGCTCTCATTCTACCTGGTCATGCTGCTGGTCAACCTCCGAAAACCGCAATGGCTGGATCTCGTGAAAAAATACTCCGTTCAGGGCATCAGTGCATTCCTGGTCAGCCTCCCCTGGGTCCTCCGTCTCTTCGAAGGAAAGCTGCCTTCCATATTGGGCGAACAGCTCGCCACGACTTCAGGACAGGTCCCGGAGAATATCCTGGAATTGAATGCAGTCGGAGATGTTACCGGCTACCTGCCCCTCTATTTGTGGCTGCTTGTGCTTGGGGCATTCCTGATTGGACTGGTCAGGCGCCGGCGGCCAACGCTCATCATCGCCCTTTGGTGGCTGATCATCTTTCTGGCAGCAAACCCTCACCTGGTCGGTCTTCCCGGCACCGGTGCCCTGAGCAACTTCGCGGTCTTCATCGCTGCGTACATACCGGCCGGATTGATCATTGGCGCTGCGGCGGGAGGTTTGCTCGAAAAAAACCAACCGCCTGATTATGGAGCCCGTGGTCTTCCTTCTTTTGCCTCCAATTCGAGGAATACCCGCAATTTCCTCCGATCCGGCTTGTTGCTCTCAATCGTTCTGGTTTCGTTCGTGATCGTCGGCCTCACGGCAGCACCCGCAAGGCTGAGGGACATCAAAATTGATGAACACGCATTGGTCACCCGTCCGGACATCGAAGCGGGAAGCTGGATCCGGGAGAATGTCTCCGAAGGGTCGAAATTTCTGGTAAACTCGTTTGTTGCCTATCAGGACTCGCTCGTGGTCGGGTCTGATGCAGGCTGGTGGCTTCCGCTGATCGCCGGGAGGAAAACCACTCAGCCGCCCATCAACTACGTGACCGAGAGAGAGCCATGGTCTGGATACATCGCTGAGACGAATGAACTCGTCAGAGAAATTTCAAGGGAAGGGATCGATCACCCGGATGTGATCCGAGAACTGCAAGAACGCAAAGTAACCCACGTCTATATCGGGCAGCAACAGGGGACCGTAAACGGCTCCCCGCTGCTGGATGCCCGGGCGATGTTGAACAACCCCATATTCCGATTGATATATCACGAGAACCGGGTCTGGATCTTCGAAATCGGTTCGCTGGAATAATGGATGAAGATCGCGGTCCTTACGAGTTCCTATCCTCGTTTTCCGGGCGACAGCGCTGCTCCCTTTGTGAGGTCGATCAGTGAAGCGTTTGCCAGCTTCGGGCACGATGTGGCGGTCGTTGCTCCATTCGATCCTGCAGTTATTGGTTCTCTGAAAGGGCGGGCAAAAGTCTTCCGGTTCCGTTACATCTGGCCTGCAAAGCTGCACATCATGGGACACGCCAGGGCGATGCAGGCAGATGTGCGGCTCAACCCACTCGCGTATCTGTTGCTCCCCTTCTACTTAGTCGGCGGACTGGTTGCCCTGTTCCGTGTAACCGGTCAACATCGTTCCGATGTGATTCACGTGCACTGGGTGATTCCCAACGGTCCGGTCGCCGCTGTCGTTGCATTGCTCCGCCGTATTCCTTTCTTCGTCAGCCTGCATGGGTCTGACATGTACCTGGCGCAGCGCAGCCGTCTCTTTGGCTGGGTCGCCCGGCTCGTGTTTCGAAGAGCTTCCGGCGTCACCGCCTGCAGTCGAGACTTGAAGCAGGCTGCCGAACACCTCGGCGCGGAGAAAAAAGTTCAACTGCTCGCCTGGGGAGCAGACCCCACCCGGTTCACTCCAGCCCTGCGCGGTCGATCGTCTCCTGAAGACTTTGGACTGGATCATGGCTCACCTGCTGTCCTGGCTATCGGGAGGCTGGTGCCCAAGAAAGGATTCAGCGTATTGCTCGCCGCGTTCGCCAGAGTCGCTGCGAAACGCCCGGACGCGCGGCTCTGGATCGCCGGGGATGGACCGCTGCGAGAAGCCCTGGCCGTGCAGAGTAAAGACCTCGGGATCAGCGAAAAAGTCTCGTTTGCCGGGAATATCGCCTGGGACCGGGTGCCTGAATTGATGGCATGCGCTGACATCTTCGTCCTCCCTTCGATCAGGGACGCCTTCGGTAACGTGGACGGCCTGCCGACAGTGCTCCTGGAAGCCATGAGCTCTGGTCTCCCAACAGTCGCCAGCAGCATCGGTGGAATCGACCTTGTGATTGATGATACCGTCAACGGACTGCTTGTACCACCGGGGGAACCCCAGGCGCTGGCGGACGCGCTGTCCAGACTCCTCCAAGAACCTACCGAGCGAGCTCGCCTGGGAAGCGCAGCCCGCCAGTCCGTAGAAAGCGAGTTCACCTGGACAGCAGTTGCAAACCGGTTGTTGGAGCTATTCCGGAGAGAAACCCGGAATAGAATTTCTGTTCACAGGCTGGGGACGGTGTACCGCGAGGAACTGCTGAAGAATTTGGAAATACACCTGGAAGGCAGCCTTGCCCTCGACATCGGCTGCCACGATGGGTACTGGCTGAGCACCCTGGATATCCCGGGAAAGATCGGCGTCGACCTCCATCCGATCCCCGGCGCGCCAGGGGTCAGTTTTGTCAAGGCAGACGGCACGCGGCTGCCATTCAGGCAGGGGACTTTCGATGCTGTTTCCGCGTTGGACGTCATCGAGCATGTCGCAGAGGACGGCATTCTGGCGGAGGAGATCTGCCGCGTACTCAAACCCGGCGGGACGATCCTTCTCAGCACCCCCAGCGCGGGCATCCGGATGTTCCCGGCAGTCCTGACAGAATGGATCAGCAGGAAATGGGGGCACGATCTCCGGATTGGCTATGCGAAAGATACCCTTTCTGGTCTTTTTAACCAGGAGCTCGAAGTCCGCATCCTCCCTTCGAACGCCCCGAATTACCGCCGCTGGTACCTGCCCGTCCGGTTCATCGCCTCCTTCGCTCCGATCCGGGCTGCCCGGATCGCCCGCTGGCTCGCCAGGAAAGATGCTGCAAACCCAGGCGGTGAACAGGGTTTCCTCCTGCTCCTCGGGAGGAAGCTCCCTTCCCCAACGACTGGGGATCGAGGGTAACTGGTGTGATGCACGATTCCCGCTATGCTCCCAGGGAAGATAAAGCCGTAAAAATCCTGGCGCTGCTGAAGAAGCACTGCATCAGAGACCTGTCTGCGCTGGATTGTTTAGACGTTGGATGCGGAGACGGTGGGATAACCGCCCAACTTGCTCCGCATTTTCGCCTGGTGATTGGGATCGACGTCGAACCACAAAGCGTTCACAGAGCAAAATCCTCCGTTCGCCAGAAAAACCTGATGTTCTCGGTCGCGAGCGCTCATCACATCCCGTTTAACGAATCCTCTTTCGATGTAGTGGTCTGCGCTCAGGTGTACGAACACGTCCAGGACCAGCACGCACTTGCCAGCGAGATCTGGCGGATCATCCGGCCTGGTGGGGTGTGCTTTTTCAGCGGTCCGAACCGGTTGAAAATCATGGAGGAACATTATTGGCTGCCCTTCCTTTCATGGCTGCCGCGCCCGCTGGCAGACCGGTATCTTCGAGCGTTCCGGAGAGTCGCAGCGTACGATGCATTTCCCCGTTTCTATTGGGAATTGCGGAAACTATGGAACAAATTCGAGATGACGAACACGATGATCGATCTCCTTCGCAGCCCGGATCGCTACGCAGTCCACCTGAGCAGGCGCTACCGGATGTTTATCAGGATTCTTCCGGACTGGCTTTTGAATCTGTTATCCCCGCTCTATCCGAATTACAACTGGATCCTTGTGAAGCCCGATGACGAAGCAATTTGATCCTGGGGAGTATTGGGAACAAAGGATCCGCGCCCGCCCCGATCTGCAGGCCACCGGCCACCACAAGTTCGGCCTGGACTACAATCGCTGGATGTACCAGACGCAGCTGGACTGCCTGAACGGTTTGATCGAGAAATGGGAGATCCAGATCGCTGGGAAGCGCGTTTTGGATGTCGGCACGGGCACCGGGTTTTTCCTGGAGTACTTCCGGGAGCGCGGCGCAGCAGTCACCGGGATCGATATCGCTCAGGCAAGCATTGAATATCTGAGAGAAAAATTACCAGATTCGCAGTTGCAGGTCGCGGACATTTCCGCGGAGGCTGTCCCGGTCGATAACCAATTCGAACTGGTCGCCGCCATGGGCGTGCTGTATCACATCGTCGATGAGGTCCGCTTCGAGCGTGCACTGCGGAACATAACCAGATTGCTGGAACCCGGGGGCCACCTGTTCCTGACAGATTCGCTGGACGGGTCCTGGGTCCCTGCGGCGCGCCACGCCCGGCTCCGACCGCTTGAAGCATACCGACCTGTGCTTGAATCTTCGAAGATTGCCATCCTTGAGATCCTGCCTTTGTATTATTATTCCAACCGGTCTTACATCCCGGTGATCGGCCCCTGGGTGCTGACCAGGTTGAGACTGGGTAAATTCCTTTACCAGCTGGATAAGCGGCAGCGGGAGCGAGGTCGCTCCAACGGCGGCGGATTGAAACTGCTGCTTGCCAGGAAGGAATCCAAAGCTTAATGAGAATCGGCATTGACGCTTTGGGGATCCACTATTACGGCGGGGGGCGGACTGCAACCCTCAACCTGCTGGAAGGGATCTTCGATATCGACCGATCGAACGAGTATCACGTTTTCTTGAGTCAACCAGAGCCATCCCTGGATACAGGAGCGGGCAACGTGTTTCAGCACATCGCGCCGGTGAAGAACCGGTTCCTGGTGCGTTTTTGGGCCCAAGCGGTCATCCCCCTTCTGTCGCGAGGTTACGATCTTGTTCACTTCATTAAAAATCTTGGGGTGTTCGGCGTTCGCGTCCCGACCATCATCACGATCTACGATCTGACGACGCTGATCCATCCAGAAATATTCCCGGCTATTGATGTCTGGTACTGGAGGACGCTCCAGCGCCGAACCCTCGCGAGGGCGGAGAAGGTCGTGGCAATCTCGCACAACACCGCAAAGGATGTCATCCAGCAGTACGGTCTGCCCGAGGAAAAGGTCGCAGTGATCTATCCGGCGATCAACGACAGGTTCAAGCCCGTGGATAGCGGTCCAGTCGAGAAAATACGGGAGAAGTACCGCCTGCCCCAGGAATACATCATCCATGTCGGAAGGATCGATGAAAAAAAGAACCTGACCATGCTCGTCGAATCTTTCCACGACCTGCTCCAGGCGATCCACCGCCCCGTGAAGCTTGTGCTCGTCGGCGGAGTCTACCCCAAACTTAAGGATGAACGCTTGGTCCCTACTATCAAGGCTCTTGGGATTCAGAACGAGGTGATCTTAACCGGGCAGGTCCCGGACGACGACCTGCCGGCTCTATACAGCGGGGCGTTGGCGACCGTTTTTCCATCCATCCACGAAGGGTTTGGACTCGCGCCGCTGGAAGCCATGGCCTGTGGATCTCCGGTCATCGGCAGCCGGGCCGGTGCATTTCAGGAAGCTGCCGGTGATGCTGCGTACCTTGTCGACGTTATGACGCGTGATGCTTTATGCGGCGCCCTGCAGACTGTGATTCAAGACCCACAGCTTCGCCAGGGACTTCGCCAGAAAGGGCTGGCCCGATCGGCTGTGTTCCGCAAACAAAAGGCTGCCGCCCAGACTCTTGATCTGTATTGGAAAATCGCCACATGAAAATTGGCAATGTTCCCCTCGAAGACCGGCAGGTAACGGCGGAGGACCTGTCCCGTGCGTACGACGAAATCTACTCCCATCCGGGTCGCATGGGAGATTCCGATGCCCTTTACCACTGGGTGTTGGACCGCCTGGCTGCTTCCCCTGGGAAAACCCTGCTCGATGTGGGCTGCGGTGAAGGGCGATTGATCCGGATCGCTGGCGAGCGCGGTCTGATCCCTTTCGGGATCGACCTGTCGCCCATCGGGGTTTCGACGGCCCGGATAACTGTTGGCCGGGAAATCATCACTCTTGGCAATGGGGAACGCCTACCCTTCCCTGACTGTTCCTTCGATTACCTGACGAACATCGGGAGCCTGGAGCACTTCCCCAACCCAGACAATGGGCTGCAGGAAATGCGCCGGGTGCTGAAAGATACTGGGATGGCAGCCTTGCTCCTGCCCAACAGCTATTATCTGGCAGACATCCTGTGGCACGTGTGGCGAACGGGCTACGGGCCGAGCCACAAGCAGGTCCTTGAACGGTTCGCCACTTACCGGGAGTGGTACGATTTCATCGCGTCGAACGGTTTCAAGGTAATTCGAGCGTTCAAGTACAATTTTCGATTCCCAAGGTCGAAAGCGGACCTCGACTGGTACCTGAGAAACCCGGGGAAGATGCTGTATCTTGCGCTGGCGCCCTTCGTGCCCTTCAACCTTTCGAATCACTTCCTTTACCTGTGCACCCGGCGATGAGGGTGTTTTCGTGAATCCAGCTACACGCAATCGGTCAACTGCGTCAGCGTTGCTGATGCGGGGATTCAATGCGCTCCATGCTCTCTCGCAGAGGAGGTGGTTTCGACTTGGAATCCAGGTCGCCGTCGTATCCCTCTCGTTGTTGTACCTGTGGAGCAATTTCCAGGGTGCGCGAAACCTGTTCTCACATGCTGAAATTGACCTATTGCTGCTGGCCCTTGCCTGGATCTTGACGATCGTTGCGGTCCTCCTGGGGGCATTGGGTTGGAGGTTCACCCTGTTCGGATTGAAACTGGATGCGCCTTGGAAGAAGACACTACACATCCACCTGGCGTCTAACCTGGCGAAATACGTCCCGGGATTTGCCTGGCAGCTGGTCGGAAAAGCGTTCCTGGCGCGGCAGGCTGGCTACCCTGCGCTCGAAACCGGGCTCGCGATGACCATCGAGCTGGTCCTGCTGGTCGCCCTTGGCTCAATCCTGGCAGTGGTCTGCCTGCCGGCATCCCTCCTGGAATCCTGGCAGGCCGGCGGATTGATCACGGCTTATCTGGGAGCAATCAAGGTCCTCGTCGCGGCGGGGATCGCAGCCATCACACTTTTGCTCGGCAGACGATTCTTCGATTCTCCCCGACTGCGCAATCGGGTCCATCTCAGCGTGCCACACCTGCTCGCTGCCGGAGGGATCCTCCTGGCTGGCTGGATAGCCTTTGGGTTTGCGTTCTGGCTGATGGGAACAGCGATATCTCCAATATCCTGGGAGACAATCCCTTCTTTCATTTTCGTTCTGACAGCCTCGGTCCTGATCGGGCTAGCGATCGTGTTCATCCCCGGAAGTTTCGGAGTCCGGGAAGGACTCATGGTCTTTTTCCTGACCGGTATCGGAATGCTTCCGGCGCTCGCTGTGGTTGCCGCAGTACTTTCGAGGATCCTCGTGATCCTGGGCGAGCTGGCCGGGTATTTCGTCTTCCAGATCATCTCTAGGTTTCGATCCCCTGACGAGAAGGAAATTTGAAGCGGGGAAAATTACCCAAAAGTATTATTGAGATCAGCAAGGTGAACCGGTAAACTTGTGCCAAAAGCACCAATTCCTAGTTTAGGAGGATTCCATGAAGAAAGCAAGATTGATCACTGCGGTGACGATCCTAGCGCTGCTCCTGGCGCTCGTCCCAACAGCTTACGCCGGGCCACCCCCCGGGAATTGGGTCAGCGGCATCGCCTGTCAGAACCTCAGCAGTACGGATTCTGCCAGCATCACCCTCTATTTCTATCAGGAGGGTAACAGCACAGCGGTGCTGGTATACAACGATCCAAACCCGATCCCGCCGAACGGCAGCCGCAACTACTACACCCCATCCTCGCCGCCAGGCGTCCCAGAGGGCTTCCTGGGTTCCGTTGTGGTCGCTTCCAACACTCCCATGGCCTGCAACGTGAACACGCAGACCACTGGCGCCGGCACGACCTCCGATCCGTACCGCATGGGCACCAGCGCCGGCTTTGCCGACACGGAGACCTCTCCCACCATGTACGCCCCGCAGGTCATGAAGAACCTGGCCGGCACGTTCTCCTCGTACATCGCCGTGCAGAACACGACAACCGCTGCAGCGAACGTGACGGTGTCATACAAGGACCGGTTCGGTGCTGCGATACCGGCTGCCACGGAGACGGTATCCATCCCCGGGCAGAGCAACCACGTCTTCTACCAGACCGATAACGCCAATCTGCCGAACGGCTTCCTCGGCGCTGCCGTCATCTCCGCGCAGGACGGCACCACCGGTCTGGCTGTCACCGTGAACTTCTACAACTCTGGCTCCAGCTCATCGACCGCCCAGCTGCACAGCTACAACGGCTTCGCCAGCGGGGCAAACAAGTTGCTTGTACCCCGGATCGTGCGCAACTACTACGGCTACAACGGCGGTATGAGCATCCAGAACGTGGGCTCCTCCACGACGAAGGTCACTATCAACTTCACATTTGCCGGCGGCTCTACCTATACCTATAACTCTCCGAACATCGCCCCCGGGGCGGCGCTCGCCCTGTACGCCCCTGACATGCCCGCCCTTGCCGGAGTCGATGCGCTGCCCGTCACACACCGGTTCGGGAGCGCCGTGATCCAGGCTGATCCGGGCGGCGAAATCGTCGCCATCGTCAACGAGGACAACCGCGGCGGCGTCGGCGTCCCCGCGGAGCGCGTCGGGCAGGGCACGACCTACAATGCCATCCTGGACGGCACGCAGACCGATACCGTCTTCCTCGCTCAGGTCCCCCGCAAGGCTGGCGGAATCTTCTCCGGAGGCTTCCAGGTCGCTAACACCACCTCAACTGCCGGGACGTGCTCCATATCGTACAACAGCGATCCGGACGCGAACGAGACGAATTTGGCTCTCCCAGCGAACGGCGCCATCGCACGCTACGCCCCGAACGTTCCGAACCTTAACGACGGGTACAACGCCAGCGTCACTGTAACCTGCAACCGGGACATCGTCGCAATTTCGAACTTCGCGGCGGAACCAGGTTCTGGTCGTTACGGCGACAGCTTCACCCAGGCAAACGGGTTGAACCAGTAGCCGTCCCAATCCTTTTCACCATACTTAACATATAAGGAAACCGCCTCGCCGAATGGCGGGGCGGTTTCGACTACGGTTAATCGATCACAGACCCAACAGGACCAGGCCTGATGAAACGCTTTCAGATGATCTGCCTATCTCTTGTGCTGATTCTCCTCATCGTTAGCTGCTCCTCTCCAACTCCGGCTGAAACGGTCGTGGAAAGTACCTCTGTCACCCCGAACGAATCACCAACGCCGTTCAGCGTGTACCCATACCCGGTGCCAGCCACCCCGACCCTGTTCGACTACACGAAGGAAGAGGGGTATCCTGTCCCTCAATCGACCCCCTTCTTCGAGAATCTGCCCGAATCGCTGGTCATCCCCACACCCAGAGCGGAGACGGGCGTCGTCATCGGACAGCTGCTGACGCCCGGTCCTGGCGGGGAACCTTACTACGGCACTCTCTACCTGGCCCGCACGATCTCTTCCGATACGGAAGGCATGCCGCCGATCATAGCTTTCTCGGAAGCCGAAGACCCCGTGTCCACACAGGACAAAACCGGACGGTTCTTATTCGCTGACGTCCCACCGGGGA
>Ga0073934_10008056_pt1 | contig 14271 bp, 11 predicted proteins | sample LarsenN4metaG_FD_76834 | JGI IMG/M metagenome (GOLD analysis project Ga0073934, IMG submission 76834) | Hot spring sediment bacterial and archeal communities from British Columbia, Canada, to study Microbial Dark Matter (Phase II) - Larsen... ...
TCAGGAACATCTGCTTGTAGTCGCTCCCGCAGATGCCGCAGAGGCGCGTGCGGATGGTCACCCAGTCGGGCGCCGGCAGCGTGGGATCGGGAATCTCCTTCAGCGCGGCGGGCGAGAACGGCCCCAGGAAGAACCGCTTGTCGATCCGGCCGAGGAGCGCCGAGACGACCTGGCGCGGGATGCTCACGTCGCACACGAGCGCGCGCATGGGCGGGTGATGAACCACGCGCCCGCCGCGCGATCAAGCCGCTCGGAGCCGCCCTTGTCAGGCCCCGGAGCGCTCTGGGATCATCGCGGCGTGGCGACCGGCTCGGCTCGAGGAAGGCCCGCGCGCGCCCGGGGCGGAGGCGCGGACGACCCGCGGCGCCGCATTCCCTCCGTCGCCCGCCTCCTCGACACCCCCGCGGCGGCGGCGCTCGTCGCGCGCTGGCGGCGCGAGCGCGTGGTCGCGATGCTGCGCGCGGTGCTGGACGACGTGCGGCGGGCGGGCGGCGACGTCCCGGAACCCGAGACCCTGGTCTCGCGCGCGGCGGAGCGGCTCGAGGCGCGGGCGTCCCCGCGCCTGGTCCCGGTCGTGAACGCCACCGGGGTGATCCTGCACACGAACCTCGGGCGGGCGCCGCTCGCGGAGGCGGCGATCGACGCGGTCGTCGCGGCCGCCCGGGGGGCGACGAACCTCGAGCTCGACCTGGCCACCGGCCGGCGGGGCGACCGCGACGCCCTCGTGGCCGACGACCTCCGCGCGCTCACGGGCGCCGAGGCCTCGCTGGTGGTGAACAACAACGCGGCGGCGGTGCTCCTCGCGCTCAACGGCCTCGCCTGCGACCGCGAGGTGGTCGTGTCGCGCGGCGAGCTGGTGGAGATCGGCGGCGCGTTCCGCATCCCCGACGTGATGGCGAAGAGCGGGGCGCGTCTCCGCGAGGTCGGCACGACCAACCGCACGCACCCCGACGACTACCGGCGCGCGATCGGGCCGGCGACGGCGCTCCTCCTGAAGGTCCACACGAGCAACTACCGGATCGTCGGCTTCACGGCGGCCGTGGACCTGCCCTCGCTCGTCGCCATCGGCCGGGAGGCGGGCCTTCCGGTCGTCGAGGACCTCGGCAGCGGCGCGCTCGTCGATCCCACCGAGTTCGGGCTCCCGTCCGAACCGGTCGTCCGCGACCGGATCGCGGCGGGCGCGGCGCTCGTCACGTTCAGCGGCGACAAGCTCCTCGGCGGACCGCAGGCGGGCATCCTGGTGGGACGGCGGGATCTCGTCGCGCGTCTCGCGGAGAACCCGCTCCGCCGCGCGCTCCGGCCGGACAAGCTCACGCTCGCCGCCCTGGCGGCGACCCTCCGGCTGTATCGGGAGCACCCCGACCTCGCCGCGGCGCTGCCCGCGCTGCGCGCGCTCACGCGGCCGCTGGCCGAGCTGGAGCGGGTGGGCGCGGCGGCGGCCGGACGGCTCGCGCAGCGCCTCGGGCCGGGGTGGACGCTGGCGGTCGTGCCCTCCGAATGCGAGGTCGGGAGCGGCGCCGTCCCGTCCGTCGCGATCCCCAGCCGCGCGATCGCCGTCTCGCATCCGGAGCGCTCCCCCGAGGACGTCGCGGCCCGCTTCCGCGCCGCGCGGCCGCCGGTCCTGGGACGCATCCACGACGGCCGCTACCTCCTCGACCTCCGCACCGTCCTCGTGCCCGACGCGCTCGACGTCGTGCTGCCGTAGTGCCCCTCGTCATCGGCACCGCCGGCCACATCGACCACGGGAAGACGGCCCTCGTGCGGGCGCTCACCGGGCAGGACACCGACCGCCTCGCGGAGGAGAAGGCGCGCGGCATCTCGATCGACCTCGGCTTCGCGTGGCTCGATCCGCCGGACGGCGAACGGGCCGGGATCGTCGACGTGCCGGGGCACGAGCGCTTCGTCCGGAACATGCTGGCGGGCGCCCACGGCGTCGACCTCGTCCTCTTCGTGGTCGCCGCCGACGACGGGGTGATGCCGCAGACGGAGGAGCACCTCGACATCCTCCACCTCCTCGGCGTCCGCCGCGGGATCTTCGTCGTCACCAAGACGGACCTCGTCGACGCGGCGCGCGTCGCGGCGGTGCGCGAGGAGATCCAGGTCCTCGCGCTCGACTCGACCCTCGAGGGCGCGCCCGTCGTGCCGGTGTCGACGGTCACGGGAGAGGGCCTGGACGCCCTCCGCGCCGCGATCGCGGCGGCGCTCGTGGCGCCCGCCCCGCCGCCGCGGCGCGGCCGCTTCCGGCTGCCGATCGACCGGGCGTTCGTCGTTCGCGGGCACGGGACCGTGGTCACCGGGACGGCCATCGCGGGCACGGTCCGGGACGGCGACACCGTGCGTCTCATGCCGGGCGGCCGGACCGCGCGCGTCCGCGGCGTCGAAGTGCACGGCGTGCCGGTCGCCGAAGCCGGGGCGGGGCAGCGCGTCGCCCTGAACCTCGCGGGCGTGGAACGCGGCGAGGTGCGTCGGGGACACGTCGCCTGCGATCCGCGCCTGGCGCACCCCACGCGCCGGCTCGACGCCGACGTCGAGATCCGTGCGGCGGCCCGGCGCCCGGTCGCGAGCCACACGCGCGTCCGCGTGCACGTCGGTACGGCCGAGGTGATGGGGAAGCTCGTCGCGCTCGAGGGGACGGCCCTCGCGCCCCGAGCGCACGGGTGGGCCCAGCTCGTGCTGGCCGAGCCCCTCCTCGTCGCGCGCGGCGATCGGTTCGTCCTCCGCGACGAGACGGCGCGCCGCACGCTCGGCGGCGGCGTCGTCGTGAACCCCTGCGCCGCGCGTCACCGGCGTGGGGACCCGGCGGTCCTCGGGCGCCTGGCCGCGCTCCGGGACGGGACGGTGGCCGAGGCCGCGGCCGCGCTCCTCGCGCTCGTCCCGGCGTTCCTCGTCGAGCGCCAGCAGCTCGCCCAGGCGCTCGACCTCCCGGACGACGAGGTCGCGCGGGCGCTCGTCGGAACGCCGGCCGTGGTCGCGATTCCGGACGACGGTGCGCCCGAGGCGTGGACCACCGCCGAGAAGTGGGCGCGCATGGAGGCCGAGATGCTGGGCGCCGTCGCGGCCCGGCACCGGACCGACCCGCTCGCGCCCGGCCTCGAGATGGAGCACCTCCGCGGAACGGTCGGCGGCGGGCTCTCGCCGCGCGTCTTCCGGTGGGCGGTCGAGCGGCTGGTCGCCGCCGGGCGGCTCGTCCGCGAGGAGAACGTCGTGCGCGACCCCGGCCACCGTGTCGAGCTGGGCGGCGGCGGGCGCGACGAGGCGGCGCGGATCGAGGCGCTGGTCGCGGCGGGCGGCTTCACGCCGCCCGACCTCCGTCGGCTCGAGGCGGAGACCGGGCTCTCCCGCCGTCGGATCGCCGAGCTGCTCGGGGTGCTCGAAGCGGAGGGCCGTGTCGCGCGCATCGCGCCCGACCTCTGGTTCGGCCGCGCGGCCGCCGCCGAGGCGACGGCGCGCCTCCGCGCGCACTGCGCGGCGCACGGCGAGATCACGGCCGCGGCCTTCCGGGACCTCATCGGCGCGAGCCGCAAGTTCGCCATCGCGTTCCTCGACTGGTGCGACCGCACCGGCGTCACGGTCCGCGTCGGCGACCTCCGGAAGCTCCGTCGCTGACCTGGACACGGGCCCGCGCGTCCGGCTACCGTGCGCCGCGTGGGCTTCCGGCTGACGGATCGCGCGCGGGCCGCGGGGTGCGCCGGGAAGCTCGGCCCGGCGGATCTCGCGCGCATCCTGGGCGCGCTGCCGCCGGCGGCGCACCCGGATCTCCTGGTCGGGACCGCCACCTCCGACGACGCGGGGGTCTTCCGGCTGACGGCCGACCTCGCGCTCGTGCAGACCGTCGACTTCTTCTCGCCGATGGTCGACGACCCGTACACCTTCGGCGAGATCGCCGCGGCGAACGCCCTCTCCGACGTCTGGGCCATGGGCGGCGAGCCGCGGACGGCCCTCAACGTGACGTGCTTCCCGCAGAAGGACGTCCCGTTCGAGATCCTGGCCGACATCCTGCGCGGCGGGCTGGCGAAGGCCGGGGAGGCCGGCGTGGTCGTCGTGGGCGGCCACACCGTGATCGACGAGGAGGTGAAGTTCGGTATGGCGGTCACGGGTGTGATCCATCCCGACCGCATCCTCCGGAACGTCGGGGCCCGGGCGGGGGACGCGATCGTGCTCACGAAGCCGCTCGGCACCGGCATCGTGACGACCGCGGTGAAGCGCGGGGCGCGGGCCGACGAGGCGCTCGCCGCCGCCGTCGCCAGCATGACCACGCTGAACGCCGCCGCCGCCCGGACGCTCGACCGCTTCGCGGTCCACGCCTGCACGGACGTCACGGGCTTCGGGCTCCTCGGGCACGCCTACGAGATGGCGTCGGGGAGCGACGTGCGGATCGCGCTGGTCGCCGAGCGGCTGCCCGTCCTGCCGGGCGCACGGGCGCTCGCGGCCGGCGGGCACCTCACCGGCGGGTGTCGCCGGAACCGCGAATGGCTCGCGGACCGGGTCGCCGTGGCGGCCGCCGTGCCGGACGACCTCGCGGAGATCGCGTGGGACCCGCAGACGTCGGGGGGCCTCCTCGTGGCGCTCGCCGCGGCGGACGCGCCGTCGCTGGTCGAGGCGCTGCGCGGCGCCGGCGTGGCGGCTGCGACGCAGATCGGAACGGTGGAGGCGCGGGGCGACGGACGCTGGGTGACGCTCGCCTGATCAGTCCCCGTGGGCGGCGTGCGGGTTCGGCACGCCGGCACCGTGCGGGCTTGCCGTCGCCGGCGGCGGCGTCACGCGCGCGAGCGCGGCCTCGTCGATCTGGACGCCGGCCTGCTTCTTCAGGCCGTCGTAGTAGGCCTGGACCTGCTCCTGCTGGGCCTTGTTGCGGAGCGTGGCGCGGATCGGCTCCTTCACCTGATCGAACGGCTTCCGCTCGCCGTCCTTCCGTTCGGTCACGCGGATGACGTGGTAGCCGTACTGGGTCTTCACGACGTCGCTGATCTCGTCGACCTTCAGTCGGAACGCGACGCGCTCGAACTCGGGGACCATGCGGCCCTGGCCGAACAGGCCGAGATCGCCGCCGCGCTGGCCGGTGGCGGTGTCGACGGACTTCTCCTTCGCAAGCTCGGCGAACTTCTCGGGATGGGCGCGCAGCTCCGCGAGGATTTCCTTCGCGGCGGCCTCGTCCTTCACGAGGATGTGGCTCGCCCGGATCTGCGTGGTGGAATAGAGGTCGGGGTTCTGGTCGTACCACGCCTTCACCTGCTCGTCCGAGATCGCCGGCGGCGTCTGGTACCGGCGCATCACGCGCTGCACGACGAGCCGCTTGCGGAGGTCGTTCACCTGCCGCTCGATCTCGGGATCGTGCTCGTAGCCGGCCTTCCTGCCCTCCTCGTAGAGGAGGTCGTTCATGATGAGATTCTCGACGAACTGCCGCTTCCGTTCCGGCGCCGCGAGGTAGGTGCGGGACGGCGCGGGCAGGCGTTCGAGCTCCTGCGTGACCCGGCCGCTGGTGAGCGTCTTCCCGGCGTACGTCGCGACCGTTTCACCGCCCGCCGCGCCGTCGGCCGCCGGTGCGCCGCCGGGAGCTTCGCGCTTCGGGGACGCGTCGCCGCCGCCTTGGTTGCAGCCCAGGACGAACGCCGCCATCATCGCGACCGCCACGACGCGCACCGACCGGGTGCCAGCATGCATACGGCGCGGAGCCATAGCCCAGCGATCCGGGGCAGTCAATTTTTCGCGAGCCCACGTCGATGCGTTGACGCGCGCGGCGCGTGTACGCGCGCGCCGCGCCCTCCGCTCGTGGCACACGCCTTGCTCGTCCCGACGTTCGCGGTGTTCGCGCGGGGGTAGATCACGGCGTGTGGCTCGAGCTGGAGAAGGCGCTGCGGGACGGGACCGGCCTCGAGCAGGTGCTCCCGCAGCTCCAGGCGCTGTCCGCGTTCGCCGACGACCTCGACGCACGCATCGACGCCGACGGCGTCGGAGGCGTCCGCGGCGCGCTCGAGCTGCACCGGCGGCTCGCCGATCTGCTCCGCGGCGTGAGCGACGCCGATCTCGCGCGCATCCTCGCCGCGATCGATCACGTCGCCGCCGCGCTCGCCGTCGTCCAGCGCGACGTCGAGCGGATCCGGCGCCTCAAGGCGGCGCTGGGAATCTAGCGCGCGCGTCGCCCACCTTCCCGCCGGCGCCGCTGCCCGGCTGCCGTCGATCCCACCGCAGCCCTACAGGACGCCGCGCGGCGGGAACGCGGCGCGGACGAGCGGGAGCGCGAGCAGCAGCTGGGCGGTGATCGCGCCCGAGACGTCGAGCGCGACGTCGGTCAGCGCGGCCACGCGGCCGTGGGTGAGCGTCTGGGACGCCTCGTCGAGCGACGCCCAGAGCGCGGCGACGGCCACCGCGAGGAGCGCCGCGCGGGCGCTCCTCGGGCGCCACCCGCCCGCGAGCGCTCGGTGGAGCAGGAGCCCCAGGACGAAGTACTCGGCGAAGTGCGCGACCTTCCGGACGAGCTGGTGCAGGACGTGGAGATCGCCGGCCGTCGCGTGCGGGAAGAGCGCGCGGAGGATCGGCAGGAGGATCGACGCCGTGTGTTCGCCGTCGAAGCGGTCGGTGGAGAGGAGGAAGATCACGGTGCCCCACGCGAGCACCGCGAGCCACGGCGTGATCCGCTCGCGGCGGCTAGGCAATCTCGGCGACCGCGCGGTTCACGATCGCGAGCATCTCGTCGCCGAACTCGGCGTCGATGAAGCTCTCGAGCTTGTCGCGCTGGGAGGCGTAGCGCTTGCCCCCGGCCTCGCCGGCCATCGCCGTGCCGGCCAGGACGTCCAGGAACGCGAGGACGCCGGGCGAGGCGTTCGGATCGGTATTGGCGAGCCTCCGGTCGAACACGAGGCGAAGGGTGAGGTACGCCAGCCGGTACTTGAGGTCCTCGCTCAGCTCCATGGAAGTCCTTTCTAGCTCGCGCCGGCGGTGCCCCGCGGGCTCCGGAGGTGACGCTCGATGATGAGCGCGTAACGGTAGTGCTGGTGCTGCAGCGCGCCCTGGACGGTGCGTCCGTTGATGAAGAGCGTGGGCGTGGACTTGACCCCGGCCTGGTGCCCGGCCTCGACGTCGGCGACGACGCGCGCGCGGGTCTCGGGCGCGTCGAGGCAGGCGCGAAAGGCGTCGAGATCGAGGCCGACGTCGCGCGCGTAGCGGAAGAGGCTCCCGCGGTCGAGGTGCGCCTGATTCTCGAAGAGCACGTCGTGGTACTGCCAGAAGCGGCCCTGCTTCGCGGCGCACTCCGCGGCGCACGCCGCGAGACAGGCCTGCGCGTGCCCGCCCGGCCCGGTGATCGTGCGGTTGCACGCCCCGTCGAGCGGGAAGTGCCGGAAGATCAGCGCGACGTCGGCCCGCGACTCGCAGAGCTCGCGGAGGTCGTGGAACGCCTGCGCGCAGTGCGGGCACTGGAAGTCCGAGAACTCGACGATCGAGACGGCGGCGTCCGCCGGGCCTTTCCGGTGCGGCGTGTCCCCCACCAGGGTGGCGGGGGGGCGGACCGGCAGCCGCGTGTACCAGTCGTAGAAGCCGCGCTCGCGGGTCTTCACGTCGTCGAAGGTCAGGGCCGGCGCGGGCGCGACGACGGCGGCGACGGTGCCCACCGCGACAGCGCCGACCAGCGCCGCGACGGCGGTGGACGTCGCCGCGGTTTTCCGCCGCCACCACGGTGCGGCCGCGCCGGGCGCGAATCCGCGGGCGAGCGGCAGCACGGTGAGGAACCACGCGACGATCACCGCGTCGATCGAGAGGCAGATGAGGCAGACGCTCCCGAGCGTCGTCATCGCACCCCCGAGCACCAGCGCGAAGCCGAGGCTCCCGGACGCGAGGGCGAGGAGGAGGAGGTCGGCGAACGGCTGCCGCCGGCCGAGCACTCCGGGAAGCGCGAGGAGCGCGCCGGCGGAGAACGCGGCCAAACCCCACGCCGAGACCGGGGCGCCCAGGAGGCGGCTGAAGCGGCTGGTGAGGACGACGTCGCAGTTCACGACGCCGCCGAGGTTGCAGACGCTCGTGAAGGCGGAGTCGGACTCGAGCTGCGCGGCGACGTGGAGCGCGTACGCCGCCGACCCGGCGCCGAGCAGCGCGAGGACCAGCGCGACGCGATGACGGGTGGGGCTCGGCGGCATCGGACGGGGACCCAGAGTCTAACCGGGCCCCCGTTCGCTTTCAACGATGCGCGCCGACGCGCCGCGGATCAGAACTGATACGTGAGCCGGACGCTCGTCTCCGAGCGGCCGGTGTTCAGGCCGGCGAGGCCCCACGCGGAGAAGACGTTCTCCTTGCCGCGCGGGTTCACGAAGTAGCGCTGGCCGATGTTCACGACGAAGTCGTCGCGGACGACGTAGTCGAGGTCCCAGAACGGCAGCATGACGTAGTGGTTCGTCGGATCGACGGCGATGCCGACGACGGGCACGATCGAGCCGCCGCGGTAGAACGTGAAGCCCGCGAGCGTGAAGATCGTCTCCCAGTCCTTGATCTTGTCGCGGAAGGCGGGGCCGCTCGACGGCGTGTTGAGGCGCGCGAGCGAGGGCAGGTCGAGACCGCCGACGAGGCACGAGCCGATGTCCGCCTTCTGCTCGGCCGGGAGGTTCGCGACGATCTGCGGATCGCAGTCCGGGTTGTTCACCATGTAGTGCCAGAAGAACTGCCCGGTGAGGAACACGGTGCTCTTCTTGTTCAGCGTCCGGATCCACGTGGGCCGGTCGAACGCGATCATCCCCTTCCACATGTTCTTCTTGCGGATGCCGGGGAGGGCCGGGCGGTCGATCGTCGTGCGCCGCGCGACGTCGAAGAACGGGATGCCGACGTCGTAGATCGTCTCCATCCGGAAGACGGTCTGCGTGAAGGTCTCGTCGGAGTAGTTCGCCGAGAGCCCGAGGGTGTGCACGTACGGCGCGTAGAACTCGGCCGGGAAGATGCCGCGCGAGATCAGGTTCTGGTGGCGGCGGGCGTTCGCGGTGGCGATGCGCAGGTTGTTCGTGGGCAGGTCGAGGCCGCGGAGCGGGGCGTAGTTCGTGCCGTCGTCGCCGGCGAAGCGCTGGTAGTAGTAGTTGAGCGTGAACTCGAGGCCGAAGGGGGCGATGCCGTGGTAGCGGACGCCCACCTGGCTGTTCTCCATCGGGTTCCGCGACCAGTCGCCCTTCTTGAAGAGGACGGTGTCGTTCATGAGCCGCGTGCAGCGGCCGAACGCGCCGCCGCGGCCGACGCGGATCGGCGAGGCGTTGCAGACGCCGGCGATGAACACGCCGTCGACCGGGTTGTTCAGCGGGTCGAGGAAGCGGAGGCCCCACGGACGCGGGAGGAACGCCTGCTTCGCGGGATACCAGTCGCCGGGGTTCCAGTACCACTCGAGGAAGCTCTGCGAGAACTTCCAGACGTCGCCCAGGTCGTAGAGGAACTTGAACATCCAGAACGGGCGCCGGATCTCGTCCCACCCGAAGGCCGGCGGCGGGATCTCCCACACGAAGTGCCAGGTGAGGTTCAGCGAGTTCGCGCGGTCGAGCATCCGGAAGTTGTCGGTCTCGCCCCAGACGATCTGCTGGCGGCCCGCGCGCATCGTGAGCGGGACGCCGCGGAACTTGACGTCGACGTAGGCCTCGCGGAGCTGGTTGTCGAACTTGAGGATGTCCTGCTCCTCGTTCGACAGACCCTTCAGCTTCAACCGGTCGAGGCTGAAGGGGCGGGCCGGGCTCGGGTTCCGCTTTGCGAACTCGTACAGCTCGAGGCGCTCGACGCCGTAGGCGTCGCCGTGGATGTCGTCCTTCTCCACCCAGCCGGGCGTCAGATCGTAGATGCTGTCGTAGACGCCGCGCCACAGGAGGAAGAGCTTCGAGCTTTCGATGAACGGGATGTCGTACTTCGACATGAACTTCCCGCCCTGGAGCCAATCGTAGTCGAGGCGGACGCGGGCGGTGTTCCGGTTCTGGATGAACTGGAACGTGTCCTGATCCGGATGGCGGATGAGGTTCTGGCTCTGGAGGTTGCCCGAGATCTCGATCGGCCCGAACTTCTGCGTGGCGAGCGCCGGCGCCGCGGCGAACGCGGCACACGCGACCGTCAGGGCGCCGAGGATGACCCGCGTCGTGCGGCGATCCAGCATACCCCCTCCTTCTCGTTCCGAGACGAAAAATGCCGGTGCGAAACGGCGCCTCGATACCCCGAAAGCCCTGGAGGTGCAATATCTTCCGCGTCCTCAAAGCAGCGCGGCGGCGCCCCCGGAACCGGGGACGCCGCCGCGGCGACGGAAGGACGACGACGCGTCCTAGTCGGGGAGATCGATGACCGTCGTGATGCCCGGCAGGAGGAGGGCGCCGGGACCCGGCAGGCCGGCCGCGGTGTTGATCGTGAACGTGTTGGTGGCCGCCTCGCAGAAGACGGCCGCCAACGTGCCGGGCGTCTCCTTCGGATAGACCGGATCCGGCCACGGGGGCTGCGGGATGCCGCGCTTGCCGGTGCGGGTGATGCCCACGGGGTGACACGGGCGGCCCGTGAAGTTCGCGCAGCAGTTCTGGCTGAGCCCGCCCTTGTCGTCGACGCAGATGTTGTCGGCGTTCCGCCGCACGCACGCGGTGCCGGTGCAGATGCCCTCCTGGCACTGCGCGCCGCCGCACGCGTTGTCCTTGGCCTCGACGGCGACCGGGTTCTGCGGCTCCTGACCGCACGGAACCGGCTTGCCGCCTTCGAGCGGCCCGGCGGTCTCGGTGGTGAGCGGGAGCCGGATGTCGAGGATGCCGTCGGGCGTGGCGACCGCCGGCGGGCAGTCGCGCGACAGCTCGAAGTTCTTGTTCTGGGCGGTGGAGAGGGCCACCCGGAGGATCGACTCGATCGTGCAGGCCTTGCCCTGGTTGCGGCCGCTGTCGCACGTGCCGCTGTCGCCCACCTTGCTGCCGCCGGTGCAGCGCGGGCACACCTTGCCCGGATCGGTGAAGTAGACGTCGGAGAGCAGGTTCACTTGGATGTTCATCTCGCCGGTGGCCATGTCGAACGTGCCGGACACCTCGCCGTTGTAGCGATTGATCACGCAGACCGGGACGTTGTTCGCGAGCAGGGGCAGGGGCGGGCCGAACACCTGGCCGTTCAGCGAGTCGGGGCCGGTGGAGCCCCTCAGGGCGCAGACGGGGTTGGTGGTCTTGTCGCAGCCCGTCATGCAGAGGTCGAGGCGCGAGCTGGACGGTGTGGGGAAGTTCATCGAGTCGCCCGACCAGCCGTTGTCGAGGTCGGTGTCGTTCTCGCCGACGACCAGCGAGATCTGGTCCGGGCCGCCCGCCGGGTTCTTCTCGCAGATGCGAGGACCGCCCTGGCACGCGCGCCGGCAGGTGAGCTTCAGCGAGTCGCGGTCCGTCTTCGGCCGGCCGTCGGCGGTCTTGGTGACCATCTTGATGGTGCGGCTCCGGCTCTTCCGCTTGCCGGCGAGCGGGATCGGGATCGTCTGCGAGCCTCCGCAGACGTTCGCCGTGCCCGCCACCGCGGGCGCGGGGACACCGCCCTTCGGCTTGACGCTCGTGACGTTCGCGGCGGTGCACCCGGTCACTTCACCGTTCGCGCAGGCGCGGACGGTGAACACGCACTGGCCGTTCACCGCCACCGCCTCGGCCTTGTTCTGCGTGGTCTTGCACAGCGTCTCCGACTCGACGTCGAAGACGCCGTAGCAGTCGCCGCGCTTGCCGCCCCCGGGGACGACCACCGCGTGGGCCGCGGCCGCCACCCCGAGGACGAGGGGAATGAGGAGCGTCGAGTGGGTCTTCCGCATGGCGAGATTCCTTCTCGTCAGGTGGTCGTGGTCGTCGTCGACGTGGTGGTGGTCGTCGTCGGCGCCTCGGTGGTGGTCGTGGTGGTGGTGGTCGTGGTCGTGGCGGCCGCGTTCAGCTTCACCATCCCGACGAGGGTGGTCGCGCCCGGACCGGGGAGGGCGCCCGCCGAGTTGATGAGGGTGCCGAGCTGGCCCGGGACGACCGGGATGCAGAAGACGGTCGCGAGCGTGGACGGCTTGGCCGTCCCGATCGGGAGGAGCGAGCCGGCGGGGGCGCCGTTCTCCTCGATGTAGCGGCAGTCGCCGGCGACCAGCACGTCGCCGCCCACGCCGGTCCGGTTGGAGTTCCGCGTGCCGAAGCAGCCCGGGTAGTCGAAGCTGTCGGTGTCGGTCGGGTCGGTCGGGTCCTGACCGGGGCAGAAGATTCCGCCCGTCTGCGTGCCGCCGTTGTTCACGCCCGGGTGCGACTTGGTGGCCTGGCCGGTGGTGAGCGGGTTCAGGTTCACCTCGAGGCTGCCGAGGTCGGTGCCGTCGGGGTCGCAGTCCTTCGAGAGACCGGCGGAGTTCGTGGACGTACACGGCCCACCGGCATCCGGGCCGCGGCTGCAGACGCCGGTGCACGGGGCGTCGGGGGTGCCGGCGCACGCCGGACCGCCGGCCGTCTGGAGGCAGATCGGGCAGGGGTTGGTGGGGTTGCCGGTGAGGTAGACGTGCGAGTCGAGCGGCACGACCATGTCGGTCGTCGCGGCGGTGTTGTAGTTGATCGAGCCGCTCCCCGGCGCCTTGAAGGTATTGATCACGCAGGTGGACGTGCCGAAGTTCGGGATCGGGAGCGGCGGGCCGAAGTTGCAGCGGGTGGTGGAGCAGTCGTGCGTCGGTCCGAAGTCCGTGCTGGGCGCCAGCGTGCAGACGTTGGCGTCGCAGGACTGGACGCAGAAGCGGGTGGTGGCGCCGTCGGGAGTGAGGCCTTCGAGCACCGTCGACTGATCGCCGCCGATGTTCAGGCCGCCGCAGGTGAGCGACTTGAGCTTCGTGCCCGCGCCGGAAGCATCGTCCGTCACCATGCCGCACTCGCCGTGGCCGGTGACCGTGGTGAAGTCGAGCGAGCTGACCTCGAGGGCTCCGGTCGCGTCGGGGCACGGAGCGAAGACGAGAGGCGGCTCGGTGGTGGACGTCGTGCTGCTGCTGGTGGTGGTCGTCGTGGTCGTGACGCAGGTGCCGGGCGACGGGTTGCACGTGATGCGATAGTTGTCGGTGTCGGTGAGCCGCGGGCGGCCGCTGGCCTTCACCTGGGCACGGAAGTTCTTCGAAGTCTTCCGGAACTCGCCCCGCCGCCGCCGCATCCTGACGGTGGCCGTGACCGGCTGACATGCGCTCGACGCAGTATCTACGGTGCCCTCGAGGCCCTTCAGGCGGGCGCGGCCCAGGGTCCGCGTGGCGTCGCAGTTCGGCAGCGCAGAGTCGGTTTGCTTCGGGCAGATGTCGAACGAGACGACGCACGCCCCGTCGGCCTCGGCCGGTCCGGCGTCGCAGTTCTGGTCGCAGTCGTTGCACGTGATGCGCGTGGTCTGTCCCTTCGTCGGCGTGGACAGGCTTCCGAAGTCGGTTTCGAGGAAGCAGTCGCTCCGTTTGGATCCTCCGCCGGCGACCAGCGCCCAACCAGGCGCCGCCAGAGCGAGCGACACGGCAATCGCAATGAGCTGTACGGTCATCCGGACCCTCCGTGCGACGTCGGCAGCAATGCCAACGGCGTGCAGCAGGAGCGGCTATCAGGTCGCCGCTCGTGGCGTCAATACGCTCGCAACTTGCATGTCACCGGCCGTGCCCGGACAGCGCCGCTCGGCCGAGCGGAGCAGCGCACGGTCGGTGTCGTCGGTGGTCGTCGACTGCCGTGGCGCGCATCACAGCCGCCGGACGGGGCGAACCTCGCGGCTCCGCCCCGTCCGACGCTGGTGGCTACTGGTGGAGCGAGACCGTGCCGGGGAGGCTCGTCGCCCCCGGGCCGGGAAGGCCGGCCGCGAGGTTGATGAGCGTGCCGAGCGTGCCCGGCGTCTCGGGGACGCAGAAGACGGTCGCCAGGCGGGTCGCGGCCGGAGGCCCGCCCACCGTGATCGGACCCGCCGGGATGCCGATCTCTTCGACGCGCTTACAGTTGACGCTGCCGAAGCAGCCGGACTTGTCGAGGCCGGACGGGTTGGTCGGCGCATCCTGCATGGGGCAGAAGACGCCGGTCGCGGACGCCTTCGACGCGGTGCCGGTCGTGAGCGGCGTGAGGTCGACGGCGATGCTGCCGAGGTCGGTGCCGTCCGGAGCGCACTGCTTGGAGGTCATGGCCGCGTTGTTCGTCGTGCAGGGATCCGCCGCGCACTCACCGGTGCCCGAGCCCGCGCGGGCGTCCGTGCAGCATGTGTACGGCACGCCGTTGGCGGTGCAGTCGCCGTTCGGTCCGTTCGGGCCGCGGCTGCACGTGCCGTTGATGCACTGTGGACACGGTGCGGCGGAATTGCCGGTGAGGAACA
>Ga0073934_10008057_pt1 | contig 14271 bp, 9 predicted proteins | sample LarsenN4metaG_FD_76834 | JGI IMG/M metagenome (GOLD analysis project Ga0073934, IMG submission 76834) | Hot spring sediment bacterial and archeal communities from British Columbia, Canada, to study Microbial Dark Matter (Phase II) - Larsen... ...
AGTCCGCCGGAACGATCTCGGAAAGCAAGCGATCGCTCAGCGGCGATCCCGAGAACTGGATGCTCTGAGCAAATCCTGGAAGATCGTCACTTCGGCCCCACAGCTCACCCCAGCGTTCGCTGCCGTACTTGTGCGGCATCTCGTCCTTCTGGAGAGGTTGCCATAGCAAGATCGCGTTGGCGGGGCTGTAGAAATTCCGCCGGCCTTGCCAGTACAACCTGCGCTTCAGATCGTCTTCGCTCTGCGGGCCATCCACCCGCACCAGGGGGTTGCCGTAGGCGGAAACAAAGACGCAGCTCGTGGCTGAGTTTACGCGGAGAGGCACCTGGGTCGGCTGGGACAAGGTCGCTCGAAGCTGGACCAGGCTCTGCCCAAGGTACGCTGTCACTCGCTCCATCGTGAGCTGCGCTCCGTCGCTGGGAAAACTCGCCTCGGGCCGATTGCCATCGATAGTTAGCAGCGATCCTGCAATCGCCACGAGAGCATTCTTCACGTCCAGTTGGAACGGTCGGCTGGCCCGAACCAGAACGAGGTCACCCCCTCCGCGCACCAGGCAGTTTTCCAGCTCGACGCTGGGCTGACCTGGCCGGGGCGGTTTGCCGCCTGCGCCCATCATCGATCCCGTCGGATCGGCGAGGGCTGCAAGTCCTGTGCGAGTGCTGCCCGTGTCTTCGTTGAGCGTCACCAGGCAATTCTTCAGTCTGGCTCTGCCTGTTCCCGAGATGGAAATGAGCGCCTGTAGCTTGGTGGCCTCGCGCTCGCGCAGCGGGGTCAATCGCAAGGCTACCTGCTCAAAGTGGATCTCTCCGTCGTGCAGACGGAACAGGATTGCCTCGCCGTCGCCAGTGGGAACCTGTTCGGGGTTGAACGTCAGCTCCGGCGTGAAGCCTTCGCCCGCGCGAAGGGTCACTTTCCGGCTCCCCACATCAAGCGACCGGATCGGCAGCGCGCCATTCAGCCGAATGACGACGACAATTTCGGCGTCCGCGTCGGCGTCGCCCAGGGCGCTGGCCAGGGTCTTGTAGGTTCCCGGTTTGCTGCCCTGGCCGTCGACGATTAGCTCTTTCGGGCCGGCTGGCTTGGGAGGTGTCCCCGAGGCAATTGGCGGCAAGGCGCGGTGGACCTGTTGCCCCAGGACCTGGCGGGGGCCAATCACCTCGTCGTTGGACAGCCGGAGACTGGCCAATCCCAGGTTCAGCCGAGCCGCGGCCAGGGCGTCCCCTTCCTTCAAGAGCTTCAGGGGATTAGGAGATTCCCATGGAGAAGAAGAGTCTGCTCGCGAGCCGACGTCCACCAGTGCGGGGCCCCGCTTGGCGAAGTCGCCCAGCCCTGAGACGATAGGCTCCTGGCCGCTGAACTCGTTCCGCGCGGCAACGAGCGGAGCGACGTTATGGAAGTAGTTCCTGGCACTCTGCAGTCTGCAGCCCGATAGCTGCTGCGAGCCCAGAAGGAGCAGAGGAGCCTCACCCAGGCGTTCGGGCTGCGAGAAGATGGACTGAGTGATGTTGAGCTGGCAACTCTGCTGCGAATCGACTTGAATGCACGGCACGGGGCCGAGCAACCAGGAAGTGGACGCAATGGTGATGGCGGTGCGCGACTGGTGCGCTCCGCGCCCGCGGCTTCCGACCTGCACCGGCTGCTCGTATGGCCCCACGAGGCAGTCTTCGATGCTCACCGCAGCTCCTTCATCGAATGCCAGCACCGCGTATCCGCCCCAGAGCACGCAGCGCTTGAAGAAGATCGACGGGAGCCGCTGACCGCTGCCGATGCGGCGAGGTACACGCAGCACGGTCGGCCCGCCGTTGCCGGAAAGCCGGGCGCCGCTCTCGCGAAACTCGCAGTCCTCGATGTTCAGTTGCCCGCCGTTGACGACCAGGGCGGTCAGGGCCGTGACTGCTTCACTCGGCGTTAGCTCGAAGCGCAGGCCGCGGAGAGTCACAACCCCGCTGTCGATCTGAATTCCCGTTAAACCCGCCACGGGTCGGTCCACCCCTTCGAGCCGCTGCGGGGCGGACAACTGGATGACCGGCTTGCTCCCTTTCTTTGCTTCGATGGTGTAGTCGCCATCGGCGATAAGGATCGGCCTGGCAATCTGCCTCCCAGTTCCAGACAGTTCGTAAAGCGGAGAAGTCAGCCTGATGGTGCGGACTTGCTTGGGCGCCAGGGCGGCCTGGAGTTCGGCTTCGGTAGCTGCCTCCACCACGCTAGCACTCATGACCGATTCGAGCGGCCTGGCAGTGACGCCTCCTGCGTCGGGCCTGGAAGCGGGCTCCCGTTGAGGAGCTGCTGGCGGCAAGTTCTCGCGTGGCTGGTCCCCAGCGGCCAGCCAGCCCGATGGAGCGGGCGAACCTAACTCGTTGTCCATCAGGGGGCCGATGACGCCGATCATCAGCAACAGCACCGCAGCGCCGATGCCCAGCACCCACCAGGGACGAATCGCTGGCGGATTGGGGAGAATCGAGTCGACGAACAACACATCCTTGCCTGACAGGTAGGGTCCCGTCGGCCCCTGGAGCTTGCGGGCCAGGGCCAGCAGATGTTGCACGAGTAGTTCCGGCTGCTGGTAGCGGTCGCGGGGATCCTTGGCCATCATCATCGAAAGGATTGCTGCCAACTCGTCCGGAATGCTCTCGTTGAGCTGACGCGGGTCGATGGGCGCTTCATTCTGATGAAACTGGAGCTTGCGAGCCGCCGTGCCCTCCGGCACCGGAGGCACTCCTGTGACCATGTGATAGAGCGTGCAACCGAGGGAATAAATGTCGCTTCGGCAGTCTGCCTGACGCGGCTCCAGGGCCTGCTCCGGGGAAATGTAGTCGAAGGTTCCCAGGGTGACTCCGGATTGCGTTAGGGCATCGCTCGAGCGCACTTCCGTGCTGCGGGCCAGACCCATGTCCACGAGCTTGGCCCGTCCCGCGTCGTCCACGATGATGTTGGACGGCTTGATGTCGCGGTGCACCACGCCCCGCTGGGCCGCATGGACAAGGCCGGAAGCTATCTGGAGCACGTAATGGACGGCCTCGGCGACGGGTATTCGGCCGAGTTCTTCAATCAGGATGCGCAGGTTCTTGCCCTCGACGAACTCGAAGGCAATGAAGTGCAGCCCCTGGTCGCAGCCGTAGTAGTAGACCCGGGCGATGTTCTCGTGATCGAGCTTGGCAGCGGCGCGAGCCTCGTTCTCGAAACGGCGGACATTCTCCGAATCACCGGCCATGTCGGGGGGAAGGATCTTCAGGGCTACCTGCCGGTCCAGCTGCGTGTCCCGCGCCTTGATCACAGCCGCCATGCCGCCGACGCCAATCGGCTCGATCAGCTCAAAATGAGCCAGCTTCCGCCCGCGGAGAAGGTTGGGAAACTGGCCGCGCTGCCCGTTGCCGCCCGCGCGGACGGTCTTGGATATCACCGTGGGGGCATTGTCCTGGTCGGCTGGTCCAGCACCGCCTGCCGGCTGATCCACCGGGAGCGAACTCAGAGGCACATCGGGAATCCGTTCCTTATCCCCATGGGCCTCGGGATTCAACTTTTGCGGTACTGGCGTGGACATTCTTTTGGGTCACCCTGTCCGCTGGGATTTCCTTACTCCCGCCGCATTCCGCTGCAAGCCTGCTTCGGCCGCTGCTGGGAAACAGCGCGTTCTGGCGGAGCACACTGGCTGCCCAGGCGCCGGTCAATGCCAACTGGCGGCCAACTACTCAGTAAGTTGCTGTATCTTCATGAGCCGGGCGGAAGGGCATCAACCCGCAGCTGCGGCTCGTGATCCAGGGGACAGGCCTTGCAAACCTTTGCGTCTCATAGACTATGACAAAGCAGGCTGAAAATGTCAATTGACAGCCTTGACTGGACGTCTCGGACAAGCGTCCTTCTCTCGCCGGTGCTAGATGGTTAGACCGACACGGCCCCCTGAAAGTTCCTTCCCTTGCTACGCTCTCACCGTGCCAGGGCTGGAGAAAGTTGCCGCGCAAGAACTGGAGGAGGAACTCGAAGCCGAGGTCAAGCGGACCGCCGAGGGGCTCGTCGTCTTCCGACCGAAACGGCTGGACAAATCGGTCCTCCAGCTCCGTACCGTCGAGGACGTTTTTCTGCTGCTCTGGGGCTCGGATCGGCTGACCTATCGGGCCGACGACCTCGAGCTGTTCGAACGCTGGACGGCGCGCGAGCCAGACTGGCCCAAGGCCCTGCAGGTGCATCGGAGCATCAGGCCGCCGCCGCGCGGCCGGCCGACATTCCACCTGGTCACGCAGATGCACGGGGAGCACGGCTATCGGCGGGCAGACGCCGCCAAGGCTTTCGCAAAGGGACTGGCCGGCAAGTTTCCCGAATCGTGGCGTTACGCTGAAGAAAACGCCGATTGCGAGGTCTGGCTCACCATTGATGGAGCTTCCGCGGTGTGCGGCTTGCGACTTTCGGACCGCACCATGCGGCATCGGACGTACAAGCAAGAACACCTGCCGGCGTCGCTGCGTCCCGTCGTGGCGGCCGCGATGGTGCGCCTGGCGCGCCTGCCGCATCACGGCGTCCTGCTCGACCCGATGTGCGGCGCCGGTACCATCCTTGCCGAACGCCTGGCCGTGCAGCCTCGCGCCGTGCTCCTTGGCGGCGATCTCGAACCGGCTGCCTTGCTCGCCGCAAAAACCAACCTCAAGAGCCTGGGCCAGCCCTGGCTCGTCCGCTGGGACGCACGGCAACTACCCATCAGGAGCGGCTCCATAGACAGGATCGCGACCAACCCGCCGTTCGGCCGACAGCTCGGTGATCCCGAGCAAATCGCCAGCCTCTACAGGCGAGTGGTACGGGAAGCCGACCGCGTCCTTGTTCCCGAGGGCCGAGCCGTATTCCTTGTCAGCGACATCGAGGCGCTCGAGCTCGCTGCCAGGACCGTCAAGTGGAAGAAACAGGAACGCCTCCGCCTGCGCCTGCTTGGCCACCCGTCTTACCTGACGGTCTGGAGCAAGACATAGCCTGAATGTCGCAGGGCCATCGCAACGTGGCCCGATGGAATCGCTTCCGGAGTTTCTCTTGCCCGGCCGTTCGGATTGCCTTAGCGTGAAGAACTGGCCGGCATCCCAGCCGCGTGAGCGAGGCAACTGCAGCCCCCGAGGTACCCGCATGCCCGTAGATGTCGCTGCCACCGGATCGAAGCTCCTGGCCAACATGGAGAAGGTGATCATCGGTAAACGCCAGCAGATCGTCCTGACCCTGGTGGCGTATTTTTGCGAAGGCCACGTGCTGCTCGAAGACGTCCCCGGCGTGGCCAAGACCATGCTGGCGCGGGCCCTGGCCCGCAGCGTCGGCTGCTCCTTCAAACGCGTGCAATGCACGCCGGACCTGTTGCCGACCGACATCACCGGCGCATCGATCTTCAATCAAAAGGCAGGCGAGTTTGAGTTTCGGCCAGGCCCGCTCTTCGCCCAGATCGTCCTGACCGACGAGATCAACCGCGCCACGCCGCGCACCCAGGCGGCCCTGCTCGAAGCCATGGCCGAGGCAAAGATCACCGTGGACGGCCAGACCTACGACCTCAAGCCGCCTTTTTTTGTCATTGCCACGCAGAACCCCATCGACCACGAGGGCACCTTCCCGCTGCCGGAAGCCCAGCTCGACCGTTTCCTGGTTCGGCTCAGTCTTGGCTATCCCAATCTGGAAGAAGAGAGCAAGATGCTCGACCGGCTGCAGAAAGGGCATCCAATCGAGGAACTTTCGCCGGTCATCTCGGCCGCGGACGTCATCGCCTGCCAGAAAGCCATCCGCGACCTGTACGTGGATGAAAAGGTGAAGAAGTACATCCTCGAGATCGTCCATGCGACGCGCAGCCACGACGACGTTCAACTCGGCGGCAGCCCAAGGGCCTCGATCGCGCTGTTCCGCACCTCCCAGGCGCTGGCGGCTTTGCGCGGGCGGAACTTCGTGCTGCCGGACGACGTCAAGCGGATGGCCACGGCGGTGCTAGGGCATCGGCTGATCCTGCGGCCGGAGAGCCGGCTGCGAAAGAAGACCTCCGCGCACGTCGTCGAAGAGATCCTGGGCCAGGTCCCCGTGCCCGTGCCGGCAGAGGGCCGAACGGCATGAAGTGGTACGTCGGCGTCATTATCCTGCTGATCGTCGCCCTGGTTCTCCAGCTCGGGCTGCTGATCTACGCCCTGGGCGTCCTCCTCGCGTTGCTGCTCATCAGCCGGTTCCTGGCCCGCGTGTGGATGGAGAACTTGCGGGTCCGACGCAAGTGCAACCTCGAGTCCGCCCAGGTCGGCGACACGCTCCATGTGCAGGTCACGGTCCAAAACGACGGCCGCATTCCGGTTCCCTGGGTCCTGGTTGAGGACATTCTTCCCCGCAAGGCGCTGCGCCAGCGCCCGCCGCGTTTGAAGGTGAAAGGCAAACGGATCAAGCTCGCGATGATCGGCAGCCAGGGCAAGGCGACGCTGAAGTACGAGCTGGAATTCCAGATGCGCGGCTACTACCAGGTCGGCCCGCTGACGCTCGAAGGCGGCGACCTGTTCGGCCTCCATCGGCGTTTTCGCGTCGGCACCGAGCCGCACTTCGTGCTGGTGTATCCAAAGGTTCTTCCGCTCAAGAGCTACGACATCGCGTCGCGGCGGCCGATCGGCGAGATCCGCTTGATGCACAAGCTCTACGAAGATCCGACCCGCATTGGCGGCGTGCGGCTCTACCAGATGGGCGATCCGCTCAACCGCGTCCACTGGCGGGCGACGGCGCGGACCCTGGTCCTCCACAGCAAGATCTACGAGCCGAGCACCATTGCCGGGGCGACCATCCTCCTGGACTTCCACGTCGGGGCGTATCACGCCCGCGGCGAGCCATATCGGTCGGAACTGGCCGTGACCGCGGCCGCCTCGCTGGCTAATGCGCTGTTCCAGATGAATCAGCAGGTCGGCCTGATCACCAACGGCCGAGACGCCTCGGAGCGGATCCGCCTCGAAGGGTGGGACGGCGACTACCGGACGCGTCAGGCGGCCAAGCAAAAGGCCGCCGAGGTGGATCCCAACGACCGCCTGCAGCCGCTCGTCGTCGAGACGCGTCGCGGCCCCGAACAGCTTCAGCGCATCCTGGAGACCCTGGCTCGAGTCGAACTAACCGACGGGCTCGCATTCCCCGAACTGGTCGTCGAAACCTCCCACCGCATGCCGCGGGACGCCACGATCATCGCCCTGCTGGGGGACGTCACGCCCGAGACTGCTCTCGCCCTGGGCAACCTGCGGCGGCAAGGGCTGGCGGTGTCGGCCATCTTGATGATCTTCGAGGAGAAGCCCTACGAGGCCGCCTATGCCCGCCTCGCCGCCGAAGGGATCGAAGTCCGCCACGTCCGCGACGAGGCTGGTATTTCGGACATGTGCGAACGGCAAACGCTGCGCTAGCGCAGCTTCCGCTCCGAGTCGCGGCGCAACCGAACCGGGATGAGTTCGGTTACGCCGCGCCTGCCCAGGGGTTAAGCCAGTGTTCTCGCTAGTCTTCGGTTTCCGTGCCGCCGCTTGCGATGATGTGCGTCGGCATCCCGCCGACCTTGAACTCCGCCTTGACGGTCAGGTCCTCGAGGCTCAGCACAGTCAGCGTGCCGTCGCCTGGATTGGTCAGAAAACCCCAACGACGATCGGCATCGAAAGCAATATCGTGGTGGCCAAAATGGCCGTCCACCTGGCTCTTGCCAACCTTGATTGTCCTCAAGACCTGCGCATCGGAGCAAGCTTCGTCGCGATTGGGATCGAGCTCGACAATGGTGAGGTGATCGTCGGTCTGAACTGACCTATCGTGGTCGTGAAAAACAAAGGCCAAAGCTCTTCCTCGCGCGGTTGTCACAACTGCAGGGGTAGTCAGCCGATGGTTCTCGCTGCACTCGATGGGGATCACGATCGGCTCCGGTTGATCTTGCCTGGCGTCGAGCAGCACCAGGCGCGAGCTCGATTGTCGGCCGCTGACAAACAGCACGTACTGCCCGTGATTAACAAAGGCGCCCGTGCGCAGCGGCTTATCGCCGTGCGTGCCCAGCGGGATGTGGTGAATCTTCACTTCATCCGGCTTCAGCTTCAAAGCCAGGTCGGCACGCACCCAGCAGATGCCGTCGGCCGGAGCGAAGAAGACCTTTCCGCAGTTCTCGATCGCCCCATGAATGCCGCCGGTCGGCAGGTGGAAGGAATAGGCGGGCTCCGAGACTTCGCTGGAGCCGACAGGAGTTACGTCAACGCGGCCCTTGTTGGGCCCCCCGCCATCGATCCAGCAGGAGTACCCTACTTGATTGTTCGCCACAGCCAGCGTGATGTGATTGCCGCCGCCCTTGATGAAGGTCGGCTTGCCGAGCGTCTTCTGACCGCGCTTGTCCTTGCCGTACTGAGCTGGATCGAGCCGCGTGTATCCATTGAGCTTGTCATTGGCGAGGTAAAAGCTCCCGCCGTAGACGTACAGATGAGCTGGGTTCCCCTGCTGCTTGTCCAGGCGAAAGTCCAGCACCTCCGGCCTGGCCTTGTAGATCCAGTGGCCATGGTCGCCGTGGTCTTCATGCCGAACGCCGGAGTGAAGCAGCACCCAGCCGCTTTCGTACTGGCCGTCGTCCTCGTCGCGCACGCCGACCAGGATCAGCCCCTGGGACTCGGCCATCTGCACCAGCTTCTGGCGGTCGACGTTTAGCTTCTTGAAACCTGGCACGTCGACGACGCGGTCCAGGCGCAATCGGCCATTGTCATCGGTCCGCAGATCGGCCCAACGAAGCGCTCGAGCCGCATGATCCTGGAAAAACAGTCGCGTGATGGTGTAGCCCGAATTCCGCTCGGATGCCGTCGCCTGGCTCGCCAGCAGAGCAATCATCAGTGCACTTCCCGACAACACGACAAAAGCTCCGCAGATTCCCAGCAGCTTGACACACACTCGCCAGCGATGATTCTGCATCTCGTTGCTCCTTTCGCCCGAAAACGCTTACAACCGGGTTGCACTCTCGCCATCTCGCCTCGCCCCAATGAAGCTCAGAAGTCCACTACCACCTCGCCGCCCTTGCGCGTGGACATGGCTCGCCAGAGAGCGAGGTCGATGTTCTGATGCGCAAAACGGACGCCGCCGTCGCCGAACAAACAGTTGACGCCGCCTGGATGCATGCTGCGGGCGGCATACCACCCCATGCCGTGTGCGGAGCAATCCGGCGTGAGGCTGTTGATGGGCAGGAACGTGTCGAACAGCGTTCGTGTCTGAAGGCCCCAGATCCAGGAGGCGCAACGGTCGCCGCCCCAAGTGGTGGCACTCGAACAAAAGGTGGGATTCAGCGGGGGGACTGTCCCCTGCGAGGTCGGATTGGGCCGCGCAAACGCCCCCGCGCTAGCATGCTGCCGCCAAGGATCCGTCGGTGCAGGCCCAGCGGTGTTGAAACCCAGGCCAAGCAAGCTTTCCGAAGCGATCAGCGTGTTGGAGGACCCGTCGTACAGGTCGCGGATTCCAGTCTTCGAGTCCTGCCAAAATACGCCATCGGTGGGAAAGCGAGCGTCGTAGAACGCCCCGGTTCCCGTTCCTGCATTGAACACGTAGTTGCCGCCCGCCCAGGTCGCTCGGTTGTACTGCGTGAAGATCGCCTCCTGGCCGTCGCTCGGGCACAGGAACAGGCTGAGTTTCGACCGAGCGGCCGTCGCCTGCGCCGGGTTGAGCGACATGCTGCCTCCCGAACCAAGCATCAAGGGCTGTGCGAAGTCGACGAGCTTCTGCAGATTGTCCTGCTCGACATAGGGCAAGATGCGGGCTTGCACGGAGAAAGCCCACTGACTCGGCGTCCCCAGCCCTGGAAATCGCTGGTAGTCGTTGTGGAAGTTGTGCAGGGCAAGCCCGATTTGCTTCAGATTGTTCTGGCAGCGCATCTTGTCCGCCGCCGCCCGCACCTTCTGAACCGCTGGGAGCAGCAAGGCCATCAGGATGCTGATGATTGCGATGACCACCAGCAGTTCAATCAGGGTAAAACCTCGTTGCCAACTGTGCGCATGAGGCATCCGCATGGGTAGCCACCTCCAGTGAGCGAGGGTCCGCGAGACGCGAGCGGGTGGTATAATTACGTATGACTAACGCACTGTCAAGATGCTGGTCTTATTTTCTAATACCCTTCCTTGCCCTGGCTCGCTCGTGATGCTGACGTGCGGCGCTTGACCCGCACGACCACGCCATTACACTGCACTGGTCTGACCACCTGGCCAGGAGACGGGTCCTCGATGCGCTGGCGTGCGCCCGAGCGAGAAGGATGAAGACCACTGATCACGTCACTGAACTGGCGGACGCCCTGGAGAAGGCCATTCTCAAAGGGAAGTACCAGGCCGGCGACGCCTTGCCCTCCGAACGCGAGCTGAGCGCCAGGTGGGGGGTGAGCCGCAGCGTCGTCCGCGAGGCCCTCGGCAGGCTGACCAGTCTCGGCCTGATCCGAAGCCGGCACGGCTCGGGCACGCGGGTCGAACCGGCATCGTGCAGGCAGGTCGAGCTTGGCTACCAACGCCTGATCTCCCGCTCCGACTTCGACATGGCCCACCTGGTGCAAATCCGCCTGCCGCTCGAAACCGAAATCGCCGCCCGCGCTGCCGAGAAACGGACCGAGCAGCACTTGCGGGCCCTCGAAGAAACCCAACTCGTCCTGGGCGACTCGCGGAGGAACTTGAAGGCCCACGTCGCGGCCGACCTGCGGTTCCACGCCACGCTCGCCGAGGCCACCGGCAACCCGCTGTTCCTCGTCGTGCTGGAGCCGATCCAACGCTTGCTGATCGAAAGCCGAAGGCGTACCCTGGGCCAGTTCGGTTCCGAGGTCGCTTACGAACATCACGGACGCATCCTGCGCGCGGTGGCCGCCGGTGATGCCGCTGCCGCCGCCGAGGCGATGCGCCGGCACCTTGAAGCCAACTACGAGCACCTCCGCTCAACGCGGCCAACCTAGAGAAGGAACAGAGTTGCATGTCCACGCTGCTTGACCGCTTTTGCCGATACGTCCGCGTCGACACCACCGCCGTCGAAGGCGCGGCCACGTACCCCAGTTCGCCCGGCCAGCTCGAGCTGGGAAGAATGCTCTGCTCCGAGCTGCGCGAGCTGGGAGTTCAGGACGCAGTGCAGGACGAGCACGGCATCGTCCTCGGCACCCTGCCCGCCTCCGCCAGGTGCGGCAACGCCCCCGTCATCGCCTGGCTGGCCCACGTCGATACCTCGCCCGAGACCACCGGCAAGGGCGTCAAGCCGATCGTCCATCGCAATTACCAGGGCGGCGACATCGTGCTTCCTGGCGATCCCAGCAAGGTCATCCGCGTCGCGGATTCGCCGGAGCTGGCGGGAATGAAGGGCAAGACCCTCGTCACCACCGACGGCACGACGCTGCTGGGTTCCGATGACAAGTCCGGCGTGGCCGTCATCATGGAGGCGGTCAAGCATCTCTGCGAAAACCCCGCCGTGCCGCACGGGCCGATCCGCATCTGCTTCACCTGCGACGAGGAGATCGGCCGCGGCGTCGATCACCTCGACCTCAAGCGGCTTGGGGCCACGGCGGCGTACACGCTGGACGGCGGAGGCGTCGGCGAGATCGACCATGAAACCTTCTCCGCCGACCTGGCCACCGTCGTGGTGCGCGGCATCAACATTCACCCTTCGATCGGCAAAGGCAAGATGGTCAATGCCATTCGCATCGCCGGGGATTTTCTGAGCAGGCTCCCCTGGCAAGCGCTCTCGCCCGAAACGACGGCCGAGCGCGAGGGGTTTCTGCATCCGTATCGCATCGAGGGCGGGGTCGCCGAGTCGACGATCAAGATTCTGCTTCGCGACTTCGACACGCCCCGCCTGGCCGAGCATGCCGAACTCTTGAGAAAGGCCGCGCACGCGCTCCTCGCCGAGCACCCGCGAGCGCAGATCGAGGTGCAGGTGACCAGGCAGTACCGCAACATGGCCGACGGCCTGGCCAGGGAGCCGCGGGCCGTCGCCCTGGCTGAGGCCGCGATGAAACGGGCCGGCTTGCAGCCCAAGCTGACCATCGTCCGCGGCGGCACGGACGGCTCCAGGCTCACCGAGCTAGGCCTCCCCACGCCCAACCTCTCGTGCGGTCAGCATAACCTTCATTCGCCGCTGGAGTGGACCTGCCTGGAAGAAATGGAGACCGCGGTCAAGGTGCTCATCGAACTGGCCCAGGTCTGGGGCCAGGAGAAGTGAACGACGCGGGGCGAAGCAGTCCCCTGCCCCGCCCCGCCAGTTGTTCATGGATGCAAACGCCTTGCTTACTTGGCCGGCGTGAACTTCTCCAGTTGCGACGTGCCGGAGATGCCGCCCAGGTCAAACTTCTGCTTCACGATGCCGACATTGGGGGCGAACCAGCTCTTCACGGTAACCTTCTGGCCCATGGCGTCCATCTCCATGGACACGATCACCGCCTTGTACTTGCCGGCGGGAACCATGACCTCCTCCTCGCCTTCGGTCTTCATGACGGCCTTCATTTCCTGGCCCTGGGCGGAGAACTTGACGTCCCAGGTGTCGCCCTTCTTGACGGGGAGCTTGAGGGCCTGGATCGGCGGATCGACCGGCTGGCCCTGGAAACTGTAGCGGAACACGCCCTTGTCCGAGCTGCTGAGCTGCTCGGTGATGACCTGGCCGCCGAATTCCGTTTCCATTAGCGCGATGTCCTTGCCGTCCTTCTTTTCGATCTTGGCGACGCTCTGACCGATCTCGATCATCTGGCCGCCGAAGTCCGCCTTGTACACCCACTTGTTGCCGACCTTGAGCGGCATGTAGTCCGCTCCGGCGGCCGCTGCGGGCTTATCCTGGCCCTGCGCCGTGGCCGCCACGGCCAGCACCAGCAGCGGAAGGATCAACCGGATGCCTGAAGTACGCACGATGATGCTCCTGCGAAAGAATGGATGAGGCTCGCCCGCTCGGGCAAACCGTGGTCAGCTCACAGAACTAACAGTCTATGGGCGAAAGACGGAAACTTCCAACTTTTGCGGCCGGCGGGAAGGGATGGGCCTCGGCGAAGATCGCTGCTGCGTCAGCACGAAGGCAAGTTCACCGCCGTGATCGTCAGGCCGTGGCGGTCCGCCAGGGCGACGGTTTCTTCCTGATCGATGACGATGGTCTTGCAGGCCTCGATGGCGAGCACCCGCGCTCCGGCGGCGACCATGCTCTCGATCGTCGCCGGGCCAATCGTCGGCACGTCGAACCGCATGTCCTGCTGCGGCTTGGCCACCTTGACCACCGTGAACCCGCCGGACGGGCAGAGCTCACCGGCTCGGCGGATGGCCCTATCCGTCCCCTCGATGGCTTCTACCGCCAGGACGGCCCGCTCCTTCACCGCCACGCTCTGGCCGACGTCCAGCCGGCCCATCTCCTTGGCCAGGCCCCAGCCGAAGGCGATGTCCGCTTCCTCGGCTCGGCTCGGCCGACGCCGCGTCAGCACGCCGGGTTGAACCAGAAGCTCGGGGCAGATGCTCAGGGCAGAATCGAAATCCATGCCGTCCTTCCTGAACTCGTCGATGACCGCGAGCAGGAGATCGTCGTCGCGGTTCTTGGTCTTGCGGATCATCCGTTTCAGCCAGAGCCAGGCGGTGCGGACGTCGGGAAGCAGTTGCAGCGTCCGCCACGGAGCGTAGAGGAAGCGGTGCTTGTGGATCTTGCCCGCCATCACGATCCGCTTGACCCCTTCACGCCGGAAGCACCGGATCATGCGGTTGAGGCGGGCGATGCCGGACCAGTAAAACCGCTCCACATGCTGGGCCAGCTCCGGCGGCGCTTCGTGGCGAATGCCCACGCACACCACGGGAATGCCCAGGGCGCGGGCCTTCTCGGCAAACAGCAGCGGAAAGCGGCCGCTGCCCGCCAGCAGGCCGATCGGCTCGCGCGATCGCTCGGCTGACAGTCGGCTCATTCGTCCGCCATCCCTAGATGCCGCTTGATCCGACGCACTTCCCGGCGAAGCTCAGGCAGCTTTTCCATGTTCAAGTGAGCCACCTTGGCTTCGCGCTCCGGCCGCGCGGGCGTTCCCAGCACGCGCTGACCGTCCGGAATGTTGGTCATCACGCCGGACTGGGCGCCGACCATCACGCCGTTGCCCAGGGTCAGATGGTCCGCCACGCCAGCCTGCCCCGCCAGCACCACGTAGTCGCCCGTCGTCGTCGAGCCGGCAATGCCGACCTGGCTCACGATCAGGTTGTGCCGCCCGATGCGGCAGTTGTGCGCGATTTGCACCTGGTTGTCGATCTTGGTGCCTGTGCCGATGCGCGTCGCCTGGAACGTGCCGCGGTCGATCGTGGTCCCTGCGCCGATCTCGACGTCGTCGCCGATCTC
>Ga0073934_10008058_pt1 | contig 14271 bp, 12 predicted proteins | sample LarsenN4metaG_FD_76834 | JGI IMG/M metagenome (GOLD analysis project Ga0073934, IMG submission 76834) | Hot spring sediment bacterial and archeal communities from British Columbia, Canada, to study Microbial Dark Matter (Phase II) - Larsen... ...
CATTATGCCCGGATTCGCTATAACGAAGCAACTGGACGTTACGAACTCCTACGGGCGATTGATCGCAACAAAGATCAGAGTTATTTTCTTTATGATTTGTCTCAGGATTTACTGGCAGGTACGGTATTTCCTCTAGGTGAAATGCAAAAGAGCGATACTCGTCGGATTGCGAGTGAATACAATCTCAAAACAGCTGACAAACCGGAAAGCCAAGACTTATGTTTAGTGGAAGCCAATGGTTCTATGCGGGCATTCTTGGATAAGTATCTTGCTCCCAAGCAAGGTGATATTGTTGACATGGATGGCAAGGTGCTAGGTCAGCACGATGGTGTCCATCATTACACGATTGGGCAGCGCAAAGGTTTGGGAATCGCTGCTGCTGAACCATTGTATGTGATCGCTTTAGATGCAGTTAACAACAAAGTGATTGTAGGCGATCGCACTAAGGCTACTCAACCAGAATGTACTGTAAATCGGGTGAATTGGGTTGCGATCGCCGAACCTGCAAGTCCGATTCGTGCAGAAGTGCAAATCCGCTATCGTTCTCACCCCGTACCAGTTACGGTCATTCCCTTGGAAAACTCCCGTGTACGGCTCGTTTTCGATGAACCTCAATTCAGCATTACGCCTGGACAAGCGGCGGTTTGGTACGAAGGAGAAAAAGTTTTGGGTGGGGGAATTATTGAGCAGTTTAGTGACTCTTGAGTTGGGTGTCTATTTTTAGTAGATTAAATCTCTTGCAAAAATCAGGATAATTCTTTATTACGAACACAGATGCACACAGATGAACACAGATTTTTTGATCGGTGTTTATCTGTGTTTATCTGTGTTTATCTGTGTTTGTTTTTTTGCAACAAGTTTGCTGAATGCAACACATGAATATACGGGATTTTCAACCTACCCCTTATAAACTGCTACCGACTCTTGCGCCTCGTGGTACAATCCCTTGGCAATACGAAACATTTCTTGACCTGTGTGCAAATAACTTTCGTCGTAGTTCAAGGGAAAATATTCCAATTCATCTAGTCCATCACTAATTTGATTGAGGCAGTAATAAAGATGAGCCGCCACTCTTGCTAAATTAGGGGGATTGGGTAGGGAACTAAAAGAGGTTTGTGCCTGTTTCAGGTCTTCTCGGCAATTTTTTAAGTATTTCTGAAAATCTTCTAAAAGATCATCATCAAAGGGATCTGCTGCTAGTTTTTCAATTTGTGTTTTCAAAGAATAAAGAATCACATATGCTAAGCGACTAACTGGTTGATAAACTTGACGTAGCCATTCTTCAATCTGTTCATCAATGTCTCGTCCTGTTTGTCTTTTTGTTTGGTATTGCTGCCCAGCAGCAGTGCTGCGCTGTTGTCTGCTGCTGGATTTTTGCTTTAGTTTGTGATAAATTCGTCGGTCATAACTTTTGCGATTCTCAGCATCACCTAAAACTTCATAGGCTGCATTGATACGGATAATTTGCTCACTATCCGCCGTTTTTTGATTACTATCAGGATGATATTGTTTGACCAAACGGCGATAGGCTTGCTTAATCTCTGCTTGGCTGGCGTCTGGATTTACTTTAAGAGTTTCGTAGTGGTTATTACTTACCATTGTAGAGAACATCCTGAAAGCCCCGTCACTAGAGAGCGCGGGGATGAAAGGTAGGTGAAAACTTGAGTTTACCTGCCTTCAAAATTTTAACAGTTTGGACAAGTTCTCATTTAACTGTTGCCTACTCTGGCTTCTATTAAGTCTTGAAACAAAGGTGTACTGAGATACCTTTCCCCGAAACTGGGCTGAACCATCACAATTAAGCGTCCCTGATTTTCCGGACGCTGGGCAACACGAATTGCTGCACACAAAGCAGCCCCACTGGAAATGCCAGAAAGTAATCCTTCCTCTCTTGCCAAACGCCGACCATAGGCGATCGCTTCATCATCGCTAACAGTGATGATTTCGTCAATTAATTGGACTTTCAGTACCTGAGGAATAAACCCTGCCCCAATTCCCTGAATTTTGTGTGGGCCGGGTTTTCCTCCCGATAAAACTGGACTGTTGGCTGGTTCGACTGCGATCGCCTTCATGCTTGGTTTGCGTGCTTTGATTACTTCCGCAACACCCGTAATTGTGCCACCAGTCCCAACCCCTGCTACAAGTATATCTACTTTACCTTCAGTATCTTCCCAGATTTCTTCTGCTGTTGTTTCCCGGTGAATTTGCGGGTTAGCAGGATTACGAAATTGCTGCAACATATAAGCATTGGGTAGTTTGTCAACAATCTCTTGTGCTTGCCGAATCGCGCCACTCATACCTTCAATCCCTGGGGTGAGTTCGAGTTCTGCACCGTAAGCCCGCAACATCGCCCGTCGTTCAGCACTCATTGTCTCTGGCATTGTTAAAATCAACCGATAACCTTTAGCTGCTGCTACCATTGCTAAGGCTATGCCTGTATTGCCAGAAGTGGGTTCTACTAATACTGTTTTGCCAGGAGTAATTAATCCCTCCTCTTCGGCAGCATTAATCATGCTGATCCCTATACGATCTTTGACTGATGCTGCTGGATTCATACTTTCCAACTTTACGACAATCTCGGCTACACAGCCTTCTGCTTGGGGAATACGGTTGAGCTGTACTAAGGGTGTACGCCCAATCAGTTCTGTAATGTTACGAGCAATTCGCATTATTTTGTCCTTGGTCAATTCTACTGTGTTGGTGGTTAGTGGTTGATAGTTGATCGGAACAACCAACAAACAACAATCAACAATCAACAATCAACAATCAACAATCAACAAATCATTAAATGTAGTACATAATATCTAACTGCCGTCGGGAATCTCGTTTTTCACAAAGGTCGGCAAGTGTGTATTTTTGCAAAACTGAGTTTGCTGCTTGACGTGCTTCTTGCCAAATTTCTTCTACAACAGCACCATCTACAGTTTTAGGCTGATCTTCTTCAGACGTATGCACCCTATCTAAGCCTTCCACACATCCCAAAACTTCAAAAAGCGTGATTTTCCAAGGTTCTCGTGCCAACAAATAACCACCTTTTGATCCTCGTTGGCTCTTGATTAGACCCCCACGCCGCAAGATTGCTAACAGTTGTTCTAGATAGCGGTCAGGTATATTCTGTTGTGCTGCAATTTGACGAATTTGCAGCGGTTCTCCACTTTGGTAGTGGACTGCCAATTCTAACATGGCTAAAATTGCGTATTCTGATTTACACGATAGTTCCACGGTCGAGAATGGGAAAGAAATGATCCTTTTACTTTTTTAGTATACTCCGGTTCTCCACTGGGGTTTGTTATTTTTACGATTAAAAACACAAAAAACCCCGCCCTGAGGCGGGGAAAATATTTTTGTTGTTGTTGGTTGTTTCTTCAGCATTGGAAAAAACTACCAATCAACAACCAACTACCAACAACTCACTAAATTAGAATGTAAAGGTTGTTCTGAGTGTACCGATGATGGCATCGTCGTTATCGCTACTTTGACCAGGAGCGGTTAACCAGATGATGCCAGGAGTGATGGAAATATTATCGCTGACTTGGTATTTGTAGAAGCCTTCAATGTGGTACGGTACATCACCATCTCTAACGCCTGCAACTCTGTTGAGAGAATAGGGTTCAGCACCAGCGAAAATACCCAGTACGTTGCCTTCTTTTCCGAAGTTAGGCAAAGCAACTCCTACACCATAGGTCCAAGCTTCAAAGTCATCGTTAGATCCAAAGCCAGTGACATCATGGTAAGAAATGAAGCCACTTACCGAGAATCTATCGCTGGGTCTAAAGGCTGCTGATAAGCCGTAGGAATTACTGGAAGATCCGTCTGTAGTACTCAAGGTATTGGCTTGAGCAGTACCGACTACAGAGTTATTTACAGAACCCGCATCGAATAGAGAACTACCTGCACCATGATAGCCGTGAACGTAAGTTGCTGCTATTGCTAAGCGATCGCTTAAATTAAAGTTCAGCTGTCCGAGAGCAGCATAGTTACCGTTGAATATACCTGAACCTACACCAGGATTATTCGGCTGAGATCCTAAGTAACCGACTGTGACTGAAGTTGGTAGAAGGAAACTGCGTCTTTCGCCAAAACCGAAGTTAACTGCTGCACCAGCACCACCACCAATACGGAAGATGGGATTTTCAGAAGCAAAGGTAGACAACGCACCATTACCACCGTCGTAATCTTCAAAGTAAGGGTTAACGGTAGCAGCAACGTCGCTCCAAATACCACCAGTAGCAGCAACATAAACTCTGGCATTATCACCCAACGGGAAGTAGTATGACAACCAGTCTATAAAGACGTCGTTGCTGTTATTGGGGTCACCAGTGAGGTTAAAGGTTTGTAGACCTTCAGCACTACCGTCAGCACCAATGTCTAATCTCTGGGCATTCCCAGTTGCAAGACGGGTGTGTAAAACATCTCTACCTGTGAAGCTGGTTTGCAAATCTAGACGAACCCTGTTTTGGAAAACAGTGTTGTTGTCAGCATTATCATCATTACCAAAAGTATCAGTGAGAGCAAAGATCGCTTCACCAACTAGTTTGGTTGTAGTTGAGAACTGGTTAGCTTCCAACTCCGCTGTCCGTGCTTCTAATGCATCTACACGACCACGTAAAGTTGCTAGTTCTGCGGAAAATTCTTCTTGTAACCGCTGCAAGGTCGCTAAATCTTCTTTGGTAACCAACTCAGCTGTCGCTGTGGCAATTAATTCATTGACCCGATCCAAACAAGCATTTAAACCTGCGGCAAATTCATAACGGGTCAAAGGACGATTACCACGATAAGTACCGTTAGGATAACCTGCTATACAGCCATAGCGCTCAACTAAGGACTGAAGTGCCTGGAATGCCCAATCAGTTGGTTGTACGTCGGAGAACTGAGAAACCGATGTCACTTGCGCTTGGGAATTAGTGGTTTTCCCTTCGCTGCCATATTGGTTAACTTGATCTAGGACGTTAACTTCTGTTTGCTGCTGTACTTGAGCTAGCTGTTGTACCTGTGTTTGTTGTTGTACCTGAGCCAGGATATCTGACTGTTGTGGTGTTTCTGTTGTACCAACAGAAGCTGTAAATCCTGTTTGTGTGGAATTACTTTGTTGTTGGTTTGTTGATAAATCTGCTTTGATGACTTCAGGGGTGGCGCTATTAGGAGCTGCGATCGCAGTTGCTGAAACCAACAGTGTGGCTCCTAGAACTGCTGGACTGACCACCAATGATTTCCACAAGATATTAGACATCGTTCCTGTTCTCCTCACACCTCGTTCTATACATTATGGTTTGCTGCAACTATTGCCGAATCGCGACTTCTTGGTGAAACCTGTGGATGAGGCATATTGCCCTATTTAAAGACAATTTTTGTTTTTGCCAAGCTAAGCAGTAAATTAAATTCTAGAAAGTTAAGTTTTATGTGATTAACTTACGCAAAAACATATCCTTATAGCTTGTCATTGTAAAACATCTGAGTCAGATGGCAACACGTGAGAGTTCGCATATACAACTGTCACATTTCCCTTGGTTAATCTTGAAATTTCAAGCATAGTTTAGTGATCTAAATCATGAGGGTGATCCCTCTTAAGAAACCATATTCACAATTTACTTGTTAAAACTTAGACAAGTATGTTGTAATTTCTGATTTCACCTACTAAGAGATATTACTTAACTTATCTGAGAAATTTCCTTGGCTAACTCAAAATCTTTCTGCGTTAAACCACCTGCATCATGGGTTGTCAGTGTAATTCTAACTTTGTTATAAGAAATCTCTATATCTGGATGATGTCCTGCTGACTCGGCGGGTTCAACAAGTTTATTTACAAACTCCATTGCCTGTAAAAAATCTTTAAAATTACGCTGACAGCACAATTTTGAACCCTCTACAGTCCAGCCTGAGAGGTTGCTTGCTAAATCCTGAATTTCTGCTTCTGTAAGTAACTGCGCCATATCATCAACTCCTAATTTGATGAGTTAGTAATATTTTGTGTCTGAGGAGGTTGATCACGGGAATCACTACTCTAAATTTTACACTTTTATCTAACCAGAAAGACTCAAAGATGTCCGCTTGAATACTTAAATACTATCCGTCCGTATCGCTAATGGGTAATTAGTAATTGGGCTATTACCTAATAACTATGATCGCAGCGAGAATATAAAGTGATGATCCGGACTCCTATTTTATTTATAATGAACTAGCAAGATGAAAAATAGTAGATTTTACCTAAAGGAATTTTTGACTTTTTTGTGACCTGTGCTCAAAGTACGATATTTTGGCTTTTCCGTTAAAATATAGAGCTTTATTTACCCTATGCTAAGACGCAGTTAATTGCGTAGGGTTCCCATTATTTAATACACAATTATGGTTTTTTATAATTTTTTTTAAACTTAAACTAAGCAAGAGCTATGCCAATTATAGTGATGTTTGACCCTTGAAGAAGGCAGAAGGGCAGATAAACACTAGGCACACATATAACTAGACATAGTGACGCATTTATAAAGATGCGGAAGGGGAGAGTATTTTATCTTGATTCATTGTATCCCCGTGTCCAAACTGTTCCCCTTTTCTAACGTGTCCCCTTAGAAAATATCTGTATAAAAAACTATCCGCTCTTACTTTAGATCAGGTGATCTAGGTAAGAGCGGTCTAGTTGGGTCTTCAGGTTGCAACCTAACTGCCGGATGGAACTCCAAATCAGCTTAGCTGCTTGAGGTAACTTAGTCTCTCAATAAGACTAAAGCTGACCTTTAGAGAACAGCCCCGGCACACAGCCGGTTTACTGCAACCTGATGACCCATGCATTTACTACTATCTGTCATGGGCATCACCTCCTTGTTGCCTAAGCGGTCGTAGTCTCAAAAAGGCAGAGTTGATTAACTCTGGGTTGTTTACAACAATAAATACAATATAGCACAAGGTTTAATGATTGCTGCAACTAAATCTAGGTTGAATTTCCACTCTGAATTACTTGGTGATGCCAGGGGTGAGCGTAGCGAAACTTGCTCAATTTGGGGAGTATCAACAAATCGGATTACTATATAGCGATCGCATCTAACATTTTGCATCACTACTTATCTTTTTTGTCACCCAAAAGGAAATTACGAGCTAGAAAAAAGCTAGAAATCGATTTAGCATCTATAGGTTCACCTTGTAGAATCGCTTTCTCCAACTCTTGTGGAGTCAGTAGAACTGTTTCTATATCCTCGTCTTCTTCTTGTGCTGGTGGTGTTTCAAGCTTTTCTAAATCTTGAGCCAAAAAAGCATAAATAACTTCATCAGAATATCCAGGAGCAATAAAAAATTCTCCCAAGGTTTGCCACTTATGAGCGCGATAACCAGTTTCTTCTTCTATTTCGCGCTTCACTGTATCCAAGGGATCTTCGTTCGCTTCCACAGTTCCTGCTGGAAACTCTAACAATCTTCCCCCAACTGCAAAACGATACTGACGTACGAGAACCAGTTTTCCCTCTGGCGTTATAGGTACAGCTAAAGCACCTCCAGGGTGACGAATGCACTCCCACTCTCCTTCTGATTTGTTAGGCAAACGCAAGCGGTTGACCTCAAAATCAAACTTACGTCCTCTGTAGAACAGACGTTGTTTTAGTAGTTGGGGTAATTCTCTACCTAATGGCATAGTTAAGTTTTTTAGTTTAATTAAAGTCGCAAGAAAAAGGTTGATGGGTTAAGGGTGTAAAATCATATATTCGTTAACAAATGCACTTCAGAACAGTCTACATCTTTCGCTAGTTCTTGAATTGAGCGTCTGGTGACTGGCTCTACCCAATTTGGAGCTATTTCTGCTAACGGTACTAAGACAAAAGCACGTTCCCGCATTCTCGGATGGGGAATTTGCAAGTTTGATGTATGCAAAATTAAGTCATCATATAACAACAAATCTAAATCTAATGTTCGAGGGGCCCAACGCTCTTTCCGGATACGTCCAAACTTGTTTTCTATTTCTAGCAAGCTTGCCAATAATAAATCTGGTGTCATATTGACTTGCATGATCACACAACCATTCAAATAATCTGGTTGTGGTGGGCCTATAGCTTTAGTTTTGTACCAATTGGATCTCGCTTCTAAGATAATACCTGGTATTTGAGCCAAATTTTTGATAGCCGTCTCTAAAATTGTATAAGAATCTCCAATGTTACTACCTAAAGCTACTGCAACAGGCTTCCACTCATCTTGGCTGGCATCGTTTGTTGTCTGTGGCTGTAGTTTGCTGTTGGCAAAAATTTTCAACTATTTTCCGACTCCAAATATTACTGAACAGCAAGTATAAATCTCGCAAATATCTTTAATCTTAGTCTTAAGAAATCTTATTTGTTATATAGTGAATTAAGTGAATAATTTATTAGGATACTGTACAAACACAAACGTTGTGTACCAATCTGAAAATTTCATGGTGGTTAGGTTGGAACTACTGAAAGTGAGGAGCTGACGTGGGGAAGTTTACCTCCTGGTTTAAAGAAAGAACTACAAAATTGAGTGATTCTCAAACAGCAAAATCGGGGTCGGCAGTAGGTGATACCCAAGCACAAGAGGAATCCACAAGTGAACAAAACCATGATGACAACCGACCACCAACAAAACTGGAGCAAGCCAAGCAGATATTCACTCAGGTAGTTGCCAAGTTCCCTGGCAGTCACAAACCGCTATACCGTCGTTATTGGTTTTGGGCTGGCTTGGGCGTCAGCGGCGGTGTCGCTGCTGTTTGTTATGGAGTTTGGTCAATAGACCAGACATTACCAAATAAAACTGAACTCAGTGCTGTTGTCAGAGAGCAAACATTAACCATCAAAGCTGCTGATGGGACGATTTTGCAACAGCAGGGAGAAGCAACTAGAGAACAGTTGAAACTAGAGGAAATACCAGATAAATTCAAAAAAGCTTTTATTGCCTCAGAAGATAGAAGATTTTACAAACACGATGGTGTTGATGCCCAAGGAATTGTGAGAGCAGTTTTAAATAATTTGCGATCGCAAAACGTCGTCGAAGGTGGTAGCACCATCACCCAACAGCTAGCACGAATTCTCTTTCTCAAACAAGAGCGGACAATTTGGCGTAAGCTCAAAGAAGCTCGTCTAGCACAGAAAATCGAAGACCAATTGTCTAAAGAGCAGATTTTAGAGCGTTATCTTAATCTAGTGTATTTGGGTTCTGGAGCCTACGGAATTGCAGATGCAGCATGGGTGTATTTCAGTAAACCAGTACATGAACTCACTTTGGGGGAAATGGCAACGATAGCTGCTCTACCTCCAGCTCCAAACCGTTTTTCACCCCAAGTAAATTTAGCATCTGCCCAACAGCGGCGGAATCTAGTGTTGCAACGGATGTATGAAGACGGGTATATCACCAAAATTGAGAAAGATATAGCAGTTAGCGAAAAATTAGTCGTTAGGCCAAGTCAACCCAAACGCTGGCAAGTTGAAGCTCCCTACTTTATCAGTTATATCCAGAAAGAATTGCCTAAATATGTTTCCCCAGAGGTTTTGAATGCAGGCGGTTTAACGGTGGAAACCTCCCTAAACTTGTCTTGGCAGAAGATGGCAGAAGAAGCGGTAGATAAAACTTTACGTAATCAAGGTAGCTGGGAAAACTTTAAGGAAGGAGCTTTGGTGGCGATCGATCCCCGTACTGGTGAAATCAAAGCAATGGTTGGGGGAAAAGATTTTAGCAAAAACCAATTTAATCGTGTTACTCAGGCACAACGGCAGCCAGGATCGACTTTTAAAGGATTTGTGTATGCAACAGCGATCGCTACTGGCAAAAATCCCTATGATGGTTATGAAGATGCACCCCTAATTGTAGATGATTACGAGCCGAAAAACTTCAGTGAGAATTTCTACGGCTGGATGAATATGAGAGATGCTCTCACCAAGTCAATAAATATTATTGCGGTGAAAGTATTGATGGATATAGGATTTGAGCCAACAATTAAGCTTGCTCATGATATGGGAATTAAATCGGAACTCAAGCCGATGTATTCTCTAGCTCTTGGCTCAAACGAAGTAAATTTACTGGAACTAACAAGTGCTTATGGTTCCTTTGCTACTCAGGGATTACACGTAGAACCCCACGGCATCACCCGTATTCTCAATCGCCAAGGGCAGGTAATTTGGAGAGATAATTTTCAGCCAAAGCGCGCTTTAGATGCAGAAAGTGCCGCAATTATGACCTGGATGTTACGTAATGTGGTCAGTGCAGGTACAGGTGGTGCTGCTCAATTAAATGATAGACCTGTTGCAGGTAAAACTGGTACTACCGATGAAGCTCGAGATTTGTGGTTTATTGGCTTCATACCCCAGTTAGTAACAGGCGTATGGTTAGGTAACGACGACAACAAACCAACTGCGGGTAGTAGCAGTACAGCTGCTTATACCTGGCGGGAATTCATGGAAAAAGCAACAGAAGGAATACCAGTCGAAAAATTTCCTGAACGACCGAAATTAGAAGGTCGCAAAGGTACCATTAAAGCACAACGCGTCAAACCTAAAAAAATTGTTAATCCTCCTGCTCCTTCTAACAAAGAGAATTCTGATGGGCAAACTCAACAGGTAGATTCCAATAATAACCAAGGGCGATCGTCCCGCAGAAGAAGATACAGAAGAACTAATTATCAACAACAAGAACAACAGCAAGAACAAACCCCAAGACAACGCAGACGCCGCTATCAACAACAGCAAGCAGTTGACGACTCCAGTTCCCAAAGAAGCTATCAGCGTCGCTATCGTAGTCACGAATCAGCTTCTGATAGTGCTTCGCCATCTCAATCACGGCGACGTAGACAATATTCAAATTCCTCTACCCCTGTAATCCCTCGAATTAGGTATACGCCATCTACTAACACTTCTTCTAGTTCCACACCCACATCTTCTTGGCGAGAAAGACTCAAGCCAAGTTCCTCACAGTGAAATGGGGTGATGGGGTGATGGGGAGTGTGAGGAGTAAGTATTAAACAACCACTAACTACTGTACCAATTTCCTCCCCTCCCCTCTGACTTGTGGGGGATGTGGGTGGTATGCTCTTTTTATAAGTTTTTAAGTAGTGTTACTTATTTTAGGAGATTATACTCATGAATTTATTAATGCAAGCAGCGGCACAAGCAGCTAATGAACCTCATTTTCCTTTCGCTTTTACTGCGGTCTATGTAATTGGCTTTATTGCTGCTGTCACAATTGGTTCAATTGCTTGGTACAATTCCAAGCGTCCTGTAGGCTGGGAAGATAAAGAACGCCCCGACTTTGTTCCCAAAGTTGACAAAGACGAAACACCTGGTTTAGGTAAACCGAAATAGTCATTTGGTCAATGGTCAATGGTCAATGGTCAATGGTCAATAGTGAAAAATCTTGACTATAGACACTTGACAATGGACTTTTGACAATGATTAATTTTGAATTTCAACCCAACGACGGTAAAGCTTTTGAATTTGTTTGAGAAGGGCATTTAATCCGGCTTGGGTTGATTGCTCTTGGGTGGGTAATTGTTGTAATTTCATCAGCAGTTTTGCTTCTTCTATTGCCACTTCATCATCACTATAAATTAAACCACTGATGGCTTGAATCAGATTTTGGCAATCTTCCATACTCGGGTGTTCACCTAAATATTCCTTTACCCAGTCGTAGCATTCGATTGGCTTCACGGGAACTAATTCGTACAATAAGGGCTTAATATCTGGATCGCTGGCTACCCCCTTCTCTTGAGCTATTTGATGCAGATATTGCCTTTCTTCAGCTTGGATTCTGCCATCTATCCAAGCTGCTCCAATCAGAATTTTAACTAAGTTTTTGACGTTACTGGAGTTCACTGACATCACAGCCTCCTATAGTTGACTCTGCCCTCCTTGAAATCTTACAACTGCTAACAGTATTCACCCTGAATCATTGGTTTTTCTTAAACGGACTATAAAAAAGCCATCCATGTCATATTGATGAGGTACAATTTTCAGCCAGCCTTGTGATGTGGAATACCTATGAAAAGATACATTTCCAGAAGGAGTCTCTATTTTCCAATCAGGGTTTTCTGTGAGAAATGATTCTATGACGGTTTCATTTTCCGCTGGATGCAATGTACAGGTAGCATAAACTAGTACCCCTCCTTCCTTGACAAAAGTGCTTGTATGTGATAACAATTCTTTTTGCAGGACGGAAAGTTCTTTGACTGAGTCTGGTGTTTGTCGCCAGCGCGCATCAGCATGACGATGTAGAGTCCCCAAACCAGAACAAGGAGCATCAAGTAAAACACGGTCAGCAGAGTTACGAAATTGAGATAAATTGCGGCTGTCACCAATGCAAATTTCTATAGATTTGAGATGAAGCCGTTGCATATTTTCTTGAAGTTTCCGCATCCGGGAAGCAGTGCGATCGCACGCCCAAATTTTCCCCATATCCTGCATTAACTCGGCAATATGAGTGGTTTTACCACCGGGTGCAGCACAACTATCAATCACTACTTCTTTTATTTGGGGATCAAGGAAATGACCGACCAGTTGGGCGCTACTATCTTGGATACTCCACCAACCTTGATTAAAGCCAGGCAGATTTTGAATTTGACCAGGGTGACTCAACAACCGTAAAGCTTGTGGGAGGTGGGAAAGACGTTGACAAGAAATACCAGCCGCCTGCAATGCTGCTTCTACTGTTTCTAAATCAGCGCGAAGGGGATTCACCCGCAAATCAATTGCTGGGGTTTGGTTCATCCAGATACACAGTTTTTCTGTCTCCATCACCCCAAATTGGTCTATCCAAACTTGAATTATCCAGTCAGGAAAACTGTGTAGAATACCCAAACGTTCCACTGGGTTTTCTGGTAGCTGCAAGAAAGATGTAAGGAAAGAAAGACTTGGTGACGCAGAGAATATTTCATCTGTATTTCCAGTCACCCCACCTCCGGTTCTCCCCACCTCCTCTTCCATGACGCGAAGAAACTGCCGCAATAAACCATTCACAAAACCAGCCAGTCCTGCAAAACCATTTTCCTTAGCTAATTGCACAGTGGTATTCACAGCCGCACTAGGAGGAATTCGTTCTTGATACAGCAACTGATATAAGCCTAAATGTAGGATTGTGCGGAGGTCTTTGGGTTGCTGATGGGATTTCTTTTTGGCAAGTTGATCGACAATAGCATCGAGAGTGCGCTGTCTTCTGGTGCAGCCGTAGACTAATTCTGTGACTAAACGGCGATCGCTAACCATCTTTGCACCAACTTCACTATCTGCTATGTCTGCTTTTGCTAACACTCGGTCTAGTGCCACATCAGCATAAGCTCCCTTGTGGACTTCTCGCAAGGCAATAAAAGCTAGTTGCCGGGGTGAAATATTTTGATTTCCAGATTTTTGATGTTGCAATGTAATTCTGATTTCTCTTATACCAATTCTAAGATTTTTAAATGATTAAATAAATTTTAAATTAATTTTCACCGATACTCTAACACCCCTATACCCATATACCCATGACTTTTTACTACAACTGCGGCTGTTAATTTATCACGAATTCAAAACATCAAGTTTTTATTTTAGGTATTTTTATTCTATTATTGTATTTTTATGAATTTGTCATCAAGACAAAGAATTTGTTTTGGGTGCTTAGTCTTATTGCTTTTATCTACCCTCTTAGTTGAATTTACTGATTGAGCAGTAAATAAAAAAACTTAAATTGTCAATGAATCTAAATCTCCCACACAATTATGAAGATAAAATTTAAGAAATTTTCTGTTCTTCATCGAAAAAAAATTAATATTAACAACAGCAACAAGCTATCCTAAAGCTATATAAATGCTTTGGAGTATTTTTACTCAATGAAAACCGAATAGAGCGTAGGACACTCTCGACTAAATGACAACAGGGAGCATCAAGGGTCGATTTGGGAAAAGTGTACTATGTAGCAATTTTTCATTTTTTTTACTTCTTTTCTTTTTTGTTAACTAAATCCATTTAGAGTTATCAGGATTAAAAGGTCAGTAGGCATCAATGTCTTATTATTTTTTTGATACAGAAAATCACCGTTACAAATCTTTTGAACTGCCAGGGGCAAAACCACACTATAACCCTGATCGCCCCGGACAGGTTGAACATATTTTTCTGGATCTCGATTTAGATATTCCCAACCAAAGCCTTCAAGGTAAGTGCCGTATTACTTTATTGCCCATCCGTAACGGAATTGACCGTTTAATCTTGGATGCTGTTAACTTGAACATTGAATCTGTTTTTGTGGATGAGGTACAGCAGAAGTTTGACTACGACGGTGAAAAACTGTCGATTAAACTACATTCACCCACCGTTACTCATC
>Ga0073934_10008059_pt1 | contig 14270 bp, 14 predicted proteins | sample LarsenN4metaG_FD_76834 | JGI IMG/M metagenome (GOLD analysis project Ga0073934, IMG submission 76834) | Hot spring sediment bacterial and archeal communities from British Columbia, Canada, to study Microbial Dark Matter (Phase II) - Larsen... ...
ACCGGCGCAACGCCGGCTTATTCGGTCAAATTGGTGAATAATGACAGCATCGGCGGCATTTCGATAACTCCGGCTAACGGCTCAACGATGACGCGGCTAGGGGCAACAACCCAGGATAAAACAAGCCATCAACTCAGTGAGGCCTGGTTAAGCCAGCCTGTGTATATCGCACCCGGCGGGTTGACCCAGTTAACCTTCCGGTATCGGATATTAAGCTATGATGTTGCGGTGGGGTCAGCCCATAATGGTTACAAAGAATGGGACCCGTTTGAGGTCTATCTAAACGGCAAACAGGTCTTGCAGGATGGTTTCTCCTGGACGCCGGAGTGGAATGAGTGGTATCTGAGTTCGCCAACTTCTCCCAAAGATATCGGCTGGAAACAGGGTGTGCTGGATTTAACCCCTTATGCTGGGAAGGTCGTCACGCTTGAGTTCCGGATTTCCAACCGACAGGCTCCACGTGATAATACCTGGGTTTATCTGGATGACCTGACGCTATCCTATCGGAAGCAGACAACTCATCAGGTCTTCTTACCGCTGGTGATTCGATAGCCGGGTTGATGCCCTTTAAGAAGCTTCAAGCCGAATTGAGTTGAAAGGGTAAGATGACGCTTACGGTTACACCAGGGCTGTCCTGGTTGTTTTCAATCCTAATTTGCCCTTGGTGATACTCCACAATCATACGGCAGGTGTAAAGCCCCAACCCCAGGCCTTGCCCTGGCGACTTGGTGGTAAAAAAGGGCTGGAAGAGCTGGTCCTGATACTCTGGCAAGAGGCCAATTCCATTGTCTTTAATTTGCACTTTGATCTGGTCAGCCCCTATAGACTCCGTTCCTATGTTGATGGTCCCTTCTACTTTTCTCTCCAGGATAGCATCACGCGCATTAAGTAACAGATTCATCCATAAGAGTTTGAGATGACTGGCGCTGGCAATAATCGGCTTAAAAACATTCATCTCTTTAACGACTTCAATATTCGTTTTACGCAATGGATGAGCAACCAAGGCCAGCGCATCCTCTATGGTCGCTTGAACGTCGGTTTCAAACCACTCATAGCTATCTTGGGTTGAGAAATCAAGCAGGTTCTGAACAATCTGGCGAATTTGAGTGCCGGCTTCGACAATATGTTGAATGATCGGATAGTCAGGTGAGACGGGGTCCGCATCTAGCTCCATCAATTGGCTATTGGCAATGATGACCGTGAGTGGATTATTGATCTGATGGGCAATACTTGAAGCCAATCGTCCCACCACGGCCAGATTGGCCGAACGAAATAAAGAGGCTTGCAACTGCCGTTTTTCTGAAACATCTTGAGCCAGAATAATCACCTGGTTAACCTCGCCCTTTTCTTCTTGAGGAGAAGAGGCGGAGGTAGGCGTCAGGAAAATGGGGTAGGTCCGCACATCACGATCGGTAAAAGGCCCTGGCCGGGGCGTGTCTATTTGACTAATCCAATTGTTCTCACTGCCGGTTTCAAATGTATCCAGCACAATTTTTGACATCATCGGCGCCGCTTCAGCCCATATCGAAGCATCACAACGCCGTCCGATAAGTGTGTCCGCCGTCCGGTTCAGGCGCTTTATCTCAGCTTGATTGATAGCCACGATGCGCAGATCATGATCTACGATATATAAGCCATCGGTGATGCCATTAAAGAGGGCCTGTAAAGTTCGGTGGCTACGCAATATTTCTTCTTGCTGATGAGCCAGGTTTTGGTAGGCTACTGATCGTTCACGGAAGAGATTAGCATTTTGAATAGCAATAGAAGCATGGCTGGCAAAGGCATGGAGCAAGATTTCATCGCCGGACAAAAAGGCATCGGGGTGCGGGCTTTCCACCATAATAGCTCCGATAACCGATTCATTGACTTTAAGGGGGGCAACCATCAACGACCAGGGGGCATCCTTTTTATTATGCCAGCCCATCCGCAAAGGCCGGGACTGGGTAGTAACTTGTTGAATAGCGCGCGCTCTTACCGGCTCAAGTTCTGGGGGGGCGGGCCTATTGTGGCGGCTTGCTTGAGCCTCAAGCACAAAACGGTGATGTACTTCATCAAGCAAGTAAAGCGTACTATACGCAGCCACAGGCAGGGTTCTAATAGCCGAGTCGACCACCAGTTCGAGGACACGGCGCAGGTCAAGGGTGTTACTGATGCTTTGGCTAATGACGTTGAGCGCTTCTGTTTGTTGTAAACGCTGCCGCACCTCCTCATACAGCCGGGCATTTTCAATAGCCGTCGTCGCCTGAGCTGCGATCACTCGCACCAGCCGCACGTCGTCGGCAGTAAAAGCGTTAGACTTATTGCTGCCTAACTCTAAAACGCCGACCGGTGCATTTCCGGCCCGAACCAGGGGAACAGCCAGCCAGCTCTGCACCACACCGGAGTTGTTCTTCTCATCAGCGGAGCGGTCCGCAGTTGGACTATTTACAACCGTAACATTTTGTTCAATGTGAAGATCGATATGATTATCTTCCAAGATGCTCCGGGCGATTTCGGCGGAACGACGGCGATCGGCATCTGACAATAAGAGTTCCCCATTCAGGGTAATCACCGAGCGGATACGCTGATGTTCTGCCAGGTAAAGGTAAATGTTACCGATGGGAGCGCCGGTCAGGCTACGGGTAATGGCCAGCGTCGTCGTGAGCGTCTCTTGCAAATCGAGGCTGTGATTGAGGGCCTGGCCGGCCTCGTGTAAGGCTTCAAGCTCATCTACTCGGCGGGCCTCAGCATATAGCTGGGCATTTTTAATGGCGATCGCCGCCTGCGTCGTCAACATCGTTAAGAGTTGACTACAATCTTTGTCAAAGGCGTCTGGCTGGCGACTAATCACGGCTAAAGCTCCTAAAGGAACATTAGCCAACACCAGCGGCTCGATGATCAACGACCTCTTTTCCATATTCGCTGGATTGCCCGCACCCGGTTCTCCTGCTTGAGGAGAGAGATACCGGAAGAAATCTTCCGGCGGTAGCCAATCAGGTCGATACACTGTTTTTTTGTGACGCAACACTTCATCGACCAGACTTTCGTCAAGAAAAGAGGTTTCTAGCTCCACTCGCTCGCCGGTCAGGCTCATAACTTTTAGCTCTGTTTCAGCCGATTTATAGTAGATCACCGCCAGTTCAACCTGGGGCATAACCTCAAGCGCAGCTTCTAAAATAGTGCGAACGACTTCTGATTGGTCTAAAACGGTAGCAATACGCTGGCCGGCCTTTACCAGGGCGTTCCTGGTATCTACCTGCTGCTGGAGCTTGGTAATCAACTCCTCTTTCTCTTGTTTCAAATGGCTATAGGCCAGCGTACGTTGAACGCTGTGAACCAGCGCTCCCAGGCTAAAAGGTTTGGTAAGATAATCATGCGCCCCCTGGCGTAAAGCCTCCACGGCCGAGTCTAATGATCCATGGGCAGTGATCAGGATGACCTCTGCCCCAGGTAAGCGTCTTTTAACCTCAGCCAAAACATCAAGGCCGCTCATATCTGGCATCATGAGATCGGTAATGATGAGATCAAAGGTCTGGCTGGCCAGTATCGCCAGCGCCTGGCGCCCATCAGCCACGGTCTCAACACAATAACCTTCCTCGCTTAATCTTAACTTTATCATCTCCCCGATCTCGACTTCATCGTCTACGACCAAGATACGTTCCGCAGTTCCCATAATGATTTACCTTATTCAAATTCTTGATAGACAGGTACGGGTAGGTCAACTACTCAGTGGCAATGGTGTATCCATGTCGAGGCACAGTCAGGATAAAGCGAGGATTCTGGCTGTCAGGTTCAATCTTAAGGCGAAGATTTCTAATATGCATGCGCACCAAATCAGGGCTACCGATGTCGCTGGGGTAATCCCATAGTTCACGCAAAAGCCGTTCTCCGCTGAATACCTGCCCTGGGTGGCTCATCAAATGATACATCAGGTCAAATTCCACCGGCGTCAACAACACCTTCTTCTCCCCGGTGCTGAGCTGGTAATTCTGGCAGTTGAGCGTGAGTTGTCCAACGGTCAGTTGGTCGGCGTCAGATATGCTCGTTTGAGAAGCGGTTCGGCGAAGCACAGCTTGTACGCGTAGAAGAAGCTCACGCACATCAAAAGGTTTGGTTAAGTAATCATCGGCGCCGGCCTCAAAACCCTCAATTCTATCTTCTACACGCCCCCGCGCCGTGAGAAATAGGATAGGGACTGACTTGAGCGTTGGGTCTTGGCGTAGCTCTTGACACACCTGGATCCCATCCATACCCGGCATAATAATATCGAGGATAATCAAATCCGGCTTTTCGCGCCGGGCAATCTTGAGGGCGTCACTACCATTATTCGCCACTCGAACCTGATATTCCTCCCGGCGCAGGCTGCGCTCAATACTCAGGGCAACCCGCTCTTCATCATCAACAACGAGAATATTGATCATAACTTCTGGTACCTCAACAAAAATAATCTCTAAAACCTATTGTACCACATTTTCTAATATCTTGCGCGGCGCGGCCCATTTCATTTACTTGTTCTGCTGGTATGGCTCACCGGCCATCTCCGGCTTTTAACAAATCTTTACCTATCCTTTATGGAGAATTCCCCCCTTACTGCCGATAAATAATTTCAGTAAATCACGATTTGCTCTCGCAGGATTGACAAATCCTGCGAAATGGGGCGGATTTGTCAATCCGCCCCGAGCGTTTCGTGATTTACTGAATTTGTAAAATTGTCTCACAATTATTGAGGCTAAACTATGAGAAACGCTGTGGCATCTAAGGAGTCATCTAATTTAGACCATCATCATACCATCCTGATCGGGGTAGGGGCTGATGATCATATTACTCACTTAAACCGGCCGGCCGAGATTGCCTTTGGCTTGGCCGCCGAGACTACCGTAGGGCAGCCTTTTCTTGAGTGTGGCATCCAGTGGGATTGGTTTGAGATTATGGTCCGTCTCAACGATAGCCGTAGAGGGCTAAAATCACCCCCTTTACATGATGTAAAGTATACCCGCCCTGATTGTGGCAAAATATGAACTCACATTACAAAGCCTTGATCGTTGATGATGACCCGCTCGTTTTGAATATCTGCCAGCTTTTTCTCTCAGAACAGGGGGTAGCCGTACAAGGTGTGGATACAGGTCAAGCGGCCTTACGAGCCCTGGCAAATGATCCGTACGACTTGATCCTGCTTGACATCGGTCTGCCTGACCTGGATGGCTTGGCCGTACTCGAACAGGTGACGACCCAATATACCCAGGTTAGCCCAATTATGATGACGGGCTATGCCACGCTTGAAGCCGCTGTGCGCGCTCAGGAATTGGGCGCAGAGGGTTTCATTCTTAAGCCATTCAACGACAAGAAGCTGATGCAGATTGTCTGGCGGATCATCGAGCGCCGCCGGTTGCGCGAGGATTATGCCAGGCTGCAAACCCTGGTGCAGACTGAAAAATTAGCCGCTCTCGGCCGCCTGGCGGCTTCGCTTGCCCATGAAATCAATAATCCTCTACAGGCTCTGCGCAGCGGCCTGCGGCTGCTAGGCCGTTCTCAGCTTGACGAAACCAAACGGCAAAATTATGTGGCGACGCTGGTACGGGAAGTCGAACGGCTTATCGCCATCACCGGCCAAACCCTCGATTTTGTCCGGCCCAGCCGGGCGGGCAAACAATCCACCGATCTCAACCGGCTCCTTCAAGATACCCTGGCCCTGGTTAGCAAACAATTACAGCATAATAAAATCGAAACGCAATTTGACCCGGCGGTAAATTTACCCGCCATTCAAGTTGTGCCGGACCAGATAAAACAGGTATTCATCAATCTGATCCTTAACGCCATTGATGCAATGCCTGGGGGAGGTGTTTTGAGTCTGCGAACGGGTTATTTACCCAATCAGGGTTGGCTCACGGCGGCGGTGCAGGATACCGGCTGCGGGATAGCCCCTAAGATGATCGACCGAATTTTTGAGCCATTCTATTCAACTAAGGCAAGCGGCACCGGTCTGGGCTTATCCATCAGCTACAGCATCATCGAGGCCCATGGCGGCCGGATCAAGGTAACCAGTACGCCAGGCCAAGGCAGCCTTTTTACAGTATACCTGTCCGCCAAGGATGATCCAATAGATGACGACGGAATTATCTAGCTCGATAACGATTTTAGTGGTTGATGACGAGGCCAGCTTGCGTTTCTTTCTTAGCGAAGAGTTGGCCGGTGAAGGTTACCAGGTTTACACGGCGGCTAATGGCCAGGAAGCGCTTGCCTTGCTTAAAGCGCAGTCCATGGACCTGGCCATTGTTGATCTACAAATGCCGGGGATCAATGGCCTGGAGTTGATGGCCGAGATTGAAAAAATGGCCGATCCTCCCGAACTGATCATGTTGACGGCCCATGCCACCCTGGAAACATCGATTGAAGCCATGCGGCTTGGCGCCGGCGATTTTTTGCTGAAGCCGTACCAGGTGGATGACCTGCTCCGGGCCATCAGCCGGGTAATGAAACAGCGCCGCCGTAAATTACAGCAACGGTTGGCCGCCCGGCTGCTGGCTGAGAGTCTGGGCCTGGCCGAACTGCCGGAGCAGCGTTGGGAAGAAAAGATTGAACCGGCGCCGCCTAATCCTCATTGTTTCGTCGCGCCGGCGCTGGTGGTAGACCTGGAAATGATGACGGTAACAAAGAACGGATGCCCCCTGTCACTCACGCCTACGGAATTCCGCCTGCTGGCCACATTGATGAAGCGCCCCAACCAACCCTTTACCTTTCAAGCGCTGGCTGAAATCATCCACGGCCAACAGGTTGATAGTTATCAGGCTCGCGACCTGCTCAAGAGTCATATCGGACGCCTGCGCCAGAAATTGGGTCAAACCCCGGCCGGACAGGCCTATATTGCTAACGTCCATGGCCTCGGCTACAGATTTGTCGCGGAAGAACGGCAGCAAAAGCTGCAACTCAAGTAAATTTTGGGTCAAGATTGGCCCAAAATATTCCCAACCCTGGGTCATCCGCCGGCCGGAAAGTATGATATAGTACCAATTAAAGGCGCACCATCATCACTATCAACTAACCGCCTTTTTTGGAATAGGGTAAAGCCATGATCAAGCGAATCCTCATCGTTGATGATGATCCCAATATACTCTTTCTGTTGACCCAATATCTGGCTCAACTAGGGCCGGATTATCAAGTTGAAGCTTGCAGCTCCGGCTCGGAGGCGCTGGCCCTGAGCCGGGTCCGCCTGTTCGACCTGGTCATCTCCGACTATAACATGGCCGGCCTGAACGTCTTGCAACTGGCCCAAACGCTCAGGGAGCGGCAGCCGGAATTGAAGTTTATCTTGATGAGCGGCCATGATGAGGCCCTTTTGATTCAAAAAGTTGCCGAATTGGGGTTAAGCGGTTTTATTGCCAAGCCTTTTACGATGGCCAGCTTTTATGCCGCCGTGCGCAGCGCTCTGGAAAGTTAAACATCATGATTATCAACATTTGGCCCGACATACTCAGGAGTGAAATGCCCAGCTCTTTTGGCGCTAACGCTACTTTACCAAAGGCCTGAATCGCGTCGACCATCAGAGCAACGCCGGCAGCCTGGCAAACCCGCCCGATCTCGCCAATAGGATTGATCACGCCAATTTCATTATTGGCGGCCATGATTGAAACCAAAATGGTTTCTTTTTTGAGATGCTCCTGTACTGACTCGGCTGAAACACGGCCCTCTTCATTGATATCCAGGTAAGTCACCTCAAAGCCCAGTTTCTGCAAAAAAGCTAAGCTTTGTAAAACTGAGGAATGCTCGATCTTACTGCTGATAACTTCAAAGACTCTTTGAATTATGAAGGTTAAAAAATTAATCCGGTAATTGGAGTGCAGATTTTAATCTGCGTCTCAGAGGTAGCGGAATGAATTCCGCACTCCGTTATTACCCGTTTATTTTCTTAAAGCTCATAATTCAAGCAGCTCATTGCCGCTAAAGGGTTTGGTAATAAAATCGGTTACGCCGGCCTCAATTGCCTTGTTCACCTGCTTTTTTTCGCCCCGAGCCGTGGCCATAATAAAGGGGATGTGCCGGTACTTTTCCTGAGACCGGACCCATAAAAGCAGTTCATAACCATCTTTGTTAGGCATCACCCAATCGCTGATGATGACTTCAATCCTATCCGCTTCCTGAAGCTGCTTGATGGCCTCATTTCCATCCTCAGCCTCGCTGACATTTTTGAAGCCCAATTCGGTCAAGGTCTTCTTGGCCGATCTTCGGACGAAGTTAGAATCTTCAACTAACAGAATTTTCATATCATAATCAATTGCCATTCGGGTTTCTCCATTTTTGCGACCTCATAATGCTTGATCCATTATATCAGAGTTGGCGGCAAAAGTTCGTAAAGTTTGCATATAGAGTTATCTTTCGGACATAAAATTATCTAAACCGGACATCCGGCGGCGCTAGAAGCAAGAATGTCCGTCCCAGCTTTCCTGGGAGGAGGTTAAAGAGGGGGTCCACTATGCCTGGGAGCAGCCAAGGTAGTAAGAGGCTACCGCCCGTTCAACACATATTTGAGCACTTCAGTCCGGCTGGCAATAAATAGTTCATTTTTGTCGTTAAAGGCCAGGCCCAGAGCCAAGCCGTCCAACTCGATCAGGTTTAGGAAGCGGCCATCATTGGCGAAAACGTGGATCCGCTGGCCATCGCCGACATAAACGCGGCCCTGCGAGTCAACGGTGATGGACATCGCCGAACTGAACTGGCCGGGTTCATTGCCCTTGCTGCCGAAGCGATTGATAAAGCTGCTGTCCGGCCCATATTTAAACACGGCGCTGCTAAAGCTGCCCAGGGCATAGATATTACCCAGGCCGTCAACCGCCAGATAGGGGTTCAATTCGGAAGCCTCAGCCTGGCCGATGATAGCGTCTTCAATGGTTTGAACCAGCTTCCCCTGAGCGTCATAACGGACAATGGTGCTGGCGAAACCGCCTCGCCAGAAGGCGGCCAGCCCGCCATCGGCCGTCGCCGCCATCGCTTCAAAGGCGGCCTCATTGCCATAGCTTATCTCACCCAGCAGTTCGCCGCTGGCCCCGTTATAGCGGTAAAGCCGGCGGCCCTGGATCACATAAACATTGCCCTGCCGGTCGGCGGCTATATCGGTCACGATGGCCTGGGGATCGGTGACGGTCCAGAGCGAAACAAAGTTGCCGGCCGGATCAAAGCGCTGGATCCGGCTGCCTCCGACCCATTCGCCAACGTAGATATCGCCTTCGCCGTCGATGGCGATATGGCGGGCATCGCTGAATTGGCCGGGGCCGATCCCCTCGCCGCCAAAGGTCAGGGCCAGGTTGGCAAAGGCGGGCGTCGGCGTGGGGGCCGGGGTATCGGTGGGCCGGGGCGTAGCCGGGGCCGGCATTGGGCTGGAAAGAGCAATCGCCGTAGCGGACACCCCGGCGGCCAACTCGGTGGAAAAGCCCAAAAAGGCCATCAAGGGAGTCAAAACGAGGAGGGGTGGCAGGATCACCAGCAGCAGGACCAGCAGGATCAGGCAGCCCAACCAGTTCCGGTTGAGCTGGGCCGGCGCGGCGGCTCCGGTGGAAACCTCAACCGCACTATAGTGAATCTGCCGCTTGGACCCGGCTACAACCACCGGTTGGCCGGCCTCCATTGCCTCGACGGCGTCTTTGGCCTCTTTTAGACCTACACCAAAGGCTTCACGGTAAACTTTTATGGCATTGATCTTACGGCGGGCCCGCAGTTCAAGGGCAATCTCTTTGAGCGCCTCGATCTGTTTTTGAGATAGGCCAAAGCCGGGGGCCGGGGCGGCTTGGCCGCGGGGCCGCAGTTCTTCAGGCAAAATGATCGAGCTATCGCAGTAGGTGCAGCGAATGGTGGGACTATCGGCGTGGCTATAATCCAGGGGCGCGCCGCAGGAGGGGCATTTCAGTAGTTCGGGCATAGACTCATCCTCCATGAAATCGGTCGATATCGAAATGGGATCAACAGGTATATCTACAAGTATACAATCAAAAAGGGCCAGTTGACAACTGTATTCACCTTACCCAATAGGATAAGTCGCCAGTTGCAGCAACACCTGGCAGGATAAGTGAAGATTATCCTCTTTTCTTCTAATATCCGCTAAACTTGTGCTATAATTACAGTATAAGATCATCCTATCTCATCTGGTGAAGGCAGGTTATGACAAATACCAACTGGAGCAGAGCTACCAAATATATCGTCAGCATCGGTTTAGCCGTATTTGGCTTTTACATTCTTTATATTAGCCGGTCCGTTTTACCCCTCTTCACGGTTGCCGCGTTAATTGCTTTTTTGTTGATGCCGTTTGTCAACTTTTTTCAACATACGCTCAAGCTGCCCAAAGGGGCAGCCGTTCTTCTGACCTATTTGTTGGCCATTATTGTCGTGCTTCTGTCGCCGCTGATCTTTTTACCGCCGATTATTGATGGGATTCAATTTCTGGCCAGGATCGATTACCAGTCGCTCATCGACAACAGTATGTCGTGGCTGGAGAACTTCTTGGTAAGCTTCAAGACCGGCAACCAGACCATTCTTGGTTTTAATCTTAATCTTGACAGCGTGATCGACCCGGCCCTGGCCCAGTTACAGGAGGCCGATGCCGATATTGCGCCGGTACTGCCCCCGGTTGAGACGATTATTAGCTCATTGCGCTCGGCCCTGACCCTCACTTATGGGTTTGCTACCAATGTGGCCGGGACCGTTTTTTCCGGCGCGCTGACCTTTATCGTCACCCTGCTGTCGGCTATCTACCTGAGCCTGGACTCGCATAAGTTCAAGGACCGCTTCTTAGAGATTATGCCCGAAGCTTACCGGCCCGAAATTTCGGTTTTGATCCGCCGGCTGGGCCACATCTGGCGGGCCTATTTCCGGGGGCAACTGACCCTGATGTTGATCATTGGGCTGGTCACCTGGCTGGGCCTGATGATCCTGGGCATGCCCGGCGCCTTTACCCTGGCCGTCATCGCCGGGGTGCTGGAGCTGATCCCCAACCTTGGCCCTTTTCTGGCGGCCATCCCGGCGGTCGTTGTGGCCTTGCTGCAAGGCTCAACCTATCTGGATGTGAACCATTTTGTCTTTGCCTTGATCATTATCGGCTTTTATATCCTGGTCCAACAGTTTGAAAACACCGTGGTCGTGCCCCGCATCCTGGGCGATGCGGTCGATTTACACCCGCTGGTGGTGATGATGGGGGTGCTGGTGGGGGCCAGCGTGGCCGGTATTTTGGGCGCGCTGCTGGCTGCGCCGGTGATCGCCTCCGGCCGGGAGATCGTCCGTTACCTATACCTCAAAATATTGGGCGAAGATCCTTTTCCACCGGGCAGCGAGGTCTCGGAAGAAACCAGGGTTTCAAGGTGGGCCCAACTCAGGGTGCTGGCGGCCCGGCTTCAGGTTGCCCTGGCCAGCTACATCGCCTCTCGCCCGACAACAGACCTGCCCCCGCCGCAGCCGCAAGAAGAAGATTAAGATGCGGCCGGCTTTAACTGGGCCATATACCAATCAAGATAAGGCTCGCTTCCGCCGATGATCGGTACTGCAGTGACGCCCGGCAGTTCGTATGAGTGGATAGCCCGGATCATTTGCTCGACCTCTTGATACAGGCTCCGGCTGGTTTTCAGCAGGCAGAGCCATTCTTCGCTGCGTTCGATCTTTTCTTTCCAGCGGAAGGTACTCCTGATCGGCCCGATAAGCTGGACCGCCGCGGCCAGACGCTGCTCGATGGCAGCATCGGCAATGGCCTGGGCTTCCTCCTGCGAGGGAGTAGCGGTTATAACAACGATAAATTCGGTCATTACTAAAACTCCTTCAAAAATAAGGCTCTTGAGGAGCGTCAAAGCTTGCTTTGACGTAGGGGAAGGCACAGCCGTGGACCACCAGGGCGATGGCGGAGGCCAGGGCGAAAGCAGGGCCGGGACCATGTGGCTCAAGCGCCAGGGCCAGCACCAGAAAGAAGACGGCAAAGGTAAAGAAGCCGGTCACCAACCCCCGGATCAGTTGAACGGCAGCCGGTCCACCCTGGAAATGGTGGGTAAAAACGGCCAGGACGGTGGCGATAATGGGAAAAGGGGCCAGCAGGCCACTGAGATGCGGCCCCAGCGCTCCGGCCAGCGCCGTCAGTAGAGTCACCAGAAAGGCGGCCGCGGCCATCCGCAGCAGGAGTTCAAGCCGGGGCAGCGCCGGGTTTAAGCCAACCGGCGGCCGGGGAAACCATTTGAGCACGATCAACAGCAGCAGGATGACCCATATAAAGGAAAAGGGCAAAGACAGTGGGAGCCGGCTAAAGATAAAGGTCAAAATAAAAAAGGCCAGCCAGCCGGCCAGCAGGCTGGGCAGCCAGTGGCGGCGCAGCGCCAGCCAACTGTAAACAAAGCAAAAGGCTGAGAGCGAAATCAGGCCGATCAGGGTGTTGTGAGCGGCTCGGGCGGCAAAGGCCGGTCCGTGTTCAAGAGCCATAAACAGCACGATCGGCCCGGCGACGATGGGCAGCGAAGCCAGCCAGCCGCTTATACCCGTGCCCCACAGCCGCCCGGCCAGGCTGATGACGCCGATCAGGGTCGGGATAAGGAAGAGTTTAAGGAGAAAGAGAACCATCTTAGTCCTGCGGTCTGGCCAGCACCTGGGTCCAGTAGTAGTTCATATCGCTGATCTGCCCGCTATCATTCCTTAGATAATAGAGGCCGGCGCCCATCTCGGTAAAGTCGCAGTTTAACAGGTTGCGCCGGTGGCCCGCGCTGCTGAGCCAGCCTTCAACCGCCTGCTCCGGGGTGGGATAACCGGCGGTTAGATTCTCGGCCACATCTTGCCAGCGATAGCCGGTGGCGCTGACCCGGTCGGCCGCGGTCGATTCATCCGGCCCGACATGATCAAAAAAATCGTTGAGGGCCATATTCATACTGTGGCTCTGGGCGGCCCGGTTCAACTGCGCTGCCGGTCTGCGCCGGCGGAACTGCCCCGGCCAGGGACAGCAGCGCTCCGAACCAAACGAGCAGATAAATTAACTGTTTCATTCTGCTGCTCCTTTGATAACTCCCTTAACGAAATTTTACAATAAATTATGATGCCAGCATAATTACCTGGGGGGAAGCGATGATGAGTTCAACACCAACGATCAGCGAAGCAACCGTCCGCAACTGGACCGATGAAGGCTCTTTTTCACGGGGCCAGAGTTATTTTCGCCACGGGGCGATCATCTATCCGCGGCGCGAGGGCAACACCTTGAAGGCCCGCTGTCACGGCAGCCGCCCCGAACCTTACCGGGTTGAGGTCATGCTGGGCAACGGCGTTATTCTGGGCGGTTACTGCTCCTGCCCGATTGGCAGCGGTGGGCGCTGCAAACACGCGGTGGCCCTGCTGCTGACCTGGCTGGACGACCCGGCCGCCTTTACCGAACAGGCCGACCTGGACAGCCGCTTGCAAGAGCGCAGCAAGGAGGAGCTCGTGGCCCTGATCCACAAGATGATCGAGCGCCACCCCGATTTAGAGCTGCTGCTGGAACTGCCCAGACCTGCCCCGGCCGGCGGCGAGCTGCTGTCGCTTGAACTGATCCAGCAGCAGATCGACGAAGCTTTCCAGTCCGACCCCTGGGAACGGGGCGGTTGGGTTGACGCCGACGAGGTTGCTTATCAGTTGCGCGACCTGGTGGATCTGGGCGATGGTTATGTACAGCAGGCCAACTGGCCGGACGCCGTCACGGTTTATGAGACGGTTATCCGGGAGACGTTGGAGCGGTACAGTATGGTGGAGGATGAGAGCGGCGAACTGGGGTTGGTCGTCAACGACTGCGTCAGCGGGCTAGGTAGTTGCCTGGCCGCGGCCGGTCAGGCCGATCTGCGCCGGAGGATTCTGCGGGCGCTGTTTGATACCTACCGTTGGGATGTCGAGTTTGGCGGCATTGGCATTGGCGATGAAGCGCCCGACCTGATCCTGGAGCACGCGACCGAGGCCGAGCGGCAGATGGTCGCCGGCTGGACCCAGGAGGCCCTGCCGGCCGGCGAGTCCTGGAATAATAACTACAAACGCCAGGTCTATGGCGGCCTGCTGCTTGAACTGCAAGGAAATAAGCTGGATGATGAAGCCTTTCTGGCGATGTGCCGGCAAACGGGCCGCCTATTTGACCTGGTCGAGCGGCTGCTGAGCTTAAACCGGGTGGAAGAGGCCGCCGCCGAAGCCCGGCAGGCCCCAGATTATGATTTGCTCAACCTGATTCCTCTCTTTCTCAGCCACGACCAGGGCGAGCTGATCGAGCAGATCGTCCAGGAGCGGCTGTCAAACAAAGCCGACCTCCGTTTGATTACCTGGCTGCGGGA
>Ga0073934_10008060_pt1 | contig 14267 bp, 11 predicted proteins | sample LarsenN4metaG_FD_76834 | JGI IMG/M metagenome (GOLD analysis project Ga0073934, IMG submission 76834) | Hot spring sediment bacterial and archeal communities from British Columbia, Canada, to study Microbial Dark Matter (Phase II) - Larsen... ...
CCACCTCTTCGAAGCAGGCTATTAGTTCTTGCCTGAGCTGTGCTTGATGCTGGCGACAGCGAATGTACTCTGTTGCAGGCGTTGCGAGCCCTTCCTCAACTAGCTGGGTGATCTTTGGCAAGTAGTCGTGAGGCGCCTGCCTGAGACGCAGCTCATGCCATGCTGCTGCTTCGCACGCCATGACGGTACGGTGGCGTCGGATCACCTCGTCGAAACTCCTGGGAAGCCTGCTTTCTCGAATATGGGCTCCAGCTTGAGCGCATCTGGCTAACATCTCCTGAAGTGCCACAAGGACTGTAGTCTCGGCATGCGCCTCGAAGTGTCCGCGGAGTAGTCCCAGTCGAGGCGCGGGAAGGTCCGCTGGGAACTCGTACCTTGCTGGTGAGTCGGCGATGGCCCCCAGGATGATGGACAGGTCCAGGACGCAACGGGCGATTGGGCCTGGATGATCCATGCTTGGCGCCAAAGGGTAGATTCCCTTTGTGCTGACCAGGCCGTAGGTGGGTTTGCAGCCCGCGACGCCACAATAGGACGCGGGCCGGGTAATGCTCCCACCGGTTTGGGAGCCCATCGCTCCAAGGCACATGCCTGTCGCCACGGCCGCTGCTGATCCGCTCGATGACCCCCCTGGAGTTCTGTGCGGGTGCCACGGGTTCCTGGTCACTGATGGATCGAAGCTGGCATACTGCGTCGTTACTGTTTTTCCAAGGATGACGGCCCCTGCTTCACGTAACCGCTTGACGACGGCGGAATCTTCTTCTGCTTGGGATTGCCCGAGAAGCCCTGATCCCGCGGCAGTGCCAAATCCCTTTACATCGTAGATATCCTTGATCCCGATGGGGATGCCGTGCAGAGGGCCTCGGTACCGCCCCGCCTGTAACTCTCTGTCCCGCTCCAGTGCTTGGCTTCTAGCACCCTCCGAGTCCACCAGTACCCAAGCTCGAATGGTTGCTTCTTGCTCTTCGATCCGTTTGAGACATCGATCCACTAGAGTCGAGGAGGTGAGATGCCCGCGCTGAATCTCCTTGGCCAGGCCGTGGATGGTTTCATCTAAGCTCGGGTGAAGCCGCATGGCACATTCTCCAGTTCCAGGCTGGTTAGATCGAACTTAATGACTGCCTGATGTTCGCCATAACTTGTTAAGCGGCAAAGGCTAATGCCAATGCGCCAGGGATCCCAAGAAGAATCTATACTTGATAAGAAAGTACATGATTCTACGATAGTGGATGAAGCATCAAATGGCGATGCAGGGAGCATGTATGAAGATCACCGCTCAAGAAGAATATGGCCTGCGTTGCTTGATGTGTCTGACTCGTGCGGGAGCAGGTGAGTCGTTGACCATACCGGAGATCGCGGCCCATGAAGGTCTTTCACAACCTCATGTCGCGAAGATACTCGCAGCCCTGCGCAATGGCGGACTGATTGAAAGTGTGCGCGGCAGGTCGGGCGGCTACCGATTGGCAGAATCCTCAAGCGAAATCACGCTGGGGAGTGTTCTTGGTGTGCTCGGGGAGCCGCTGTTTCAGGAGCCGGACTATTGCCAGAAGCACGCTGGTACTGAAACCGCTGGGATCTGCGTCCACCACGGAGCCTGTAGCTTGCGGGCGCTATGGCAAACGCTCGAGGAATGGATGCGGCACACGTTGGACCAGATCACTCTAGCCGACCTGGCCCAGGACGAAGTCCGCATCACGGAGTTGCTGAAGGCTCGATTGGCCGAGGCGGTCCTGGAACCAAGTCATTCTCGCCTCATCACGCTGGGCAATCTGAAGACCGTAACCAACTGACAGTGGACAAGAGTCATGACTACCGCAACAAGCACCATCGAAGAACTGGCTAATCGCGAGTACAAGGAAGGTTTCGTTACTGACATCGAGACAGAGACCGCACCTAAGGGCCTCAACGAGGACATTATTCGCCTCATTTCCACCAAGAAGGGCGAACCAGGCTGGCTGCTCGACTGGAGGCTCAAAGCTTACCGCCATTGGCTGACCATGGAAGAGCCCCGCTGGTGGCCCAACCTCCAGATCGCGCCGATTGACTATCAGGACATCATCTACTACGCCGCGCCAAAGCGGAAGAAACAGCTCAATTCCCTCGATGAGGTTGACCCCGAACTTCGCAGGACATTCGAGAAGCTCGGCATTTCGCTCGACGAGCAGAAGCGGTTGACTGGGGTAGCTGTTGACGCGGTCTTCGACAGTGTGTCCGTGGCAACGACGTTCAAGGCCGAACTGGCGAAACTGGGGGTCATCTTCTGTGCTTTTTCCGAGGCGGTGCGCGAGCACCCTGAGCTTGTCCGCAAGTACCTCGGCTCGGTCGTGCCTTACAATGACAACTTTTTTGCCGCCTTGAACTCCGCGGTATTCAGCGACGGTTCGTTCTGCTACATCCCCAAGGGCGTGCGTTGCCCGATGGAATTGTCCACGTACTTCCGCATCAACGCCAAGGAAACGGGCCAATTCGAGCGGACTCTGATTGTCTGCGAAGAGGACGCTTACGTCAGCTACCTTGAAGGCTGCACGGCTCCGATGCGCGATGAGAACCAGCTTCATGCCGCAGTGGTCGAACTCGTAGCTCTCGGCCGCAACAGCAGTATCAAGTACAGCACGGTGCAGAACTGGTATCCCGGCGACAAGGAAGGCCGCGGCGGCATCTACAACTTTGTTACCAAGCGAGGCGCCTGTCGTGGCGAGGGGTCGAAAATCTCGTGGACACAGGTGGAGACTGGGTCAGCCATTACCTGGAAGTATCCCAGCGTGATCCTTCAGGGAGACAATTCGATCGGAGAGTTTTACTCGGTCGCGCTGACGAAGAACAAGCAGCAAGCCGACACTGGCACAAAGATGATCCATGTCGGGCGGAACACCAGGAGCACGATTGTTTCCAAGGGCATTTCCGCGGGCAATGGCCAGAACACCTACCGCGGTCTGGTGAAGATCCTGAAAGGCGCTACCGGCAGCCGTAATTACAGCCAGTGCGATTCCCTTCTCCTGGGCGATCGCTGCGGAGCCCACACCTTCCCGTATATCGAGGTGAAGAACTCCACGTCGCAAGTGGAGCACGAAGCCTCGACGTCGAAGATCGGCGAGGATCAGATCTTCTATTGCAAGCAGCGCGGCCTCTCGGCAGAGGACGCCGTGGGCTTGATCGTGAATGGTTTCTGCAAGCAGGTCTTCCTTAATCTGCCCATGGAGTTTGCAGTGGAAGCTCAGAAGCTACTCGGAGTGAGCCTGGAAGGGAGCGTGGGGTAACGTCAGGCACTGGCGCGGTCCAGGCTTATCTGGGTCGGCCAGTAGAATCGGGCTACCCACGCGGGTTCGAGAGCTGAGGAGCGTCTTAAGGCCAGTAAGAGAGACACAACCGAATGCTTAGCATCAGTAATCTTCATGCTTCAGTGGAAGGCCGCGAGATACTTCGTGGCATCAATCTGGAGGTCAAGGCGGGCGAAGTACATGCCATCATGGGGCCTAATGGCTCAGGCAAGAGCACGCTCGCTGGAGTTCTCGCGGGGCGTGAGGCCTACGACGTAACGCAGGGCTCCGTGCTCTTCGATGGCAAGGACCTTTTGGAGATGGACCCTGAGGAGCGGGCTCGCGAGGGCCTGTTTCTGGCATTCCAGTACCCCGTCGAGATTCCTGGTGTCAGCAATACCTACTTTCTCCGTGCTGCAGTCAACGCGATCCGGAAGCATCGCGGTGAAGAGGAACTGGACGCCCTGGAGTTCTTGCAACTTGTCCGCGAGAAGATGAAGGTGTTGCATATCGACGAGGACTTGCTCAAACGTCCAGTCAACGAGGGCTTCTCAAGCGGCGAGAAGAAGCGGAATGAGATATTACAGATGGCCGTGCTGGAGCCGAAGATGTGCATCCTGGATGAGACTGATTCTGGGCTGGACATCGACGCCCTGCGCGTCGTTGCGGACGGTGTCAACGCCTTGCGCGGCCCCGATCGCGGCTTCCTGGTGATCACGCACTATCAGCGGCTGCTGAATCACATCGTGCCCGATGTGGTCCACATTCTCTACGAGGGCAGGATCGTCAAATCAGGCGGTAAGGAGTTGGCCCTCGAGCTAGAAGAGAAGGGCTACGGATGGATCGAGGAAAGGTCGAAGGAGCTGGCAAAAGCCTAAACACGCATGAGCACCGTGATTGATCTCAACAGCAGCCAATCCAAGTATCTCGAACGGTTCCAGCAGTTCGAGCGTGATAGGGCGCACGAAAGCCGGTCCCTCCTCCGGCTGCGGGAAGAAGCCATGGAGCGATTTGCCTCGCTCGGCCTGCCTGATTCAAGAGACGAGGACTGGAAGTTTACGAATATATCGAGGGTTCTGGACATACCATTCCAACAGCCCCGCGAGCGTAATCTGTCTGCGGGAGAGTTGCAGGATGCTCTCGAACTCCCTCTCGATGGGTGGCGGCTGGTTTTTCTCGACGGCGCATTTCGCAGGGATCTCTCCTCACCGCCTTCCGAGAGGTTGGACGCCGAACTCCTGCCGATGAGCGAAGCTTTCGCCAGGCGGTGCGAGGTTGTCGAGAGCCACCTCGGTCGCAGTGCCGACAGCGATAGGCAAGTGTTCACTGCCCTGAATACAGCCTTTGCGACCGAAGGCGCCTTTCTGAACGTCCCCGACGGAGTGGTGATTGACCATCCGATCTACCTCTTTTACGTGACAACAGGGGGAGAGTCGTCGGTCATACAGCCGAGGAGTCTGCTCGTCGTTGGAGCTGGCAGCAGGGTCACCGTTGTTGAGAAGTACCTCGGCTTGGGCGGCCAGGTTTACTGGACGAATGCCGTCACGGAGGTTCGTCTCGGCCGCGGCGGGGTGGTGGACCATTATCGCATTCAAGATGAAGGGGCAGCGGCGATTCACGTCAGCAATCTAAGTGTGGAACAGGCTTCCAGCAGTAACTTTAGCACTCACCTGTTCTCGCTGGGGGCGTCGCTCGCCCGCAATGAATCGCGAATCCGCTTTGCTGGGGAGCGAGCGGAGGCCACAGTCAATGGGCTTTACCTGGGGAAGGATTCACAGCACATAGACAACCATACCGTCATTGATCACGCCAAGCCCAATTGCGCCAGCCACGAGCTCTACAAGGGCATCCTGGATGGAAAGGCCAGGGGAGTGTTCAACGGCAAGATCTTCGTCCGGCAGGACGCCCAGAAAACGGATGCCAAGCAGACGAACCAGACGCTGCTCCTGTCCGATGATGCGACGATCAACACCAAGCCGCAACTTGAAATCTTCGCGGATGACGTGAAATGCACGCACGGCGCCACAGTCGGCAACTTGAGCGCGGAAGCGATCTTCTATCTTCGGTCGCGCGGCGTTGGCCTGGCTGAAGCACGTAGTCTTCTCACCTTCGCCTTTGCTAACGACCTGGTTCAGCGAATCCAGGTTGAACCACTGCGAACTCAACTGGAGGAGCGAATCCGTAATCGGGACAATGGCCCCAAGACCAATGTGAGGAGACAAACCCACTGCAATGCGGTGCAGGCCATGGGAGAGTAGGGTGGCAGCTGTAGAACTGTTTCGGGGAATAAGACTCGGATCATGACGCTTGAGAGAACCATGCGAGCTCACAGCGAATCTCGCCAGCATCTGCCGCCTCTGTTTGATCTCGTGAAGATTCGGGAGGCGTTCCCGATTCTCCGCCGCACCGTCAACGGCCATCCGCTCGTCTACCTCGACAACGCCGCCACCACGCAAAAGCCAAGCGGCGTGATCGAGGTGATTAGCCGCTTCTACGAGCAGTACAACGCCAACATTCACCGTTCCGTAAATCTGCTCGGGCAGCTTGCGACCCAGGAGTTTGAGGACGCCCGCATTAAGGTCCAGCGATTCCTCAACGCTGCCTCGGCCAAGGAGATTATCTTCACTCGGGGAACGACCGAAGGCATCAACCTCATTGCTCAGACCTACGGAAGGTGCAACGTCAGCACTGGGGATGAGGTGGTTGTTTCCCACATGGAGCACCATTCCAACATCGTCCCTTGGCAAATGCTCTGCGAAGAGAAAGGGGCCAAACTGCGGGTCATCCCCATGGACGACCGCGGCGTCCTATTGCTGGATGAGTTCGAGCGAATGCTTGGCCCTCGCACCAAGCTCGTAGCGGTGGTGCATGTGTCCAACTCGCTGGGTACGATCAATCCCATCCAGGCAATCATTGACATTGCTCACCGCAACGGCGTGCCTGTACTCATCGACGGCGCTCAGGCGGTATCTCATCTTCGGATTGACGTGCAAGAACTCGACTGCGACTTCTATGCTTTCAGCGGGCACAAGGTTTACGGCCCCACCGGCATCGGCGTTCTCTACGGCAAGGAAGAGTTGCTGCGGAAGATTCCACCCTGGCAGGGCGGCGGCGACATGATCGCATCGGTCACCTTCGCCAAGACGACTTATGCTGACCTTCCAAACAAGTTCGAAGCAGGAACTCCTGATATCGCTGGAGCTGTTGGCCTTGGGGCAGCCCTCGACTACGTAGAAAGGGTCGGGTTGGAGAACATAGCCGCCCATGAGGACGCCCTGCTCAAGCACGCGACGCGCCTGCTTCAGGATATTCCTGGCGTTCGGATCATCGGAACTGCTCCCGAGAAGACAGCCGTGCTTTCATTCGTCGTCGAGAATCCTCCGCTCTCGGCGCTCGATGTGGGAACCAAACTGGATCTCAAAGGCCTGGAGGTTCGGACTGGTCATCATTGCTGTCAGCCAGTGATGGATCGGCTGGGCATACCTGGCACAGTGCGAGCCTCGCTCGCCATGTACAATACGATTGCCGAGGTGGAGTTCCTCGCCAGGACCTTGAGGGAGATTGTGAGGGAAGGCAGCACGGCAACGTCAGTCATCCGTGCCTCACCTTCCACCGCCCTGAGCTATCCCAAGCCGTTTGCTCCAAGTCCTGCCGCGGCTGCGGACAAGCTGTGCGCCATGTTTGACCTGGTGGAAAGCTGGCCTGAACGTTATCAGATCATTCTCGACCTGGGCAGAAAGTTGCCAGTCATGCCGGCTGAACTGAAGACGGAGGCCACCCGAGTTTACGGGTGCCAAAGCACGGTGCATATTGCCGCTCGCAAGAAGCCAGGCACCAGCGACATCCTTGAATTCCTGGCTGACAGCGATGCCGATCTAGTGCGGGGTTTAATCGCAATCCTTCAAAAGCTCTTCTCAGGCCAGAGGGCAGGCGACATCATGGCCTTCGATATCGAGGGATTCTTCACACGTCTCGGGCTGGACAAGAATCTGACCCTGGGACGACGAAATGGTCTGGCCTCGATGGTGCAGCGGCTACGGGAATTGGCGACGCGTGTGTGTGGTGAGGCAAATGGTCGTGAAGGCACGACCGCACGCGAAACGGACAAGTCACTCGCGATACCATAGCGTACTGGAAGTCATGCAAGTACAACTTGGAACAAAGAAGCTCATGCCTGAAGCCTCAACAGCTCCATCAACGGCGGCGTCTGCCGATTCAGGAAATGCGGCGGACCTGACTGCAACGGCTCAGCCTACCGCTAGTGATGCAGATTCGCTCAAGAACCTGGTTATTGCCAAGCTCCGGACATGCTACGATCCTGAGATCCCCGTGAACATATGGGAGCTTGGCCTTATCTACTCGATCGATGTCGGTCAGGATGGCTCCGTCCACATCAAGATGACCCTGACTTCACCAGCTTGCCCAGTGGCGGGATCTCTCCCGCCCGAGGTACAGGACAAGGTTGCCAAGATCCCTGGCGTCTCCTCGGCAAAGGTAGAGGTGGTCTGGGATCCCCCCTGGTCGATGGACCGTATGTCCGAAGCAGCCAAGCTTCAGCTTGGCTTCTATTAACTCCACCAGGGTGAGTCGCAACGCTGAGCTTTCTTTGGGGGAGTGATACCGGGATGACGGGGGGCCTGCCGTGTCGTTGCTCCATGATCCTGTTCTCTGCGCCCGTTGCTTTCGCGTTCTGCAGCCCGGGCTCGGCGAACTCTACGAGGTGACGATTCGGGCAGTGTCAGATCCTGGACCACCCCGCCTGAACTCACATGTGCCAGTGGAAGAACTGCGGGCTAAAGTTTTATCGACACTCCGGCAGCTCGAAGCCACTTCTCGCCAGGAGGCGATGGATCAGGTTGTGCGCTGTCTGAGCTTGCACCTCTGCATCAGCTGCTACAACGAATGGATTGAGAATCCGGTTGGTTCACAAAGATCATGAGTCGGGTCCTCCTCGATCCGAGGGGTCAGGCCAGGGCTGGCTCAGGTGACCGCCGCAACAGGTCGGTTTTGTAGTTGCCCAGGCGTGAACCGGACCTTACATTACCCCCTGTGTTTGGGGGCCTTCATCTAGTCATAGTGCCGTCTATCAGCCCCCGTGTGATTACCAAAACTGAGTGGACCTAGCCGTGAGTAACCCCCTGATCATCGAGTTTTTCGATGAGCTGAACACGAGCGGCAATTTGACCCGCTATGCCAGGCAAGTAAGCCAGAGCTACCTTGAGGGCACGCTTCAGCGACTAATTGCCCACGCCGATCCCAAGGTCCGAGAAGCGGTGCTGGTCGCCCTCCGGTTGGTCGGGACGATGGCGTCTAACAGCTGCGTCGCGAGCCGACTCCGCGATCACAGCGCACACCTTCGTGAGGTGGCGGAGGGCGCATTGTGGGCCATCTGGTTCAGAGGCGACCGCTCGGAACATGGGCACGAACTTCAGCGTTTGACCCGTCTACTGGCTGACAAGGAGTACTCGCGAGCCTTGAAAGGGCTTGACGCACTCATCAAGCGAGCACCGCGCTTTGCTGAAGCCTACAATCAGCGAGCGATCCTGTACTGGAAGTGGACCGAGTACCGGCGGTCGATCGCTGACTGCGAACGCGCCGTCAAGCTCAATCCCTGCCACTTCGGTGCTTTGTCCGGCATGGCCCAGTGTTATTTGCACTTGAAGCGGCCGGTTGAAGCGCTCCGCTGTTTTCGGCAAGCCTTGCGGATTAACCCGAACATGGAAGGCCTCCAGGAGAGCATCCGCGCCCTCGAGCAGTTCTTGCGAGAGGAACGCCGTCGAAAGCGTGGCAAATCCTGAATGCCATGGTGTGGCTACAGTTTTGGCTGATCACAAACCAGCAATAACGGCTCGCGTGCAATCCACCTCGCGAACCATCGCAGCGATTGCCTCTCCGGCATGTCCACAGGTTATCCACCCAGCGATCGCAGGGTGATAGATTAGCCCTCTCACAACCGCCCGCACCTGCCTGCTGATTGCGTCAGTGAGTCGATCGGTTCGGGGCAAGCGCAACCACACTCGTCTTCCCTGCATGGCTGCAAGGTCCAGGGTGCTCGCCTCGGTGATGGGTTCAGCGAGATCGTGTATCTCGAAATCTGGAGAGCAATCTACTGGTCGTTGTTCGAAGGTCACCATGCGCATCTGGCTATCCAGGAGTGCGGCCCCTTGGATGAGTTCGACCTTGACTTCTCTCAGGATGTGCTCTGAGCTCGGCTCAGCTCGCGATGGGGTTGAACAGCTCACGTCAAACGCTACTTCTCCTGATCGCCGCTCGATGACCTGGTGACTGAGCGGTGCGCCGTCGAGCAAGACGTACAACTCGACTGGCCCCGGATGTTCGCTGTGGATCATTCCGCCGATCCTGAGCTCGATTCCGCTGTCACCGTGCCACGGCCAGACACACAAGTCACGGAGACACGATTCTCGACGGATCTCCAGCGCAACAGTGCCCCAAAGCCCACCCCCAGGCGGGAGGGCGCCTCTCCAGACAGGCTCTCCCGACGGCAGGACCGTCCCATCGGGGCACTCCACCAGCACCCTGAGCTCGTTTCGTGAACGGAGGGATGAAGTTACCTCAAACTCGAAAGGATCGAACGCTCCGATATGACTTCCCAGCAAGTCGCCATTGAGATACCAGTGCGACAAGTAGTCCGCCCCAGCGCACGTGATCCAGAGACGTTCATAATCACTGACTTCACGAGGCCGGCCGAACCGCCTGACCAGGCTGACTGGGTCGTTGATTCCGGTTAACCCAACGTCCGCGAAACGACAGGGCAAGCGGATCGTTTGGGATCGAGGCTCGTGCCTGGTGTCTGCTGACCAGGCATTGCCCAGCTGGAAATCCCAGGGGCCCTTGAGTTGGATGCGGTGCGGGTACATTCAGTTTCCAGCAAGTTCTGTTCGAACGTGTCAAGCCACGCTCACTCGAAGCGAAGAAGGAACGACATGTCGGCGTAAGGCGTGACACTTGGCGGCCCCTGTGCATGCAGCAATGTGCTCGAACGCACTGGACGTCGGAGTGCGAGGAGGGTGCTAGAGACGGTGCCTCCCCTGGACCCGCTGACGCAGATCGCTCCGCCATCCTCATCCTCGGCGTCTGCACACATACGCCGAGCCAACTCGAGCCACATTCGGCTGGTCGGCATTTGCTTGCCTTCAAGCCAGGTCAACGCTCGCCGGACCCGTGGATCGGCGGTCGAGGTCAGGCCGCCCTTCGTCAGCACGTGTATTCCCGCTGGTAGAGGCAGGACCTGTACCCACGCGGCCGATCGCACAACGTAGACCATGTCCAGATCGGCGCAAAGGAGGTTGCACGGAGCGTACTTGCCGGTTGTCACTTCCAGGGCCGCATGCCGTGCCGCCTCGGCGGCGGTCCGGCAGCCCAGGAGGTCCTTCACGAGCAAGCCACGGCTCCGTACGGCTTCGCGACTTCCATTCTTGTGTCCGTTTGTCACAGCAGCGACCAACCCGTGCTCGCTCACGCCAAACCAAGTGCCGCCTGCGCGGGGGTCCGTGCCGGCCACAAAACGAACCTTATCCTCAATGAGCTGTGGTGGGGTCCCGCCGCGAGCGTACTCCTCCTCGCGGTTTGCGGCGAGAATCAGAGGGGCATCTTCCGCAACCCTTGACAGGATGGCAAGCAAGCACATGGCGAACCCTGAAAGTGGAAGCAAGCGGCAACTCGAAGTCTTTCTAGGCTGAAGGGCTCCGCTGGACCACGTCTGTATGAACAGTGGACTTGGAAGGGCGTCCGGTGGTAGAACGTATAGTCACAGTTCATGGAGTTGATATGCCCATGGAAGACCAGAGCGGCACAAGCTCAACGCGTGACGAAACCCCGCTTCCGCCGGGAGCGACTGTTCCTCAGTCCTCTGCAGGAGAGCCGCGCCCTGTGATTCCGGGTTACGAGATCCTCGAAGAACTGGGACGGGGTGGAATGGGCGTCGTTTACAAAGCACGCCAGCTGAACCTTGGGCGTATCGTGGCCTTGAAAGTCATTAGGCGGGATCGCCTGGCGCATCCAGACACCGTGCGGAGGTTTCGTCGCGAAGTCCAAGCCGTGGCCCGGCTCTCGCATCCGCACCTGGTGGTGGTGCACCATGCGGACCAGCTGGGCGAGACGCACTACTTTGCGATGGAGTATGTTGACGGCGTTACGCTCCAGCGCCTGGTGCAGGATGAAGGGCCGTTGCCGGTCGTCACGGCCTGCGAGTACATTCGTCAGGCGGCAGTGGGGCTGCAACATGCCCATGAGCGGCGACTTGTGCATCGCGACATCAAGCCTGCTAACCTGATGATCGTTCGCATTCCAGAGTCCACCGAATCGAGCCCGAAAGGACGATTCCAGCTCAAGATTCTGGATCTTGGCATGGCCAAGCTGATGCAGCCGTTGGAAACAGAGGAATCAGTCAATAGCACGTTGACCGAAGCTGGGGCGGTGATCGGCACACTGGACTACATCGCGCCGGAGCAGGCGCGAGATCCGCGCACCGCCGACATTCGAGCAGACCTCTACAGTCTGGGTTGCACGTTCCACTATCTGCTCACCGGCCAGGTCCTCTTCCCAGGGGGCGCCTGGCTGGACAAGCTGCTCAAGCACCGCACCGAAGAGCCGCCCAAGATCAGAGACCTGCGCGGCGATGTTCCCTCATCTGTCTCCCAGATCATTGAGCGGCTGCTGGCCAAGGACCCCGACGACCGATTCCAAACTCCTGCCGAACTTGCGAAGGCACTCGAGCCTTGGTGCGATCCTTTGTCCTTCGCCGAATTGTCAGCAAGGGAGGCTGTAGAGCCTGCTGGCAAGTCCGATCAGAGCAACCCGCCAGCGGCTACTGGTCGGGACCTGGAGGCGCTTCGAGTCGAACTGGAAGGGCACTTGAGGCGGGGCGATTTTCGGCGAGCACGCGACACTGTAGCGGCCATGCTACGCATCAATCCAGGCGATCTCGAGGCTCTGGCGGCGCGGGCGGTCATCGATAAGTACTCGGGTGAATCAAACTACGTCGGTGAGCAGCGACGCTTGATGGGGCATTCTGACGCAGTCACTTCCGTTGACTTTAGCCTTGATGGCAAACGGGCGGCTTCCGCAGGAAAGGATGGTGCTCTGAGAGTGTGGGATCTGGATGAGGGAAAATCGATCTGGAGTGTTCAGGCCCATCTGGGCGGCGCTACATGCCTTCGCTGGCTGAATGAGGGAACCATTGTCTCCGCCGGCCTCGACCGGATTATCCGAGTCTGGGACCTCGTCGCTGGCAAAGAGCTACGAGCACTAAAGGGACACTCCGAGCGAATTCGGGCCATTGCAATCGATGTGGGGCGGGCCCTGTTGCTCTCCGCGAGCGGCTCCAGCGGAAGGAAAAAGGACAACTCCATTCGGCTGTGGAGCTTGGAGACATTCAAGGAACTGACACGGCTTCAAGGGCATGCCGATCAGGTTAATGCCGTCGCCTTTGGAACACACGCCGATGAGGTTGTTTCCGCCGGGAACGATGGTACCGTTCGGGTCTGGAATTCGCGAACGGGCAAGGAATCACTGTGCATCTCCGCCGCAGAGGGGCCGATCACGGCAATCGCCATTACTCCCGATGGAAGACAGGTGCTCTGTGCTGGCGAGAATGTCCGGCTTGTGGACCTTCCGACAGAAGGCGACAAGTGCTGGATATTCCATCATCCATCACCTGTCACAAGCCTAGCCCTTAGTGCAGATGGGCTTCGGTTTATATCGGGCTGTACCGATTCAATCGTCCGCCTATGGTCCATGACGAGCGGACGCTTTGGCAGGCAGGTTGAACAGCATGTGCTTGGGGTCAAGACGGTTGTGCGCGTCTGGGAGCCTGGTCATGGAGAGAAGCCGCATGAATACCAGGGTCACGTAGATCATGTAACTTGCCTTGCCCTGTCGCCGGACGGCCACAAGGTGCTTTCCGGCAGTACCGATCGCACTGTGCGGCTCTGGGGCCTGCCACCGGCCTAGCCCACGGATTTCGAGGGCTGGAGAGCGACTGTCTCCAGCCCTCTACGGTAACGTCATGCGGCCTTATTGCCCAATTGGAAGGGGGCTTGGATCGGCCATTGGTTCGATTTTGTCGAGCGGGGCTGCTGGTATGGGCGGCGTGACGATGCCGGACGGTGGCGCAGCGCCCTCCGGTTCAGCTTTGGGCAATGCGGGCGGCGCTGAGATTTGCCGGTCGTCCGCCCCGATCAGGTCTGGGAAGCCACCGTTCCCAGTGCTCGGAGCCAGATCGCTGATCCTCGGCAAAGCCCCTGGCTGCCCGAACGCAGACGGTTCGATGGCAGCGATCGTCGGCTTGCGGTCGACGTGCTTCAGCAGACAGAAGCCTTTGGCCTGGTAGTCATAGCAGCCGTAATAGCACTTCGCAGCGGGGTCGTAGAAGTAGGCCTTGCCGGCATAGCGATCAGGGTAGTACACACACCAATGGTTTGCCAGACCGCGGTGGTGTCGGAAGCTGAGCTGGCAATAGTAGCCCCTTAGTTGAGTGCTGTACGACCACTTTCCGTACGTGCAACAGTGCCCGAGCTGCTGGTGGCCGAACCCGGTGTAGCACGAACCGTGGTAGTACGCATTCCCGTAACACTGGGCGTTGGCTGTTGGGCCTGCGAGGTGCAGGGCCGCTACGCTAACGAGAAAAGCAGCAACTTGCGTAAGACTCGCGATGGACTTCATGCTTCACGCTCCTATCACTTGCGGTGGAGAGAGAACCTTGGTTCGCCTCCACGACCTGGTCGCTTGGAGATTTCAGGGGAACTGGCTTAACGGGCTTGATTCCCCACGGCGGCGTGAACCGCTCAAGGAGATCAACGCGATTAGTTGTTCCGGCGGACACGAGTTAAGCCAGTGTTGATCCCTGCCGATTGAGATTTCGGTGGGGCATGAACTCGCAGATTGGCCCAACTAGCTCTTGCTGAACACTTTTGAGCGCACTAAGCTTCCGTAGCTGGAAGTTCCCCGCTTCCAGAGTTGGTAACGTCGAGGCTCCATCCATTTGGCGTTACA
>Ga0073934_10008061_pt1 | contig 14265 bp, 9 predicted proteins | sample LarsenN4metaG_FD_76834 | JGI IMG/M metagenome (GOLD analysis project Ga0073934, IMG submission 76834) | Hot spring sediment bacterial and archeal communities from British Columbia, Canada, to study Microbial Dark Matter (Phase II) - Larsen... ...
GTAGCCAAGGTTAACCAAACAAACTCCAAGCTCCGGGAGGAGCGACCGGTTTCCTCGGGTACCAACCGGTCGCTCCTCCCGGAGCTTCCTCTCTAGGACGGGATCCCCGTTTGGCTATAAACAGATCCCCCCTCCCGGGGTTTTTAAGGGGGATGAAAACTAACCTTACAAGGTACTGGTTATAAGCGGTATTCTATACGTGAGGGTAGTCATAGACCCCTTAAATAAGCCCCTCCCCTCTGTCCCTGCCCAGAATCGGGAGTATCAGGCCGGCGATCCGTGATCGAGGCCGCTTTGTAGTCTACCTTTGTAGACGGCTCCTTTTCCGGCGTTTGAATCAAGGCCCTCTGGAAATGCAATTACAATTTGGCACAGAAGTTGCCTCTCTTAACAACGAGCGCCTAAGTTAGGTGAACCCTGTAGCTTGTGCTACGGGGAAATCCAGGGAAAAGTAATCTTATATCCATATGCCAAATTTACCGCGCCTTATCTGTTGTTACGAAGGGCAAGGTGGGCCGGCATCCAGAGCGCGTAGCTAAGGGAACGAAGCTATCTGCTTTTCTGCAAAGGTACGCTGGCAAATGGATATGGTAAGTCGTTTACTTTTTCCCCGTTCGAGACCTAAACAACTTTGGATTCGTTTACGAATTCCGGGAGAGTTGAGGTAAGTACTGTTAGCTTAGCTCTCCGGAGTAAAAAAGGGGGTTGTGATGAATAAGAAGTTAGGAATCCTCATCCTGATTTTGGCGGTAATTACAACCTGGGGAGGATTTAGCTATGCGGAGCAATCCTCGACCCAGGGGAGTCAAGCAGGTCAAGCCGGCGCTCAACCCGGCAGCCAAGAGAGCCAGCAACCCGGTGCGCCCTCTGGGAGTCAGGCAACCCAGCAGCCACAGCAACCGGGTACGCAGCCGAGCGGCCAGACGGGCCAGCAACCGCCACCGAGCGGTCAAACGAGCCAGCAGCAGCCCGGCGCTCAACCAAAATCTGAAACTACCACGGGTGCTACAACCGGAGGAAAAAGAGTCACAGGGACTGTGAAAAGTGTGGATCCTTCCAGGGGGCTTATCGTGATTATGTTGGGTGAAGACTTTGGGGGTAAGAAAAAAGGTGAAGAAATGACCCTCCGTACGGGCCCGGGAACCCGATGGGAAACAGGTAAAGCGCGGGGGTGGCAATCTTTATCGGACATCAGACCGGGTGATCAATTCGATGCCGATGCCCTCGAATCCGCAGGGGAATTTGAGATTAATTCCTTCATGGGTGGTGCTCCCACAGTACCTGGAAAACCCGGCACACAATCTGGTGTCTCCATCGATAAAGATGTCGGTACGATGGGGGAAGAAAATCGTGAGGGTGGCCAGCCCGGGCAGCAGACAAGGTGACCTCAGATGGGCGGACGGAATGAGTGACAAATCCAAGGAATTCTGAGGGGTGTAAAAAACCCCACCCGACATCCAAACGACGGAGGCCAATCGTTCGATAATACCCCTTTCGTGTTAAACCATCACGTAAACCGGGTAGCCCTCTGTGACTACCCGGTTTAGCGGCAATCGCGTAAGACCGTCCGGCCAAGGAGTATAACTCGTCTCTGCCGTTTTTTTATAAGGCACCCCTCCTTTATCAAGCTCCGGGCGGAGATCCGGCCGTCCTCTGCGCGATGTTTTAATTCAGAAATCGTAATTATCGGTATAAGACAGGTCTCCCAGGAAAGGAACTGGTATGGCATCTGGCTCCAAGAAAGCCATTTATGCCGCCATTGGTGGTAATTTGGCTATTGCGGTGACCAAATTTATAGCTGCGACCTTCACCGGGAGTTCAGCCATGTTGTCAGAGGGTTTTCACTCACTGGTAGATACCGGCAACGGCGGGTTACTGCTGTTGGGAACCCATCGGAGTAAAAAACCACCTGACGAAGTTCATCCTTTCGGCCATGGCAAGGAACTCTACTTCTGGACCCTGATCGTCGCGGTTCTGATCTTTGGGGTTGGGGGGGGCATATCTGCCTACGAGGGCATCACGCATATACTTCATCCGAGCCCTCTGGAGGACCCCACATGGAATTACCTGGTATTAGGCTTAGCGGTCTTCTTCGAGGGCATTTCCTTCACCGTTGCTTTCAGGGAATTTCAGAAGGCCAAAGGAGATCAGGGCATCTGGCAGGCAATCCGGACCAGTAAAGACCCGACGACCTTTACCGTCGTGTTCGAGGACTCGGCGGCTATGCTAGGGCTGATGTTCGCCTTCCTGGGAGTGTTCCTGGGACATCGGCTCAAGAATCCTTACCTGGATGGAGCCGCCTCCATCGCCATTGGGATCACCCTGGCGACGGTGGCCGTCCTTCTGATTTATGAAAGTAAAGGCCTGTTGATTGGTGAGGGTGCCGATCCTCAGACCTTGAATAGCATCCGTGCCCTGGTGGAAGCGGATGCCTCCGTGGAGCAGGTATTGCGTGCGCTCACCATGTACTTCGGTCCCCACACGGTCTTACTTGCGCTGGAGATTGAATTTCATAAGGGGTTGTCCGCGGCGGACCTGGAATCGGCGGTAGATCGTCTGGAAAAGGCGATCCGTAACCAATATTCGGATATAAAGCACGTCTTCATCGAAGCCGAGTCCCTGGCCATTCATCGCAACGAGGCAACGAACTCCTATTAATTAAGTTTAAGGTTCTACGATCACGTTCAGGGGTCCTTCAATCTTGAGAACCTGGACCGAGATGTTGCCTTTAGAGGAGCGCTCGAACCCCAGATCGACCTGAGCATCGCCCACCTTCAATCCATAGAGGTCCATGCGATCGAGGAAGTCCGGCAGGATGGGTCGGACGATCCGGAGTCGGCGATCGAACGCCTCCGGGATCAGGCCCAGCGAAGTTTCGATCAGGTAAGGGACGGATCCCGCCGCCCAGGCCTGGGGGTGACAGGCCACAGGATAACGGACCGGGACGCTGTAATCTGTCCGGGGAAACCCTGCGAAGAGTTCCGGCAGCCTATAATTGTTAAAATACATGGCGGCCTCGACGATGGTGGTGAAAATGCGTTGGGCGGCTTCGTTGAAGCCGTAACGTCGAAATCCGGCGGCAATGATAGCGTTATCGTGGGGCCAAACGGTGCCCAGGTGGTATCCGATAGGGTTGTAACGCCGCTCCTTGTCAGATAGGGTGCGGATGCCCCAACCGCTGAACATGTCCTCGGCCATGAGCCTTTCCATGGTCCGTTGGGCCTTATCTGGGTCGGCGATGCCGGACCAGAGGGCCTGGCCAGGGTTCGACGATATAACCGCAACCGGTTTGTTATCGGCCTGGAGGGCTAGGGCGTAGAACCCTTTATCTTCCAGCCAAAAATCCCGATTGAATCGCGTGCGAAGGTCCTCGGCCTCTCGCCGTAGCTGGTCGGCCCGGTCCGGCTCCCCGACTCGTTGATAGAGGTCGGCCAGGCCGATCTTAGCCAGATATACATATCCTTGAACCTCAACCAGGGAAATGGGGGGGGTAGCCAGGCGGCCGTCGTCGTTGACAATGGCATCCCCCGAGTCCTTCCACCCTTGATTGATCAGCCCTTTCTCCGACGAGCTCTTGTATTCGATGTAACCATCCCCATTCTGATCCCCGTAGTGGGACATCCAGTCGAGGGCCCGTTCGATGTGGCTTCTCAGCTCCTTAAAGACCGTAAGATCTCCCGTCCAGGCAGCATGGCGACCGATCAGGATCAGGAAGAGGGGGGTGGCATCGACCGTACCGTAATACGGAGTATAGGGGACTTCGCCCAGCCTGGCCATCTCTCCGATCCGGAGTTCGTGGAGGATTTTACCGGGTTCTTCGTCCTTCCAATCGTTCACCTGCTGACCCTGGTAGCCGGCCAGCACTCGGAGCGTCTGCTCCGCAATCCCCGGCTGGAAGGCCAGGGTTTGAAGGGCCGCGATCAGGCTATCTCGTCCAAACAAGGTGACAAACCAAGGAACGCCGGCGGCGATGAACTCCTGGCCCGCGATATGGGTCCTCAAGATACGAAGGTCCCGTAGCGAGCGCTCCAAAGTTTTGTTTAGCAGCAGGCTATCGCTGTGGACCTTCGTATGCAGGCCGAGCCATTCCTCCACCGATCGGCTCAGGGAGGCTTTAGTGCTGTTATGATCGGGCTGAGCGCGCGCCTTTGGCTGCACCTCATTTAAATCCGGGGACTCAGAAATGACCAGGGAGATCAAGAGTTGCCTGCTCTCCCGGGGTCCCAGGTTTATTCGAAAGTGTGCGGTAGTGCCTTCCGTCTTTTGGGGTGTCGGCGAGAAGTAAATGACCAGACTCCGGTAGAGGTCATCTTTTCCTTCATAGATGAAGCTGAGGGCGTTGCCCTTCCAGCTCGGTTGCCGCAGCTTGCCGGGTCTCTCCGGCAACATGCCCCGGACGGCGAAGATATCTTCAAACTCTGCTTGGAAAGTTAGAGAAACCGGCACCTCGACCTGCTGTAGCTCCACGTTTTGAAAGGTAATCACCTCATTCAGAGTGCGCCGCGCGCCGTCGATCATACGCTCCCATCTGATTCCGATATGCTCCTTAGGGATGAGATGACCGTCTTCCATCCGAATGTCCGGGTTGGTCAGCTCAAAAGCAGCCATGAAGCCACGTGCCGCATCCGAGACCAGCACATCGGGCTCTGCGCCCCCTAGCCTCAGCTCATAACCCTTGAGAAACCGGCAGTCATGGTAATAGAGCCCGAACCCGTGATTACTCTCCAACGGCACCTGGCTATCAGGTTGGGTAAGAAGGAAAACCTCCTCATCCTTCACCACCACGGCGTCCGCGATACTCCGGACCATGGAAGGGGCGCCCTTCGTTAGAACGCGCTGCTTCCGCTCATGCTTCTCATGTTCTGAGAGGTTTTGACTTTTTTTCCTGGTAGCGCGGGGGGTCCGCTTTTTTTCTGGCATCTTAGATCCTCCTACTCATGGGGTCGACTATATTTATAAGCTGATAGCCGCAAAGCCCACGTCAGGATTGTATTTGCGTTGTAGATGCTTCGGCGATTCGACGACGATCACTTCCAGGGTCGGGCGTACCCGGGCCTCTATGAGGTGGCCCCCATGCGCGGTACCATCGGATTTGCCCAGCACCACATGGGCGTGTACCTTCGGCTCGCCATCCTGGAGGGTGATGTCGCCCGCCATGGAGAGCACTTCAACCTGCTCTTTGACGGGGATCTTCTTGTACTCCTTCTTCTCCCACTGAAAATAACCCAAGGTGACTTCACTGAACGCACCTATCGCTGTAAAATGACTGGCGCTCAAGTTGTGGTCCTTTGCGAAGGTTAATAAGCCCTGGCTGACTTCATCCCCGATGTCGAAGATGACCGCAAAGGTCTTCTGACCTTGGTCCTCGTGTAAGAGTTTTGCTTTCATAATAAACCTCCTTTAACGGTCCACCGCTTGGGATGGACGTTGCTTCTTGCTTAGGCTCCATCCTAAGACCCCTCCGATGACCAGGCCTGCGCTTAGGAGGGCGGTGGCTTGCAGAGCGGGTTGGGGTCGTCTGGAACTTCTCTGTACGTTAAAGCTTTCCCGGGCGACCGGGGAGTAGCTCATTTCGGGATAATCCTTTGAGGGCCCCACGGAACCTTCGCGCATAGCCATCTGGAGGACCTGCGCCAGATGGAGAGCACGGCGGTCCGTGGTCTGGGCAATCTGCTCGCGGCAGCTGAATCCGTCGGCGATGATCAACATATCTTTAGCGGCATCCCGCACCGTCGGCAGCAATACGCGTTCGCCGGCTTTAATGGATATTTCGTACTTGTCCTTCTCAAAACCGAAGGAGCCGGCCATACCGCAGCAGCCGGCATCGAGGATCTGGAGATCCAGTCCCAACTTCGACAGCAGGGCCGCCTCCGCATCCATTTTCATAATGGCTTTGTGGTGGCAGTGCCCGTGCACGATGGCTTTTCTCTGGAGTTTCGGAGGCCGATAGCCCTTCGCCTTCTTTTCGAGAAATTCGCCCAGGGTCAACGTCTGTTCATGGAGTCGCTTCGCGTCTTCATCGTGGGGAAAGAGGTTGGTTAGCTCGTCGCGGAAGACCGCGACGCAGCTTGGCTCCAGACCGATCACAGGCACTCCGGCAGCAATTTGAGGTTGTAGGGTTATGAGGATCTGTCGGAGCAGGCTTTTGGCAAGGGTCAACATGCCATAGTCATAGAGAGGGCGGCCACAACACAGGGATTGCAGGGGCACGTTGACTCGATAACCGGCGGCTTCGAGGACCTCCACCGCCGCCCTGGCGGTTTCCGGGTAGAAGTGGTTATTGAACGTATCCGGCCACAAGATGACCGAAGGTTTCCCTTCGTTCCGTGGGCCCCGCCGGCGGAACCATTGCTTAAACGTCTGAGGGGCAAAGGCCGGAAGCTGGCGCTCAGGAGCTACGCCTGCCATTGCCTTTACCACATCCTGGAGAATCGGGGTTTGGGTAAAGAAATTGGCTATACTGGGCATATAAGCCGCCAGCCGAGACCACCAATAGATCAGGCCCATGGAGTAGGCAGCGACCGGTCGTATTCTACCCGCATAGTAATGGGAGAGAAATTCGGCCTTGTAAGTCGCCATATCCACGTTCACCGGGCAATCGCTCTTGCAACCTTTACAGGCCAGGCATAGGTGTAGGGCCTCCTTTACATGCTCGTCCCGCCAGCCGCCTCGGACCACTTCCCCCTGCAGCATTTCGAACAGCAGCCGGGCACGTCCGCGCGTCGAGTGCATCTCCTCCCGGGTTACCCTATAACTCGGACACATGGTGCCGCCGCCCTCCCGCCGACACTCCCCAACGCCGACGCAGCGCAAGGTGGCCCTGGCAAAGCTCCCCTCTTCGGGGAACTTGAAATGCGTTTCAGGTTGTGGCGGATGATAGCGTGTGCCCAGACGTAGGTTTTCGTCCGCACGATACGGATCCACTATCTTGCCGGGGTTCATCTTCCAAGCCGGATCCCAGATGGTCTTGAACTCCCGGAACGCTTGAACCAGTTCCTCCCCGAACAGCTTCGGTAATAGCTCGGCACGGGACTGACCGTCCCCATGTTCCCCGGAAAAGGATCCCCCGTATCCAACTACCAGATCCGCCGCTTCGTATAAGAAGGCGCGGAACTTTTTAATACCCTCCCTCGTAACTAGATCGAAATCAATCCGGGTATGAACGCAGCCCTGGCCGAAATGGCCGTACAGGTCACAGTGATAACCGTATTTATCCAACAGCTTGCGGAGATCCCGCAAATAATTCCCTAGCTTTTCGGGGGGCACCGCCGAATCCTCCCAGCCTTCCCAGGTGTCCTTCTCCCCTGGAATGAACGCCGTAGCTCCGAGCCCTGATTCACGGACGGTCCAGATTTTATGTTCTTCGCTGGGGTTATCGAAGAGCTTCATGGTGGGCGGATGGCCTTTTTTCTTCAGCGCCTCCATCAGTTCACGGGCGCGGGCATCCGCCTCTTGTTTAGTTTCGCCACCGAACTCGACCAAGAGCCAGCCACCTCCCTCCGGTAACAGAGCGACGTCCGCGGGATGTAAGCCCTTCTTCTTCATGTCGTAGACCAGGCGATCATCCAGACCCTCCAATCCTATGGGCTGATGAGCCAGGATCTCCGGGATGTGATCGCCAGCCGTGTAAACGTCCGGATAACCGAGTACCAGAAGCGTACGGGCGGGCGGGCTATAAACCAGACGTGTGGTGGCCTCGAGGATTGTAACGCAGGTCCCTTCCGAGCCGACCAGCGCCCGGGCGACGTGAAACCCATTTTCCGGTAACAGTTCCCCCAGGTTGTAGCCTGAGATGCGACGTGGGATCTGGGGATAACGCGCCCGGATGAGGTCCGCATACTTATCCCGCAGGGACTTAAGCTTCGCGTAAATCTCGCCGCGGCGACCCCCCTCTTGGAGGATGCGCTCGAGCTCTTCATCGCTGGTTTTCCCGACCCGCATACGTAACCCATTGTAAGTGAGGATCTCCAGCTCCTCCACGTTGTCGGAGGTCCTACCCGCCATTACGGAATGAACCCCGCAAGAGTTGTTACCGATCATCCCGCCGAGGGTGCAATGGTTGTGCGTTGCGGGGTCGGGGCCGAACGTGAGATGGTATTGCTCGGCAGCGTTACGTAGATCATCGAGGACCGTGCCCGGTTGTACCCGCGCCAGTTTTTTGTCCGGGTCTATCTCGAGGATCCTGTGCAGGTATTTGGACATGTCCATAACGACCGCAACGTTGCAGCACTGGCCGGCGAGGCTTGTGCCACCTCCCCGCGGAAGAACCGGTGCTCCGTATTGGCGGCAGGCCGCGACGGTTTGGACGACGTCCTCGATATCCTTAGGGATGACGACCCCGATGGGGATCTGCCGATAATTCGAGGCGTCGGTCGCGTATAAGCCGCGGCTCCCCTCATCGAAGCGCACCTCGCCTCGAATCTTCGCGCGGAGTTCAGCGGCCAGCTCCTTCGCTTCGGAGATTGAAGGACTCGTTGCGGTCGTATGAAAACTCTCTCTCCTTTTGATCTGAAAGGTCCTTTCCATAAGTTTTTTTCCCTCCTTGTATCACGGCGTCGTCCGCCTTGCCCCGTTTTTTCTTCAAACAGCGTAGCGTTCGGCGTCGGAGCGCTTAAACTCAAATCCAAAGCCGGGCCGCGACAGGTCGGGGTGTAGTGCCCCATCGACCGGGGTCAACGCGCCTTCGAACAGTATATGCTCGATTCGCACGTGATCGTGGAAGTACTCCACGTGGCGCACGGAAGGCAGGGCACAACCTGGATGGGCGTGTAACGATGGCGCCGTATGTGCCGAGAGGGGTAGTGAGCGGGCCTCGCAGAGGGCGCCGACGCGCAGGAAGCCCGTAATGCCCGCGCACCGCGTTGCATCGGCCTGAAGCACATCTACCGCCCCGGCATCGAGCATTCGGCGGAAGTAGAACAGATCGTAGCCATATTCCCCCGCCGCTATATCCATAGCGGCAGGTGCGCGGTCGCGGAGCAATCGCAGGCCGTCGAGATCGTCGGAGGAGACCGGCTCCTCGAACCAGCTCACTCCCAACTCGGCAAAGGCCTCCGCCTTCGTCAGGGCCTGTTTACGGCTGTATGCGCCGTTGGCGTCGACGAAGAGCTGGGCATCCGGCCCAATAGCCGCCCGCGCGGCCCGAACACGATCCACGTCTTCGTCCGGGTGCCTGCCGACCTTCATCTTCACGCGAGGAATGCCCTGGGCGACCCACCCGCCGAGCTGCTCCTGGAGTTGTACGATGGAATAGGAGGTAAAGCCGCCGCTCCCGTACACCGGCACCTGATCGCGTACAGCGCCAAGGAGGGTGACCAGCGGGAGGTCCAGCAGGCGTGCCTTCAGATCCCATAACGCTGCGTCTACCGCAGCAATCGCCATGGAGCAGATGCCGGAGCGACCGAGATTGCGGATGGCTTTCACCATGGCTAGCCATGCGCCGGGCACCGCCATGGCCTCGTACCCCTGGATAAGGTCGGTAAACCTGGTGTGGATCAGCTCTGCCGTCGCCGTATCCGCATACGTAAAGCCGAGACCCCGTCTCCCTCCGGCCTGTGCCTCAACGACCACGATGGTGGTAGAACTCCACGCCAGCGTTCCGTCGGATTCCGGGGAATCCGTCGGCACCGTATAGGCCGAGACATCGAGCTTTTCGATAGGGACATCCACCGACATAGGTTCGTGGTCAGCGGTCCGTGGCCCATGGTCATGGACTACGGACCACCGATACCAATTTCGGATTGGAATTTTATGTAACCGTAGGGGCCCGTCAAACGGGCCCCTACAATCCGTGACCCGTTTCAAAATGAACGGGGGACGATAAACTTTAACTAGATAAGCTCCCTCACCTTATCCGATAAGATCGTGAGGGCGATCTTTCCCCGGTTGGGGGTCCCTCGGGCCAGGGATTCGGCGAATTTGGCCGCCTGCTCCAGGGAAACCTTCGGAGGCATCGGTGGCTCAAAGGGGTCTACGACCGCCTCGACGATGACAGGGCCAGGCGTGGCCAGGGCTTCATCGAGGATGGATCCGCAGTCTTTAGGATCCTCGATGGTAAATCCGGTTCCCCCGCAGGCCCGGGCGTAAGCGGCAAAGTCGATGGGATGCAACTCGCAGCCGTACTCCGGGTTGCCCAGAAAGACCATCTGCTCCCATTTGATCTGTCCCAGGGTGTTGTTTTTGATAATGACGACTTTGATCGGAAGCTCGTACTTCACGGCGGTCGCAAACTCGCCCATGAGCATCGTAAAGCCCCCATCTCCGACGAAAGCAACGCACTGCCGGTTCGGATAGGCGATCTGGGCCGCGATGGTATAGGGGAGACCGTTTGCCATGGTGGCGAGCGTTCCCGATAGCGAGTGCATCTGGCCCCGCTTGACCGGGATGTGGCGCGCAAACCAGGTCGCAATAGTTCCCGAATCCGCCGAGACAATGGCGTCCTCAGACAGGCGCTTCCCAAGCTCCCAGGCTACCACCTGCGGCTTCATCGGCTTGTCCATTCGGGAGTGCCGTTCCTCCATCAACTTCCACCAATCTTTCATACCCGCCTGGGCCTGCTCCAAGAAACTACGGTCTTCGTTTCGCTTGAGGAGGGGCAGGAGCGCCTGGAGGGTGTGGCGACTATCGCCAAGCAGCCCGACCTCGACCGGGTAGCGCAAGCCGATGCGGGTTGGATCGACATCAACCTGAACCCCTCGGGCCTGCCCCGGCTTGGGCATGAACTCGATGTAGGGGAAGGAACTCCCGACGATGAGCAGGGTATCGCAATTCTCAAAGGCCTCTTGCGATGGCCGGGTGCCGAGGAGACCGATTCCTCCGGTGGTATAGGGACTATCGTCCGGCACAGCCGCCTTGCCGAGGAGCGCTTTCACAATGGGCGCTCCCAGCTTCTCGGCGACCTGTCCCAGCTCATCCGTCGCATGGAGGGCACCGCGACCGGCCAGGATCGCAATTCTCTTCCCGGCGTTCAAAACCTCGGCTGCCCGACGCAGATCTCCCTCCGAGGGCAACCCTGCCCTGCGCGCGAAGACGTCCGTGGTATGACCGGGGATGTTGCGCTGAGAACGCTCTTTCGCTTCCTGCTCTTGGAGGTCGACGGGGAAATTGAGATGGGCCACCCCTCGATAACTTAAGGCAGTACGACACGCCAGATGGGTCGCCGGCTCCACATGGGCGGGGCCCATGATGCGGGTATTGTAAACCGCGACGTCCATAAAGACCCTATCCAAATCCACATCCTGCTGGGCGTGGGTATCGATGAGGTCATGATAGTGATGACCGGTCAGCGCGAGAACCGGCTGGCCGTCCATCTTAGCGTCGTAGAGGCCGTTGAGAAGATGGATGCCACCCGGGCCGGACGTGGCCAGACAGACCCCCAGCCTCCCTGTGTACTTGGCATAGCCGCAGGCCATGAAGGCCGCCGCCTCTTCGTGACGAACCTGGATGAAGCGGATCTTGTCCTTACGCTTGCGCAAAGCCTCCATAATGCCGTTGATGCCGTCACCGGGCAGGCCGAAGACAACCTCAACGCCCCAATCCTGGATCGTATCGATCAAAATGTCCGCTGCTGTGTTTGCCATTACGTATTCCTCCCTTTGTTAAAACATCCTTATCTGGGGGTTACGCAGCTAGCTGTGTAACTTCCCTTGAATGGCTCTTTTAGACCCATCCACCGAATTCATCGTGCGGGAACTGCCCTTGTGAGGAGCGGTGGAAGCGAAACCCTCTGTTTTTTGCACGGTAGCCTTGGCGAATGGGTATTATTTTAACCGTAAAATGTACCTTTGATCATTGAACCTATATCATTTTCATAGGCTGTCAATAGATAGCTCCCAAATTCTAGTCCTTTGTAAAGTTCGTTTTCATCCCCCTTAAAAACCCCGGGAGGGGAGATCTGTGGATAGCCAAACAGGGATCCCGTCTTAGAAGCTCCAGGAGGAGCGACCGGTTCGTAGACGAGGAAACCGGTCGCTCCTTACGGAGCTGGGAGGCTTGTTAGGATTAACCTTGGCTACCAACCGGTCGCTCCTTACGGAGCTTTGAAGGGTTCATCCAGAGTAACTTTACAAAGGACTACTCCTTTGTAAAGTTCGTTTGGTGTCGTTTTCGGCCCTCCCCCCCCTCTCCCACAGCGTGGGAGAGGGGGGGGAGGGAAAGCAGAACTATTGGTCAAAATTAAGTAAACAGGGGGCTAGGACCTAGTCCCTTTCATTTTGATTCCTAGAATCCCTCCCTTACGGTCGTGGCTCGGATTCGCAGGTGACGCAAGTCCTCGGAGCCGCGACCGTGAGGGAGCGGTCGATCAGCATGAACGGGACGATGTACTAGGCTTTTAGGAAAATTTAGATTTACTTATCCTTAAATAGAATTTCCGGACCGGGGCGAAATCTGTGAGAGGAAAGGGGGCCGGATATGAGGGGAAGGAGCCCACGGTTTGGATCCCGACCATTCCTTCGGGCTGCTTGAGAGGTGCCAGAATCCCGCCTATCAATAGCTCCCGGCATGTGCCGGTTAAATAAAAGGCAGGCCCGCGGGCCGAAGCTCTTGGAGAGAGGGCGGAGAAGGGCCGAAAGATAAGGGAGTGAAGGTCGGAGATGGCAGAGGTCTCTTCTAGCTATGCTCGATCCTTTATCGGGACCTTCATCCGGGATAAACCAGCCAGCCTCTGGTTAGATAATCGCTCATCGTCAATACGATCAGAATGCCTAACCAGAAGAATCCTCCGACGACGACGACCCATATCAATCGAGGGCTGTAGCGGACGTGCATGAAATACAAAGCGACCAGAGACGCTTTGCAGATCGCAATAGCCAGAGCCAGGATGGTGTTCAAGGGCCCGAGATCGACAAAGGCGACCCCCGTCGTAACCACGGTGAGGACGAGGAGTATCGCGAAGACCCCGTAGTAAACTTTTTTTGGGACAATGTGCTCCGCCAAAGGGAATTAAGGGTTAAAGAGGGGAAGTTGGGAGCGGGAAAGCGCTTCCTCAACCCCGCCGTCCCTACCCTTGTGTTCAATGGGCCAAATGACGGCCGATGAGATAAAGGAGTGGAAAGAGGAAAATCCAGACGATATCTACAAAATGCCAGTAGAGGCCGGTCAGTTCAACCGGTGTGTAATAATCTGGAGAGAACTTACTCCGACCGGCCTGAACGGCGAGGACGGCCAGTATGCCGATCCCGACGATCATGTGCAGGGCGTGCAACCCCGTCATGAAGAAATAGAACAAGAAGTACAGTTCCACCTGTCCGGCATGGGGTCCTGAATAGGTGAACGCGAGGCCGGGTACAAAGCCCTCCTCGAACTCGTGGTAATACTCCACCGACTTGATTCCGAGAAACACTGCGCCGAGCAGGATCGTAAGTAGCAGGAATTGGATCAGTTGTTTCCGATGGCCAAGCTGGGCGGCGTGGACGGCCAGCGCCATGGTCAGACTGCTGCAAATGAGCACGGCGGTGTTAATGCCGCCTAGCCTTACATCGACGTGGAGGCTTGCCTCCGCAAACGTTTCGGGATAAGCGGTTCGATAGACCGTATACCCTAGAAACAAACCCCCAAAGAACAAGATCTCCGTGACCAGAAACACCCACATTCCCAGGGTGGAAGCTTCACGCTGTTGTTCGATATCATCAAAATGATGGGCAAGTATCGAGCGCGTCTCAGCCAATCTCAACCTCCTATCCAACGGCAGGTAGTAAGCCGCAGGGCTACGCTACGGCGCACCCCACGTCTACTTTCTGCACCCTCAATCCGGTTCATCGGTGGCGCCAGCCCCTATCGTCTTAGGTTTCTGAGGGGAATACCGGTAGGGGCCTTGTGTCACGACGGGGGTTTCCTTAAAGTTTTCCGTTGGCGGCGGCGAAGGGGTCTGCCATTCCAGGCCGGTTGCTCCCCAGGGGTTGGAACCCGCGATGGGTCCGTAGCGCATGGACCAGATGAAATAGGCCATGGGGAGTATGTAGCCGATGCCAAGGATCGAAGCCCCCGCCGACGACATCACGTTCAACACCTGGAACTCTTCAGGATAGGCATAGTAGCGGCGCGGCATTCCCAGATAGCCCAGGATAAACTGCGGGAAGAAGGTCAGATTGAATCCGACGAACACGATCAACGCGGCAAGTTTCGCCCATCCCTCCGGGTACAAGCGCCCACTTATTTTGGGCCACCAATAATGTAACCCGCCCAGGTAGGCCATAATCGTACCGCCCACCATGATGTAATGAAAGTGGGCGACGACGAAGTAGGTATCGTGCACGTGCACGTCGA
>Ga0073934_10008062_pt1 | contig 14264 bp, 18 predicted proteins | sample LarsenN4metaG_FD_76834 | JGI IMG/M metagenome (GOLD analysis project Ga0073934, IMG submission 76834) | Hot spring sediment bacterial and archeal communities from British Columbia, Canada, to study Microbial Dark Matter (Phase II) - Larsen... ...
AGGCTTGAGGGCGAGGTGGTCCCTGGCGTAGCCGAAGGGGTACTGCTCCACGGTGGACCCGGTCACGACCCCCAGGACCCCGGGGAGCGCCTCGGCCTTCGAGGTGTTGATCCGCCGGATGCGCGCGTGGGGGACCGGGGTCCGGAGAATCTTGCCCCAGACCATCCCGGGGACCTCGAGGTCCGGGAGGTACTGGACCGCCCCGGTCACCTTCTCCACCGCGTCCAGCTTGGCGACCCGGGTGCCGATGACCGTGAACGGCTTCGTGGCCCGCGTGCTCATGCGCGTCGGCTCGCCGCGGGTCCCCGCCGCATGCGGGCAGCCGCGACCTCCACGGCGCGGATGATCTTCACGTAGCCCGTGCAGCGGCAGAGGTTCCCCTCGAGCCCCGCGCGGATCTCCGCCTCCGTCGGCGCCGGATTCGCCTCCAGCAGCCCCGCCGCGGCCATGATCATGCCGGCGGTGCAGAAACCGCACTGGGCGCCACCCTCTTCGAGGAAGCCCTGCTGGACGGGATGGAGCTCCGGCGGCCGGGCCCCTGACTGGCCGTGCCAGCGGGCCGCGAGCCCCTCGATGGTCGTCACCTGCCCTCCGTCCACGTCGAGCGCCAGCATGAGGCAAGAGGTGTAGGGCCGGCCGTCCACGAGCACGGTGCAGGACCCGCAGTCCCCGGTATCGCAGGCGAGGTTCGTCCCCGTGAGCCGGAGGTCCTCGCGGAGGAACTCGAGGAGCGTCCGGTTCCCCGGGATCTCGCGCCGGAGCCGCCGGCCGTTCACGGTCAGCTCGAGGGCGTAGCTGTCCGTCACCAGCTCCATCCTAGCCCACCCCCTCCCCGCCGGGGAGAGGGTCGCCCGCTCGCAGGCGCGCGAGGCCTCGGCGCACGAGGGTCCCGACCATCTCGCGACGGTACTCGGCGCTCGCCCGCACGTCACTGATCGGCTCCGCGGCGGCCGTGGCCAGCTCGGCCGCGGCGTCGATGGCGTCGTCCGTGAGCCCGCCCTCGACGAGCGCGGCCTCGGCGGCCCGCACGCGCAGCGGCGTCGGTGCCACCGCGCAGAGGGCCACCCGAGCGCCGCGGACCTGGCCGTCATCGAGGTAGACCGACAACGCGGCGCCAGCGATGGCGATGTCCATCGCCCGCCGGACGTCGAGACGCTCGTAGCGGATCGCCCAGGCCGGCCGGCGTCGCGGGAATTCGACCCACGCGAGCAGCTCGTCCCGCTCCAGCACGGTCTGGCCGGGACCGCGGAAGAACCCCTCGAGCTCGAGCCGCCGCTCGCCGCGCGGGCCCACGGTTCCCGCCTCGGCATCCAGGGCCAGCAGCACCGGCGGCAGGTCCGCGGCCGGCGACGCGTTGCAGAGGTTCCCGCCCACCGTGGCCAGGTTCCGGACCGCGGGGGAGCCCATGGCGCGCGCGGTGAACGGGAGCACCGGATACTCGGCCTGGATGACCGGGTGCTCGATCAGGGCCGTGAGGCTCGTCAACGCGCCGAGCCGAACCACGCGCTCCGTCACCTCGATGCCGCCGAGGCCCGGGATGCGCTTGACGTTGACCACCGCCGGCGGGCGCCTGCCCCGCCAGGCCTGTCGGAGATGAACCATGAGGTCGGTCCCGCCGGCCAGCGCCACGGCGCCCGGAATCTCCGTCAGGATCCGGCACGCCTCGGCCAGCGTGGCCGGGCGGTAGTACGCGAACGGCGGCCTCACGCGACGATGCCTCGTGCGCGGAGGGCTTCGATCCGATCGGGCCGGTAGCCGAGGAGCCCGCCCAGGACCGCGTCGGTGTGCGCGCCGAGGGCCGGCGGCGGGGCCGGGCGGAAGGGCGGCGCGCCGGCGGGCTTGACGGGTGTGCCGAGCGTCTTCACGGCGCCGAGCTTCGGGTGCTCGAGGTCGACCACCATCTCTCGCAGCAGCACCTGGGGATCGCCGAGGACCTGGTCGACGCGGTTGATCGGTGCCGCGGGCACCCCCTGGGCCTGAAGGCGCGCGAGCCACTCGCCGGTGGGGCGCCCGAGGAAGATCGCCTCGAGCGCCGGGATCAGCTCCGCCCGTCGCTCCACGCGCTTCGCGTTCGAGTCGAACCGGGAGTCAGCGATCAGGTCGGGGCGGTCGATCGCCCGGCAGAAGCCGCTCCAGAACTTCTCCGCGAAGACCGCCACGACCAGGAATCCATCCCCGGTGGGAAGCGCCTGGTAGGGGACCACCGAAGCGTGCCCGGACCCCACGGGTCCCGGCACGCGCCCGTCCGCCCAGAAGTACTGGGCGACGTACGTGAGCAGCGAGACCTGGCAGTCGAGGAGCGAGAGATCGATGGTTGTTCCCTCCCCCGTCCGGGCCCGGCGGTAGAGCGCCCCCGCCACGGCCAGCGCCCCGAACATCCCGCCGGCGAGGTCGCCCATCGGCAGGCCCATCCGCACGGGCGGCCGGCCCTCTTCTCCCGTGATGCTCATCGCGCCACCCATCGCCTGGAGCGCCAGGTCGAAGGCCGGCCAGTCGCGATAGGGCCCGGCCTGCCCGAACGCCGAGATGGAGCAGACGATGAGCCGGGGGTTGAGGACGCGAAGGGTCTCCGGCGCGCACCCGAGCTTGGCCATCACCCCGGGGCGGAAGTTCTCCCACACCACGTCGGCGACACGGCAGAGGTCGTGGAACACCGCGCGGCCCTCCGGCCGCTCGAGGTCGAGGGCCACGCTCCTCTTGTTCCGGTTGATCGAGAGGAAGTACGCGCTCTCGCCGTCCAGGAACGGCGGGCCCATGACCCGCATCGGATCCCCGCCCCGGGGTTCCTCGATCTTGATGACCTCGGCCCCGAGGTCGGCGAGCAGCATGGAGCCGTACGGCCCGGCCAGCATGCGGGAGAGATCGAGCACGCGGACGCCGCTGAAGAGCATCGGTCAGCGCGGCTTGAGGAGGACCTCGACCAGCCGGAGCGGTCCCTGGCCCGCGTTCGTCGTGTCGTGGGTGATGCTGGCCTCTTCCCAGTAGGCTTCGCCGGCCCGCGTCGTCCAGCGCCGGCCGTCGGCCTCCTGGAAGAGGATCTCGCCCTCGAGGACGTCGCGCGCCCCCGCCACGTCGTGACTGTGGACGCCGGGCGACCTACCCGGGCTGAAGGCCACCTCGTCGACCCAGACGGCGTCGTTCTGGAAGCGGCGCCGCCGGACGATCTGCCCTTCTCGCTTGAGGTCGGGATTCCCGGGGCTCATCGACGACCTCACGCCGGGACGTGAGCCGGCAACACCTCGAAGCCCAGCTGCCTGCTGTTCTGTCGCACGCGCTCGTCCGTACTCAGCACGGTCAGGCTCGGAAGCGACTCGCGCAGGAGGGACATGCTGGCCAGGTGGATCGCATCGAGCGTCCGGACCGGCTCCACGGGGAAGCGGGCCGCGGCTCGATCGGCGACTTCCCGGGTGACCTCGAGGACGGCCCAGCGGGCCGCCGCCTGGGCGAGCACGGCCAGGACATCGGCGAGGGCGGCCTCCGTCACGCGACCCTCGGACAGGGCGCGGCGGCCGGCGCGCTGACACTCGACGAGCGTGAGCCGCGAACAGACGACCTTCTGCGCCCGACGCAGGTGCTCGAACACCTCGTCGCCCGGGGGCTCGTTGAAGAGCCAGCGGAGCATGGCGCTCGACTCGGCATAGCAGATCATCGCTCTGAGCGATCCGCGTCGAGGAGTCGCTGGCTGTCGCCGTCCAGGTGGACGCCTGTTCGGCGGTAGGCGTCGGCCTCCTGAGGCAGGCCCGGGGTCAGGACCCCCTCGGCGTGCAGCCGCTCCAGGGCCTGCTCGATCGAGCCGGGCGGGACGTCGCGCGTGGGACGACGGAGCTCCGCAACGACCCGGCCGCGATCGGTCACCAGGATGACCTCGCCACGCGCGACGTCGCGCAGGTATGCGCTCAGCCGGTTCTTGAGCTCCCGGACGGCCACGGCCCTCACGGGGACAATGTAGCCTCACGTGGCTACGTCCGTCAAGCTGGCTGGGCGCAACGCGTGAGCCACGACGGCTGACGCCTGGGCCAGCGCGGCCGGGCGCGTCACAGCTGGGGTACCACGTGGTCGGCGAGGAGCCGCATCGAGCGCTCCCACGACTCCCGGGGCTCCCACTCATGGCCGATGACCAGAAGCGTGCCGAACCCGCCGACGTCGGCGGCGAGGGCGCGGAGCTTCCGCGTCACCTCGTCCGGATCCCCGACGACCCAGATGTGATCGAGGAGGTACTCCACGGTCACCGCCGCGTCGGCCATGGCCGGGTCGATCTTGGTCAGGTCGAGATGGCGCACCTTCCGGAGGAGCGGGAGGAAGTAGCCGGTCCAGTCGCGCGCCAGAGGACCGGAAAGCGCGAGGCGGCGCGCCTCCGCCCCGGTCTCGGCGACCAGGACGTCACGCGCGATCCGCCACGTGGCCCGGTCCGCCGTCCGCCCCGCGCGCCGCGCCCCCTCCTCGACGGCCTCCCAGTGGCTTCGGAGGACGCGGACCGGGACGAAGTTGATGCTCATGGGCAGGTAGCCTCGCTCGCCCGCGAGCACCAGGGTCTCGGACTTGGCCGACACGCCGGCCACGCCGATCGGCGGGTGCGGGCGCTGGTACGGGCGGAGGTGAAGCCGGAGCGCGATGTCCGCCTGCGGCTCGGGGACGCGGAAGCGCCAGTACCGAGTCTCGTAGAGGCCGGGCTTCGGCTCGTTCCAGAGGTCGAGGATCACGTCGAGCGCGGCGCGCGTCACCTCGCGGTGCTCGCCCGCTTGGGCGTCGATCCCGAAGAGCTGGAAGTCGCCCGGGAACCCACCCGAGCCCACGCCCCAGTAGAAGCGGCCCCGCGCGAGCTGGTCGAGCTGGGCGATCCGCTGGGCCAGCATCAGCGGGTTGTGGTTCGGGAGACACGACACACCCGTCCCGAGCTTGATCCGCTCCGTCATCGCCAGCGCCTTCGCGATGAAGAGGTCGGGGCACGGGATGTTCTCCCACTCCGCGGTGAGGTGCTCCCCGATCCACGCCTCCTCGAAGCCGAGGCGGTCCAGGACGACCAGCTGCTCGAGATCGTCCGCCATCGTCTGCCCGGGATCGGATCCGGGCGGGTGGAGCGGCATCGCGAAGTAGCCGACGCGCATGAGGGTCTCTCCTCGTGGGGCGTGTCTCGCGGACGGGCCCTCACCGCCGCCGAGCGAGGACGTCGTAGGAGGGCTGGCCGGCCTGAACGCCCACGCCCGGGCCGTCGTAGAGGTCGGTGACGACGAGGACCTCAAAGCCGGCGTCCCTCAGGATCTCTTCGATCTCCCCGACGGGGTAGAGCCGGAGCACGTGCTGCTCGCGCGCCACGTGATCCGGGGTCAGCAGGGCGAGCTCGACGGTCAGGATGCGCCCCGCCGCGTCGAAGCGGCCGTGGCTGTCGGCGACGATCCGCCCGGCGGGCGTCTGCCGGGAGTTGCGGAAGGTGTAGCGCCGGCGCCCGTCGGGCGTGATGAAGTCGAACAGGAACAGCCCACCCGGACGCATGCGCGGGGCCAGGCGCGCCAGGAACCCTTCCAGGCCCTCCGGCTGCGCCCCGACGTAGGCGACCACGTCGTCGATGGCGGTCACGAGATCGAAGCCCTCGGCCGGCCGGAGGCAGTCGATCGTGCCGCACACGCGGGCGAGCCGTCCTTCGGTGCCCGCGAGCCGGGCCCTGGCGAGCATCTGGACGAGGACGTCGAGGCAGACCGTCCGGAAGCCGGCGACGGCCCAGTAGCGGCTGTAACGGCAGGTCCCGGCGCCGACGTCGAGGTGCTGCCCGCGCTCGACGCCCGCCGCGGCGACGAGACCGCGGGCGGCCTCGAACCACCTCCGGATCCCTCGGGGTTCGAAGAGCCGGGCGAAGTACGGGGCCAGCGTGGCATACGGGCGCTCAGCCGGCGGCGCGGTCATCGCAGCCGAAACGCTCACCGCAGGACCTCGTCGGCGCGGAGCCCCGCACCCCTCAGAAGACGAGGGGCTCCTTGTGCTCGCCCCAGGCGTCGCGGAGGACACCGGCCATCTCCCCGAGGGTCGCGTAGGCGCGCACGGCCTCGAGGATCGGCGGCATGAGGTTCTCGGTGCCGCGGGCGGCGTCACGGAGCCGCCCCAGTGCGCGCGCGGCCGCGGCCTGGTCGCGCTGGCGGCGGAGGTGCTCGAGCTTGGCGACCTGAGCCTCGGCGACCTTGGGGTCGAACGCGTACAGCTCGAGCCTCGTATCCGCCGCCGCGCCACGCTCCGCCTCCGGCGCCACGTGGCGGTTCACCGTGACCTTGGGGTATTCCCCGGTGAGCATCATCTGCTCGAAGCGGTACGCCTGCCGGGCCACCTCGGCCTGGACCGCGCCCGACTTGACGGCCTCGACGATGCCGCCCATCCGCTCCACCTTGGCCATCTCCTCGCGGATCCTCGCCTCCATCTCGTTGGTCAGCGCCTCCACGAAATAGGCGCCGGCGAGCGGGTCCACCGTGTCGGTCACCCCCGTCTCCTCGGCACAGATCTGCATGGTCCGCAGCGCGATGAGCTGGGCCTCGGGCGATGGGATCGTGTAGGCCTCGTCGTAGGTGGGCAGGGCCATGGTCTGGGCGCCGGCCAGCGCCGCCGCCAGGGCGAAGTAGGCGCCGCGGACGATGTTGTTCTCGGGCTCCTCCGCCGTGAAGGCGGAGCCCCCGCCCCCGATCAGCGAGCGAAACATCATCGACCGCGGGTTCCTGGCACCGAACCGTTCCTTCATCATTCGGGCGTACAGCCGCCGCCCGGCCCGGAACTTCGCGACCTCCTCGAAGAGCCGGCCCCAGCAGGTGAAGTTGAAGCTGAGGCGCGGGGCGAAGTCATCCACGTCGAGGCCACGCGTCTGGAGCAGCTGGGTGTACGCGGCCACGATCGCCAGGCCGTAGGCCATCTCCTGAGCCGGCGTGCAGCCGGCTTCCCGGATGTGGTAGCCGCAGACGGAGATCGGGTTGACCCGGGGGGCGTGCTTCGCGCAGAACTCGGCGACGTCGCAGACGAGCCGCAGCGACGGGTCCACGGGGTAGACCCACGTGCCGCGCGCCACGAATTCCTTGAGGATGTCGTTCTGCGGCGTCGTGACGATCTTGTCCCAGGCCACACCCTGCTTCTCGGCGACGACCATGAACATCGCCTGGATGAACGCCGCCATGGAGTTGATGGTGAGCGAGATCGACACCCGGTCGGCGGGGATGCCCTCGAAGGCCTCCTCCATGTCGAGGAGGGAGTCGACCGCCATTCCCACGCGGCCCACCTCGCCCTCGGCGCGAGGGTCGTCGGAGTCGAGGCCGAGCTGGGTCGGGAGGTCGAAGGCGACGTTGAGCGCGTCCTGGCCGTGGGCCATGAGGTACTTGAACCGGGCGTTCGTCTCCTTCGGCGTCCCGAAGCCGATGTACTGGCGCATGGTCCAGACGCGCGCCCGGTACATGTGCGGGTGGATCCCGCGGGTGAAGGGGTACGCCCCGGGACTCCCGAGGTCGCGCGCCGGGTCGAAGCCGGCCAAGTCCGCGGGCCCGTACACGGGCTTGATGGAGATCCCGTCAAGGTAGGTGACGTCCCGGGGCCTGGGCCTGTCGGGTTTCTCGGCCGGCTGATCTGCCATCAGCGCTCTCCTCGTTCGAAGGCGCGGAAGTAGGCGACGATGTCCGGCAGCGACGTCCCCATCGGAAAGACGCGGCGCACCCCTATCCCGAGGAGCGCCTGCGCGTCCGGGGCGGGGATGGTGCCGCCGATCACGACCGCGATGTCCTCCGCGCCCGCCGCGCGCAGCTGCTCGAGCACCTTCCTCGCGAGGGTCAGGTGAGCGCCCGACAGGACCGACAGACCGACCACGTCCACATCCTCCTGGACGGCCTCTGCCACGATCTCCTCGGGAGTGCGCTTGAGACCGGAGTAGATCACCTCGATGCCCGCGTCGCGGAGCGCGTGCGCCACGACCTTCGCACCCCGGTCGTGGCCGTCGAGACCCGGCTTGGCGACCAGAACCTTGAGCGGCCGCTCGGTCACGCCCCGGTTCCCTCCTCCGGCTCCACCGGCGCGAAGGCCACCAGGTAGCGCGGCCTCCCCTGGGGGTCGTCGGCCACGCGGATGCGCGAGAAGCGGACCGGGAGCCCGACGGCCACGCGCGTCGGATCCGCCACCCCCACGAGCGGGGCGAAGATCCGGAGCCCGGCGACGTCCACGATGGCGAAGACGAGCGGCCGCGGGAAGCCCGCCGGCACGCCCGTCTCCTGAACGCTGAAGCCATGGACCCGGCCCTCATGGGGAAGGTCCACCCAGTCGTAGGCGTCGGCCGTGCACGCCGGGCAGAACCCCCGGGGGGGCCAGTCGAGCCGACCGCAGCCCCGGCAGCGCGTCGTGGTCAGCCGCTCGGCGGCGAGGTAGGCGTAGAACTCGTGGAGCTTGTTGTGCTCGGGCGACTCCAGGGGGAAGGGGTCGGCCGCGCGGAGGTACGGGGACGCCGCGGGCCTCGACTCGGACATTCCGCCGAGAGTCTAGCACTCGCCTCCGGGGAACGCCACGCGTCCGGCCACGCGCGCCACGCGCTCGCGCAGGCACCTGGATCCGCCGCCGGGCGGTGGTTGCCGCCCGGCCGGGACTCGGCGTATAGTCCCCGGGTCGAGCGAGCCGCGTGGCCACGGGACACGGGAGGGTCGAGAGGATGACGGAGAGTCGCTGTCGCGTCGTGGTGCTGGGTCCTCTGCTGGACGAGACGACGACGGCCGAGCGGGCCCGGCTCGAGCAGGCCGGCGCATCGGTCGTGCTGGCGCAAGGCCGGGGCGAGGCGGAGCTGATCGAGCTCTGCGCCGACGCCGAGGTCGTGATGGTGTTGGGTCAGCTCCCCTTCACCGAGCGCGTGCTGACGGCCTTGCCGCGCCTGAGGCTGCTCCAGCAGTGCACGGTGGGGTTCGATCGCGTCGCCCTTGCTGCGGCGACGCGCCTCGGCATCCTCGTGGCCAATAGCCCGTTCTTCTGCGTCGAGGAGGTCTCCGATCACGCGGCCATGCTGATCCTGGCGTGTGGCCGGAACCTCGCGCCTCAGCTCCACGCCATGGCGCGCCACGGGTGGAGCCGCCCCGAGGCCGTGGCCCTGATGGGCCCGACCCCCCGTCTCACCGGGAAGACGCTGGGGTTCGTGGGATTCGGGAAGATCGCCCGGCGGACCGCCGAGAAGCTAGCGGGGTTCGGGATGCGGTATCTCGCCCACGACACCTACCTCGCCCCCGTGGAGGCGCGCGCGGCGAACGCCGAGCTCGTCGCCCTGGACGAGCTCTGCCGCCAGGCCGACGTCGTCTCGATGCACGCCCTTCTGAACGCGGAGACTCGCCGGATGTTCGGCGAGGCCCAGTTCCGCGCGATGAAACCGACGGCCTACTTCGTCAACACCTCGCGGGGTGGCACGGTGAACGAGGCGGCCCTGGTCCGCGCCCTCCGCGAGGGGTGGATCGCCGGCGCCGGGCTGGACGTCCTGGAGCAGGAGCCGCCCGATCCGGAGAACCCGCTCCTCGGCCTGCCCAACGTGCTCCTCACCCCCCACACGGCCGGACACGGCGTGGACGCGATGGCCGACAATCGCCGTCAGACGATCGACGGGGTCGTGCGCTTCCTCGGGGGCGAGTGGCCGCCCGCCATCGTGAACCCGGAGGTCAAGCCCCACGCCCGGGCCCGCGCCCAGATCCGCGCCTGAGGCTCGACGCCCCCCTTCGCCGAGCTCAGCGGGGCTCCTTCGTCTTCAGCTCCGCTTCGTGCTCACGGATGAAGGCCCGGATCTCGTCGGCCATGCCGAGGAGCTTCGCCCACTGCTCCTTGTAGAGCGTGACCGGGAAGCGCCCGAGCCCGTACACCGACACCGCCCCCTTCTCGCTGACTCGCAGCGAGACGCCGCGGGCGGTCCGGGCCCTGAGGGCCTCGTTCTCTCGCCGCAACCGCTCCAGCTCGGCCCGCAGCGCGTCGTCGTTCGTCATGCTCGCCTCCGTGGCCCGGCGGTGGTCCAGGCGGACGGCCGGGGGGGGACGAGGTCTCGCGGCCTCGTCCCTACTTCGTCAGCTCGTAGACCTTCCTCAGCTCGGGATTCAGCACCGCCACGGGCAGACCCGCCGCTTTCAGGGCAGCCTCCATCTGGCCGACCGTCGGCGCCCCGGGGGGCGGTTGGAGGCGATGATGGTGGGGGACAATCGTCTTCAGGTTCGGGTTCTCCGTCCGGAGGAAGCGCACCATGTGGACGATGTCCTGCGGATCGCGGTTGCCCGACAGGGGCAGGATCGCCACGTCCGGCTTGTAGAGGCTCCCCCAGAGCTGCATGTCCAGGGTCAAGGCGGTGCTCCCGGCGAAGTAGACGGTCACGCCGTTCTCGAAGTGGATGATGAAGCCCATGGCCGCGCCCCCGTAGAACTTGTCGGCGGTGCCCGAGCCGTGGACCGAGTTCACGTTGCGGATCGTGATGCCGTCGAGGCGGAACCAGTCCCCCGGGTTGCTCCGGTGAAGCTGGGCCTCGGGCACGTTCCGGGGCTGGAAGTAGGAGAACCACATCTCGAAGGTCGAGACGACCTTCGCCTTCGTCTTGATCGCGATCTCGTCGGCGGACCCGACCTCGTCCTGATGGCCATCCGCGACCAGGATGACGTCGACCTTCGGGAAGTCGTCGACCTTCACCGGACTGTCCGGGTTCTTCACGAAGGGGTTGGTCAGGATCACCTTGCCCGTGGGCGAGGTGAATCGGAAAATCGACCACGACAGCCACTCCATCTTGATGGGACCCTGGGCCTGGGCGGTGCCGGTCCACCCGGCGAGCATCACGCCCACGACCGCCAGGACCCACACGCGTCGGAGCCCCCGCTGGTCTGCCATCGTTGCCTCCTCTCCCCGCTTGGGTTCGCGCCCGACCGCTCACAGCATCATAGCCAAAACGCCCTACGTTCCGCCGAAGTTCCATCCCTCGCCGGACCACCGGGCGAGCCGCCGAGACTTTCTGCTAGAGTCGAGGGCATGGCGCACCTCGTCGGCTCCGCGCTGCCCCCCGACTTGGTCGAGCGGTTCTCCCAGCGCGATCTTTCGAGGCGGCTCGGCGTCGGTTTGCCCTTCGTCACGGTCGACGGCGAGGGACGGCCTCATCCCATGCTGCTGTCCTACCTCGAGCTCCGCGCCTATGACGCGCGAACCCTCGGCCTCGTCATCGTGGCACGAAGCACGAGCGCCCGGAACCTCGCCGAACGCCACGTCGGCACGCTCATCCTCGTCGAGCCGGATGCCGTCGTCTACGTCAAGACGCGGGCGGTGGACGGGCCGCTGCCCGTCGAGGGGGGCGAGGCCTTCGGCCTCGGCTTCTTCCTCTTGGAGGTGGAGCAGGTCCTCGAGGACGCGGCCGCCGACTGGGAGAGCGGGACGCGGATCACGGGGTCGATCCGCTACACGCCGGCACCGACGCTCGAGACGCCGTGGGCCCGCGCCACGCTCGCGGCGCTCGCCGCGCCGCGCGCGCGCGCCTGAATGGGACCAGACTTTGAATTCTTGACCATTCCCCGACTCCCGCCGCGCCCCGCGGTTCGTCCCGGCAGATTATCCAGAATTCAAAGTCTGACCCCGCATCCGACGAAGCTCCGGACGAAGGCTTCCTGGGTCGGGTTCTCCATGGCGCCAGGCTGGTAGATCCGACGGATCTCGACGACCGGGTCGCCTGGATAGCCGCAGCTCCGGAGGAGGGAGCCGAGGAAGACCGCCGTGCGGCCGAGGCCGGCGTTGCAGTGGGCCAGGACCGTCTGGCCGCGCGCGAGCCGACCGCGGATATCCTCCACCAACGTGCGGAACGCGCCCGCGTCGGCCGGCACGCCGAAGTCGGCGATCGGGAAGCGCAGCAGCTCGAGGTCGTGGCGGCGGACGGCCTCGAGGAGGCCGGGGCACCGCCGGGGCAGCTCCCAGTCCTCCATCAGGTTCACGACGACCTCGACGCCACGCCCTACCCACTCACGGACGCCGGCCTCGACCTCGCGGGACGGCGGCGGCTCGGCAGGATAGCCCGGACGCCCCGCCCCCCACATCCGACCCCCGGCGGGCAGGCGCGGGTGGGCCAGCGGCCGCATGCCGCCCACCGGTTCCTGGTCGTTCATCTCGCTCTCAGTCTACCGCACGCGGCGGCGCGGGCTGCTCGACAGTCGGTCGCCTCGCTGGCGAGCGACGCCACGACCTCCAGGTGGGACGACCGCGGTGTAGACCGTGAGCGGAATGAGCGAGGGCGTGCGGAAGCCGCCAAGATCGCGGAGCGCGTTCTCGACCCCGAACCGGATCATGAAGCCGCAATCGCCAGCTGGATCAGGCGGTTGACCGTCTCCACATCAGGAGACTGCTCGGCGCGCTGCAGCAGCCGCCGATGGTGTCGGGTCGGCCACAGGTGTCCCCGACGATCGTGAACATCGGCCGAGCCACGTCCGAGTCCAAGACGTGGCCCGTGCTCAGGAGGAGGGTGCGGGCCTGCCCATGCACACACGCCACCGGGCGAAGCAACGCGCCGTCGAGTTCCTCAATTCGCTGCTGCGGGGTTCACGGGACCTTGCTACGATGGCCCGGGCGTCCGGGCGTGGCGCCCTGCGCGAACCATCACACCGCCAAGGAGTGAAGCCGATGGCGACTGTCGGGGCAACCTCGCCGCTCGTCCCCCAGGAGGTGGCCGCTGCGCTCCGTGCGACGCAGGCCGCGCTCCGCGCGGAGTGCTTGGGCCTGCCGGCTCCCGTGCTCCGCTGGCATCCCGGCCCCGACGAGTGGTGCATCCTGGAGGTGCTCGGCCACCTGATCGAGGCGGAGGAGCGCGGCTTCGCGGGTCGCGTCCGGACGCTCCTCACCGAGGCCGATCCCGTGTTCGCCGCATGGGACCAGGGTGCCGTCGCCCAGGCGCGGCGGGACTGCGAGCGCGAACCCGCCGACGTCCTCGCCGAGTGGGTCCGCCTCCGCGAGGCGAGCGCCACGCTGGTCGAGACGCTGCGCCCCGAGGACCTCCCGCGGGCCGGCCGCCATCCCCGCGTGGGGCGGCTGTCGATCGCGGACCTCCTGGCCGAGTGGATCCACCACGACCGTAACCACCAGCGGCAGGTCCTGGCCAACGTCCAGGCTTACGTCTGGCCGCACATGGGGAACGCCCAGCGCTTCTCGCAACCGGCACCGTAGGCACGCCATGCGTGCCGAGAGGCCCGCGGTGTCCCGGTCCAACCGGTCGAACATCGGCCAGGCGCCTCGCGTCCCATCGCCCGAACGAGGAGGAGCCCAACCGTGCGCATCGTTATCCCCGAGGGCGCCACGTTCGTCCCGAAGCCCGAGCACCTCGATCCCCTGCGACGCCTGGGAGAGCTCGTCGTCTCCCCTGGCCATCCGCGCGACAAGGCCGATTTCATCCAGCGCGTCAAGGACGCCGATGTGGTGGTCCTCGACTACACGCTGATGGACGAGGAGGTGCTCTCGCACTGTCCGCGCCTCCAGTTCGTCGCGTTCCTCGGGATCGGCTACGCGAGCTGCATCGACATCGAGGCGGCGACCCGCCGCGGGATCGTGGTGAGCAACACGCCCGACTACGGCGCGACCTCCGTCGCCGAGCACGCCCTCGGGATGATCCTGGCGCTCACGCGCCACATCGCGACCGCGTACGTCTCCCTGAAGGAGGGGCGCTGGGAGCCCGGACGGTTCCAGGGCACGGAGCTGCGCGGCAAGACGCTCGGGCTCGTCGGGTTGGGGCCCATCGGCCAGGAGATGGCCCGGCTCGGCGCCGGCGTCGGGATGCGGCTCGTCGGATGGACCCGGAACGCGACCCCGGACCGAGCACGCCACGGCCTCGTCCTCGTCCCGCTCGAGGAGGTGTTCAGCCGCGCGGACGTCGTCTCGATCCACCTGTCGCTCCGGCCGGAGACGGAGGGTCTGGTGTCGCGCGCCCTCCTCTCCCGGATGCGCCCGGAGGCCTACTTCGTCAATACCGCGCGCGCCAGGACCGTGGACAACGCGGCGCTGGCCGAGCTGCTCCGGGCAGGACGGATCGCGGGCGCGGCGTTCGACGTCTTCGACGAGGAGCCGGTGCCCCCGGGGCCCCACCTGTTCCGCGACCTGCCGAACGTGCTGATCACGCCCCACATCGGCTACAACACGCGCGAGGCGAGCCTCAACATGCTGAACATCGCCATCGCGACGATCGCCGCGCACCTCTCCGGGGAGCGGCTCCACGTGGTGAATCCCGAAGCGTTCGCCCACCGGGGCGGCCGATGAGTCCTGTCTGTCCGAGGCCGGCCAGAGATCAGGAT